>Ga0105103_10001382_pt1 | contig 13379 bp, 15 predicted proteins | sample PPLLaktember2015_2_FD_79107 | JGI IMG/M metagenome (GOLD analysis project Ga0105103, IMG submission 79107) | Freshwater sediment microbial communities from Prairie Pothole Lake near Jamestown, North Dakota, USA - PPLs Lake P7 Core (6) Depth... | ecosystem: Environmental > Aquatic > Freshwater >...
CGCCGAAGGCCCAGTTGTGATAGGCAAACTTCTCATCCGTAACCCAAGTCCATCCCCCATCGGGCTCACGGGATCCAGGTGGTTGGAATCCGCCCAGCCAGGGGCCCCGGGTATCGTCTCCGACATTGATCCAAAAGCGCTCGTCAGTGGCAATCAGTCGAAAGACGAAGGCATTCTCCTCGGCCGATGTGATCGTTGCCAAATGCGCGCCCTGCGCTTCGGCCAGCGACTTCGCTGTAAGCCAGTCGACACCTTGCGGCGTCCGTACCGCTTCGTAGGAGTGGCCATTGGTGGTCCAAAGCGCGGGCACGGCGAGCGCCCCCTCACAAGGCAGGAATGCCAGAAGTGCAAGGAGCAACAGCGCGCCAATCTCGGTTCTCACGGCTCTACCTCCCCTACGGATAGAGGCCAACAATTGAATCACCAACGGCGCACCGCTAACGATCTCGTGGCGCTGGATCCAGCTCAGCAGGGTATTCGGCACGTGGCTGATCTTCGGGGCAATCGACTCCACGGCCGCTCGCGGCGATGGGCATTGTCCACGGTGCTCTTGCACCGTGCACACAGCCCGCTCACGAACCTTGGGTGAGAACTTGGTCGACTTGTTCATGGCTCCACCTTCTCAAGAGTAGGAGCTTCCTCAATTTCCGGGGCGATTCAGTGTCACCCTTACTGTTGCCTTGAAGGCGAATTGAAACGATATACGGTGAACACCCTTTCAAAGCGCCCCCACAAGCCCAGATAGAACTGTATCGAGAGCGGGTATGCCCCAAGCTTGCGCTTAAAACGATGAGCTGCACGATTGAAGAAATCGGTCGAGCTCAGCACATTGTCGCAACCGCGGAACTTTAGGTCCTCGAGGATCTGGTATCGCAGGAACGGCAACAAGCTCATGCCACGATAAGAAGGGTCTGAGTAAGCATCGTAGAGGTAGGCGTCGGTCGGGCCGAAACTAAGGCCGAATCTTGGGCGAGATGCGCCGTTGACCTCACACCAACTGAACCCCACAGCTCGACCTTGGTGGCGCAAGTAGTAGCACTGCGCGCCTCGCTGAAATCGCCGCAAGAATTCCGCGTGTGATCCAGCATCACCGCGAATATGGGCAAGTTCTGACAACTCCCCAACGGTGGCAAGGCCCCATGTCAGATCTGTAAAGCGTGGCTCTGGCGCTGCAACTGCCATATCACCCTCGCGGTAAATTTCAGTGACCTGCACGATGATGCCAAGTCGCGCCAGGGCATTTGCCAGCCGGTCGAAAGCCCAATGGGCCATCAATCCATGGCGATGCTTTTCTCGAATCCTCCTAAAGACCGAGGACAAGTTCATGGGATTCGTCGAGGCGATTGAAATCAGGCGTTCGGCACGGAAAGAATTGCATCCAACCAGGGCGATTTAGCAGTGATCTCGTTTGTCTGAACAGCTTCCCCCGATCTATAAGTGGACTGCGGGCGGGCTGCGGATATTGCGGAGTTGTCCACGGCAGCGGTCGGCGCTTGCGACGAACCGACCGGCGCCATGGGCAACTCGGGGCGCACCAGCGAACCTATCCTATGCGGACAATGGCTGCGCTGGCAGCTTTGCGAAGTAGTGCTCGTCCGACGTAGCCTCATGGAGGCTTGATTGCGCCCGGCCCGCTGACCTGCCCCCTTGCGCCGAACCAGTGATTTGGCAGGAGTCCTGGTTGAAGGTTACTGGATCTCGTTGCTTGCTGGGGTCCCGCGCTTGATAGCGGTGACCTTGACAGCCGCCAGTCCCTTGGTGGTACCGGCTCGGCATCGGCCCACAGCCCGCGCCGCGCGTCCTTGGCTTGCGCTTCCCCATCGGCGTAGTGCTGGCGTCGATCAGGCGGTAGCTCATCGGCGTAGCGCCTGAAGTACCAGGCCATCCCGGCACGGATCTGCTCAAGGCCAGTATCAGTGCCGCCGACCATGACGCGGCAGACCTTGCGCCCGTAGCGGTCGGTCTTGCTGCACTCGGCCACGGCTTCCCGGCTAGCCAGCAGCTCGGCCAGGTGCTGCTTCGAGGCTCGCCCGAACGGTTGCCCCAGCTCGGGTGCGTCGATCCCGTCCAGCCTGACCTTGTGCTGGCGGCTGTCGGCATCTAGCAGCGTGATGGTGTCGCCGTCCGTCACGCCCGCGATGCGGCCCTCGATCTGCCGCGTACCAGCATGCGAACTGGCTACCAGGCCGGCTAGGCAAAAGACGGTGATCCACCGTATCGCGTGCCCTTTGTGTCGTTTCAATGAAGCGGTCACCGCCTGCCTGCGCCAACAGGTCGCGGGCCGCAGCCAATCAGGTGCCGGCCTGCGGCGAGTTACTGCGCCGGGCGGCACCCAGACCCATCTCGCGGCGACGACCAGTCAGCGCGCTGTAGCGCAGCACCCAGATCGCTGAATCGCCACGCACTCGAAGCATGAGACCACCGCCGTCGCTGTGGTCGCCGTCACCGGCGGTCTGCACCTCGCGCACCGTCAACAGATGCAGTTTCGTCGCTCGCTTCGTCGCCATCTGATCCCCCAATCCGCCAGCTTGTCCGCCAGCTTGTCCGCCAGTAGGAGCCGACTGCGCGGCGCACTAATCGGTGCCTATGGTGCACGTTAACGATTGTGGAACGGGTGGAAACTGTAGTCAAATCAATGACTTAGGACTTCTTCCGCTGCACCTTCGCGGCACTGTCGTGCACCTTAGGGAGGGAGTATCCTGGCGGAGAGGGTGGGATTCGAACCCACGGTACGGGGTTACCGTACGCCTGATTTCGAGTCAGGTACATTCGACCACTCTGCCACCTCTCCAGGTTCGATTCGTGTGGGTCGAAATCGAGAAGAGAGATTGTAGTGCAGCGCCGTCAGGCCTCGGTGCGCAGCGTCAGCGACGCAAGACGCGCATCGCTCAGCCGTGTGCTCCAGGTCTGCTCAGGTTGCAGCGGCCAAGCATCGGTGATGGTGCCAGTGGTGACCACATCGCCGGGCCGCACCGGCCAAGAGGGCGTGTGCTCGGCCATCGCATCGACCCAAAGGCGCAGCGCGTTCAGCGGCCCATCGAGCACCACGGTGCCCTGCCCGCTGTCGACGACGCGGCTGTCGCACAGCAACTCAACGCGCAGCGCGGCCAGGTCCTCGGCCAGGTTGTCCCAGCCTTGCACCGGCACACGCGGGCCGATGCACAGGCGGCCATGCAACGCGAAGTCGGCCACGGTGTCGGCCGCCGTGAAGCGCCAGCCCTCGAAATGCGTGTGCACGATCTCGAAACCATGGGCCACCCAGGCCAGACAGCCCTGCAGTTCGGCCAGGCTCATCCCCGCAGTCGGAGACCGCGCAAAGCCGAAGACCACCTCGGGTTCCAAGCGCGGCTGTGACAGGCCGTGCAGCGACACGCTGGCCGATACGCCGTCGAGCAACAGCGTCGTGCTGTCCCAAACCGGGCCCCAGATCGGCCGGTGCACGCCATAACGCTGCCAGATGCCGCGGTTGGTGAAGCCGATCTTGTAGCCCAGCGGCCTCTCGCCGCGCGCGATGCGCAGCCGGCGCACTTCATCGGCCAGGGCAAAGGCCTCGGCCGCCTCGAACGACGGCGCCTCGGCCGACGGCAAGTCCAGCAGGCCAGCGCTGTCCCATGCCGCCAGCAGGCGCTGCGCCAGGCTCACCGGACTGCCCCTCGCGCCGCGCGCTCCGTGATGAACGCTTGGCGGCGGCCCGGCACGCTCACGCCTTCAGCTCCTTCAGACCGCCCATATAGGGCCACAGCGCCGCAGGCAGCTCGACGCTGCCGTCGGCACGCTGGCCGTTCTCCAGCACGGCCACCAGCGTGCGCCCCACCGCCAGGCCGGAGCCGTTGAGCGTGTGCACATACTCGGTCTTGCCCTGGGCGTTGCGGAAGCGCGCCTGCATGCGCCGCGCCTGGAAGGCTTCGCAATTGCTGCAGGAACTGATTTCGCGATAGGTGTTCTGCGCAGGCAGCCAGACCTCCAGGTCGTAGGTCTTGGCCGCGCCAAAGCCCATGTCGCCGCTGCTCAACGCCACGACGCGGTACGGCAGCTGCAGCTTGCGCAGGATGGCTTCGGCATGGCCGACCATCTGTTCCAGCACCTCGTAGCTCTGGTCGGGGTGCACCACCTGCACCATCTCGACCTTGTCGAACTGGTGCTGGCGGATCATGCCGCGCGCGTCTCGCCCAGCGCTGCCGGCCTCCGAGCGGAAGCAGGGACTGTGTGCAGTGAGTTTGACCGGCAGCGCCGCCAGTTCGAGGATTTTCTCGCGCACGCTGTTGGTCAGCGAGATCTCGCTAGTGGAGATCAGGTACTGCTCGGGCTGCGCTTCGTCGCCGCCGCGCAGCACCCAGAACATGTCGTCCCTGAACTTAGGCAACTGGCCGGTGCCCTCGAGGATCTCGCGGTTGACGATGTACGGTGTATAGCACTCGGTGTAGCCGTGCTCGGTGGTCTGCACGTCCAGCATGAACTGCGCCAGCGCACGGTGCAGCCGCGCCATGCCGCCGCGCATGAAGGTGAAGCGCGAGCCGCTGAGCAGCGCGCCGGTGTCGAAGTCCATGCCCAGCGGGGCGCCCAGGTCCACATGGTCCTTCGGCTGGAAGTCGAAGCGCCGCGGCTCGCCCCAGCGCCGCACCTCGACATTGGCGCTTTCGTCGGCGCCCACCGGCACGCTGTGGTGCGGCAAGTTGGGCAGGCTCATCAACATGCCGCTCAGCTCAATCTGGATGTGCTCCAGCACCGCCGCGCCCTCGCTCAGCCCGTCGGCAATGCGCGCGACCTCGGCCATCGGCTCCGCGCTGTCCTGGCCCTTGGCCTTGAGCTGGCCGATCTGCTTGCTCAGGCTGTTGCGCCGGGCCTGCAACTCCTCAACGCGCGTCTGTAGCGTCTTGCGCTCGGCCTCCAGCGTGCGGAAGCGCTGCACGTCCAGGAAGGGCTGTGGCGTCTTGCGCTTTTCCAGGTGGGCGAGCACGTCGTCCAGGTCGCGGCGCAGCAGGTTGATGTCGAGCATGGAAAATCCTTGATCAATCGTTCGGAGACGGCGTCGAGTTCGCCGGCCGGTGGGCGCTGCGCAACCTCAGGATCGGTCGGCGTCGATGCCGGCCATGCTGCGGTCGCCCAGACCCAGCGGCAGCGGGAATTCCACGTGCTCCTGCACGCCAGGCAGGCGGCGCAAGCTCACCGCACCCAGCGCGCGCAGCCGCTCGATCACCTGCTGCACCAGGATGTCAGGGGCCGAGGCGCCAGCAGTCAGGCCTACGCGGCGTCGGCCTTCGAACCAGTCGGGCTGAAGGTCGCTGGCCAGGTCCACCATGTAGGCCGGCGTGCCCAGGCGTTGTGACAGTTCGCGCAGCCGGTTGCTGTTGCTGCTGGTCGGGCTGCCGACGACGATGACCACGTCGACCGAGGGAGCCAACACCTTCACCGCGTCCTGCCGGTTCTGGGTGGCATAGCAGATGTCCTGCTGCTTCGGCTCGCGCACATGTGGGAACTGCCGCTTTACCGCGGCCAGGATCTCGGCCGCGTCGTCCACGCTGAGCGTGGTTTGCGTCACCACCGCCAGCTTGTCGCCGCGCGGGCGCACCTCGGCCACGTCCTCGACATCCTCCACGAGGTAGATGCCCTCGCGCAGCTGGCCCATCGTGCCTTCCACTTCGGGGTGGCCCTTGTGGCCGATCATGATGAACTCGAAGCCCAGCTTGGCCAGCTTGGCCACCTCCACGTGCACCTTGGTGACCAGCGGGCAGGTGGCGTCGAATACATGGAAGCCGCGTTCAGCGGCTTCGGCGCGCACCGCCTTGCTGACGCCGTGCGCGCTGAACACCAACGTGGCGCCCGGCGGCACCTCGGACAGATTCTCGATGAAGATCGCGCCCTTGGCCTTCAGATCGTTGACGACGTAGGTGTTGTGCACGATCTCGTGGCGCACGTAGATCGGCTCGCCGAACTTGCGCAGCGCGCGCTCGACGATCTCGATGGCCCGGTCCACGCCCGCACAGAAGCCGCGCGGTTCAGCCAGCACCACTTCGTCGATCTGCACGTCGGCCATCACAGTACCCCGATCAGCTGCACTTCGAAGCTCAGCGCCTGCCCAGCCAGCGGATGGTTGAAGTCGAACAACAGCCAATCGTCGCCGAGCTCGCGCACCACGCCGGCAAAGGCGCCCGAGCCGTCCGGCGTGGGGAACTGCACCACGTCACCGGGCGCGTAGTCCTCGTCCGGCGCGCCCAGCTGCTGCAGCAGACTGCGCGCCACGCGCTGCAGCATGTCGGGGTTGCGCTCGCCGAAGGCCTCGCCCGGGGCCAGCGTGAAGGTCTGGTGGTCGCCCTCGGCCAGGCCGATCAGCCGCGACTCCATCGCCGGCGCCAGCTGCCCGGTGCCCATCGACAGCGTGGCCGGCTTGTCGTCGAAGGTGTTCACCACGTCGGCGCCGTCGGGCCCGCTGAGGCGGTAGTGCAGGGTCAGGAAGGAGCCAGGCTGGACGCTGTTCACGGGGCATGAGGCGCGGGGATGCACGCGTCGAATAGACTGGCTGCGATTCTACGAGGGTGCACCTGCCGTGCTGCCGCCATGTCGCTGAAGGACCTGCCCGCCGAGATGCGCCCGCGCGAGAAGCTGCTGGCCCGTGGCGGCGCGGCACTCAGCGACGTGGAACTGCTGGCACTGCTGCTGCGCACCGGGCTGCCCGGCAAAGGCGTGTTCGACCTGGCGCAGCAGGTGCTGGGCGACTTTGGCGGCTTTGCCGGCCTGCTGCAGGCCGAGGCCGCGGACCTGAAGCGCATCAAGGGGCTGGGCCCGGCCAAGCGCGCCGAGATTGCCGCGGTGGTGGAGATGGCGCGGCGCGCGCTGGCCCAGCCGCTGCACAGTGCGCCGGTGTTCGACTCACCCGGCAAGGTCAAGGACTATGTGGCGCTGCACCTGGGCTCACGCGCGCAGGAGGTCTTCGCGGTGCTGTTCCTCGACGGCCAGCACCGTCTGCTGCAGCTGGAAGTGCTGTTCCACGGTACGCTGACGCAGACCAGCGTCTACCCGCGCGAGGCGGTGCGTCGTGCGCTGGAACTGCATGCCAGCGCGGTGATCCTGGCCCACAACCACCCCTCAGGTGTGGCCGAGCCGTCGCGCGCCGACGAGCACCTGACGCAGACATTGAAAAGCGCGCTGCAGTTGGTGGACGTGCGCGTGCTCGACCACCTGGTGGTCGGCCAGGGCACCGTGCTGTCCTTCGCCGAGCGGGGGCTGCTGTGAAGGCGCGCAGCCTGCAGGAACTGGCCGCGTTGCGCGAGGCCTTGCGCCAACGCCATGCCGAAGCCGAACGCGCACGCGCGGCCGATGCGGCGGAACAGCGGCGCCAAGAACGGGCCCGCCATGCCTTCGCCCACGCCGTCGGCCCGGTGCAGCGCCTACCTGAATCGGGCCGCGTGCATGGCCATGCGCCGCGGCCCGAGCCACACCCACGTCAGCGCGAGGCCGACGAACGCGCCGCACTGCGCGAGGCGCTGTCCGACGAGGTCGATGTCGAAACGCTGCTGCTCACGGACGACGGGCTGAGCTTTCGGCGCCCGGGCCTGAACCCCGATGTGGTGACGCGGCTGCGCCGCGGGCAATGGGCAATCCAGGCGCAGCTCGACCTGCACGGCCTGCGCCGCGACGAGTCACGGGAGCAGCTCGCTGTCTTCGTACGCGACGCCCTGCAGCGCGGCCAGCGCTGCGTGCGCGTGGTCCATGGCAAGGGCCTCGGTTCGCCCGGGCGCGAGCCGGTGCTGAAGGCCAAGGCGCAGCGCTGGCTGGCGCAATGCAAGGAAGTCATCGCCTTCACCCAGGCCACCGGGCCGCAAGGCGGCGCCGGCGCGCTGGTGGTGCTGCTGGAACGCCGCAACGCGGCGCGCTGATCAGTCGAGCAGCCGTGTTGCCACTGCTGCCACCGCCAATGCGGCCGGCGAGCCCGGCAGCGCTTCCATCAGCAACTGGCGGCGCAGCACCGAATCGCGCACCGCAATGTCCAGCGGCACCTGGCCCATCAGGTCCAGCCGCACGGGCACGCTGCGCCCGGTGTTGACAAAGCGGTCAACCACATGCTGTAGCTGCAGGCACACCGCGCGGCCCTCGCCATGGCGCCGTGTCTGGTTGACCACCACCTTCACCAGCGATCGCGACTGCGTCGCGGCCAGCACCTTGATGGTGGCATAGGCATCGGTCATCGAGGTCGGTTCCGGCGTCACCACCACCAGCACCTCGTCAGCCAGCGACACCGCGTACAGCACCACGTCGGAGATGCCGGCGCCGGTGTCCAGGATCACATGGTCGTAGCGCGGCGCCACCGTTTCGATGACCTTCAGCAACTGGTCGCGCACCTCGGGCGTCATGCGCGAATACTCGACCATGCCCGATCCGGCCAGCAGCGCCGAAAAGCCGCCCGGTGCCGGCAGGATGGCGTCCTCCAGCGAGCTCTTGCCGGTGAACACGTCGTGCAGCGTGATCTTCGGCGCCAGGTCGAGCATCACGTCCAGGTTGGCCAGGCCGAGGTCGGCATCCAGTACCAGCACGCGCCGCCCCTGCCGCGCCAGCGCAGCCGCCAGGTTGACGCTGACGAAGGTCTTGCCCACGCCGCCCTTGCCACTGGTAACGGCGGTGATGCGGGCGCGCGCCGTCGGCGGCCTGGCCTTGCCGGTGCTGCTGGGTGCCTTGCCGGGCGCTGCGTTCATTCCAGGTCCTGAAACTGCGAGATTCCAAAGAGCAATGCCTTTTCCTCGGCACTGACCACCGACACCGCCGACGGCTCCAGGCACACTCGGTTGCGCCCTTCGGCCTTGGCGCGGTACAGCTGGATGTCGGCGCGCTCGATCCACAAGGCCGGCGACGAGCGCACCCACTGCGGCGCGAAGGCCCCGCCGATGCTGACGCTGACGTGGATCTGCTGCGCCAGGCCGATGCTCACCGGCATGGCCTCGATACGGCGCCGCACCCGTTCGGCCACGGTCTCGCCGAAGGTCGCCGGGCAGTTGGGCATGACGATGGCGAACTCCTCGCCGCCGACGCGGGCCACCATGTCCATCGGTCGCACGCACTCGAGCAGCGCCTTGGCCACGGCCTTGAGCACCAGGTCACCGCTTGCATGGCCGTGGCTGTCGTTGACGTTCTTGAAGTGGTCGATGTCCAGCGCCAGCAGCAGCGCCGGCTCGCCGGCGCGCGCCACACGGTCGATCTCCCGGGCCAGCGCCAGCTCGAAGCTGCGGCGGTTCGCCAGCCCGGTGAGCGCGTCGCGACTGGACATGTCCACCAGCGAGTCGATCAGCGATTGCAGCCAGGGCTCGCTGCCCGGCGTGCCCTCCGGCAGGTCGTGGCCGGCCTGCCGCAGCAACTGCAGCGCCGTATCCAGCTGCAAAGCGCTCGCTGCAGGTCTTGACGCGGGCGTGGAACGTGCCACCTGGGGGCCTTGGGAGGGTCGCTACGGATCGAACGGGCGCCGAGTCTAGCAGCGCAACGGCTCCGGCAATCGGAGCAAATGAGCACCCGGCGCCGTCCTGTTCATCGGGCGGGCGCACGCGCCGGCAGGAACATGCCCTGCAGTTCACTCAGGAAATCGAAACCGAGCCCGGTGGGCCGTAGCATCTGCAGATCGGCCTCCAGCAGGCCGCGCTGCTGGGCCTTGAGCACGGCCATGTCGATGGCCGAGGCCGGCATGCCGGTGCGCTCGCCAAACAGCGCGCGCGGCACGCCTTCGCGCAGGCGCAGCGCGTTGAGCATGAACTCGAAGGGCAGTTCGGCGCGCGCCACCTCCTCGTCCTGCGACAACGCCTCGCCGGCGAGCGCGCGCTCCATGTATCGCGCCGGCTCGCGCCAGCGCTGCTGGCGCAGCACACGGTGCGGGAAGCTCAACTTGCCATGCGCACCGGCGCCAATGCCCAGATAGTCACCGAACTGCCAGTAGTTCAGGTTGTGCCGGCAACGGTGGCCGTCGCGTGCGAAGGCCGAAACCTCGTAGCGCTGCAGCCCGGCGCCGGCGCAGCTTGAGACGATCAGGTCGAGCATCTCGGACGCCAGGTCTTCGTCGGGCAGCGGCGGCGGGTGCGTGGCGAAGAAGGTGTTCGGCTCCAGCGTCAGGTGGTAGATCGACAGGTGCGGCGGGGCGAAGCCCAGCGCCGTGTCCAGGTCGGCGTGCAACTGTTCCAGTGTCTGGCCGGGCAGCGCGTACATCAGGTCGATATTGAAGCTGTCGAAGGCTGCGGCAGCCTCCTCCACCGCGGCGCGGGCCTGCGCCGCGTCATGCACCCGGCCGATGGCGCGCAGGCAGTCGTCTTGGAAGCTCTGCACACCGATGGACAACCGCGTCACGCCTGCGGCGCGGAAGGCGCGGAAGCGCTCGCGTTCGAAGGTGCCGGGGTTGGCCTCGAGCGTGATCTCGCATCCGGGCACGAGCGGCAACCGCGCGCGGATGCCGGCCAGCAGCCTGTCGATGCCCTCGGGCGAGAACAGGCTGGGCGTGCCGCCGCCGATGAACACGCTGATGACCGGCCGGCCCCAGACCAGCGGCAGCGCCGCTTCCAGGTCGGCGCGCAGCGCGTCCAGGTAGCGAGCCTCGGGCGCTGCGCCCTTGGACTCGTGAGAATTGAAGTCACAGTATGGGCATTTCTTCAGACACCACGGCAAGTGCACGTACAGCGACAGCGGCGGCAGTGCCGGCAGCTGCAGCGTGCCGGGGCGCAGGTAATGCTCGACCGTGCCGGCGTTCACGCCAGTGCCCAGGCCTCACGCATCAGCTGCAGCATCTGCCTGCAGGCCAGCGCGCGGTGGCTGTGGGCGTTCTTCAGTTCGCGCGGCAATTCGGCCACCGTGGCTCCGAGTGCGGGGATGTACAGCAGCGGGTCGTAGCCGAAGCCGCCGCTGCCGCGCGGCGCCGTGAGGATTTCACCCTGCCAGCGGCCGGTGGCTACCAGCGGCTGCGGGTCGTCGGCCGAGCGCAGTGCCACCAGCGTGCACACGAAGCTGGCACGCCATGTGGCCTGGCCATCCAGTCGCTGCAGCAGCAGCGCATTGTTGGCGGCATCCTGCCGGCGGCGCAGTGCCTCGCGGTCCGGCTCAGGTGCCACCAGCGGCGCGTAGTGCGCCGAGATCACGCCCGGCGCGCCGCCGAGCGCATCCACGCACAGGCCGGAGTCGTCGGCCAGCGCGGCCTGGCCCGTGGCCTGCGCCACATGGCGGGCCTTGGCCAGCGCGTTCTCGATGAAAGTGAGGTGCGGCTCCTCGGCCTCGGCCAGGCCCAGGCTGGGCTGCGCCACCAGGTCCAGCGGCAGCGGCGCAAACAGGGCCTGCAGTTCGGCCAGCTTGCCGGCATTGTTCGACGCCAGAATCAGCCGCAGGCGTCGGGTCATGCAACCCCCAAGGCGCCTGCGGCGCCGGCCATCCGGCCTGCATGCCGGATGGCGTTCGCCAGCCACGTGCGAGCGCACAGGCGCTCGCTCGGTGCGGGCTCACCCCCGCAAGCGGGCCCGAGCCATCTTGGGGCGGCCCGGCGCTGGTTCATGCCCGCAGCGCAGCCTTCTGCGCCGCCACCAACTCGGTGATGCCCTTGGCGGCCAGCGCCAGCAGCGCATCCATCTCGGCGCGCGAGAACGGTGCGCCTTCGGCCGTGCCCTGCACTTCGACGAAGCCGCCGCGGCCGGTCATGACCACGTTCATATCGGTGTCGCAGGACGAGTCCTCGGTGTATTCCAGGTCGAGCAGCGGCGTGCCTTGGACGATGCCGACCGACACCGCGGCGACCGCGTCGCGGATCGGCGAGGCGGGGATCCGCCCCTGGGCCAGCAGCCAGTTCACCGCATCGTGCGCCGCCACGTAGGCCCCGGTGATGGCTGCGGTGCGCGTGCCACCGTCGGCCTGCAGCACGTCGCAGTCGAGATGAATGCTGCGCTCGCCCAGCGCCTTCAGATCGAACACGCTGCGCATCGAGCGGCCGATCAGGCGCTGAATCTCCTGCGTGCGGCCGCTTTGCTTGCCGCGCGCTGCCTCGCGGTCGCCGCGGGTGTGAGTGGCGCGCGGCAACATGCCGTATTCGGCCGTGACCCAGCCTTCGCCGCTGCCGCGCTTGTGCGGCGGCACCTTCTCCTCCACCGACGCCGTGCACAGCACCTTGGTGGCGCCAAAGGCCACCAGCACCGAGCCTTCGGCATGAACGGTGTAGCCGCGTGTCAGCGTGACCGGGCGCAACGCATCCGCGCCACGGCCATTGGCGCGTTGGTATGTCGTCATGGGAACCCTCAGTTCTTGCGTTGCGAAGACCGTTGAATGGCTTCGTTGATCTCGCGGATCGAGCGTTCGATCTCGGCGTCGTCCAGTTCGTCCGGTGCTGCGTCGCCCAGCATGCTGGCCTGGATAGTGGATGCAAATACCTGGTCACCCAGGTTCTGCGTGGACACGCCGCTTTGCGTGTCGCCGTCCTCAGCCGCCTCCCACTCAACGCACAGCACGGTGACGTTGTCGCTCTTCGGCCCGGCGCTGCGCAGCGCCTGTTCCACCAGTTCCGGCACGGCGTCCGACAGCGGCTGGCGCGCCATCTGCTCGCAGATGACCGCGTCGCTGAGCGCGCCCCACAGGCCGTCGCTGCACAGCAGCACCCGATCGCCGGGCTGCATGCGCAGCGGCCCGGCGGTGTCGACCACCGGTTTGCCGGGGCTGCCCAGGCAGGTGAAGAGCACATTGCGGTTGACGCGCTCGCCGAGCGGCACCACCTGCGACATGGACTGCTGCAACTCAGTGTAGGAATGGTCCCGGGTGCGCGCGATCAGCTTGTTGCCGCGCACCAGGTAGAGCCGCGAATCGCCACAATGGGCCCAGTAGGCGGCCTGGCCCTGCAGCACGCAAGCGACGATGGTGGTGCGCGGCGTGTCGATCAGCGCCCGCTCGGTGGCATAGCGCAGCAACTGGTGATGGCCGGCGACCATGGCATCGTGCAGGAAGCGCAAAGGGTCCTTCAGGTCCGGCTTGGCCTCGCGCTGGAAGCGCGCCGCCAGTGTCTGCAGCGCCAGCTGCGAGGCGACCTCGCCTTCCGGATGGCCGCCCATGCCATCGGCCAGTGCGAACAGGCCCGAGTCGCGGGTGTAGCAGTAGCCCATGCGGTCTTCGTTCTTCTCACGCCCGCCCTTGCGGCTGACCTGATAGACGACGAACCTCAAGTCTTGGCCCCTGTCTTCAGGCTCTCCAGCTGCAGCTTCAGCCGCTCACTGAAGCTCAGCTTGGTGTAGCGGCGTTCGGTCTCGCGCGCCAGCTCCTTCTGCAGCGCGAACACGCTCTGCGGCCGGGACAGCGGATCCAGCGACATGCACCACTCGGTGACCTCGATGAGATTGTCCGAATAGACGTTGCGCAGGCGCGAGAGGGAAAGCGCCAGGCGGTCCTTC
>Ga0105103_10001383_pt1 | contig 13378 bp, 11 predicted proteins | sample PPLLaktember2015_2_FD_79107 | JGI IMG/M metagenome (GOLD analysis project Ga0105103, IMG submission 79107) | Freshwater sediment microbial communities from Prairie Pothole Lake near Jamestown, North Dakota, USA - PPLs Lake P7 Core (6) Depth... | ecosystem: Environmental > Aquatic > Freshwater >...
GCTTTTATGTTGATCGATTCTATAGTGCCCGACGTGAACGTTTTGGTGATTCCGTCCTGTCCTGTTGCTATACTGAATACCGGTGAGGTCGGTGGCACCACCGAAGAGAAACCTGAGCTGCCCAGGCCGATAGCACCGGCCCATTTGCCTCCCAGGTTAAAGGTAAGATTCCAGTCGATGCCAAACTGGTATGCCTGTGACAGAGTTACCTCTATGATCTTTGCCTCTATGAGAACCTGTCTGGTCATCACCTTCCTGATCCTTTTAAGAAACTGCTCCACCCATTCAAGGTTCTTTTTTGTAGCTGTTACAATTATTGTGCCTGTAAGTCTGTTTATGGTGAAGTACTCATCACCAGTCTTGCCACCTTTCGCTGCTTGGCCAGGCAAGGACGTTGCGCCGTGTCCAAGAAGACCTGCGATTGAGTGTTCCACTGAATCCCAGAATTTGTATGATGCTTCATCACTTTTTAACGTCTGGGAAATAGTGCCCTTTATCGGTGTGGAACTGCTCCCTGAGGTTCCAGTATTCCCCGTACCCCCGGTCCCTCCTGAGGATGACGGTGCAATGTTGCCTGTTACCCCTCCAAAAATGTCACCTCCAACCTCTGCATTATAGCTTTGCACTACAGGAGGGATGCCCACTTCAAAAACCTTCGTATCATAAACCTTAACTAAAAGTATGGTGTCTTTGACCGCGTAGAAATAATCGACTGAAGAAAGGACAGTCCGCAAGGCATCTTCGGCAGTAACGTTTCTCAAGGATATGGTCACCGGTGTTTCAGGGGCCACCCCTTTTTCCATAACAAGGTTCAGATTTGTTGCCTCTGCGATCACGTGGAGCACGTCCCGCAAAGGGATGTTTCGGGCAACCACATCCACAATCCTCGTTCTCAAGGGGGAGATATCTTCGGTGGCAGGGACAAAGTCAGGGGCCCGCATTTCAACCTGTTTAGGAGGCGCTACCCTCGCTTGTCTTGTTTCTGACGGTATTTCAATCTCCTTTTTAACTGTGTAGGATGAGCAGGCCGTCACAAAGAAAATAAAAAGAATAATTATGGAGTGATGCAAAAACCTTGTCAAACTTACTGTATCTTTAACCACCGATCACCCTCCTTATTTTTTACTAACACTCCACCTTTTTCAATACGGACAATCCTGCCTTCGTTAATGCTATCTCCTTCTCTTACAACATGTTTATCAATGATGGCAATCCTTTTTTCTCCCCGGATCAAAACAAGAGAAACCCTTTGCTGTTCAGGCGGGGCAATATCTGAAAGCTTCACCGATGGATAGCCTTTTCTCTCCATGGAACCTGATTCCATGGGATTTTTGAGCGTTGACATCATGGTGAATTGGCGTTCCTTGATTGAAGGCTTCTCGTGTCTGAAAAGTAGAATACCTCTTTCAGCAGGCGAAAGATGCAGGTCAAAGCTAATCTGTGATACACCAAACAGAACAAGAGCGATAGCGATTGCTGAACAGATGATTAGTGTGAAAAATTGCCTATCCATCATAATTTACCGGGTACCCTTTTTATCGCCCCTTCTTGTATGCCTGAGGTTGTTTTTGGAAATTTAAGGGTCCCTTTGATTTCGAAAGAAGTAACACGTGCATTCGGGTCATCACTTCTCTGTATCTTCATCCCCGTGATGCCAAAGAAAGGAAACTTCAACGACTGCAGGTAGCCGATAAAATTAACGAAAGACGTATAATCCTTCATCGGGGCTCGAATGGTTACAGCGAGTTGTAGGTCAGCGCCTTTATCCTCTATATTGCCAACCACTATCTCAGAGGGTCCTGCCTTCAATTTCAGATCATCAAGGGCCATCAGCATGTGTTCTTCTTTTGACTGCCCGGAAGAATCCCCGGGCAACATTGATTTTAATCGTATTGATGATTTTTCGATATCATCGATGGCAGCCCGAACCTTTATATACTGAACATTGAATTCCTGGAGCCTGTCAAGTGTTGCGTAGAGCGACTCTACATACTTTTTCATTACAATAGCGCCCGACAAGGTGGCCAAAAAAAGAATTCCACTCAGTCCAAAAATGAAGAACGATTTCCTGATCCTTACTTTTGTCTCAGTGTATGTCTGCCTTCTTATTTCCATGTCATCTCTACACTAAAATCCTTACTGACCAGATCAAGCTTCTCTGATAGAGTTTGTACGCCCTTTGCTGACTTTATATCATCCACAAGCTTGCGAAAACAGGATTGCAATTCACCATAAGTATTGGCAGCAATATGGCCCTTGATTTGGAGGGTAAGCGCTTGACCTGTATTATTGATTTCTATTTCTTTTACTTTTACTTTGTCGCGATTCAAAGTTTGAAGGGCAGTAAGCGACTTCTGGATATCCGGTGTTGCCGACTCTCCCTTTAAGTAATTGATGTATGGAAGAACCTCCTGAAACTCCCGGTTTCGCGACTCAAACTCTTCGTAAGCATTCGCCTTGCCACTAATTTCTGCTTTGAGAGGGTTGAGCATTGTGCGTATTTGACGGGTTTGATTCCATCCTGAGATGATGTAACCAATGGATAAGAACGAGACCATAAGAAAAACTGCAGAAGCATATCGCAAAATACGTTCCTGCACTATGGCGCCCTGATATGCTTTCGGAAGAAGGCTTTCTCTGGCCGACCCTTTTCCAAGAAACAATCCTGCTATGGGCAGTGCAAATTCTGTTGTGTCACTTTCAGCAATTATAACTCCTGACGGGTAGTGAAAGAGCGATGCAGGGAGTGTAAGGCCTTCAGCGGTTGAAACTCTATCCCTTGCAGTGCTCACTATTATGATTTCTTCAGGGTGCTCTCGCAGTGTTTGGCGTGCATAGTTCACCGTCATGTTGACATTCGTCATATCGTATTGATCCACGCCTCTTCCCCTTGACTGAATGCTCCTCACAAAGGTAAGTTTCCCTTCCCTCAAAAGAAATAGTGTTTTGTAACCTTCTCTGTCAACCACACACAAGATAGTTTTTTCCTTTGCATTTGGCGAATCAACAACAAGCCGCGATATGGCAAAAACATCAGAGTAGAGATGCTTGATCCTTTTTCCATATCGGCTGAACCTCTCAAGGAGGGGGTTTATTTCGCTGGAATCTGCAGCAAAGACAAAGGTTTCCTTTGCAGGCCTGCCCTCATGGACCTTTTCTTTGAGAATTGCAGAAAAGAACACAAAATCCTTGAGTTCTGGCGCTTTCTTTCTGATCTCTGACTCAATTAAGGTATTAAGGTATTTGGCCTCTATTGGTGGAAGGAGGAGGACATCCTGATAAAAGGTTTGAAAACTAAAAACAACAATGAAATCCTTTGTTTTTTCACGGGCTAAAAAGACATCAAATTCATCTTCCTTCATTGAAAGGGTACGCGTGATATCCAGGGTTCCACTTCTTTCTGAACCATAGGCTACCTTGACATACCCACCTTCAAAACTAACAGCAATCTGCTTGCTCAATAACGTTCACCAGAGTTGTTTGTTTATGAGGATTTATACACAGTTATACGAATCCCCGTTCAATAGACTTATAAAAATAGTTAGAGAATGCCTGAATCAAACTTATACCGAGTCCTATATGAAGAGTCAAGTGTAATGTTATTTCAAATAGAAAGCATTATACGTAGTGGGAAAAGAGGTAACGCGGGAAAGGCGAGAAAGGAAGTAAGTAGTGAAAAGTTAGAATAGAAAAGTAAAGCGGTAAAGGATCAAAATTCAAATGACATTTTTCTTATTTGTGTTACAATTAACCATATTTATGAAAAAATGTTCAAGAAATCGAGGCCTGACGCTGATCGAGATGGCAATAGTTCTTGTCATTATTGGCCTTCTTGTCTCTGTCGGCGCCGCACTTATAGGACCTTTGACAAAAAGGGCAAAGTTAACCGAAACAAGAGAGATTGTTAAAAACGCATATGAATCAATCCTTGGCTTCGCTATTAGCAACAAGAGATTACCAAATCAATTATCTGACCTTGGCATCAAAAGCACTGATGCCTATCTCAATAATCTGATCTATTACAAGGCCTACGCAGACACGCCTCCCATGTACAACCTGTGTACTTCCGTGGGCGCCTACATGACCATAAACGACCAGGGCACAAACAAAACCAATGTGGCATATGCGCTTTTCAGTGTCGGGGAAAACCGCGTAAACGACACGGGCACTGCAACTCCATTCACGATTCAGGTACCAGGGGTAAGCGGATACGATGATATTATTCTCTATATCGACATAGATACTTTGCGCCAGAAGGTTTGCAATGTACTCCGCATCGTTACAGATAGCCTTCCCACCGCAACGGAAGAGACGGCATATCCAACATCAACCCTTGAGGCCACAGATGGCACACTGCCATACGTTTGGACAATTATATCTGGCGCCTTGCCTCCCGGTCTCACCCTTACACCCGGCACAGGCGCCATATCTGGCACGCCTACCGGTGATGGAAGCTATAAGTTCACCATTCAGGCCACTGACAGTGATAATCCCCAGAGAACAGCAACAAAAAGCATGACGATTACCGTAAATCCAAATAAGCCTAAAATCACAACAGAATTTCTCACCTATGGAACAGTCGCCCAATCGTACCCGAGCAGCACCATGAGCGCAAGCGGCGGACTCACACCCTATTCGTGGACTCTGGCAGGAGGAAGCAACCTGCCACCAGGCCTGTCCCTCTCCTCAGCAGGCGTAATCTCGGGTACACCAACTGGCCCTGGAACATTTGCTTTTACTGTGAACGTAACCGATGGTCGATCAAGGGTGGCCACAAAAACCCTGTCAATTGCAATCTATCCTTCGGGGAGCAGCACCAGCTCGAGTAGCAGCTCCAGCACCAGTTCAAGCACAACATCAAGCTCAACGTCATCAAGCAGCAGTGGCGGTGTATCACCAACATGTACACTCTCTGCAAGCCCTGGAATACTCCAATCCGGACAGACAAGCACACTGAGCTGGAGTATTTCAAACGGCCCGTCAAGTGGAGCTTATTCCCCTGCAAGCGGCACATGTACAAGCTTTGCAAATTCAACAGGTGGCTCGTGCGGCACGGCAGCCCTCTCCTCAAGAACAACATTCGGCCTCACCGTGAGTACCAGTGGGGGGACTAGCACCTGCTCGACCACAGTCTTCGTGGGAGGTGCTGTGTACCGCGTCTGGAATAATACTGGAGCCAGGCGTGATTTCAACATCGATGGAACCTGTGTCAGGGTCAACAACGGGGGCGAAATTACATCGACTTCAGCGGGTAGAACTCTCAACTCCGGCGAAACGATCTATCGGTATGCAACCTCGAACGGAAGTTGTGGAGGCGCCATCCAGGGAACCCTAATATACAATTCAGCTATCATCGCAGATACAGACAACGACGGCCAGGTAAACTTCACCGGAACCGACAGGTAGCGAACCTCTGTGCTGCCTTTTCTTTTTTCCCTGATTGTTTTCATTTTTGCATGTATCAATCCTGTATCAGCTGCTGATGTCAACCTCACAATAACACAGAAAAGTCTCACAGAAAGCGTCCTCGTTAAAATAACCAACTCATCTCCCCAAGGTGTCGTTGTTGAATCGGTGGAGATTGGGCTCAACAAGTATAAATACCTCCTCATTGTTCGCGATACTATCAAGGCTGGATCGGTAAGAGATTTTGTTTTCTCTGTCCAAACTCCTCATATCCCTGGGAGCTATATTCTTCTGACCACAGTAAAATACCTGAATGAAGGAACTTTGCTGACAGTCAAGCATGCCGATTTCTATCATCACAGGAAGCCTGCACTTTTATCCGAATCCTGCAGGCTCGAAACAACAACGGATGATGGCGAAATACATATACATCTTAAGGCACCCCAGGCCAATCCATGGAACCTTGTAGTTCCCGACGAGCTAGAAGTAATGCCAGCTTTAAAGCGGGGGGATACTTCTACCTATCAGGTAAGAAGCACAGCGCCTGGATTCACAACCACCAATCAAATCTTTGGCGTCACTGAGTCAGTGACGGGCAATGTACACCGGGCAGCGTTCTGTAGCGCCATACTAACAACAAAACCAAGAGTGCATTTTCCTACCAATGGGTGGATGCCAGGATATTTTTTTATCATTCTTGCAGCCATCTTTTTTGCCCTTTGTGCTGTCCTTATCCTTATGCGCAAATATGGTCAGTTTGCCCAAATCATGCTCAGGTACGGGGGCCGTATGTTTTTCCTCAGTATCTCGTGCTTTTTGCTCAAGGAAACAGGTGGGTGGCTTGCTTCAAGCATGAACTACCTGACCTGGGCCCCTTATCAGTGGCTTGCACAGATTCTGCTCGACAACATCAATGGTGGAAATTATCGCTATTTTTTCCAGTTCTTTATGGATGGTTATTTTATTCTCTGTTTGCTTCTCATCTTCCCGTGTCTGAACTGGCTTGATGGTCAAAGACCTGCTTCTGAAGACAAATATGTTGCATGTTTCACCACACTATTAACGCTGCCAAGGCTTTTTATTGGTAAACGGCCATTTTGGATTGAGCTTGGGAGGTTGGGCCTTTTAACAATTATGGTGAAGTTCTTCTTCACCCCCATGATGGTGTCATGGGCCATCGGCGGTTTCTATACCATGATAAACGGCCTTCGCTCATTCCAGTGGGATGTATACACAGTCAATGCCTATCTTGTACAGCTTATGATCATGGTAGACACTGTTATCTTCTCTCTGGGCTACCTGATCGAATCAAAATACCTGAAAAATGAGATCAAATCTGTTGAACCTACCCTTCTCGGCTGGATTGTCTGCCTCTGGTGTTATCCGCCATTCAATGCTTTTTCCTTTAAGCCACTCGATTTTTACATCATTCGGATTAACCTGCCCTATCCCGCCTGGCTCCATGTGATTGTCCTCTGTGCAATAACTCTCCTCTGGGCCATCTTCGTCTGGGCGTCTGTCGCGCTTGGCTTTAAGGCCTCAAACCTGACCAACAGAGGCATCGTGAAATCAGGTCCTTACAGGTTCGTCAGGCATCCCGCCTACACAGCAAAATTACTAATATGGATTCTCCAGGGCATCTTCTTCGCCCAGTTCGGCGTCCTCATCCTTTTTGGCTTTATCCTGATTTACGTCCTACGTGCCTGGACTGAAGAGCGTCACCTATCCCGCGATCCTGGCTACCTGGCCTACAAGCGATCCGTCCGCTGGTGGTTCATACCGGGAATCGTTTAAAACAGCCCCTGTAAACCTTTTCTGATAAACATAATGGCGATGCTGGCGATGATGAGGCTAAAGACCTTTGACATGGCCTCGACAAACCTCTTACCAAGATATTTGATTATATATTGAGAAAACATCAGCACAACTGCACAAATAATCAGATTAACTGCTAGCGAAACAAGAAAATACACAAATCCATAGTTGCTCCGAATAATAATTGATGTTGCTAGCACCGCAGGGCCGGCGAGAAGCGGTACACCAAGAGGGACTACACCATACATTTCATCCTCTTCCAGTTTTTCGTCCTGCCCCACGATAATGTCTTTTGCCGCTATGATGAAAAGCACTATTCCACCGGCAATGAGGAAATCCTTGATAGAGATCCCGAGATACTCCATGATCTTGCTGCCAAGAATGACAAAGAGAAGGGCGATAAAAAAGGCAGTAAGCAGGGAGTCTCGCAGATTCTTTTTCCTTCTTTTCTCATCAAGCCTGTAAGTAAACTTGATATAGAGGGGCAGAACGCCAAATACATCAAAGGCGATGAAAAGCGGTATAAATGAAAGCCAGAAATCACTCAGCAATTTTATGCAACCTTTTACCTTTCATTTCAAAAAGATATACCTATCATTCCGGGGAATCTCAATTCATGAGGAAGGATTGCCACGTCGCTTGCGCTCCTCGCAATGACTTCTATTCGTGATTATTTAACAAAAATCTTTACCCCTTCTATTAACGCCCCGCCCAAACCAATCTCGTTTCCCATCTCGTCATAGACCTTTTTTCCTTTTTCAATCTCATCAATCAACCCGGCGGATATGAGCGCGTGTTTCACCGTCATCCCGGTCACCAAGCTTACTTCCCTATCATTCACATACACTTTCATGTCAAGAATCTAGGCCTTCAATCTGTACATTCTTTATCCTGGCTTGCCTGCGATATACAATATGCTAAATACGATATACGATTTTGTTTCACAATTATTTCAACTCCTTTATCCTCCCCTCAACCTTCGGAGAAAGCGTCTTTTGGGTCTTGACGTGATCAATGACCACATCCCGTAACCATCTGCCGGAGTCACTATATACGAGTTTTTCCCCTTTCATGGCGCCACCGATAACTGCATAATCCTTTGATGACTTGACCGAATCTCCGAATGCTTTGTACCCATCACCGCCGGCTGCAAGAAAATCGTTCGTCGCCACGGTGTACTCTTTGTCGGTCACGAGCGGCTGACCGCCAACAAAAACCTCTTTTATCCTGGCGGCTTTCGGGCTATTTCGATCATAGGTAAAGATAAGACCGGAAACCTGGGGGAATCTACCCTCCTCATCTTCAACTGCCGAGACCCCATGCTCCAACGTGTCACGGATCTGTTGTCCACTCAACTTGATAGCAACGATGTAGTTGTCAAAAGGTACAACTGCGTAGACATCACTCACTTTGACCGGGCCTTGCTTTATGCTGGTCCGAATGGTACCGCCATTAATAATTGCCACATCCGAACCTGCTGTTTTTCTCATTGCATCGGTGATGAGGTTGCCAAGATTCGTTTCCTGCAATCTCACATGCACCCCGTCAAGATCAGCCAGCGCTTCACCGACCGTCTCATTCATAACTGCATCAACCTTCTGCTGGTATTTCGCAACAATCCCCCCTACTGTTGTGTTCTCTTTTCCGGTTGGCTTTATGGTCTCAAGACAACCGCTTGTTCCAACAATCTTGCCATTTTTAACAGTTAAATCCAGTATTCCAAGCGCCTTGCCGTGCTCGAAAGCCTGGGTTACAACTGACTTGCTGACAAGCGCCGGCTTTGCAACCTTTGCATGGGAGTGTCCTCCAATGATGACATCTATGCCGTCTATCTTCTTTGCAAGATCGGTGTCACCGCTAAGCCCTAAGTGAGAGAGAACAACAACGATATTGCTTTTCCCCTTGAGATCCTTTGTATATTTACGTACCGTGTCCTCAACAGACAAGAATTCCAGGCCAATTACATTCTTGGGATGGGTTGTTACCGGAGTGTCATCTGTCACAACCCCTATGACAGCTATGGAAATACCATCCAAATTTTTCACTATATATGGCTTCAGCTCACTCAACCCTACAACATTTGCCCCGAGAACAGGGAAATTTGCCTCTCTTATCCTCTCCCTAAGGATTGCCTGCCCGAAATCGAACTCATGGTTTCCTACCACCATAGCGTCAAAGCCCATGGCATTCATCGCCTCAATGGATGATTTGCCCTGAAAAAGGTTGGCCCAATTATTGCCCTGAATCATGTCTCCTGCAGCGAGGAACAACGTGGGTTTCTCGGCCCGGAGTTCTTCTACACGAGCTGCGAGGTAAGCCAGCCCTCCCTGGGCCTCATCAGAGCCATATGGCTTATAGGGGACTGCAAATCCATGAAAGTCATTCATTTGGATGATTCTGATTTCATGCTGAGTGGCACAGGATATAAGGCCGCAAGCGCACAGCAGAAGAAAAAAACAAACTATGAGGAAATGCTTTATCCTTTTTGCCTGAAACATTATCTTACGCCTCCATTATTCTTTTCAGCATCCGCACAAAGTAGGCATTCATGCGGTGAGTCTGTACAGGAAACCGTATGCAGATATTTCCATATTCGTCGGAAAAAATATCGATCATTATCGTATATTTCTCAAACAATTTTTGAAAATCATTTCTCTTTTTTTGAAGCCTTATGACAAGTATGTTTGATGGACTCACGGAACATTTCACGTCTTCTATCCGGGAAAGCTTCTCGCGGACATAAGCCTTTTCGCCCTCAATGAAAAGGAGGGTTCTCTGTTGGTAACCCTTGTCCTTCAAAGAGGCAATTGCCGCCCATGGAGCAAAAGAGTTTATCCAGGATGGGTCAAGCCTGGATTCAATCAACCCAACGAGATCCGGTGACCCAATGATATACCCCAAGCGCAAACCGGCAAGTGCATAAAATGCGGAAAACGTTCGCAATATTAACGCCTTTCGGGATTTCGTTATGCGAAGCACCGGGGAAGACATACCAACGTATTCAGCGTATGCCTCATCCACAAAAAGATATTTGTCTAGTCTGTCCGCTTCGTCCACAATCGTTGTGATGTCTTCCGGGGGAATTACTGTTCCGGTAACGTCGTGGGGATTTGGCAATAGTGCCGCATCGCATCCCTGCAAGGCAGTACAGAAGTCCTCCGCGGTAAGATCAAAGTTCTCATCTGCTTTTAAGGTAACTGTTGTATACTCCAGGCTGTGTCCTGACAAGATTGCACTATACCTTCGAGAAACCGGATGGGGAACAAGTATTTTCCTTGGGCCGATACGTTCAAGGATTGTATTCAGTATAGCCGTTGATCCACATCCAAATAAAATGGAAGCCTCGCTAACACCTTCCCTCCGTGCAATATAACGCCTTAAGTGGGTGAGACCTTGGAGACTCATTACGGATATTCGACGCACATGGCTACGAATGGCATTTCTGGCCTTGTTTGACTGACCTAACGGATTTGCCCCTGAAGTATAATCAATCATCTTCACGGCGAGTTCCTCGAGGTAGCTCTAAGCTGATAACTAATAGTAAAGACTTTCTATCAATTCTTATGAGCTTTAAGCTGTGAGCTATGCGCTTTATCATTTACACCCCTAAGTATGCCTCAATGATTCCGGCATTGGATTTGATTTCTTTTGATGGTCCTTGCATAGTAATCCTGCCGTTCTCAAGCACATAGGTTCTCTCTGAATGTTCGAGGGCCATGTGGGCATTCTGTTCCACAAGAATCATAGATATCCCTTTTTCTTTGTTGATGAGTCGTATAAGTGAAAATATCTCCCTTGTTATGATCGGGGATAGCCCCATAGACGGTTCGTCAAGAAGCAAAAGCTTCGGATTCCCCATGAGCGCCCTTCCCATGGCAAGCATCTGTTGTTCACCGCCCGAGAGTGTTCCTGCATGTTGCTTCAGCCTCTCCTTAATTCTTGGAAATGTTGTCATGATAAGGTTTAAGAGTTCTTCTTTCAAGGCATGATCAGAAATAGCATACCCTCCGAGTTCAAGGTTTTCCCTCACTGTAAGATCAGGAAAAATTCGCCTGCCCTCTGGGACCATGGTAATCCCGAGCTTAACAACCTTATCCGGTCTTACTCCTTGTATGACAATTCCGTCAAACGTGATCGTACCTGCTACAGGTTTTATGATGCCCGTGATTGTTTTGAGGAGGGTCGACTTTCCGGCGCCATTTGCCCCGATCACCGAGAGAATTTCTCCGGGCAATGCCTCAAGGACAATATTGTCTAACGCCCGGATAGCGCCATAGTTAACCGTTAACCCCTCAATCTTCATCAGCATCATGAAATCTCTTGCCCTCTATGCCTCATGCTTTCTCAAACAAACTCCGGCGACCCGCAAGCGGGTACCCAGACTCCGGGCTAATTACTAATTAAAGCCTTCTCCCAAGTACGCCTCGATTACTCGCTTATCCTTCTTCACCTCTGCCGGTGTGCCTTCCATGATCTTCTCCCCGAAATCCATAACGATAACTTTATCAGAGATATTCATAACAAGGCCCATCTGGTGTTCAATGATGACTATTGAAAGGGAGAAACGTTCCTTCACCTCTCTCAGGGTTTGCAATAGATCCTGAACTTCCCTGGGGTTCATGCCTGCCCCAGGCTCATCAATGAGAAGAAGTTTTGGCTCGATGGCAAGGGCGCGTGCTATTTCAAGTCTCCTTTGTTCACCGTATGGGAGGCTGTTTGCCGGGTAGTCCTCTTTTCCGGATAGTTGAAAAAACTCAATAAGTTCCCTTGCTTTTTCTTCCCCTTTGCTTTCTTTGATAAAATAATCAGTGGTCCTGAAAACAGAAGAACCAACATTATAGCCATCCCTCCTGAGAATGGCGGATAACACATTTTCAAATACCGTGAGATTGGAAAAAAGTCTCAGGTTTTGAAATGTTCTGGCGATTCCGAGATGGGGAAGCTTGTATGGCGGTGTGTTGGTTATATTCTTTCCATGGAAGAATATTTTACCGTTATCAACGCGATAAAAACCTGTAATGAGATTAAATACCGTTGTCTTGCCGGCGCCATTAGGCCCAATGATGCCCACTGTCTCCCCTTCTTCAACGGAAAAGGAGATTCTGTCAACACCCTTTACACCGCCAAAACTCTTCTCCAGTTTCTCAACTTCCAGCACTTTCATTTTATCTTTATACTTTCTCTACTCAACTCTTTTGCTTAGTCATTGCGAGGAGCCTAAGCGACGTGGCAATCTCCCTGAGTTCCCTCGTTTTACTCGGGACAAGCCTTCGCTTCGCTCGAAATGACTCATGGTAGCCAATTTGTAAAATAAGACATTAATGTTATCATCTCCCGCTCTTCGTTATCAGTCCATGCGGTTTCCACATCATGAGTGCAATAAGAAGAAGCGGAATGAAGACCCACCTCAAATCAACGATCTCCGCTGGAAGAACTATTCTTAATCCCTCAATAAATCCCACCCAGATTAAACCCGCATAGATCGTGCCCGTTATACTGCCCATACCACCCACAATAACGATGATGAGGAAGTCGATTGATTTCAGAATATCAAAATTTGACGGATGAAGAAAAGTGTAAAGATTTGCATAGAGAGCTCCGCCAATTCCTGCAAGGAAACAACCATAGGTAAAAGCCATGAGCTTCATGGAAAAAGTGTTTATCCCTATAGAAGCAGAGGCAAGCTCATCACTTTTTATACATCTCCAGAAAAGACCGTATCGAGAAAAAATAAGGTTTCGAGTGATAAGGATAAGAAAAACCACAATCAGAAAAGCAAGCTCGAAGGTAGTCAGTCGTGGTATTCCAACAAAGCCCCTTGAGCCGCCGAGAACCTCTGCAAACTTGTCTGAGTTATCCAGAAAAACCCTTACAAGGGTTCCAAAGCCAAGGGTTGCAATGGCAAGGAAATCATCGTGGAGCCTCAGAATGGGTATGCCAATTAAATAACCCACCAGTCCTGCAGCAGCTCCACTCACGAAAAGAATTGGTACATAGGCAAACACGTTTTCTATACCGAAAACCTTCGTCAAGTAAGCCGACACGTAAGCTCCGATACCATAAAAAGCAGCATGACCTAATGAAAACTGACCTGTGTAGCCATAGATCACATTCAAACCGAGGGACGTAAGAATAACGATTAAAGCATAGAGAGTTA
>Ga0105103_10001384_pt1 | contig 13378 bp, 8 predicted proteins | sample PPLLaktember2015_2_FD_79107 | JGI IMG/M metagenome (GOLD analysis project Ga0105103, IMG submission 79107) | Freshwater sediment microbial communities from Prairie Pothole Lake near Jamestown, North Dakota, USA - PPLs Lake P7 Core (6) Depth... | ecosystem: Environmental > Aquatic > Freshwater >...
AAATACATAAAGCTGGGAGAATCTCCTTCCATCAGGAATTTCATAAAAGGATACTGCTCACCTAAAGGTCCTTTACAACGAATATTTTCATCTAACCAGGGATTGTCAACTATTGTAAAATCAGCCCCTGCAAACCGACCATGAAAATTATCGCCGCTAATTCCGCTCCATGTTGCGTAATGATACCCTCCATACCTGTGAAAACCCGGACTGACAATATAAAATAAGTTCTGAAAGTTTTTTCTGATCCAAGGACCGCTATCATCTTGATCTGATATTGTATAAACCCTTAATTTTGAAACAAATTGATTTAATTCACCAGCTGATCGCGTATTACGAACCTTCCATAATGATTGAGCCAAACAATTTGGCCCTCCCCAAACAAGTATCCAAACCGGACGAGAATCTTTTTTATCAACTGCGTTTATTATCAATTCAGAACCAGGTGAATCCGTATTTTCACCAACTGATTCCATCCCAAAAGAAGGATAGCCTTCCTTTATTATGGATAAAATGTATTCTGCCGAAGGATAACCTGTTTCATGTTTCTCCAGGTTGTTTTTAACTTTTCCATATGCTTCAACAATCTCACGAATCCGCCACGCAGCCGTTTTTTTTTGCTGGTGTACAGAAGTGGTTGCTATCAGACCCTCAATATCCCATTGGTTTGAATAAACAAGAAAGCGAACCATAGACATAGCATCATCTGGTTCGTTTTCGATATCAGTTAATATTATAACCCTAGGCTTGTCGGAAGTAGCTGCATAAGTATTTAAGCCCAAAATACTTTGTAATAAAGCAAACCCAATAAAAACTATGATAACTCTATAACTAAGAATACCCATAATCAACTTTTTTGAAAATGTTAGAAAAAATGTTTTTGAAAATAAATTATTCGTAAATATAAAAATGTATTCGTAATTAATAATAAATTATTATTGAAAACTATGCCAAAAACGGACGAAGTTCCAGTTGATAACCCCGAATCAAACAACGCAATTACTTTTAATCTTCTGGAACCTGCAAAGGGATTAATGCAACCTTACCCGATTAATTAACTTCGTCGAGCCTTCGGGTTCATAAAGTTTATGAATTATATTGTTGGCTTACTTTTCAATTTAAATGTCCAGAAGGTATATGCAATGACGGTAAATATGATCTTATTGTTTTAGTCGGTCAGTAGTGATTAATTAGATAATCTACAATATTTTAATATTATGGAATCTGAGATATCAGACTTTTTAAATCGTAGTATTTACAGTCATCATAACATTCTATAAATCTTTTCGCGGGGCACTGAAACCCATGAATTATAATATCTGTAAATATCTTTATTAGTTCACTATCCGTAAAATCATGAGATAATTTATATGTTTTATCAAAACTGTCGTTATCACAATTTATAACTATTCGCTTCCGTAAGTCAGGATTATCCATTATTTCTGGATTATAAATTATTGATGGCGTAACAGCAAATCCAATCATGGGTGAATATGAAAACACTTTTTTCTGTTTTACTACATCAAAAAGGGTATATGCAAAAACGGTAGAAGTAAATCCACTGTTCTTTGCCTTTACTTTATATATTTTTGAGTTGATACTTGAATTACCTAGGTCCATATAATGAAAAACAAAGAGAAAGTCAACTTTATCACTTAATGATGTAATTATTTCTTTTACAGTCATTTCAGAATATGGCTTATCCCATGAGTTGGATAATTGTTTAAAATCAACTACTTCATAGAATTTTTGCTCAAAACACATTTTAATGCCTTCAAATACTTCAGCAGTTATATTCTTGAAATATTCAATCATATAGCCCTGAGTACATCCTGTATATTTTGGATATGTTGGAACTGATTCAGCTAAGCGTTCTTCATTGTCTATAAAAACATCAGTACCTAATTTCGGAGTACGAACTGAATAGTCTGTTTTTAGTGATATTTGAGTCATTGGTGAAAAAGCTTGCAAATTACCAACCCTGACAACTAAAACTGCTACTTTTTTGGATTGACCAACTCCCACAAGACCTTTTTTTGTTGATCCACTTATAGTAAATCCAAATAAATATGGAATCAATAAACAGAATAGTATTAGAGGGACTGAAATGCTTTTTGGTATTTTTAATGCTCTCATTCGATTGTTGTTTTAATTTATTAATGACATTAAATTTCTACCAATATTTTCTTGTTAATCAGTCTTGTTTTCGCCTTGTTCATAACAAACGACTATAACATGTTTTATATGATTAGTTATTCCTGATTTCGCCTATACCGTTTATTCTTTTAGAAACATCAGGGTTGCCTTTATAATATACATTACCAACTCCATTGATAATAATATCGAGCATTTTGGTTGCATTTACCTTAACATCGCCGCAACCATTGAGTTTTACATTGGCCCGATTTACCTGAAGGTCGTATGCATTAATATTACCAACGCCGTCTACAACAATACTCATTTGATTTTGTTCCGGGCCATGTATATTTATATCACCAACTCCTTTCAAATAAATGTTGTTAACTACAGGCATTGAAATATCGACCCTGATGTCCTCATTATTGCTTACTCTTAAATTCCGGTCAAATTCTAAAATCAGAATGCTATCTACTACTCTTGCAGTCATATGATCTAAAATATTTTCATGGGCAGTAAAATCAATATAATAAGCTCGACCTGTAGCTATATTAACATCAGCAACAAATCGCAAGTCAATACCTTTGAAATCGCTTAAGGGGATCGTTTCGGTTTTTATTTCGCCACGACCTTCAATAGTACGATCATTATCGTCATCATACCATTCATGAGGACAGCAAGATGTCAGGATTATTGCAGTGATTGCCAATAAAATAAAATGGGTCTTTTTCATCAGTCGTTTTCTAAGAGGTTATGGATTCATATTTGACCTAAATGACAAAGAAAAAAGAAATGGGTTGCACAAGTATTAAATATTTTCTAAAATATCAATACAACCTTGCTTGTTTGATGTATATTTTTCGGTTTCCTTCAACCACATCCACTTTAAATTCAATATCTATTGGTTTGCATTCAAAGTTTAACCTGCAATAATGATAATGGATGGCCAGACAATAATCTTTAAGGACTTTTAATTCATTAGTTGTTATCACTGTTTTGCCTTCCATTCCGGGAACATTCGAATGGTTAAGGTATTCAATTATTCCTTCATCTGAGTAGGTATAATACAGTATCTGATCGGGAAGGTAATTATTTTCAGGGCTTACAACGCTAATTTCATCAATCTGCACATTTATGGTAATTGCAGATATTCTCTCATCATAAAGATTTTTGGTTATTACAACCCCGTTTGCTGCTTCCGAAGGGTAGGAGCGATGCACCATTACCCCCATTGCAACTGTTTTGTGATCAATCTTAAAATACTCTCTTTCTTCGAAAGCCCTTAAATTCCATAAACTGGCCCATACCTTTTTAATTGCTTTGTCAATAGGCTTATCCAGATCGGTAAGGGTTCCAGTATATGAGTCGTATAATCCGGCACCATTAAACCCTTCAATATCTTCGGCATTGGTTGATGAGCGGAAACGAATTTTGGTGAAATTTTCAATAGTTGAAACATGTTCTGTTACCATTCTTAACAAACCCGTGTCGATAGGGCATTTCTTAATGGAATCGCGAAGTATTTCCAGTTTTTGCCGGCGCCGTGTAACATCTGTGTAAAACAGAGGATCATTAAGCATACTATCAATAAATACATCGAGTCTGTATTTTTTAATGTGCTGATGGTAGTAATAAAATGGAATTGCGAAATAGCCCTCAGGCAAGGGCAGAGGGCCATAATCGGGTACATCAACTTTTGTGAGTTCAGCGAAGTTGGCAGCTTTTCCGCCTATTAGCGATACTGAATTAACCCCGGCGTCCGATAGTTCTATAAGTCCGGTAGTTGTTGTATCGAGGTTTAGTATATGAGGTGTCTGGGGTTCTTTTTCTGCCCAAAAAGCCTGTGCTTCTTGTAATGTAGCTTCACGTATGTGGAATGAATCTGCTGTAACCTGTAAATAAACAAGTTTATCAATAAGTTTGCTTAGTGTTGGGTTTGTCCAGCCATCGCGCAACGCCATATTTGGAGTCCCCCGGTTATGGCTTAATACGTTAATATGGCTTAAAGGAGTTTGGAATTGGGTAGTAATAATCCCGGCAACCACAGAAATATCAATTGGTATGCCATTTAACAAAACAATATCGTGACGGCTTAGGTAGGTCGATGATACATCGTTTACATCAACCTTTTTTAAATAGCCAAAATTCTCCTGAAAACATAATGGTTGAAAGTTTTGTCCTTTATATAACTGGTCTGATGTTATAATATTGAGCCCGCTACAGGTTGACCAGTCAATTGAGCTTGCATAGAAGCGAAGACTATCGCCTAAATAAAATGTTCCGGCCACCTTGTCATAAACCAGTTTAATTTGTTCACAATTGATTTCATCGCCTGAGAAAAATTCTAGTGTGTATATATCCGATGCTGTAAAATGGTTAAGGCACGCCAAATAGTATAACCTGTTGGTATTATTTCTATATTGTTCCTGGTTAAAAATTGTGTATCCTTTGTTGTAACCGAGTACTCCAGCACAAAATTCGTAATGAGTATTGTATTTATGTGAGTTGGAGTAATAAATTTTCCCATCGGCAATGGAGTAAATGATCTTAATTGATTTTACCTGGCTAAATGTTGAATTAAGAGGCAAACCTTCAAGCATTTCATATGCCTCAAACCGAATAATCCTATCAAGATAATCTACTTCAGGATATTTCAATTGCATTATTTCGTATACCGCATCTGTTGTTTCAAAAGCATATTTTTGCTCATAAAAACCAGTTTTTGTAATGACTATAGTATCGGAAGAGGCTTGGGAAAGACTTTTTTCTTTGGCTTGTGTATAAACCGAATTATAATTATTGACAGAAGTTGAATGAGTTCCTTTGTTAATTTTATAAATAGATTGAACATCGTTACATGTAACAATCAATATGTACAAGCCGGGTACAAGATCAGAAATGCTGATTTCTCCGCTACCGGAAAGCGAGCTTTTGCTGAGGCCAGTTTCTTGTCCAATTGAATTAATGATTTTAATATCAATTGTCTTATCGGTATACCAACAGATCTTGTTATCAATAACCTTTATTGTATAATTGTTTTTATCAGTTTGGTTATCGATACCTGTTGTTAAGCTGAAGCGGCCTGAGTTATCGGTTGTTGCCAGAAGTGAAGTCCCTTGAACAGCAACTGTAGCAGTAGATACAGGAAGCTTTGTATAAGTATCGATTATAGTACCTGAAAATGTTTTTTGTCCGAAAACAAATACAGGGATATATAAAAAAACAAAGAATATAAAGCGAAAATATATTTTCATGTTTTTTTCGTGTTATTCAACCATTATTTTTTTTGTAATGTTGAACTGATCACTATTCACTTTTACAATGTATATACCTTTTTTAAGGGATGAAATATCAATCTCAGTTTTATGTTCATAAGCTTGAATTTTCGTTGTTAATTTCGACCTTCCGGCGATATCGTAGATATAAAGCATCGATGCATTGCTGATTTCCCCATGGAATTCGACAATAAGCTTATTATATATTTGGTTTTGGTAAATCTTAACCGACTGGTCGTGTACTAATTTCAATGCAAGAGGTGGCTGGCCATTGCAATCGAGAGGGGACAGGGTGTTTTGATAAGCAATGTTCCCATTTTCAAAATAACAAAGCAGATAGTGTTCCTGAAAGCCTATGTGTTTGCATGGCGATTCGTACAGAAGCCCGCCCATGCTGCCCACGCCTTCAATTAAATAAGTATTGTTTATGTTATTGCATTTACCCAATTGAAAATCAGTTTTTTTGATATTTATTTTTTTTCTTCCATCGTCAAGAGTATCGATAGAAGTAACAACCATGCCTTTTTCGATGTATGATTTAATGGTGTCGTTCACTTTTACATCGAAATCATACAGAAGCTCTTCATTTGCGCTGTGTCTTTCGAAATAGTAAATTTTATTTTCTTCCTCTCTGATGGCACCTAAATAGAAATACTCAAAGGTAACTGGAGGTCCCCAATAACCAGTACCTGATTTATAGAGCTTGAAATATTTAATTTTATTAATTGTAGTGTCGCGGTTAATAAAGAAATTCAAGGCTTCATCACTATTGTCATAGACAGTGTCATAATCCATTTCTTTATAATTAATTCTCCATGCCGAGGTTGGTTTTATCGGGAAACGGCTCGATAGAATGGGATAATATGATGACTCTACTGTTATTGTTCTTATTTCATTTGAAATACATACAGTATCTGTAATGCCTTTATTATCAAATATATTGTTTACCTTTAAGCGGAAATAATAGGTTCCTGCATCAAGATGTCCTAAAGAAAATGTATCATATACAAAGATTCCAATTTTATCAGATTTTGAATTTAATTGATTGTTGACATAAAACATTTCAAATTCGATTGTTGCACTTGGCTTCTTAAATAATGAAGTATCTGAAAATATTGGAAGCTCTGGATTGTCTTCAGAGACCAGGAAACTTGTATTGGCAATTAGTTTAATTTCATCAACAATAGTTGGTTCTTTAGGTAATATAATATAGTTAGAATATTGAGTATAGTTAATTTTACTTGGTGAAAAAATACATTGTTCTCCATTGTCAATATAATGACATAGCGGAGCATTATTTTCTGAGTAGCAAATTAATGCAGAGTTATCAGTTACATTTTCTATGAATCCTCTTTCACTACCTATCCCTTCAACAATGCAATAGTTGTAATAATTATCAAATGGATCAGCCAGATAGAATATTATTTTATTATTAAGAATTGTATCAATTCCTGTTATAGTATCTCCCTGATGGATTAATCCATCAATGGTATCGCCAATATGAAGATTGAAATTGTATAGTAATATCTCCTGATTTAGGTTTTTTTCAACATAAAATATCTTTTTGCTTGCTTCCCTGATAGCCCCAACGTACAATGATGTGTTATATTCGGATAATTGCTGGCCATTAGTAGTATAATACAGATAACTTGATTTATATAGCTTTAAATAACTTGTTGAATTAATAATTGTATCACCATTAAAGAAATATTTAAGCTTTTCATTATATAAAGTGGAGTTTTTATTAAATGTTTTGTTAATCAACCAATTTCCATTTGCATTTAAAGATTTGTTATCCTGGAAATTAATTATTTCGCAGTTTTGCTCAAATTCATTATTATGATAGACGAGCATTCCATTTTGAACATAACAGACAAGATAATGGTCGTGATCCCAATAATGTCCACAGGGTGGGCTTTCAAATAATCCACCACTAGTACCTATGCCTTCAATAATAATTGGGGTTCTGCAACGAAAATAGGTTAAACTATAATCATCTTCATCATAGTCGATTATTCGTCTGCCATCAGGTAAGAATCTGATCGCTCTGGCGACATCTGAATAATTTTCATAATTATGTGTATCGCCTACTTTAACGTCAAAATCGAAAAGGATTTTTTCATTTGGTTCATCTTTTTTCACATAAAAGAATTTATTATCAGTGTCACGCAAGGCCCCAACATAAACATGTTCAAAATAGAAAGGCTCATTGTAATAGGCAGTACCTGTTTTAAATATCTTAAAGTATTTATTTGAACCAATGGTGGTATCGCCATCGATAAAGTACTTATAAATTTCATCGCCGTTTAAATGCGTATTTTCATTTGATACTCCGCTTCTAATATAGTCTATTCGCCATACCGAAGTTGAATCGATGGGGTAACGACTTGTAGATTGGGCACTAACGATACTGCAAAGAAAGCAGAAATAGCTGAGGGTAATTATTATCTTTTGCATGTTAAGGTTCTTTTCTTCTGCTAATGTAATATATAGTTCTACAGTCTTTAAGGCAATTTGATGAACATAAGTTTCGGAGTGTTTTAGTATCTGATTCAATTGATTAAAGTTTCTATTCGGGCAATATACTAACAGAGCTTTATAACCATCTTCAGCTTTATTATTCAACAATAACCCGTTTTGTTATACAGCTGTTATTGATATTTATGCTGATCAGGTATATCCCTTTTATTAAGGCGCTTACATCTATTTTATAAATACTGCTTTTCGCGTTGTCTAATTTATTAGTCTCTATGCGTGATCCGAGTATGCTGAATATTTCAATTGATGTAATGGGTGCATTTATATTCAGGTTTTCAATTGTTATAGATTGATTTGACGGAACGGGATATATTTTAAACTGGTCATTTATTGCTTTATTAATTGCTACTGAATTTGTTTTTGATACAGTAAAATATAGAAAGTTCGTTTTTTCACTGAATGCAGTGTCGATTTGGTTATTGTATTTGTATATAGTATGTATTGCCTGATCGATTGAGTAACCCCCTTCGTCCAGATAGCCAATAATAGTTGTATCGAATATAGGGTTTATAATATTTATTGATCCGGCATTGAGCTTTTTGTCATAATCAAAATATATATCCAAATTAATATTATACCCATCATTCTGATAGGTTTTATCTGATAAAGTCGGGGTAGTGGGGGTTTTTGATGATACATTATAACAGGAACGTGATACAAGCTTAATTTCATCATTTGTTGTCGGGTTTTCGGGTATTAGTTTCAATTTGTCACAATCATTGAAATTATAACTTTCGTACGAAAGATTACAATCTGTTACTGAATTTGTACAATATAATGCTGCATAGCCTTTCATATAGCATATTAAAATTGAATTTTCTGTTTTGTTTTCCAGAAGTCCCATTTCAGTACCTATACCGCTTATGATTTTTTTCTCCCATTTTCTATCACTCAGATAGAGTGCTTTCCGGTCATCTAGTATTGTATCGGTTAATTTAACCGTATCGCCATGAAATATCTGTCCATCAATAATGTCGTCTGCTTCAAGTCCGAAATTGTAAAGTAGCACTTCGGGTTTTCCTTTATCAATAAAATAGATTTTTTGATTGTTTTGTCGTAAAGCCCCTACATAAACCGAATCATTAATACCTGAAATATATTCGCCATTTTCTTTAATAATGAGTTGAAAACCACTCTTGTATAGTTTCAGGTAATTTTCAGGCCCTATAGTAGTATCGCCGCAAAAAAAATATTTAAACTTTTCAAAATTAGAGATTGAATCAGTATCGTGTTGTTTATCGATCCTCCAAACGCCGTTTGTATCAATTGATTTATTAATATCCTGATTATTTGTTAATTCGCAGTTGAATTCATTATTTGTATCATGATATATAACTTCTCCATTTTGTACATAACAAACCAGGTGATTATCGAATGTCCAATAATGTCCGCAGGCAGGACCTTCGAGTAATCCTCCACTGCCGCCTATCCCTTCGATAATAAATTGATCGCCACAACCTATAACAGGTTCCTTCGGATTAAAATGAACCTGTTTTCGGCCATCGGGAAGTGAATCGATTGATGAAACGATTTTAGTTCTCATAATTCCATCATAAGGTACCTGAATAGTATCGTCAATTTTTGCATTAAAGTCATAAAGAAGAACTTCGTCGTTTTCATTTTTTTTTATGAAATAAAATTTGTTTTCGTAATCTTTTAATGCTCCGGCATATACATTTTCATAATATGTTGGCCCATCGAGATAGGAGGTGCCAGTTTTATAAATTTTATGATAAGTTTTTAAGTTTATAACAGTATCTCCATTAATAAAATACTTAAAGATTTCATCGCCCGGTATATGGGTGTTTTCATCAGAAACACCGTTTCTGATATGGTCAGTCCGCCATTTTGAAGTTGAGTCTATTGGAAAAAGGCTTCCGGATTGGGCAATCACAATATTTAAAAGAATGTAGGAAAAACCAAAAAAAAGAATTATTATTTTCATAATGAGGGTTTTACTTTATATAAACCTGACATACTATAGATACTCAAATTAATCAGATTGAAAAAGATACATAAAAGTTGCGTGATAATTTTCGCCAGAATGTCTTGCGCTTTTCAAACTATTGTTAAATTGCATCCCGAATAGTCACAACTATTTAACCTGAACTATTCATAAATATTATATTTTTTCAATGTTTATCAATAGTTCAGGTTAACCCCGACTTAGAAAATTTTGGTGTGCCGGTTTGAGGAACACCTTATATTTTCTTCGTCGCAAGATTAATTCATAAAACTTATGAATTAATCGGGTTAAATATCAAATAAAATAAATTCTAAACTTATGAAAAGAAATTATTTTCTTCTTCTGCCATTTCTTATTCTAGGGCCCTTATTTGGACAAGCCTATGAAAACCCTATAAATTGGTATACATCTAATAGCTATAGTACATATAATAGTGCTGGGGCAACAGTTTCGAAGTCAACAGATGCTAAGGGAGGTTTGTTTGCCGCACGACTTGAAGGGAAAAATGCTGCTTTATTAGGAAAGACGATTCCAGGCGTTATAACAACAGGTATTCTTAAAGGAGGCATTAACGTTTCAGGGGGGCAGCTTTACACTATAAGATCTCAAAAGTTAACAGGGTATTATAAATACTCACCGCAAGGAGCGGATATGGCTGGTTTTGAAGTATTATTGACAAAATGGAACCCAACAACACTTAAAAGGGACACTATTGCTTATGGTAATGTTTCGAAAGGAGCGGCCGCTGGTTATACTGCTTTTAATGTCCCCCTAACCTATAAAACCACTGATGCCCCGGATTCTCAACTCGTAGTAATATCATCGAGTGCCGATCGATTAAATGCTATTGCAGGGAGTGTTTTATTAATAGATGGTTTATTGTTTATTGGTGACGCTAACACAGAATGTGTTCCTGTATTAGCAAGTTCAAATGATGGTAATCTTCCTGAAAATGTATTGGACAATAATCTACAAACAAGATGGTCGGCAAAAGGAGATGGACAGTGGATAGAGTTTTGCCTTGAAACTGAAAATGAGGTTGATGGTGTAGAGATAGCTTTTCATAGTGGGAAAATCAGAAAATCAATTTTTGATGTACTTACTTCCCTTGATAGGGTTACATGGACAAATGTTGCATTAGGATTAACAAGCTGTGGAACAAGTAATGACCTGGAAAAATTTTCATTTAATAAAATAATGGCAAAATATGTCCGGATAGTGGGACATGGAAATAGCCTTAACCTGTGGAACAGCTATTGTGAAGTAAAATTAAGTTATGATACGGCGCCAGCAGAGAAAAATATAACATCAAATAATAATTATAATGTCGGTTCAAAAATTTTCGATGTTTATCCAAATCCTGCTAACGATATATTATACATTACAGTTGGTGAAAATTCTATCATTCAAATCTTCAATATCAATGGTAGTCAAGTTGTTTACCAATCCAATGTAGAAGAAAATCAAATTCATTCAGTAGATGTTAAAGGGCTTACTGCGGGTATTTACCTGGTTAAAGTTTCTAACAATAAATTTATAAAAACGCAAAAGGTGGTAATAAATAAACCTTGAACAAATTTTTAAAAAATGAAGAAAAATATATTTTTTGTTTCGATAGTAATGTTTTTAATAACATTTAATAGCAAACTATTTGGGCAGCTTTTAAACAGCAGTTTTGAAAGTTGGGAAAGTTCCAATACTAAATTAACGAAATCACAACGCGAATCACTTATTATTGGTAAGTACATTCCCAATGAAACTAACACAGGGCTACTGCCGGGGTATACCCCAGATAATCTTGAGCAAGTAGTCCCCCCAACGGGTAGTTATGAAATTAAACTAACCGAGGGCTATTACGAGAATAAAATATTTTGGGGACAGGTTAATATTAATAAAGTAAGAACAGGCAAAGTAACTTTTCGGAACTGTTTTTTTGCCGGTTGCGATCCTGATAAGATACCTGCTGGCTATAAGAAAAATGATGCCACATTGTATAAATATTATAAAGAAACTTATGGGCTTATATGCGATGACCGTCTTATTACCCAGTGGGAAATGCAAGATTGCAAGTTCGATCCCTCGGTATGGTTCGATGCATCAATAGTCCATCCCGGTGATTACACCCGCACAGGCAACATGTCATTTATGCTGCGTTCAACCGCAGGGATCAGGGGCGGTTCCGGCACTATTAAACGATGTGAAATAACTAACGTGCAAGATGGGTTTAGTATAGTTCAATGGGCATCCGATATAAAAGGAGATTTATCATTCCTGACTATTGAAGGCTGTTGGATCCACAAAATGATTTTTTACAAAGGCGTTGGTCATCCTCAGCCCGAAGGTACACACTCAGATTGTATCCAATTCCATGTTGGGCGCAACATTACCATCCGTGGCAACCGTATCGGAGGGGCATACGATGCCTTCGGGTATGAACAGGACCCTAGTTACAACTCGGGCGACGATGTCAAAAATTCGGGAATCATGCTCCAGCAAGAGGTGGATAGCCAGTCTATCAATAAACTCCTGAATATTGTTATAGAGGAAAATTTGTTCGAAGGTGCGAAATCTGGCGCTTACAACATTAACCACTCGCCCAAATATAACAACTCCTTTGAAACGACACAAATCAAAAACAACAGGTTTATCCAGCGATCTCCTGCACACTATGTCATTCGCCCGAAATTATGGGCCGACCGCTATAGTAATAACAAGATTGTTACTTGGAAAGTAGAGGGTGTTTCTATCAATGCAACAACGACTGAAATTAACTATAGCACAGGGGCTGCGCCGACTTATTAAGTAGTATTTGTCCATAGAAAAAAGACAATAATTACATATAATCCATAATCTTGCCTGAGATTTGCATTAATGAAATTTCTGCAAGTTTTGTCTGGTATTTTACTAATATAAGGCGCTCTTCGGCATCGAGCAGGCTTTTTTGTACTTCGCGAAGCTCCAGTCCTGCCAAACTTCCCAGTTTATATCTTTCGAGTGCTATTTCGAGGTTCTCGCGGGCAACTTCAAGGTTTTGTTCTTCAAGCCTGAGCAGGCGTATGTTGTTTTCGTAGGCATAATAAATAGTTAGCAGGTCGGCTTTAACTTGTTGTTCCAGTTCTTTATATTGAATGGTACTGTTCTCGATTTCAATACGGGCATTGCTTTTATTACGTTTTCTGTTAAAACCATCGAAAATATCGAATCCCAGGGTTAGGCCGTAATTCATGCCATGCATATGCTGGTTAAGATAATCACCTTTCCCGTATACATTATATGTATATCCGTATCCCGATGATAAGGTTAAATAAGGATAAGAACGCGATGAAATAATTTTATAATCAAGTTCAGAAATGACCTGATTTTTTGATGCAATTTGTATGCTTGTATTGTAGTTCATCGTGTTTGTGAGAAGTTCGTCATACAACAGCTTTTCATTAATAGTGATAAGGGTATCTTTCGGGAT
>Ga0105103_10001386_pt1 | contig 13377 bp, 11 predicted proteins | sample PPLLaktember2015_2_FD_79107 | JGI IMG/M metagenome (GOLD analysis project Ga0105103, IMG submission 79107) | Freshwater sediment microbial communities from Prairie Pothole Lake near Jamestown, North Dakota, USA - PPLs Lake P7 Core (6) Depth... | ecosystem: Environmental > Aquatic > Freshwater >...
CGTGACGCTGAAGCGCGAGGCGCGCGAGCACGGCACCACGGCGATGGACTTCGCCAAGCGCCTGCTCGACTTCGGCTTCCACGCGCCGACCACCTACTTTCCGCTGCTCGTGCCCGAGTGCCTGCTGATCGAGCCCACCGAGACCGAGTCGAAGGAAGAGCTCGACGCGTTCGTCGAGGCGATGGTCGCCATCCGCGAGGAAGCGCTGACCGACCCGGCGAAGCTCAAGGGCGCGCCGTACACGCTGCCGCGCCGCCGGCTCGACGACGTGCGCGCCGCCAAGCAGCTCGACATCGTCTGGAAGGCAGCCTGATGCGCGAGGGTCGCCGGCCGCAGGGCCTCACGCGCCTGCGGCTCGCGACGCTCAACTCGCTGCGCGGGTTGCGCCACTGCTACCAGAGCGAAGCGGCCTTCCGCCAGGAGGTCTGGCTCGCATGCGTGCTCGTGCCGGCCGGGCTCTGGCTCGGCGAGAACGGCGTCGAGCGCGCGCTGCTCGTGGGCGCGATGCTCGTGGTGCTGATCGTCGAGCTTCTCAACACCGGCATCGAGGTGGTGGTGGACCGGATCAGCACCGAGCACAACCACCTGTCGGGGTTCGCCAAGGACCTCGGCTCGACCGCCGTGTTCTTCTCGCTCCTGCTGCTCGGCATCACCTGGATGCTCGTGCTGCTGTCCTGATCGCCTGCCATCCCCTGGCCCCTCATCCAATGGTCCTCAAATGACGGCACTCATCTGCGGCTCGGTCGCCTTCGACACCGTGATGGTGTTTCCCGGCCGCTTCCGCGACCACATCCTGCCCGACCGCATCCACCTGCTGAACGTGTCGTTCCTGGTGCCGAGCATGCGGCGCAACTACGGCGGCTGTGCCGGCAACATCGCCTACAACCTCGGGCTGCTCGGCGGCGCGGGCGTGCCGATGGCCACGGTCGGCCACGACTTCGCGCCCTACGCCGGGTGGCTGCGCGAGCGCTCGGTGGACCTCACGCACGTGCGCGAGGTCACGGGCGAGTACACGGCGCAGGCGTTCATCACCACCGACCTCGACGACAACCAGATCACCGCCTTCCACCCGGGCGCCATGAGCCACGCGCACCTGAACCGCGTGCCCGGGGACGCCGGCATCACGCTCGGCGTGGTGGCGCCCGACGGCCGCGACGGCATGGTGCAGCACGCGGCGCAGTTCGCCGCCGCCGGCATCCCGCTGCTGTTCGATCCCGGCCAGGGCCTGCCGATGTTCGACGGGGCGGAGCTGCTCGACTTCGTGGCCAAGGCGACCTGGATCGCGGTCAACGACTACGAGGGGCAGATGCTCGCGGAGCGCACCGGCCTGTCGCTCGGCGAACTCGCCCGTCGCGTGCGCGCCCTGATCGTCACCCGCGGCGCGGAAGGCAGCGTCATCCATGCCGACGGCCGCGAGATCCTGATCCCGCCGGCGCGCCCGGAAGCGGTCGTGGACCCGACCGGCTGCGGCGACGCCTACCGCGCGGGCCTGATCCTCGGCCTGCAGCAGGGGCTCGACTGGGAGACGACGGGCCGCATCGCCTCGCTGATGGGGGCCATCAAGATCGCGCACGCCGGGACCCAGCACCATCGCTTCACGCGCGACGAGTTCGACGACCGCTTCCACGCGGCGTTCGGCCGGCGGCTGTGATGCGCGGTGCCATCGCCTTCGGCTGGGTCTCGTTCGCCCTGGTCGCCGCCCTGTTGCCGGGGCCCGCGCGTGCCGATACGGCCGCCTGGGAGCAGACCCTCTCGCGCATCGCGCCGTCCGTGGTCACGATCGAGGTGGACCAGGCGCGTGCCTTCGACACCGAGTGGAACCAGTCGTCGCAGGCCACCGGCTTCGTGGTCGACGCCGAGCGCGGCCTGATCCTCACCAACCGTCACGTGGTCACGCCGGGCCCGGTGGTGGCGACGGCCATCTTCCAGAACCGCGAGGAGGTCGAGCTGCGCGCGGTGTACCGCGACCCCGTGCACGACTTCGGCTTCTACCGCTACGACCCGGCCAAGCTGCGCTACGTGCGCCCGCTGGCCCTGCCGCTCTACCCGCAGGGGGCACGTGTCGGCACGGAGGTGCGCGTCATCGGCAACGACGCCGGCGAGCAGCTCTCGATCCTCGCCGGCACCCTCGCGCGGCTCGACCGCGCGGCCCCGGGCTACGGCGTCGGCAAGTACAACGACTTCAACACGTTCTACCTGCAGGCGGCCTCGGGCACCTCCGGCGGATCGTCGGGATCGCCCGTCATCGACATCGAGGGCCGCGTGGTGGCGCTCAATGCCGGCGGCAGCACCGGCGCCGCCTCGAGCTTCTACCTGCCGCTCGGCCGGGTGAAGCGCGCCCTCGAGCGCATCCAGGCCGGCCAGCCGGTCACGCGCGGCACGCTGCAGGTGACCTTCGCCTACACGCCCTACGACGAGCTCGAGCGGCTCGGCCTGCGCCCCGACACCCAGGCGGAGGCGCGGCGCGCGGCGTCGCAACTCACCGGCATGCTGGTGGTGCAGGACGTGCAGCCTGGATCGCCGACGGAAGGCGCGCTGCAGCCGGGCGACATCCTGCTGCGCGCCAACGGCCGGCTGGTCACGACCTTCGACCCGCTCGCCGAGCTGCTCGACGAATCGGTCGGACGCACGATCGAGGTGGAGGTCGAGCGCGGCGGCGAGCGACTGGCACGGACGCTCGAGGTGCAGGACCTGCACGCCATCACGCCGGCCGAGTACCTGGAGTTCGGCGACGCGGTCGTGCACGTGCTGTCCTACCAGATGGCGAGGCACCTCAACGCGCCGGTGCGGGGCGTGTACGTCGCCAACCCGGGCTACTCCCTCGGCGCGGCCGGCGTGCCTCGCGGCGCGGTCATCGAGTCGGTGAACGGGGCGCCGGTCGCGACGCTCGCCGAGTTCGAGGCGGCCATCGCCGCGCTTCCGGACGGCGGACGTGCGGCCTTGCGTTACCGCACGCTCGACGACCCGCAGGGCACGCAGACCCGCGTGATGCGCATGGACCGTCGCTGGTTCCCGGCGCAGCACTGCAGCCGCGACGATGCGAGCGGGTACTGGTCCTGCCGGAGCCTCGCGCCGCCACCGGCGACGCAGGCCGAACTGCCGGCGAGGACCACCTTCGTAACCACCGGCGACGCAGTGGCCGACCGCCTCGCCCCGTCGCTGGTGCTGGTCAACTTCGACATGCCGTTCTCGGTCGCGGGCGTCACCGAGCGCAACTACCACGGCACGGGCCTGATCGTGGACGCGAGCCGCGGCCTCGTGGTGGTTGACCGCAATACCGTCCCGGTGGCGGTTGGCGACGTGCGCATCACCGTGGCGGGCTCTGTCGAGGTGCCCGGCCGCGTCGAATACGTGCACCCTCTGCACAACCTGGCGCTCGTGTCCTTCGACCCGGCGCGGCTCGACGGCACGCCGATCCGGGCGGCGAAGCTCGATGCGCGCGAGCTCGTGCCCGGCGAGCCCGTCACCGTCGTCGGGCTGAACGGGGAGTCGCGGGTCCGCGCGCTGCCGACCACCGTGTCGTCGGTCGAGGGCGTGAACTTCCCGTTGTCGCGCACGCTGCGATTCCGCGAGTCGAACATCGAGGTGGCGACCCTCGTGAACCCGCCGACCGACTTCGACGGCGTCGTCGCCGGTCGAGACGGCCGCGTGCGGGCGCTGTGGTCGAGCTTCGCCACCGAGTCGGGCCGCGATTTCGTGCAGGTCAACCGTGCGCTCGGCGCGGAGCTCGTCATCGAGATGGTCGAGGCCCTGCGCTCCGGCGCACCGCTCTACTCGCTGGAGGCGGAGTTCGAGTCCGTGCCGATCTCGGCGGCGCGCAAGCTCGGGCTCGACGACGGCTGGGTTGCGCGGCTCGAGTCGCTGGACGGCGCACAGCGCCAGGCGCTCAGCGTCGCGCGCGTCACCGCGGGATCGCCCGCCGCCGGCGTGCTGCGCGAGGGCGACCTGCTGCTCGCGGTGAACGGGCAGCCCGTGAACCGCCCGCGCGCGGTCGAGCGCCTGACGCGAGCGCCGCGAGTGTCGGTGACGGTGCTGCGGGACGGGCGCGAAGCGACCCTGGAGGTTGCCACGGCGCCGCTCGGCGGCGGCGACATCGATCGCCTGCTGCTGTGGGCCGGTGCGGTACTGCATGCCCCGCACCGGGCGATGGCGATGCAGCGCGGCATCCCGCCGGAAGGCGTGTTCGTCGCATTCTTCTCCTACGGATCGCCCGCGACGCGCCACCGCCTGTTCGCCGGCCGCCGCATCGTCGAGGTGGACGGCGTGCCGGTGCCGGATCTCGATGCCTTCATTGCCACCGTGCGAGGCCGGCCCGACCGCTCCTCGCTGCGCCTCAAGACCGTCACCTGGAACGGCTCGACCGAGGTGATCACCCTCAAGCTCGACCGGCACTACTGGCCGACCTACGAGCTCGTCCGGACCGACACGGGCTGGGAGCGCCGGCCGCTGGACTGACCGATCGCCCCGTGGCGCGGTCGCGACAGGGACGATCGGGGCATGCAGGGCAGCATGCTGTCATTGCGTTGGATATTCGCGACAGCTTGGGTACTATCAGGCCGTCGATCCGACGTTAGGGGGCGTTGATCGCAGCGCGGCGGTTGCTGTCAGTCACGGCCATCGCCCGCACCTTCGACGCAAAGTCGTCCAAGCCAGAAACCTTCGAGGTCAGCACGCATGTCCCGCTATTCCCGCTCTGCGCTCCTCAGCGTGGCAGTCGCCGCCGCGCTTGGCCAGGTCCCGATCACGGCCTCGGCCCAGGCGCTCGAGGAGATCATCGTCACGGCGCGCAAGACCGAGGAGTCGCTGACGAGCGCTCCGGTCGCGGTCTCGGCCTTCACGTCCCAGGCGATCGAGCAGAAGGGACTCGTGAACATCAGCGACGTCGCCGACTTCACGCCGGGCCTGTCGTTCTCGCAGGCCTTCGGCCGCACCACCGACCGTCCCGTGATCCGCGGCCAGTCCAACGTGCTGGCCGGCGTGCAGTTCGGCGTCGAGTCGGGCACTGCCTACTTCATCGACGGCGTGTACTTCCCGGGCGACATCCAGGGCATCGACTTCAATTCGCTCGAGCGCATCGAGGTGGTCAAGGGCCCGCAGAGCGCGCTCTACGGCCGCAATACCTACGCGGGCGCCATCAACTTCATCACGCGCATGCCGACCGACGACCTCGAGGCGAGCGTGCGGGCCGCGGTCGCGCAGTTCGGCGAGCAGGACTACTCGTTCTCGATCGGCAGCGGCCTGTTCGACGACAAGCTCGGCGTGCGCCTCAACGCACGCACGTACTCCTACGACGGCGAGTACAAGAATTCGCTCACGGGCAGGAAGGTGGGCGACGAGTCCACCGATTCGATCGGGCTCGCCGTGTACTGGCGTCCGATCGACGACCTGCGGGTGCAGAGCACCGGGTTCTATCGCAAGGACGACGACGGCCCGCTGGCGCTGTTCCTGCAGGGTGCGAGCGCGAACAACTGCTTCCCCGGCTTCCGGTCGCAGCGCTACCGTGACACGAACCCCGGCCCGGCGGTGGTGCCCGGAACGAACGCGAACCAGTACTACTGCGGCCGCATCCGTCCGGGCGTCGTGGCGCTCAACACCGACCCGCTGCCGGTGTCGGTCGGTGGCGTCACGCAGGTGCGCGACGGCACGGCCTTCGACGGCGTCGAGACCGAGGAGTACTTCGGCACGCTGCGCGCCGACTGGGACATCAGCGGCTCGGGCTGGGTGGTCACCTCGCTGTCCGGCTACCGCGACTACGAGAACCTGTTCGGGACGGACAGCGACCACTCGAACGCCTTCGTGCTGGTCCCGACGTTCGTGCCGGGCACGGGCCTCGTGTATCCGCCGGCCACCGAGGAGCCGCTGTTCGCCAACACCAACCGCAACGACACGCGCAGCGTCTCGACCGAGCTGCGCCTCGCGAGCCCGCAGGACCGCCGGCTGCGAGGCCTGGTCGGCGGCTACTACTTCGACCTCGAGGACGACGGCAGCGACCTCACCTTCGCCCACCCGCACGGTGGCGGCACGGCCGACTACACCGAGACCGTGACCAACGAGGCGGTGTTCGGCCTGGTCGCTTTCGACATCACCGACAAGCTGACCCTCACCGGCGAAGTGCGCTACATGGAGGAAACCAAGGAGCGCACCGAGTACTGCTCCACCACCATCTACAACTGGATCACGCAGCGCTGCGCGAGCGCGACCGGCGTCGCCAATGCGCTCGCCCTCGGTCAGGTGCGCTACAAGGACGAGGCGGAATTCGACTCGACGACGCCCCGCATCACGCTCGACTACCAGGTCAACGACGGCTGGATGGTGTACGGCATCTTCGCGCAGGGCGCCAAGCCGGGCGGCCTGAACGGCGTGGCCGGCCAGTCGATCGGCGTGCCGACCTACGACCAGGAGGAGTCCGACAACTTCGAGATCGGAACCAAGTTCGACCTGTTCGAAAACCGCCTGCGCCTCGGCTTCGCAGCCTACTTCACGCAGGCGACCGACGTGCAGTTCACCCAGTCGGTGCCCTCGGCGACGGGCCAGGGCGCGGTGACCTCGATCGCCACGAACCAGGGCGAAGGCGAGATCATGGGCTTCGAGTTCGACCTGCAGGCGGCGATCAGCGAGGCGATCACGCTGTCGGCGGGCTACGCCTACATCGACACGGAGATCACCAAGGGTTGCGACGACTTCCAGTACACCCTGAACACCGGCGGCCTCATCTACAACCCGGCGCTCGGCACCGTGCCGGAGTGCAACATCTCGGGCAACCGCTACCCGCTCGGCTCCGAGCAGATGGCGAATTTCTCGCTGAACTACGACTCGCCGATGGAGTGGGGTGAGGGACTCAACCTGATCAGCAACCTCGGCGTCTCCTATGAGGACAGCAAGTACGTGCAGGTGCACAACCTCGCGGAGACCGGCGAGACCACGCTCGTCAACCTGCGCTTCGGCATCCGCAGCGACGACGGCTGGTCGGTGGTGGCCTATGGCCGCAACCTGACCGACACGGACACCATCCCGCTTGCGACGCGCTGGTTCGACCTGCGGACGGGCAGCACGAACATCACGCCGGGGGTGCCGTGCAACCCGGCGACCGCAACGGTCCCCTGCGGGCCGCCCGCCACCTCGCCGGCCGGCTACCCCGTGACGGGAGCGCCAGGCACGGCCGGCGGCGCCGACACGGGCTCGCCGCGCGCGTTCTTCGGCGCCCTGCGCCGCGGGCGCACGTTCGGCATCGAGTTCCGCTACGACTTCAAGCTTTGACTGCGACCGACCGCTGATCGCAAGGGGCCGCGCGAGCGGCCCCGTTTTTTTACGGCTATCATTTCCGGATGGTCACGGCCCGCCTGCCTCAGGACGAGATCGACCGCGCCGTGGACGCGCTTCGCGACGGCGAGGTCGTGGCGTTCCCGACCGAGACCGTCTACGGGCTCGGCGCCGACGCGCAGAATCCCGACGCCGTCCGCAAGGTGTTCGCACTGAAGGGCCGGCCGGCGACCCACCCGCTGATCGTGCACATCGACCACCCGCGGCTCATCGAGCGCTGGGCGCTCGAGGTGACGCCCGCGGCGCAGGCGCTGGCCGAGCGGTTCTGGCCCGGCCCGCTGACGCTGGTGCTGCGCCGCGCGCCGGCGGTGGACCTCGCCATCACCGGCGGCCAGGAGACCGTGGCCGTGCGCGTGCCGGGCCACCCGGTCGCGCAGCAGCTGCTGCGCGCCTTCGGCAGCGGGATCGCGGCGCCCTCGGCCAACCGCTACGGCAGGGTCAGCCCGACGCGCGCCGAGCACGTGCGCGAGGAATTCGGCGACGCCGTGAAGCTCATCCTCGACGGCGGCGACTGCAAGATCGGGCTCGAATCCACCATCGTCTCCTGCGTCGATGCCGTGCCGCGGGTGCTGCGTCCGGGCTCGATCACCCTCGGCCAGCTGCGCTCGGTCGTGCCGCAGGTCGAGGAGGGCGCGGCGGCCGTGGTACCGCGCGTGCCGGGGTCCGATGCCAAGCACTACGCGCCGGCGACGCCGCTCAGCCTCGTGAACAGCGCGGCACTCGAGGAAGTGGTTGCGCAGCTCACCTCCGACCACGCCCGGGTGGCGGTGCTCGCCATGCGGCCCCCGCGGGTGGCGAACAAGTTCATGACCTGGATCAACGCCGGCCGGCGCGCCGAGGTCTACGCGCGCGAGCTCTACGTCAACCTGCGCGCGCTCGACAAGTCCGGCGCGCGCGAGATCCTCGTCGAGGAAGTGCCGGCGGGCGAGGCGTGGGACGCGAGCCGCGACCGCCTGCGGCGCGCGGCGTCGGCCGAGAACCTCGTCAACGTGGACCCCGACATCGCCGCACTGCGCGCGGACTTCGGCGAGGACGCGGGCGCCCCATGACCGCGGCGGGACGCCGTCGGCCGGGTGCCCGCTCGCTCGCCGCGCTCGCCGCGGAGCACGGCTCGCCGTTGCTGGTGGTGGATTGCGACGTCATCCGCCGACAGTACCGCGAGCTCGCGGCCGCGCTCCCCGGCGTAGGCTTCTTCTACGCGCTCAAGCCGCTGCCGCACGCGGCCGTGGTCGCGACGCTGCGCGACCTCGGTTGCGGCTTCGACGTGGCCACCACGGGCGAGATCGCACTGGTGCGCTCGCAGGGCGTGACGCCGGAGCGATGCATCCACACCCACCCGATCAAGCGCGATTCGGAGATCCGCGCCGCGCTGCGCTTCGGCATCAGGCGATTCGTCGCCGACAACCCGGACGAGATCCGCAAGTTCGTCCCGTACCGCCGCCGCGCGGAGCTGCTGCTCAGGGTGTCGTTCCGCAGCCCTTCCGCAGTCGTGGACCTCTCGCGCAAGTTCGGCTGCGAGCCGGCGGCCGTCGCGCCGCTGGTCGAGCTCGCCAACCGCCTCGGCGTGCGCGTGCGGGGCCTGAGCTTCCACGTCGGCTCGCAGGTGGCCGACTCGTCGAAATACGTCGAGGCGATCGACGCCTGTCGCGAGGTGATGCGGCAGGTCGCCGAGCGCGGGCTCGGCCGACTCGACGTGCTCGACATCGGCGGCGGCTTCCCGATCCCCTATGGCAGCCCGACTGAGCCCATCGGGCGCTTCTGCCGGCCGATCCGCCGCGAGCTCGCCACCCTGCCATCGGGTGTCACGGTGATTGCCGAGCCCGGGCGCTTCATCGCCGGGCCCGCCGGCACCTGCGTCGCGGCCGTGGTGGGGCGCGCCCAGCGCGAGGGTCGCTGGTGGTACTACCTCGACGACGGCCTGTACGGTTCGTTCAGCGGGCAGCTCTACGACCACGCGGTCTATCCCGTCGACAGCCTGCGTGCACGCGGTCCGCGGCAGCCGAGCGTGCTCGCCGGCCCCACCTGCGACAGCATCGACGTGATCCGCGAGGACATCCCGCTGCCCGAGCTCCAGATCGGCGACCTCGTCGCCGGCCGCATGATGGGCGCCTACACCGCGGCCTCGGCGACCGACTTCAACTACATCCCTCGGGCGAGGATCGTCGCCGTGAACGAGGGCAGGAGAGCCCCGAGTGCGCGTTGAGATCTTCGATCATGTGGCCGGCGCCCGCGAGGCGCGCGGCATCGCCGTCGTCGTGGACGTGTTCCGCGCCTTCTCCGTCGCGCCCTACGCCTTCGATGGTGGGGCCGCCCGCGTGCTGCCCGCCGGGGAGATCGAGGAAGCGCTCGAGCTCGGCCGGCGCTTCCCGGGCGCGGTGCTGGTCGGCGAGCGCCACGCCCGCCGGCTGCCCGGGTTCGACGCGGGCAACTCACCCACCGAGATCCGCGCCCTCGACCTGCGCGGCAAGGTGCTGGTGCACACGACCCACGCCGGCACGCAGGGGCTGTTGAACGCGACCTCCGCCGACGAGGTGCTCACCGGCTCGTTCGTGAACATCTCCGCCGTGCGCCGCTATCTCGAGGTTCGCGCGCCGGCGCAGGTGTCGATCGTGCGCATGGGGCACGAGGCCCGCGAGCGCTGCGCCGAGGACGACCTGTACGCCGAGTGCCTGCGGCTGATGCTGGCGGGGCAGCCCGCGCCGCTCGCGGATGTCCGCGACCGGCTGCGCGACGCGCCGGCCGCCGTCAAGTTCTTCGACCCGACCTGCGACTGGGCGCCGCGCGACGACTTCGAGTACTGCACAGACGTCGATCGCTTCGACTTCGTGCTGCGCCTGCGCCGTGCGGGCGGCGAGCCGCCTGAGCTCGAGCGGCTCGCCGGCGCCTGATCATTCCCCGGGAGAGGCGCGCATGATCCGCAACGTGGTGTTCGACATCGGCGGGGTGCTGGTGCGCCTGCGCTACCAGACGTTCATCGACTACCTCGCCTCGGCCGGCATCGACATGACGGACCTGCCGGCCTGGCTCCAGCGCGTGGACCTCTCGGCGCACGAGCGCGGCGAGATCTCGGGCGAGGAGCTGCTCGGGCGCGTCGCCGCGATGGCCGCCCGGCCGCTCGACCCCGTCGAGCTGCGCACGCGCTGGCTCGACATGTTCGACCGGGCGCAGGAGATGTTCGACCTGGCGTCGGGGCTCATGGGCGACTATCGCGTGTTCCTGCTCTCGAACATCGGCGACCTGCACTGGCGGCACCTCGACACCCTGTACGGCCTCGAGGCGCTCACCCACGGCGTGATCGCCTCGTTCCGGGTCGGCGCCGTGAAGCCCTCGGCCGCGATCTACCGCGAGGCCGAGCGGCGCTTCGACCTCGACCCGGCTGCGACGGTGTTCGTGGACGACTTGCCGCCCAACGTCGCCGGCGCCGAGGCCTGCGGCTGGCAGGCGATCCACCACCGCAATCCGGCCGCGACGCGCGAGCGGCTGCGGGCGCTCGGCGTGCGCCTGCCCGCGCCGTTCGCCGTGGAGTGACGCATGCAGGCCATCCCGATCAGCATCCTGCTGCTCGTGCTGTCGAACGTGTTCATGACCTTTGCGTGGTACGCGCACCTGAAGAACCTGAGCGGCAGCCCGTGGTACGTCGCTGCGCTGGTGAGCTGGGGCATCGCGTTGTTCGAGTACCTGCTGCAGGTGCCGGCGAACCGCATCGGCTACACGGTCATGACGCTGCCGCAGCTCAAGATCCTGCAGGAGGTCATCACGCTCACGGTGTTCGTGCCCTTCCTGCTCTTCTACATGCGCCAGCCGCTCAAGCTCGACTACCTGTGGGCGGCGCTGTGCATGCTGGGTGCGGTGTACTTCATCTTCCGCGACGGCACGGGCGCGGCGTGAGCACCGCCATCCACCGGCGCGTAGAGGCCTGCCGCGCGGGCACGGACCCGACCGCCATCGCTCGCCTGCCGACGGGCTGGGCCGTGATGGGCGACCCGCAGGTGCTCGCGGGCTACTGCCTGCTGTTGCCGGACCCGGTGGTTCCGCACCTCAACGCGCTTGCGCCTGCCACGCAGGCAGCCTTCCTCGCGGACGTCGCGCGGCTCGGACAGGCCGTGCTCGAGCTGACCGGGGCGCTGCGCATCAACTACGCGCTGTTCGGCAACCTCGAGCCCGCGCTGCACGCGCACGTCCTGCCGCGCTACGCGGACGAGCCCGAGCCGCTGCGCGCCGCGAATCCCTGGGCCTACGACTGGGCGGCGGCCCGCCGCTTCGATCCGGCATGGGACGGCGCCCTGCAGTCTGCGGTGCGGGAGCGACTCGCCGCGTCCCGTTCGTGAGGCGGCGCACAACGGCGGCAACTCGACCTCGCGTCCCGAGCACGCATCGGCGCGGAGCGGGTACCCTCGTCGCCATGCCTGGTCGCTCGAAGTTCCCTGCGTCGGCCATCGTCGCGGCTGTCTGCCTCGGCGCCGCTGCGGCGTCGGCGCAGTCGGTGTACCGCTACAAGGACGAGGCCGGCCGGTGGGTCTATGCGGACCGGCCGCCGGCCTCGCTGCAACCCGTCGAGACGCTCGCAGTCCCGGTCGGCACGGCCTCGCCGCGCATCGAGGTGCAGGCGCGGTCGGCTCGCGGCGGCGTGGAGCTCGTGGCCGTGAACGGCTGTGCCTGCCCGGTCGAATTCGGCCTGCAGGCGACCGGCGCTGCCGGCGAGCAGGCGGTTCGCGGTGTCGTGGGCCCGCGCTCGGAGCAGACCCTGCTGGCAGTGGGCGTACCTGCCAGCGGCCAGGTGCGCTTCGACTACCACTACGTCATCGGCGATCCGTCCGCGGCGCACGCACCGTCGCAGCCCTACCGGGCGCCGTTCGCGCCTGCCGCGTCTTACGCCGTGACGCAGGCGCCTCCCGACGCCTACACGCATCGTGATGCCGCCAGCCGGCACGCGATCGACATCGCCATGCCGGTCGGCAGCGCCGTGCACGCCGCCCGCGAGGGCACGGTGATCAATGTCGCCCATCGCTATTTCCGCGGCGGCACGCAGCAGGCGCTGATCGACGATGCCAACTTCGTGCAGGTCCTGCACGACGACGGGACCAGCGCCGTCTACGCGCACCTGCAGCTCGACTCGGTGCGGGTGCGTCCCGGACAGCGCGTCGAACGGGGCGAGTACATCGCGAGTTCCGGCAACACCGGCTACTCGAGCGGTCCGCACCTGCATTTCGTCGTGCTGCGCAACGCGGGGTTGCGCAGCGAGTCGGTGCCGGTCGTCTTCGCCGGTCGTGGCGGTGCCAGCGTCACGCCCCGCAGCGGCCAGGCGCTCGTCGCCTACTGAGCGGCGCCGCGCTCGTCCTTGAACACCGCGCCGTCCTTCATGACGAACGGCACCCGCTCGAGCACGGTGACGTCCCGCAGCGGGTCGCCCACGACGGCGATCAGGTCGGCGCGCTTGCCGGGCTCGAGCGTGCCGACGTCGGCCGAGAGGCCAAGCAGGTCGGCGGCGTTGACCGTGGCAGCCTCGAGCGCCTGCGCCGGCGCCATGCCGTGCTTCACCATCAGCTCGAACTCGTCGGCGTTGCGGCCGTGCTTGCTCACGCCGGCGTCGGTGCCGAAGGCGATCTTCACGCCGGCAGGCACCGCCTTGCGCAGCGATTCGCCGGTGATGCGGATGCGCCAGTCCACCTTGGCGCGCACCGCCGGCGCATACGCGTTCGGGTCGGCGGCGATGCGTTCGAGGTAGCCGTTCACGGTCGAGAGCGTCGGCACGTAGTACGCGCCCGACTTGCGGAACAGCTCGAGCGATTCGTCATCGAGCGTGGTGCCGTGCTCGATCGAGTCCACCCCGGCGGCGAGCGCGACCTTCACGCCGTCCACGCCGTGCGCGTGCACGGCGACCTTCTTGCCGTAGAGGCGCGCGGTGTCGACGATCGCCCGAGCCTCGTCCTCGAACATCTGCTGGCCGAGCCCGGCGCCGATGCGGCTGTTGACGCCGCCGGTGGTCGCGATCTTGATGACGTCCACGCCGCGCGCCACCTGCAGGCGCACGGCGCGGCGGCAGGCGTCGGCACCGTC
>Ga0105103_10001387_pt1 | contig 13365 bp, 5 predicted proteins | sample PPLLaktember2015_2_FD_79107 | JGI IMG/M metagenome (GOLD analysis project Ga0105103, IMG submission 79107) | Freshwater sediment microbial communities from Prairie Pothole Lake near Jamestown, North Dakota, USA - PPLs Lake P7 Core (6) Depth... | ecosystem: Environmental > Aquatic > Freshwater >...
AGAGGCTCTCCGTGATCAGACACCACTGCACCGTCAGACTGTCGCACCAATACATCGAGAGCGTTTCATCCTGGCTCCAACTGGCGGAACAGTGATCGATGATGATGTTCTTGCGGGAACGGGCGCTGATCGCGTCCGACTCTCCGCCGCTCTCGTCTCCCAGACGGACACGAAGGTAGCGCACGATCACCTGGTCCGCGTCGATCACCAGCGGGTAGCGTCGTAAACAAATGCCGTCACCCGGCGCCGTTTGACCGGCGATGGTGATGTATGGATTGGTGATGCTGAGACTGGAGTTCAGGATGATCGTTCCCGAAACACGAAAGACGACAGTTCGCGGTCCCGATGCTTGCACCGCAGTGCGTAGGCTCCCCGGACCGCTGTCGTTGAGGTTCGTCACCTCGTGGACCGCACCGCCTCTTCCGCCGACGGTGTATTTGCCCCATCCTTCCGCCCCCGGGAACGCAAGCTGCGGAGGAGGCGGGTCTGCTGCGACGAACGAGCGCTCCGTGCCGTATGCGGTTCCGATCGCATTCGCCGCGTATGCTCGCACATAATATCGACTACCCGTGGATAACGGTTGGAGCGAGCTCGAGAAGGAACCATCCCCCGATCCATCGATCGTCCGGAAATCCGCCGTCGTCGGCGATCCCGCCGTGTTCCAGCACACGCCCCGTTCCGTCACCGGCGAGCCGCCATTCCACACGATCGTCCCTCCACACGTTGCGCTTGTTGCAGAGATGCTGCTGAGCGCTGCCGTGGCCACGGTCGGCGGATATTGCGTTCCATCGACACTCGTCACGGCGGAGACGACGACATTCCGGACGTACAGATACTTCGACGTCGACGCATTCGTGCTTGCGTACCAAGGATGGATTCGCACATAGAATGTCTGGCCGGTGGGAACGTTCACATCGACTGAATGAAGCGGCGAGGGAATGAGCCATGCGCTGTTCGGCAACGCGATCGCCGTCGAGAGATAGGTCTTCGTCTGAAAGGTGGAGTCGAGTGAATATGCAATGCTTGCGCTCATCGCGCTTGTGCCGCCCCCGCCAATATCGAGCGCAAGCTGAAGGACGCGGAATGAGTTCCCCAGGTTCGGCAACACGGCGAACTGCACGTATCGACCGGGATTCTCGACGGTCTCATACGGCCAGTTCTGCGAACCGAGGTTCAATCGCTGTCCCCCGCCGGTCGCCCCGTAGTTATTGATCTGGAGATTCAGCGTTGCATCTGCCGCAGAGAACGAGAACGTCTCCCCGGCGCCCGACACCTCTCCGACCGTTGCGGTCACAGCCGGAGAGGCGAGCAGACTCCATGTCACTGCGGCGGAATCCTGAGCGAGCAGGCTCTGGTGCAGCCAGGCAGTAAGACCGATCGCCGCCAGTATGAAGACCTTCTTCATCGATCCCTCAGTTCCTCTTCTTACCACGGTATTTCATACTGAACACTCGCCATAACGGATTGCTTGAATTCCCGTGTGATGCTCGCGGCATTCGACCATGTGTCGATGAACTTCATGTCAGAGTATTCATACGTGACGTTCAGTGTCGCACCCATGAATGCGATGCCGCATCCGAGCGAATACACCGGGTAGCTGACTTCCTCGCCACGCAGGGCGTTCGACAAGGGCTGGAAGACCTCGCCGAAGTCGCTCACGCCTGCACGCAGCTTCAGCCAATCTGCAGCTTGATACTCCGCACCGATTCGAAGAATGGCCGTCGAAAGCCACGGGTTCGATGCTCCGCCCGCCGCATTTGTGTACTCCGCGGAGGCATACGATCGAATCTCATAATCGATGCCGACGGTGAGATTGTCCTTCAGGCGAAGCGCCATACCCATCGTTCCCCGCCACGGTAAAACCATCTCATCCTCACCCGAGAGAGTCGCCGTGGTGATCGAATGGACCGAATCGACCTTCGAATTGTACTGCTGAACCTGCGCAACGGAATCCTGCCAAAATGCCGTCGAATATTTCCGCGTGATGGTCGTCGGCGGCTTTATCGCAAAGCCGAAGTCGATATTCTTCGCATGGTATTGCGCACTCAGCGTGAATTCTGCTCCACTGAACTCCGAAGTCCCCTGCTTCGTGTAGCTTGTCATCCCCGGTTTGTCCAGACGGAGCGAGCTCGTGAAAAACACCAGCCGTCCGCGGCCATTCCGCACTTCGAGGTCGGTCGTTTCTCCGGTCAACAGCATGCCCCCCAAGCCGACAGAAAGCTTTGGCGTCACCTGTGCGGCGACCGAGGCGCCGTAGCCGTAGATCGATCCGTTCCGGTATTGGTAGTACTGATACCATTGGACGAGATAGGGATTCGTGTTCAGCGTTCCCGTCCGGATGGTACTATCCAGCACCGACAGAACGGAGGGGGACAGGCAGTTGTTGTTGCCGTAGTACCAGTTCAAATTAGCGTACTCGACCGCGCCCACTCCGGCCACCACCTTCATGTCCCCGATCGTGAACGGAACCGCCACAAGGAGTTCGAGCGGAAGATTGTGGTCCGCATTTCTGCTCCAACTTGGTCCGATCGCATCGAACGGCCGTTGAACAGAATCAGCCTGAGTCGTCAGGACCGTGTCCGGATCGCTGAGTTGATTCGTCAACCCTTCCATCAGAAGACCGAATGCGGAATGTGTCTGCAGTCCGCCGTATCGTTGCTCCTGACGCGTTCGGGTCACCTGGCGCAAACCGCCGACGGAGATCTGGATGCCTTCGGTCGCGATCAACGATGCCGGGTTCGCGAACATCAGCCCGATATCTTGTGTCACGCCGAACAGCGTTCCCCCCGCGCCGCGGGAAGCAGCGGAGTGCATCGTCGTCCGATGCAGTCCTTGAACCGTCAACGGGGTATCATAACCTTGCGCGGAGAGATCGCCGCGGAGACAGGCAAACAGAAGCGCGAGTGCGATCGCAGAGCGTATCGTTTCGGACGGTTTCATTGGAATTTGACTCCTACGCTGATCCGGTGAACGTCGCCGAGATTGTAGTGCAGCATCCCGTAGCTGTAGTCGAGCGCCAGGCGCAGATCACCCAGCATCTGCTTTAGTCCGAGTCCCGCGGTGAGGCCGTCTGCATCGTATCCGAATTTGTAGCCCCCGCGAAGCGCGACCGTCTTCTCGAACTCGTACTCGACGCCGAAGTGCGCCTGTTGCGCGTAGTCATTCGGTTGGAAGAGGTCGAATGCAATGCCCAGGCGACTCGATTCCGCGGGGAGCAGCAATGCGTCGGCTCCCATCAGGTCAGCCGCAATGCCCAGCCTGAGGGACATCGGCACAACGCTGCTCTCCTCGGCGTACTGGACGTTTGCTCCGAAATTCTGAGCAGACGCCGCGATGCGAATCGTTCGGAATCCCGTGTTGTAGTTGATTCCGAAGTCAAAGAGCAGACCGTCGGTCCAGGTCTTCGCATCCACGGTATCGGTGCCGAACTCACCGCGAACGGCATCGATGCGGTCTCCATTGTAGAGGGACTCGTGCGCATACTTGACGGTAATACCTGTGACGAATTTGTTTGTGATCGCCGCGGCATAGCTAACACCCGCAACGATCGCATAGGGCCGGAAGGTGCGTCCGGTGAGACCGGGATATAGAATGTCTTCCGTGTACGGCGGCACCCAGAGGGCCTCATCAATAGTGCCGAAGTCTACGTATTGTAACTGCACGCCCACCGATCCCCAGTCGCCAAACGACACCGCCCCGGAAATGGCTCCCTGCTGCGTGTCGAAGATCCACTTCAGATAGGTCAGCGAGAACTCGTAGTTCTCCGCATAGGCGAGCCCGGCCGGATTCCAGAATACCGCTTCCGCTCCCGATGCCAGCACGACATACGCATCACCCATTGCCGTGGCCCGGGCATTCGGCATGACCTTCAAGAACTGCAAAGACGTGCTCCCGACTTTCTGTGCGATGACCGAACCCGAGCACAAGAGAACCGCAAGGAGCAGACCGATGATCCCACGACGTGTTTTCATGTTGTCCGTCTCCTTGATCAATGAATGACGACGAATTTTCCACGAGCGATCACGCCAGTGTCCAGGTCCTCGACCGTGTAGAAGTAAACGCCGGAAGCGATTCGTTGATCATTCCGGGACAGTTGCACCCACTCATGCGAGTAGTATGAATCATGTTCGACGCTGGTGATCAGCTGCCCGCTGTACGAGAAGATCCGGATCGTTGCACGTCGCGGGAGTCCGTAGAAATTGAGACGGTCCGCAGGATCTCCCTGCAGTCCGGTGAATTTGAACGGACCCTGCAGCACCAGCGGGTTCGGTGCAACGAATACCTTGGTCTCACCCAGGCGGTCCACTGCGTTCTGTTGAGTCAGGTGGGGCGTGATATTCGTATAACCGCTCTTTCCGCCGAGTGAGTCGACGGACAGAACGCAATAGAAGTACCCCTCGCCGCTCAGACTTCCCGCATCGCGAACGGTGTACTGGTTCGGGAAGGTCGGATTAGAGTTGTAGTATCGCGAGTCACGCCGCGCAACGCTGTCCAGTCGTTCCCACGTTACGCCGTCATACGATCGAAGGACAAGATAATGGCTCAGACCTGCGCGGATCCGTCCGGCAGCGACTGCCGCTTGAACGCCCGGCAATGAGGTAAACCCTTCGATCGCCGGCGACCAGACCAAGCGGTTCTTCACGTCGGCAGAGTTGTAAACATTGAGCACGGGGGCAGGAAATGGAATGTACGTCTGACCGCTTCCGTACGCACCAGTCGCAGGTGTGTTTTCCGGCCTGAATTGGACCCCGTCGTACTTGGTCAGCGGTTGACCTGTATACATCTGGATCGCTCGGTCGGCAACGTCCCTCAACGATATGACCTTCGATGGATCCGCCGATGAGATGCCGTTTCCTGCCGTCACATACCACGGCAGCTCGTGATTGCGCAGGTACGTGCTCCCCATCGACGTGATACCCGCAATTGCCGAGAGACCGGGATAGGTCAACGTGTCGTACCAACTTGGGACAGGCAGGAACCACCCGGTGGTCGTGCTGTTCGCTCCCCCCGCATCGCGCCAGACGCTGTCAGCCGAAACACCGGGGCCGTAGCCGACTGCATGTGCCGTCGAGAACCTCAGGGTCTGTCCCTTCGGGAAGATATATGGACCGAACGATGTGTAGTGGAAGAACGCGCCCGTGTATCCGCTCGCGGACAAGGCACGCGGCTTCATCCGTCCATGCCAGTAGTCGATCATCTCAGCCGATCGCACTGGATCCTGCAGTGACGGATTCCAGGTGCACACGCGATAGGGGGCGTGATAATTCGCCCATGCCGTCGAATCGGCGGATGGGGTCGATCCGGTCGTCTTGTGGTTGAATCCAGCCGGATTGTGTAACGTGAGCGTCAGTCCGCGATCGATCGTGCGCTGAACGTCCTGGTTTCGATTCGAATTCGTCTCCGTCGCGTACGGCTGTTTGAACTTGTTGTTTGCATCCCACACGCGCGCCGAATCAGAGACGAGATATTGCGTGTTCTGCTTGAGCATCAGATGGTCGTAATCGTAGTGCAGCGGAAGAAAGCCGATCGCCTGCGGTGAATTCAGCCCGCCTCGTCCTCCGGGTTGCGACCAGATATTGAAATACGTTTCCTCCGGAAAGCCGTCCCGCGGATGCACGTAGATCAAGAGCCTCGAGAAGTTGTATCGAGCGTACTCCTCACGGCTGCGGCTGGTCGTGGCGGATTCGCTCCAGACGCCATACTTCCGCATGAGACCGAATGCAGAGGGAGACAAGGCATTCTGGAACATCACGAATCCTTCCGTATAGTCGACGGTATCCTCGTTCAAGATATCGTACTCATAAATGATGAAGGCGTCGTAGCCGGGGAAACTCCACGCCCTGCTCGTCTGCGTGATCGAGAGGCGCATCGGGGCGATCGTTTTGTAGCGCGACACGATGATCTCCTCTGCCTCATTCGGATCGTACGAGGAATTCAGGGAACCATCGGGCAGCGTCGGAAAGTTCTCGATGCGTGTGAGGGAACCGGGGATCACGTACACGCCCGCCACCGCCGTCGCATTTCCCGAACCGTCCGTAACGCCACCGCATGCGCGGAATTCGTACGTGCCGTTGACGAGCGCGCGCAGGACAAGCGCCGAACCCTGCGCGTTCTGTTGGCCCCAGTACGGAATACCGTCGATGGTGATGCGGGAATTGGGGGGCCACTCCAGGGAAGACGTTCCTTCCGGGAGTCCGACGACATTCGAATTCGATCCTTCAAGTGCTCGCCCCAACTCGCCGGTGTTGTAGATCGTCTGGCGAAGCAAGCTGCGGGTGTGGGTCACATAGTCCCGTTGCGACCACGCATCCGAGATCAGCGCCGCGCTCAGCGTGAAGAACAGAACAGTTCGCTTCATCATGATATGCCCTTTTCGTCGATCGTTGAGCGGTTAGAAATCGAGCGACACGCCGAAATAGAATGATCGAGGTGCATTCTCGTACAGCAGGAACGAGTGGTCGATGCCGTAGGCGCTTCCATAGTTCTGGTCATCCCAGTACAGGACTCCGCGCGCGGGATCGTCGAAGGGAGCCTGATGATACAGCGCCGTCGCGAAGTTCTGGTCGACCTTGTTCGCCGTATTGAACAGGTAATTGTAGTTGTAGATCTTGTTGTTCAACAGATTGAAGACTTCCATGTAGAAGGTCGCTGTGGTGCCGAAGAACTTGCGGAATGACTTCGTGATCTTCATGTTCACATTGTATTCCGCTGGCGACCGGAAGGTGTTCACAAATCGTGCATCGTCAGGATTCGTGTACGGTCGCCCGCTCCGTGCGAATGCGCTTGCCGAGACGATGACGTTGTTCAGCACGTGTTCATCGAAGAGCGTCGGACCGAAATCGTCATCACTCCGCACAGCGAGATTCACAATGAGATTATGCGGCCGGTCAAAGTTGAGAAACACATCCCGGATCGAAACCTTTTCAAGGCCAACGAGGACGTTTCCGTCGCGATCCTTCCGGATGGCAACGGGGGCATTCCCGGCTGATGCGCTCTTCCCAGTGGCAACGCTGTATTGATAATTGATCATGCCGGAGTAGAATCCTCTCCGTTTTGTCAACGAGACGCGGAACCCGCGAACGTCCGCGTAGTCACGGTTGAAGTACGAGAAGTAGCTCGTGCCCGACACTTCCGAAGTGTAGACCGCCTGCTCCAACTGGTCCTTGATATCCTTGTAGTATCCGCTCACATCAAGCGTGAATCCTTCACCGAGACCCTGCATGATCCCGATATCATAGCTATTCGTGACCTGCGGTTTGAGGCGCGGGTTCGAAAGGCTATACACCGACACGCTCGCCGGAAGCGGCGGATATTTTTTTGTCGCGCCGATGACATACTGGAACGACGGCCGCTGCATGAACGTCCCGTAGTTCAGGTGGAAGACGGTGTTTTCCATGACGGGGAAGGAGACGCCGAAGCGCGGCTGCAAACGGCCAATGGCTTTGGTCCGGACCTTGGGGGCGCGCTCCGCGTCGTATTCAAGCGTTGGATTCCCAACCGAATCGCGCAGAACGAACGGATCGAACTGGTCAAAGTAGTACTCGTTGTTTGAATTCCAGATATCCCAGCGCAAGCCGACGTTCGCGATCATCCCTTCGAATTCCATCTTGTCCTGCACGAACAAGCCGAGTTCGAACGGCTCCCCCTCGTACTTCCGCTGCGTGATGCTTCCTTTCGACGCAGCGCTTCCGACGTTGTCCACGGTGAGAATGTAGTAGTTCGCCTGGAGACCGGCATTCAACAGATGCGACTTCGTCACCTGGCTCGTGATGGAACCATCCAGGGAGATCGTCCCCGTTCGCTCGTTCGTGAAATTGCTCAGGTTGTTCCCGAGATAGAAGAAGGTCTTCCCCGTCATATTCTGGTAGTACATGAAATTCATCGTTCGCGTGATGATCGCGGTGCCGGTTTCCATGTTCCGCGCCGCATCCGTGATCGTGTCATACCACGGGGAGGTTCCCTGCCGGTTCTGCGTGCGCAGCGCATTCAGCTTGATCTCATAGAACGTCTGCGGACTCACCGCTTGCGTGAACCGGAGACCAAGCTGGTGGTTCGTCCGCTTTCGATAGCTGATGCCGAGGATGCGGTCCCAAGCCCACTGATAAAAGCCAGTGCCGCTCCCGAGAACGTTGTTGTATTGGTACTGGTACCCGCCGCTGACGCGCAACGCCGCACCATCGCCGAGATCGAACGCCAGATTTCCCATGATCTGTTCCTGCTTGTTCGGCTCTTCGGTCGGGACGATGGCGTGTTCAACCGAGGAGCGAAGCGCGAGGAACATCGTGACTCCGTCATCCAGCGGACCGCCGGTCGAGCCTTCGACCGAATAGTCGATGGTCGTCCAGTATTTTCGATTCAGATCCCGAGAGGTCACACTCTTCCAGATAGCCTGAGCGACCTGGCGCATAACCGTCGAATCGCCGCCAAACGTGGTCGTTACCCAGCCGATCGGAGGTTTGTACCCGCTGGACTCATCGCCATTCAGCCAGAAGTTCGGGTCGGCGAGCTTCCGAAGATACGGCTGGGCGCTTTCGTCGTAGATACTCGGACCGAAATGCTTGATGCCGGGGGCTCGCATTCGTGTTTCGAAGTGTGACCGCCAGCGATCTGACTTGCCTTCCTTCATCGTAATATTCACAACGCCGGACTGGGCGTTTCCATACTGTGCGCCGAAGCCGCTCGTGATCACCTCAACTTCTTCGACAGCGCTCATGATGGGCTGGAACGCAGATGATGCGTCGAGAGGATTGACGATACCCATGCCCTGGAGTGTGTAGTATTCCTCGTTCGTTCGTCCGCCGCGGAAATGGCCATCCGTGATGTCCGCCGCCATACCGAGCACATCGGTAACGTCAACCATGCCCGCGAATAACTTCACATCTTCCGTTCGGATGATCTCGCTGGTCGAGGTCTTCTCCTTCTCAACATCCGGGCGAATAGCTTGAACGATCACTTCCTCCTGCTCGAGGGTCGTCGCCACCAACGAGATATCCGCAATGGTCGTGCGATTGGAGTTCACCACGAGATTCGCCACCGTCGTCCTGGTGTATCCCAGCATTGATACGTGGAGGTCGTACCGGCCAGCCGGCACGTTCAGGATGAAGTATGAGCCGTCCACGGATGTCGCCGCGCCGAGGTTTGTCCCGGCGACGAGGATATTTGCTCCAATGAGCGGTTCCCGCGTCTGGGCGTCGCGAACGACACCGGAGATCTTTCCGGGAGTCTGGGCCCATAACATACCAGACGCGAGCAGGAGCAAGAAAAGGCCTTGCCATGCTCTCGTAAGACCACGCAACACGGCAGAGTTGCAGGGTTTCATGGATTGATCCTTTGAGAGTGAGTCACGGAACAAAGTAACCGATTACTGTATCGGTAACGACAGGCGACAGCATTTTACAATCATTTATCATTTATGTCAAGCAGGGCTTTTCACTTCAGAAGGACAAGCTTCTGCACGTGAGATCGTCCATCGCTCTCCAGCCGGGCAAAGTAGAGTCCGCTCCTCAGGCCTTCCGCTGTAAAGTCACGTCGATAGAGCTTTTCCATCTCTGCATTCCCTTCAAACAATGTCCTCACCTGCTGACCGAGCAGATTGAAGATCCGGAGCGTCGTCCAGCCACCCTTATCCAGCGTGAATTCCAACTGCGTCTTTGGATTGAAGGGATTTGGGTATGCAGGCGAAAGCTTGAACTCCTGCGGCATCCGCGACGTTTTGTCCTCATCCACAGAAACGATGAATGACGACGTATCGATCGAGGTCCGCTCAGGCAACCAGTTCCCTCCATACGGAGAAGGAGCGGTGTTCTTTCCAAAGATGTTCGAGATCGTGTACGTCGCCGCCTCTTCGTCTGTCAATTGACGCGCGATCGAACGGATGCGATTCGTCGTGTCCGAACCAGGACCATAGCAGTTGTATTCCGCATACAGCGCCGGAATGACATTCCATGTGCTCCATCCCGCCGCTGAGAGAGTTGCCGGTTCATACGAATTCAGAAACACCGTTCGAGGCTGATTCTGCCATGGACGCCCCAATATGAACGATGTAATTGGATTGCCGTCGAAACCAATGACATCTGTTGACAGCGCGCAATTCATGAACACATATCCGAACTTGTAGCCGATGTTCGTCGAAGCTGCCGTCAGCGTCCCTCCATTTCGGTTGCAGTTGATCCGACAGCTGTCGAATACTGCAACGCTGCTCCCGAAGATGAAGTCGACCGAGCCCTGGATGAGGCAATTCCGGTGGTAGATACGTCCGTTGCTGTTCGTCAGGTACGTGTCCTGATACCCCAGCATGTTGCAGTCGTAGAACTTGCTTCTGTCTCCATTGATCCGCAGCGCGACCGCCTGCGCCTGCGTTGCCGTGTTCTGGAATGTGATGTTCTGCGCTTCGAAATCATCCGCATCGATCCCGACACTATACGATGTTGATGTACCAATGCTCGGCGTCTTCCCAGAATAATCGTCGTGCGTCAGGATCGTACTGTCCCGGTCTTCTCCAACCAAGATCACATTGATTTTGCCTGCAGCGAGGAGCGCCTTCTCGTAATAGATCCCCTTCTTGACATAGATGTACCATTTCCCCGTATAGTTCGCCGTCACCGCATCAAACGCTGCCTGGATGGTCGTGTAGTCACCTCGTCCGTCCTTTGACACCACCTTCGTCACGTTGGGTTGAGGCACGGGGGTCGTAAATTCGACTTCTTCACCGTATCCGGTCCCCGTGCTGTTCGTGGCGAATGCGCGCACATAGTATGTCGTTCCGAGCCTCAAGCCCCCCATTGCACTCGTGAAGGCGCCCAGTCCTGAACCGCTGACCGTCCGTTCATCGGCCACCGTCGGATCGTGTTCGGTACTCCAGCAGACGCCACCTTCGGTGACCGGCGTTCCGCCCCAGTGCGCGACGATTCCTCCGCTTCGTGCTGTGGTATTCACGATGTTTGTGACCGATGCGGTTGTCACCGTTGGAATGGTGAGCGCCGACATTGTTGTGAATACCACCTCAGCGCCATATCCCGTTCCGCCGCTGTTCGTCGCATACGCGCGCACGTAATACTTCATCCCGGGGATCAATCCTGAGAGCGCACTCGCAAAGAACCCAGCGCCGCTCCCATCATCCGTCGTGGAATCCGCGATCGTCGGCGACCCCATCGTGTTCCAGCATACGCCGCGTTGTGTGATGGCCCCTCCGCCGTCGTTCGTGACATAGCCGCCGCCGTTCGCCGTCGTGATTGAGATCGTGTTCGTATCGATCGGCGTTGTGGACACCGTCGGCGCACTGACGACGATGTTCGATGAAACGAACGCGAGCGTGAACAGTTCACCAAACGATGTCACAACATTCGAAGTGATCGAGCCGATGCTGTCCGCAGTCCCGCTGCCGCCAAGATTCACCCAATTCCCGGCTCCGTCATCAGTTGCAATGCGGACGCTGTCTTTGTGGTCGATCTTATCGTCGAGTCCGTACGCGAGTGTCACCGTACCGGAGCTGATGGATGCGCCCACGCCTTTGACGATCGAATAATGCCGGACCGCCGATACGGCGCGGAACGCCGGAGGCAACTGCCGTTCTGGTGGGGCCGTATCGATTACCTCAGCCGTGAATGCCGTCGTTGTAGCCGCAGTCATTGTCACATTCATTTCGACAGGTCGATAGGAACTTCCCTTGCCGATCGGGAACTGCTTGAGGATAGGCAATGACGCGTTCACTTCCAGGGCGAGCGGTCCTTCGACGTAGCTCGTTTCCGAGCCCCCGGCGATCGATCCGGTTGCTTTAATGGTCAACAGATTCGAGCTGTTCGTGACAAACCTTCCCCCATTGAGTTCCAAGATGCCGTTGACATCAAGCGGGAAGTTCACGTTCACGCTCGACGCCGGATTGGCCACGCGAATCGTGATCGGCACCGCGATACTGCCGCCAGTCTTGCTAAAGTTCTGATCGCCTGTTCCTGTGAAGCTCAGAATGCGCCGCCATGCCCCCGCTCCCCCTCCTGTCAATTGACCGCCGCTGATGTTGACGTTCCCCTTGATCCGCCATTCCCCGTACGGATTCGAAGCACCAACGAGATACAGCATCCCATCGGAAAGGTTCACATCGCCATCGACATTGATGATCGCCCGGGCGGCGGTGTCTGACGTACTCCCCGTCGACGTCAGCATCGCATTCGGGCCATTCACATTCACATCACCCCGGATGAAGATGTTCTTCGCTTGTCCCGCGCTGAGATTCGTCAGACGCCACGCACGGCTCGTACCACCTGTGTTCGTGATGGTGACGCCGCCGCGGAAGACGTAGCCATCGGGGAAGTTCAACCCGATGTTCCCTGCCTGCCGCGGAGAATTCCAGATGAAATTGTAGTAGCTCTGCGATGTGATATTCGTGGGGACGATCGTGCCGCCGTTCCCTGCACTGTCGATCTCGATCGACGAACCATCACGCCAGGTCGATGTCGGCACGACTCCTGCTCCGCCGGGAACGAGGTGGTAGTAGAACGCACCGTTCTCAAAGCTCAATCTTCCTGAAGGCGCGATGGTGCCGAAATTCTGCACCGCACCTTGAACGACACAATCAATCGAATCCGCTCCATCAGCGACCGTGAACGTCACTCCAACGCCAACGACGAGGGTCGCCCCCGTTTCGACGACGACCTGATCTGCTGCCGTCATCGTATCAACCGTCACGAGGTGCGTGGTTCTGACAGCGACAGCGCCATCGGTTGTCGATGGTGCAATTGTCGCTGGAATCCAAGATGTCCCGTTGAATGTCTCCCACGTTGAAGGAACGGTCCAGATTCCCGAGGCTACCGACCGGAAATCCCCCGTTGTCTGCGCGAGAAGATTCCCCGCGACAACAAGGAGGAGATTCAAGACAAATGCTGAAGATCTCATGGTCATCGCTCTCACTGAAGATCGACCGGAGTGAGCGTCACCTCTGCGTTCTGCGTGACGATCTTGTTCACCCCATCCGGAGTCTCAAACCGGCACTCCTTCACCTGGACCTGCTTTGCATTGAAGATGCCGAACGGTAGATCGGCTGAGATCTGCACGTTCTCGAGGACAACATTCGTCACCGGTGCCTCCGGCAGTCCCCAAATGAGTCCAGCCCGCCGCTTCTTCTGCGCGGTCGCCGTTATGTTGCTGAACGTGATGTTGCGGTACACCGGCGTGAGTTCTGTCACCGGAGCGGAAGGATAAGTTGCAGCGACATCCGGCTTGAGCTTATGCAGGTCGCGGAATTGCCTTTCTTTCGCCGCATAAGCCCCGTAAATGAGGATGGGCATCCGAACATTCGTCATCGTGAGATTGCGATACGTCAGGTTCTCAACAACGCTTCCGCGGTCCCGGTCCGATTTGATCCGTATGCCG
>Ga0105103_10001388_pt1 | contig 13361 bp, 13 predicted proteins | sample PPLLaktember2015_2_FD_79107 | JGI IMG/M metagenome (GOLD analysis project Ga0105103, IMG submission 79107) | Freshwater sediment microbial communities from Prairie Pothole Lake near Jamestown, North Dakota, USA - PPLs Lake P7 Core (6) Depth... | ecosystem: Environmental > Aquatic > Freshwater >...
ATTAAGCCTTCAAAGGTGTTTAAAATATCTTCCTGTTCAATAAATGACATCTCGCAGTCAATCTGGGTAAATTCTGGTTGGCGGTCGGCCCTTAGGTCCTCATCGCGGAAACATTTCACTATTTGAAAATATCTGTCGTAACCGGCAACCATTAATAATTGCTTGAATGTTTGCGGCGATTGCGGAAGGGCATAAAATTGACCGGGGTTCATACGCGAAGGCACTACAAAATCTCGTGCCCCTTCGGGTGTCGATTTAATAAGCACAGGGGTTTCAACCTCAATGAACTTCTGGTCGCTCAAATATTTCCTGGTTTCCTGGGCAACCCAATGCCTGAGTTCCAGGTTTTTCTTCATCATATTTCTACGCAGGTCAAGATAACGATATTTCATCCTTAGTTCATCGCCTCCGTCAGTTTCATCTTCAATAGTAAATGGAGGTATTTCAGACTGGTTCAGGACACTTATTTTTTCTACTATTATCTCAATTTCCCCAGTTTGTATCTTTAGGTTCTTATTACTTCTTTCAGCTACTTTTCCATTGACCTGAATAACAAATTCACGGCCAAGCTTACGGGCTTCCTTACATAAATCACTATTGGTTTCCATATTAAAAACCAATTGAGTAATACCATAACGGTCCCTTAAATCGAGGAAGGTCATCCCTCCAAAATCGCGCGAACGTTGTACCCATCCACTTAACACTACTTCTGTTCCAACATTCTTAATATTTAATTCTCCACAAGTATGAGTCCTATACATTTTATTTTATTTTTGAACTTTGGTGGCGAAGATAAAAAGAAAAATCTTGCTTTTATAAATATACATTTTAATATATAGATACGTGCAAAACGATTTTTTAAGCGACGATTATTTTATGAAGCAAGCACTGGCAGAAGCCAGAATCGCATTCAATCGCGATGAAGTACCTGTAGGTGCAGTTGTTGTTGCTAATGGACAAATTATAGCCCGGGCTCATAATCTTACCGAAACTTTAAAAGATGTTACAGCTCATGCTGAAATGCAGGCTATTACAGCTGCTGCAAACTCTATAGGAGGCAAATATCTTGAAGGGTGCACTCTTTATGTTACCCTCGAACCATGTCTCATGTGTGCAGGAGCTATTTTCTGGTCGCAACTTGATAAACTTGTTTTTGGGGCCTTCGATACTAAAAGAGGATATTCACAGTGCCAGGTATCAGTCTTACATCTTCGCACTAAAGTTTTGTCAGGAATTATGGCAATTGAATCGGAAACTCTTTTAAAGGACTTTTTTAAGAAAAAGCGCTGAATAACTAATTTAACCTATTATTTTTGTTCAAAACTGAAATATAATTAATATGATTATCGACATTAAAAATACAGTTATCCGGGTTCAAATCCGGCGGTTTATTGTCCTTATTGTTTTTGCAGCAATCATGATTTTTATCCTGGTAATGGGCAGTTCTCGTGCTCAATTCATAGAATTATCTAAATATCAATGGGCTATAATAATATCTTTAGTTTATTTAGGCAGTGCCATTATTGAATCATTGCTCGATTATCATTATATTTATTTCAGCGATGAGGGTGATAAGGTTATGCTCCGTTATTTTTCGATGAGTTTTTTTAATAAGAAAAAGAATTCAATAGAAATCCCAAATAAAGATTTTAAAGGATATTCACTTGAAAAAAAGCTTTATGGATTTAAAGAATTTATTATTCTTATACAGAGTTATAAAGGGAAGGAAGCAAATTATCCGCCTGTAAATATTACAGCTTTATCCAGAAAACAAAGAGAAAAACTGATAACATCCCTTGAAAGGAGTAAACAATACGCAACTACTTTGCAATTCTGAAAGAATTGGTGTTCATGGACAACCTTCAGCTAAAAATAGCGTTAAGTATAATTCCAAAGATTGGGCCAGTGTTGGTACGCAGGTTGGTAGCTTACACGGGTTCACCAGAAGCAGTATTTAAAGAAAAAAAGCAGGTATTATCAAAAGTTCCTGGAATTGGCGAATCAAAAATTTCAATGATTGAAGGCTCAAAGTTAATGAAGATTGCCGAGGAGGAAGTAAATTATATCGAAAAATCAGGTATCCGGGCTTTGTTTTATCTCGATAAAACTTACCCTGTGCGGCTAAGAGAATGCGATGATGGGCCAATTATAATGTATGTAAAAGGTGATATTGATTTTAATGTTTCAAAAGTTATAAGTATTGTAGGAACACGAAGTGCCAGTGATTATGGTAAAGCCACTACAGAAGAAATGATAAGCTATTTAAGCTCATACTTTCCTGAAATAATTGTTGTTAGCGGACTTGCTTATGGAATTGACATTACCGCCCATAAATCGGCCCTTAAAAATAATTTGAAGACAGTTGCAGTACTTGGTCATGGTTTGGAATTTTTGTATCCGGTTTTACACAGCAATTATGCTAAGAAGATTGAGGGACAAGGGGCGTTGGTAACAGAGTTTCAGCACAATCATAAACCCGATCCGGGAAATTTTGTAAGTCGGAACCGCATTATTGCCGGACTTGCTGATGCAACCATAGTTATTGAATCGGCCGAAAAAGGAGGGGCGCTAATTACTGCCGATATGGCAAATTCATATAACCGCGATGTTTTTGCTGTGCCTGGTCGTAGTAACGATGAATATTCAAGAGGATGTAATAACTTAATAAGACAAAATAAAGCTGCTTTGGCGACTTGTGGTGCAGATATTGAATTAGCAATGGGATGGCAGAAGGAGAAAGAGAATCCTAAAGCAATTCAGAAATCATTATTTATTCAGCTGACAGATGAAGAAGAAAAAATAATGGACCTTTTAACTGGGCATAATGGTATTGTTATCGATCAGATTAGTCGTACCCTTGATATTCCGGTATCAAAGGTTTCAGCCAATCTTCTTAATCTTGAATTCAATGGTTTGGTAAGAAGTATGCCAGGGAAAATGTATGCGAGGGTTTGAAATTTCAGCTCACTTTAGGTATGAGGTTCTTTCTACTGAGTACCAGCTGCTTTCATTATTACATTAATTCATTTTTAAATATGCATTTTATTGATACCCATTCCCATTTATATCTTCCTGAATTTGAGAACGATGTTGATGAAGTTATAGAACACGCGATTAATGTATGTGTTCGAAAAATTGTTCTTCCTAATATCGATTCAAATTCAATAAATGATATTCATAAGCTGGTAACGAAATATCCCGATCTATTTATTCCTTTAATAGGATTGCACCCAACTCATGTAAAGGAAAATGTTGAAGAAGAATTGAATATAGCCAGTAAACAGCTTGAAGTATTTAATTATAAAGGTATTGGCGAGATTGGTATTGATCTTTATTGGGATAAAACATTTCTAAATCAGCAAATTTATGCTTTTGAAAGTCAGATGAAATGGGCTATGCAAAAAGAAATTCCAGTTGTAATTCATGCCAGGGAATCATTCGGGGAAATTTTTCAATCAATAACAAAACCTGACTTTAAAGGTTTAAAAGGCATTTTCCACGCATTCACAGGTAATGTTGAGCAAGCAAAGTTTATAATAAATTTAGGCTTTAAACTCGGAATAGGAGGTATTTTAACATATAAAAACTCAACTTTGGTTAATGTTGTAAAAGAAATTGGTTTGGAACATATTGTTCTTGAAACCGATTCACCATATCTACCTCCAGTACCATATCGGGGAAAGCGGAATGAGAGTAGTTACGTTATTAAGGTTGCAGAAAAAATAGCTGAAATAAAAAACAAGGATATTTCTTATATTGCAGATATTACATCGCGCAATGCTACCGATATTTTTAAAATATGATTGCTAAAACAAAACAGGCATCGCTCCTCATAATTTATACTGGAGGCACTATAGGCATGGTCCGCCATCCGGTGACGGGTGTTTTACGTCCTTTCCCTTTTGAAAATATAGTTTCAGAAATTCCTGAGTTAAAAAAATCAGGGTTTCATCTTACAACCTATACATATAGTCCGGCACTTGATTCAGCAAATGTTAACACACAGGTTTGGATCGATTTGGCTTTGCTGATAGAAGAAAATTATGATCGTTTCGATGGTTTTATAGTTCTTCATGGTACCGATACTATGGCTTATTCAGCATCGGCACTTAGTTTTATGCTCGAGAACTTACGAAAACCTATTATTTTTACTGGTTCCCAATTGCCAATCGGATCACTGCGTACCGATGCAAAAGAAAATATGGTAACTGCAATTGAGATAGCTGCCACATGGAGCGGCAATCAATCTGTTATTCAAGAAGTTGCGGTGTTTTTTCAAAGTAAACTATTTCGGGGTAACCGCACTACAAAGCACAATGCTGAAGAGTTCAAAGCTTTTCAATCATATAACTATCCTGTACTTGCCGAAACGGGTGTACATATAAAATTTAATTATCCTGCAATACATAATGACAAATCGAATGAATCACTGAAAATCCATACCTTTTTTGATACTAATGTAGCTGTATTGAAAATATTTCCGGGGATTAGTCAGAAAATAGTTAATGCTGTACTAAATATTGAAGGAATCAGGGGCATAGTATTGGAGACATATGGATCAGGCAATGCCCCTAACGACAAATGGTTCTTAAACGAGGTTGCAAATGCTTGTAATATAGGAGTAATTATTTTGAATGTTACTCAGTGTGCAGAAGGGATAGTTGAGATGGAAATGTATCAAACAGGAAAATCTTTGCTGGAAGCAGGGGTAATTAGTGGATATGATATTACCACCGAAGCCGCTGTTACAAAATTAATGTACCTTCTGGGACGCTATAACTCAAAAGAAGAAATTGTCGATAGATTAAATAAATCAATCAGGGGAGAAATTACCATTTGATAAGTTGCTTTTCATTATTTTTTAGTAATTTGCGCACCCTTTAATATACGCTATATCTAAGATTAAAGGAGAGATGTCCGAGTGGTCGAAGGAGCACGCCTGGAAAGTGTGTATACCTCAAAAGGGTATCGTGGGTTCGAATCCCACTCTCTCCGCCAAAATAAATTATCCTTCGGCAAAGCCGGGGGATTTTGTTTTTCATAGAAGACCAAACAACGTTTGAGGCTTCTATGAAAAATAAAATCCTGACAGAACGAAGTGATGGAAGGATAATTTATTTTGAAGCATCTCCATCCAGGGATCATGAAATAATCCCACTCTCTCCGCAAAGAAAATCCTGCCCCGTAAGGGGCTTTTTGTTTTATGACAATTGCCAAAAAAACAGAAATTTTATAAATACATTCACATTGTGTTTGATAATGCAAAATATGGAATGAAATATTTTATAATTTTAGGCGAATAAAATTTACTTTATCTTATTAATTTATATAGACTATTGCTAATAATTAATATTTAACAAAATAACGGTCATGAAGAAATTATTTGCGTTTATTGCAGTAATTGGAATACTACTAACAAATTTTACGAGCACAATTAATGCACAAGACAGTAATACTGCTATAACCGATACAGAGGTAAAAAATGTATCAACAAATTCTGATTTTGATACAGCTGCCAATACTGAATCTCTTTCTATGAATGAAATTGATAATAATGAGGTTATGGAAGACGTTCCAGTGTACCAAAAAATTAAAGCCAAATTTATTGAAGGTGGAGTGGGGTTTATGGGTTCAATATTGCTTTGTTTTATTTTCGGACTGGCAATTTCAATTGAAAGAATAATTTATTTAAATCTTTCTACTACTAACACAACAAAATTATTAAATAAAATTGAAGAATCTTTAAACAAAGGGGGGGCAGAAGCTGCCAAGGAGGTTTGTCGTAATACCCGTGGGCCTGTTGCCAGTATATTTTATGAAGGCCTTGACCGTACGGATGAAGGGCTGGATATGGTTGAAAAATCAATAATTTCATACGGAAGTGTACAAATGGGTTTGCTTGAAAAGAACCTGAGTTGGATTTCGCTCTTTATTGCTCTCTCTCCTTTACTTGGGTTCATGGGAACTGTACAGGGTATGATTTTAGCTTTCGATAATATTAGATTAGCGGGTAATGTAAGCCCGCAAATTGTTGCTGAAGGTATTGGGGTAGCCCTTCTTACAACATTTTTTGGCTTAATAGCAGCTGTTGTCCTTCAGGTATTTTATAATTATATATTATCCAAGATCGATTCCATTGTGAACAGAATGGAAGATTCGTCAATTTCACTAATGGATATATTAATAAAGTACAATGCTAAAAGAAGATAAGTTATGAAGGAAATTCAAAAAATATCATCAATTATTCTGATATCAGTTATTGGAATATCGGTAATCCTTACTGTTTTGTTTTACTTCGGTGGTAGTGTTCCAGAAACCATTGGTACATCATTTGAAGAAAAAAAATTTACTTCTCTCATTATGATATGGGGAGCATTTTTATTATTTGTAGCTTTAACTATTACACTCACTTTCACAATAATCAATATTTTTGCAAATAGTAAGGTTTTTAAAAATTATATGATAGTGCTAGGGCTAACAGCTGTATTATTTTTAATTTCTTATTTAACAGCGTCATCCAATCCTTTACCTGTTTTACGACTTGATAAAATGCCTTCACCATTGATGCTAAAGTGGGTTGGAACTGGGTTAAATGCAGCTATTATTTTAACATGCGTGGCTTTTTTAAGCATTATAATATCAGAAGCTTTGCGTGGGGTGCGGTTCTTAGATAAATAATTGTATTTGTCAATTCTTCTTAATATTTATGGCTCGAAGAGAACTTCAGGAAATCAATTCAGGTTCGATGGCAGATATCGCTTTCTTGCTATTGCTTTTTTTTATTGTGTCTGCTACAATGTACACAGATATGGGTTTGGTGAGGAAACTTCCAGCTATGCCCGATGAGAATACTGTTCAGGAAGAAGTTAATGTTAAGGCGCGTAATGTTTTTGTAATACTGGTTAACCGAAATAATCAGCTTTTGGTTGAAGGTCAACATATGAATATCAGGGACCTACGTGCTGCAGCTAAGGAATTCATTGCAAATCCAAATGATAATATTGATATGCCAGCTAAAGAGATGATTAATATCAAATATTTTGGAAAGATTGCTGTTACTAAAAAACATGTTATTTCGTTGCAGAGCGACAGGGGGACTTCTTATGAAATGTATATCGCTGTTCAAAATGAGTTAGCCGCTGCTTATAATGAATTGAGAAACGAACTGGCGATACAAAAATTTGGGATGAAATACCCGGAGATGGAAAAAAATAAGCACTACAAAGATCAGTGTGATGCCATAAATGAAATATATCCGATGCAAATTTCTGAAGCTGAACCTAAAAATACAGGAGTATAGGCTATGTCGAAATTCAGAAAAGGCAAGAAAAGAACAATACAGGCAATTTCAACATCTTCTTTGCCCGATATAGTATTTATGCTTTTATTCTTTTTCATGGTAACAACTGTAATGCGCGAAGTAGAAATGAAAGTTGAGATTGTAGGGGTCTCATCAAATCAAATTAAAAAATTGGAAGATAAATCGCTTGTAAGTTACATTTATATTGGAAAACCCATGAATAAAAAAATTTATGGTACTCTGCCTCGAATCCAACTAAATGATGTATATGCCGAACCTGAACAAATTCGTGATTTTATTGCTGGGAAACGAGAGCAGGTAAGTGAATATCAACGAGATAAAATGACGGTCTCCTTAAAAATTGACAAAAACACTGAAATGGGCATTGTTACTGATGTTAAACAGGAACTAAGAAAGGTAAATGCCCTTAAAATAAACTATTCAGCCTTCGAAGGTGATCCGATAAAGTCTTTAAGTAAATAAGGGGCAATTATAATTTTGGAAGCAGGATTGTTATATTATACTTCTTTACAATTATGTTGAATAATTGCAATGAACATTTGCAATTAGAGGTAGGGCAATATAAACCCATAAAAAAAGGCCACCCCTGGTGACCCTTAATTCCTTTGCGTCTACTTCTTTAAGTATTACTTAAGAGTTAAGTTAGCGCCTGGTTTAAATTTCACAACTTTCTTTGCAGGAATTTTAATTTCTTTACCTGTCCTTGGGTTACGTCCGGTACGAGCTTTGCGCTGTACTACGGTGAATGAACCAAAACCAATAACACCAACTCTTTGGCTTTTTTTAACTGCCCCTTTGATTGCGTCAATTGTGGCATTCAATGCTTTTTCACTATCGGCTTTTGTTAGTTTGGAGCTTTTTGCAATGGCTGCAATTAAATCTGCTTTGTTCATAGTAAGGATTTTATTAAGTTATAGAGGCAATTTAGATATTTTTTTTGATAAAATCCAAATAAAATTAAGAACATTATGAGTTTGTAATTAACAAAACTTAGGTTTAATAATGATTTTAAATTAAAAAAGGGAAATCCCATACGGCTTTCCCTTTTTGTAAGGCCTTTATACATGAGGCTTCCAAGCCTATTCATGCTACTGTAAATTTTTTTTACATGTATTTAGTAATAGTTGGATTTATCCTGTTATTTTGTTCATAATTTTTTGACGAATTATAAAATATTTTTAGGCCGTACTATTGTGATTTTTACTTATTTGGATAATAATGATACTTTTTAGATTAAATATAGTTGTTTTAATCCTGCTTAATTTTTCAAATTTAAGATTAAAAGCCTCTGATACCATAAATATATCAATTGGGAATTTTAACATTGATAGTTCTTTAAAATTAGTTATAGTTAACCAGGATGTAAACCTTATTAATGAACAATATCACGATTTAGTAAGGTTTATTCGTCTCGATTCATGCTATCGGTTTGAGAATAATATTACTGGAATAAATTTAGGTATGGCTTTTAATATTTCAAGTCCGGCTGGGCACATCTATAAGTTATATTTTACAAAACTCCCGATAATACACATTAATACTAATCATACTATAATTGATGAAGATATTGTGTTTGCAGGGTTTACATTAAATGAAACTGATGATACAAAAGCTTCTTTAATTGGAATTGAATATAGAGGTGGTTTTAGTCAAACTGTGCCCAAGAAATCCTTCTTATTAAAATTTTATAGTGATACTGTTAATGCAATAAAGAGTGATGTTCAATTATTAGGAATGAGATCAGACAATGAATGGAACCTTCAGGCTATATATAATGAACCGTTAAGGTACAATAGTAAATCAGCATTTGAACTTTGGGGCAAAATAAACAAATTACATTACCAGGATTTAGAACCAGATGCGGTTAATGGTATTTCTTTTAAGTATGTCGAATTATTATTGAATGGACATTATCAGGGAATTTATGCATTAACTGAACGAATCGACAGAAAGCAATTAAAGCTTATCAAATATGATAATGCTATCAGGGGTGAATTATATAAAGGTATTTCTTGGGGAGCGTCAACTTATACAGCATGTCCACATTATAATAACGATACCAATTATTGGAGCGGCTTTGAGTTCGAGTATCCTAAAGATTTAGTTTATTGGGAAAATCTTTATGGTTTTGTCGATTTTGTTATTAATGAACCTGATACTATCTTCTTTTCTTCTTATAAGAATAAGTTTGATATCGATAATGCGGTCGACTATTTCATCTTTTTAAATTTGGTGAGGGCAACTGACAATACCGGCAAAAACATTTTTGTTGCAAAATACGATTACAATACTCCTTATTTTTATGTGCCTTGGGATTTGGATGGCACTTTTGGTATTATTTGGGACGGCACAAAGGAAAATATTACTAATGATATTCTTTTAAATGGTTTTTATAAAAGATTAATTCACGATTGTTCTGATGACGGTTTTACCGAAAGGATAAAAAATAGATGGAAGGAACTGAGATTAACGATTTTGTCGGGTAATGAAATTAAAGAAATAATTAATTCAAATTTTGAGTATTTAAGTACAAACGGTGTTTATGAAAGAGAGGGAATAGCTTGGCCTGGTTATATTATGTCTGCAACTCAATTGCAGTATACATACGATTGGTTGGAAATGAGGTTGAAATTTTTAGACGATAAATTTTCTGATCCTTGCCTGTCATTTAGTACAAGTATTGATAAATCAGAAAATCAATATATTACATTGGAAATTTATCCTAATCCTGCACATGATGTTGTGATTATTACAAGTAAAATTGCTTTCGGAGAAACGGAGTTAATAATTTATAACAGTATGGGTGCCAAAGTATATGAAAAGAAATATAGTGGACATATTGTTGAAATAGATGTTTCTGATTTTTCCGCGGGAATATACTTAGTTACTATAAATAATTGGGGTAAGCGCAAAGTTTCAAAGATGATCATTCAATAGCAAAGTCAAAAAATTCTGTTGCAAAACCTTCTCTTTGAGGTATCGTCCATATAAAGAATGATTTCGGATGGGAATTTAATTCATCAAAAAGATTAATGAATATATACGATAATAACGCAATCGTTTGCGATAACGTTTGCAGTGTATTTTGCTCGCTTTTCTCAATTCATCATAAATCAGGTTAATATTTCTGCTTAACTTTCTAACACACTAACTATAAATAATTATGAAAAATATGAATGAAATTGGGAAGAGATTGATGTTAATGGCAATCTGTTTGTACCTAATAAGTGGTACTTTAAATTTATTTGCACAGAATGTTCCTGACGGGGCAAATAATGGTATTAACTATATCGATAACAATACGGTTATACTTGTTCTTACTGCACCTGATAAAGGTAGCGCTTATGTAACCGGTACTTTTAATAGTTGGGGGAAAACTACTATGAATAAGGCCCCTGACGGAAAAATGTTTTGGGTACAATTAAACAATTTAACAGCAGATCAGGAATACATTTATCAGTATGTGGTTGATGGAATGCGAATTGCTGATCCGTATGCCGAGAAAATACTTGATCCATGGAATGACCCATATATTTCCAGTCAAACATACCCCGGTTTAATTTCATATACTGATGTAACTAAGGGAATAGCAAGTGTGTTTCAAACTGCTCAACCTGAATATAATTGGTCGGTAACCAACTTCACCAGTCCCCTTAAGCACCAGCTTGTAATTTATGAATTATTGATACGCGATTTTACTGCACAACATAGTTATCAATCAGTAATTGATTCAATGCAATATCTGAAAAAACTAGGGATAAATGCTATAGAATTAATGCCGGTGAATGAGTTTGACGGGAACAACAGTTGGGGATACAATCCGTCTTATTATTTTGCCCCTGATAAATATTATGGGCCAAAAGAGAAATTACAGCAATTAATTGACGTTGCTCACCAAAATGGAATTGCCGTAATTATCGATATGGTTTATAATCACACCATGAATTCTAGTCCGCTTGCAAAGCTATATTGGAATTCAACACTTAGCCGTCCGGCAAGTAACAACCCATGGTATAACGAAACAGCTCCTCATACAACTATTAGCTGGGGCAACGATTTTAATCATGAAAGTCAATACACCAGGGACTTTTTTGACAGGGTTAATAAACACTGGATTGAAGAATATAAAATAGATGGTTTCCGTTTTGACTTCACTAAAGGCTTCACTCAAACCTACTCAACCTCTGACCCAAGCGGTTATGATCAATCAAGGGTTAATAATATAAAGCGAATGGCCGATAAGATTTGGCTGGTTAAAAAAAATACATATGTTATTTTAGAGCATTGGAGCGAAGATGCAGAAGAAAACGCATTGACAGGTTATGGAATGCTCACCTGGCGACGTGTTGATTCGCAATACAAAGAAGCAATGATGGGCTGGCAGCTCACAAATAACGGTTCAAATTTAGGCGCTTCACAAACAGATTTAAAAGTTGTGTTTATGGAAAGCCATGATGAGGAGCGGCAAATGGTTTTCTGCAAGAATTTTGGAAACTCAAGCGGTAGTTACAATATAAAAGCAACAAACACTGCCCTTGACCGTATGGCACTTGGAGCTGCATTTCTTTATACAGTGCCGGGACCAAAAATGATTTGGATGTTTGGCGAACAAGGTTACGATTATAGTATTAACTATTGTACCAACGGAACTATAAGCGAAACTTGCAGAACTGGTGAAAAACCCTTGGTTTGGCTACCGTATATGCAAGATCAAAATAGGAAGGACCTTCATAATGCTATTTCTGGACTACTTAAACTCCGAAAGGAAAACCAGGCATTTACCATGGGATATTATGAAGCAGATAACGATGGCGATGCGCTAGTAAATGCCGGTATTGGTCCTTTACGCCAGATTAGGTTTAAACATTCAACAATGGATGTTGTTATTATTGGTAATTTTGGGACTACGGGCGGATCAATTAAACCATGGTTTACAAAAACCGGGACTTGGTATAATTATTTTGGCAATTATACATATGATTATACTGGCCAGATATCTTACTATTTGGCTCCTGGACAATGGGAATTATATACCAGTGAACCTATAGGTACTCCTGGTCCGGTTGTCAGTGTATCAATACATCAAACCAGCGCTTCAATAGCAATTGGGAATAAATTACAATTAGTTCCATCTGTTCTTCCAACAAATGCCACAAATAAAAGTGTAACCTGGAGTACAAGTAATTCATCAGTAGCAACAGTTAGCACAAACGGTTTGGTTACCGGCGTTTCTGAAGGTGCTGCAACCATTACAGTAACCACTGTTAGTGAAGGTAAAACAGCTAACTGCGTTGTCACTGTAACACCTAATACATGTACTTATTACTATATTAAGAACAGGTGGCAGTCAAATACATATCTGAAAGATGCTAATGATGGAAAAGTAACATATGGAACAAATCCATCAACAACTAATTATATATACCAGTGGAGCAAAGAAGATGTTGATGCCACATATTTCCGCTTAAAGAACCGTGCTACGGGTTTATATATGAATAATGAAAACCTCCTTGATTATGTTCAATCTACAACAATTCAAAATACTTGGTGGAGCGCCATGTGGAGGGAAGAAGATGCTGGTAACGGTTGGATTCGCTTCAGAAATAAATATAAACCAAGCGATATGCTCCATATAGAAAACCTGAAAGGCTATGCACAACGTACAGGCGCACAAATATCGTGGTGGAGTGCTATGTGGCAATTAGAGAGTGCTACATCATTGAAAATGGCCGAAAATGAAGATGATTTTGTAAACATTGCGGCAGATGTGAATTTTTATCCTAACCCTGTTGTATCAGGTGAGACTTTAAATATTTCATTGACGGGAATTCCTGAAGATGCAAAATTGACAATGACTTTATACAATTTAACAGGCAATATCATCATGAAAAATGAGATAAATAGTTTCTGTCATGTTGAACTTAATATACCACAAGGAGTTTATATTGTTTCAATACAAACTAAAGACATAAGTATTAATAAGAGTTTGATTGTAAAATAGTTGGATGATCAACAATTTGTGTTTTAAATATCCATCAAA
>Ga0105103_10001389_pt1 | contig 13329 bp, 8 predicted proteins | sample PPLLaktember2015_2_FD_79107 | JGI IMG/M metagenome (GOLD analysis project Ga0105103, IMG submission 79107) | Freshwater sediment microbial communities from Prairie Pothole Lake near Jamestown, North Dakota, USA - PPLs Lake P7 Core (6) Depth... | ecosystem: Environmental > Aquatic > Freshwater >...
CATGTTTCGCGCTGTTTCCCAGGATTCCGGCGTATCGCAAACAGCACATTCATCTGATGTAAGGCCCCCCTCGACAGCCGCATATTTGACCGCACCGTGGTTCAGCATCCACTTCTGCGGGAGAACGTATGCGGCTTCGCTTCTCTGTTTCCACAATACGCATGGCTTCGGCCATTCTTCTCCTTTGCACCTCTGCGACTTCGTCAACCATTCGTAAGCCAGCCGCGCATCAGCGAGCAACTTCCGTCCAATTGGGGAATGCCGGCGACGCCTCTGTCGCGTGTTCCGACGCATGGGCATGGCTGAAGAAGCGATGGCCGCTGGCGAGTCTGCCGCCGGTGATCGCCATCAATCCGACCGGTGCAAAGGATGAACACGGAAACCCGCTCACCTTCGACCAGATATACGATGTGCTGCAGCGGGCTTTTCATCATTGGACCGAAGTCGAACATGCGTACCATCCGGTTGTGTTTTTGACCGATGCGGTCTGTGCCTCTGATGGCATCGATGGCCAATGTGTGATCTCCTGGCGCCCGCTCGACAACCTGCATCAGGTCGCGGCAACGCGCGAGATCGCCTATTGGGGGTGGATCGTGGAAGTTGACATCGTTTTCAATAGTGAACTTGCTTGGAGCACATCCGGAGCGCCGGGAGCCTTCGACCTCGAAAACGTGGCAACGCACGAGGCGGGTCACTTCTGGGGACTCGCGGACCTGTATGCTGATGTGCATTCTGAATTGACGATGTATGGCTATGATGACGTGGGGCTGACGAACAAGCGGTCGCTTGAACGCGGGGACGTCGAAGGCGCCATGCACATGAATCCCCGGCTGGTCGGAACGCTGCACGGCGTGTTCATATTTCCGCATGAACGGGAGGTCGGATTGCCAGGACCCGAGCCTTTGCTCGAGGGTGTCGAACTCCTGCCCGGTTCGCTTCTCATGCTGGGTCAGAATGCATCGCCCGTCGTCGTGGGGCATCTTGTGGTGCAGGAGCGCGCGGAGCTGTTCTTTCGAGACTGTTCGCCGCTCTTCCGGTGCGGCGCCGGACTTGTTGTGCGGGGATCGCTCAACGCTCGCGGAACATGCTTCTTCTCCGACTCATCCTGGAGCGGGATCACCGTGATCGGTCACGGCGCGGACTCGACGACGCTCGACCGCGTGTGTCAGGTGAGCGGCGTCGCAGAGGAATACGGTGCGGCGATCCGGATCATTCGTTCCTCACCCACGATACGCGATTCCCGCATTTGTTATAACGAGGGATCGGCAATCTCGATCACGGATCGAAGCGCTCCTGTGATCCAACGCTGTGTGATCGCTCGCAACCAAATCCATGGTCTGCTGTTTTCTAACAGTGGAGGATTCGTTCATCAGAATGAGATCAGCCACAACGGGGGGGCAGGGATCTTCTGTGTGGATCACGGCTCGCCGGTGCTCGGGATGCCGGGGGAGACGCTGGGTCGGAACAACAGCATCCACGACAACGAGATCGGCATTGATGCCTTGTTCCATTCACATCCATTGGTTGGAATTGGCTCGGATCCCTCGGTTCAGGGAAATCTCGTCTTCGCGAATGCCAAGGCGAATGTACGGACGCGAACAGGTTCCGCTATTCTCGCAGAACGGGTTTGGTGGGGGAGCACGGATTCGTCGCAATATGGGATCGATACAGAGGTAAGGAGTCCCGTCAGCTCCTCAGCTCCCCTGTCGAATGCAGATGAAGGCCGCGTGAACCAGAACGGTTCGTTTAGTTCAGACCCATGCGTTGTCCTTGAGACTGCGCGGCTGAGACATTCCGGGGATCTTCGAGCTGCATGTGATCTGGTGATCTCGACAATGCGTGGCGAATGCTCCGACGAGGACGTCGCGCCGCTGCTGTCTCAACTCGTCGAATGCGTGCGTACAACGGGAGCACCGAGTGTCTTGGAGTTCTGTCGGGAAATTCAGCGTGGTCCATATTACCTGATCCCGGACGTGCAGCACGAGATCATGGTCCTGTTGCACGAAGAAGAGGAACAGCAAGATGCCGCCCGTCTGATATGCGGACTCGGCGAGGAATGCTCTGACATGAGTATTCGCCGCTCAGCACTAGCGCTCGCGTTCTCTGAATCGGTCTTTCGTCTGCATGATCGGGTTCGAGCGATGGATGCGCTGCAGCGGCTCGAGCGGATCGATCAAGGAGATATTCATTCCATTCTCGCCCGGCTCGTGTTCGAGATCCTTGGCGACGAATGCACGTCCTCGGTCGCATCATCTCCATATGTTGCTGCGATCCCTGGGCCGTCGTCTCCAGAGCTTCTGCCGAATTATCCCAACCCATTCAATCCAGCGACGGTCATTCGCTATCGGGTGCCCGCTGCAAACGCCGGGGAGGGATCAGCGTCTTGCAAGGTCGATCTGCGGGTGTACGACCTTCTCGGCCGCGAAGTGACCGTGCTGTTCAGCGGAGAGTCCGGGCCGGGGCTGCACTCTCTCACATGGGATGTGCGACTCCAATCGCCGCATGCCGGGGGCCTTTCGAGCGGCGTGTATGTCGTTCGCCTTCGTGCGGGCAACCAGTGCGCGGCAAGGAGGATGGTCTACACAAAATGAGGCAATTCCCTAAGAAAAGCGACCCTTCGTTGACTTTCAGAGCGAGGAATGCTATCATCGCACTGGTCGTGCCGAGCCGTTCCTTCCTTCTTTGCGGTTCCGGGGTGCCAGCGCACGACACAATATCGCCATTCCCGCGCTTCATCGTATCGGTTCTGACAACGATCAGGAGTCAGCATACCGTATGTGTTGCGTTCATCGGGATCCACTCCTTTCAATGTCGAGTACAGGCGCGATCGTCTTTCTGTGGTGTGGCCTGCTTCTCTCCCCGCTCGCTGCTCAAACACGTGAGTATCGATTTCAGAACCTCTCATCTGCTCAAGGCCTTCCGAACGCTCTTACTCGGTGCATCGTCCAGGACAGTAGCGGATTCATCTGGTTGGGAACGGCTGCGGGACTAGCCCGTTATGATGGTGCAAGTTTTCAGGTATATGCGTCCTACCCGCAAGACTCCACATCTCTCCCCTGTGATATTATCACCGCGTTGGCTGTTGGTGATCGGACGACTCTCTGGGTCGGATGCGTCGATGGTCAATTGAGCGCATTCAACATCGTAAGAGGATCGTTCCGGCGAGTGAACCTATTGGCGGAAGGGAGACACCGGATCAGTGCGCTGCATGCGGACCGAAAGGGGAGTCTCTGGGTTGGGACGGAGGGGGGCGGAGTGCTACAGTTGGATTCGATCGGCCGGACCATTCGGCATCTCACGGAATCTGCAGGCGACGGGGGATCCATTCGTTGGAATGTCATTCATGCGATCGCGGAAGGGAAGGAGGGATCGATCTACGTTGGAACGTCAGCGGGACTGCGAGCCTTCATGGATTCGGGTTCTGTCGACCTATTGGAAGGCGATACGGTACAGGCGATCTGCGTGGCCGGGAAGAACGAACTCTGGCTGAGTCTGAACGGTGGACTTGGTTTGTTCGATCTTCGGTCGAAGCGAATGGTGCGGCGTATCCCGATCGTTGAACGGGTCTCGGTTATCCGACTGCTCGATGACTCGACGGTTTGGACGGGAACCTTCCTCGGCGGAATTCGGATCATCGATACGCGAAGCGGCCGGATCACGGTAATCAAGCCGCAATCGGACCAGCCGCAAGGACTTCTCGGACATTCCGTCCTCGACATCTTTTATGATCGTGCTGGCATTCTTTGGTTTGCGACCGACCGAGGAGTGAGCCGTTTGACGGATCGTGCTCGACGATTCGCGTTCTATCGTCGATCCCGTGCGCCGATGGGAGCCTTCGTTTCAGCGATCGGAGAGGAGAACGATGGGACGGTCTGGATTGGCGGGAGAGGAATCCGGCGGTTCACGCCTGGGTTGGGTGCACGCGCGGAGAGCCGGATGAGTGCGTGGCTGAGAGATTCCGCCTACATCTATGGCATCTTGGGAGATAAGTGGGGAGGTCTTTGGATTGGAACGGAGCGGGGATTGTATCACCGAAGGGTGAACGCAACGGGGTTTGATGCACTTCCTATTCGCTATCGCGTGCGCGCCATGGCAATGGATCGCGGCGGCACGCTCTGGGTCGCATCATTTGATCCATGGCTCACAGCATTCAATGTTCACACGATGAGAGTGGAGCGGATCTATCACGCCGAAGAGGGGAACGCGCTTGGAGAAGGAAAGGATAACATTGTGCGTCTCTTCGTTGACCGATCGGACAATCTGTGGATCGCCACGGAAGGGAGCGGCTTGATCTGTCGGGATCATGCCACGGGAGCATTTCTGCCGTATCGGCACGATGCTGCCGACAGCGCATCGATCAGCAACGATCGCGTCTATGATGTGCTCCAGAGTCGTTCCAAGAACCTGTGGGTAACGACAGGCAGCGGCCTCGACGCATTCCACCCGGATCAGGGCACCTTCATTCATTATCCGTGGCTGGATGGGATGACCGTCTCGCAGCCGCTCAACATCCAGGAAGATGCATCCGGAGATCTGTGGGTCACGATGTACGGACCTGCGATCTCTCGTATCGACCGCGCGACTCAGCGCGTCACCCGATACTATGCAGAAGAAGGATACCTTGAAGAAGCGATCATGGGTGCGTTTCTGAGAACATCGAAGGGGGAATTGCTGGTGGGGGGGATGGATGGATTTGTCCACTTTCGACCCGAGGAGATCGTAGACCGTACGGATCTCCCATCCGTGCAATTCACCAAGCTCTCCATTGCCGGCAAGCCGACCGTGATCGACAAAGAAGTCAGCGAAGGCGTTCTTGATCTCTCGCATACGGAGAACTATCTCGCGTTCTCCATGGTGACCGTGGATTACGTCAATCCTCGGCGGAATCGCCTGCGATACCAACTTGTGGGTGCTGATCCGGCACCCGTCGAGGTCGAAGGAGCGGGGACAGTCGACTATTCTGGACTTGCGCCGGGTTCTTATACGCTGCGGATCACAGGAGCAAATAGCGACGGGTACTGGAATCCTGTAGGACTCTCCGTTCCGATCCGCATCCACCCGCCGTGGTGGCAATCGTGGTACTTTCGGCTGGGTGTCGTCGCGGCCATCGCGCTCCTGGCACTGTACCTTCATCATGTGCGCGTGGAAGGGCTGCTCGAACGGGAACGATTCAAAGTGAAAATGTCTGCGGAACTCCACGATGAGATCGGTTCTGGGCTGACCCGCATCGCGCTGTTGTCGGAGATCGCGCAGCGGAAGTCGGCCGAATCCCCGACCCAGGCTGGCGACGCATTTCAACGCATTGCGCAATTGGCGCGAGAACTACATGAGGCGATGGGGGACGTCGTCTGGTCGATCAATCCGAAGCACGACACGATGGAGAGTTTCATTCAGCGTGCGACGAGGTACTTGAATGAGGTGTGTGAAGCGCGTGGGATTGTGCTCACGCTTAAGATTGACGAAGATGTGGCTTCGCTGCATGCGAACCCGGAGATGCTTCGCAACATGCTCCTTGTCACCAAGGAAGCGATGACAAATGTCGTCCGTCACGCGTCGTGCGACCGGAGTGAAGTGCATATGCGGCGGGACGGAAGCGCGATGACATTGACGGTCGTGGACAACGGAAGAGGCATGGACCTTGCAGGATCCGTTCAAGGCAACGGACTGCGGAACATGCGGAAGCGTGTTGAACAACTTGGAGGAACGTTGACGGTGTGGAGTGAACTCGGAAAGGGAATGGAGCTCCGTTTTGTGATCCCGACGAACACCAGACGTGCGATGCGCGAACGATAACAGCAGAATACCGCAGGAGACCATCAACCACCTAGGAGGTTGCCATGAAACCAACACGGCGTTTTCTTCTGGTCATTCTCACGATGTTCCTTCTGGCTGAAACAAATGCACAACAAGCAGAAACACGGCCTCTCACGATTCCCCCTCCGTTCCCCAAACAGATGCTCGGAATGATCAGCGGTCATGTGTATCTTCGTCCAATCGTTCCCTGGGGGCCGGCGCCATACCATTCTGGGCTCATGATTGTGATTCTCAATGAGCACTTCACACCTTTCAGGGGAGCTCTCACTGGGATTTCTCCGCAGGTTCCCGGTCCCATGCCCTTCTGCTGTCCTCCACAGCCAGGTTGTCCTTGCATGCCCGTTCCACCGGATGGCGCCTATCGGATCGGATATCAATTCACGATGGTACCATTTGGGAAATATCGGATCGGCCTTGCGGTTCCAGACTCAACGGCAATGGCAACAGGAGGGGTCTCAGGAAGTCTCAGATTCATTGCGTATGCCTCAGCGGGCGTCTACTCCGTGAACCAGGCGGACACATCGAGTGCGCGATTACTGAAACTCAGTCCGCTCAATCCCTCTGTTTCTGATGTCGATGTGTATTTCGCCGAGGAGTGTCCGTGACATGAAACCGGAGGAACTGATTTCTACCAACATCGTTATCGTTGACGACGATGCGGAGATCCGGGAGGGCCTTTCTTGGATCATCGACAAGACCGAGGGATTCACGTGCGTCGGGACGTACGGCACATGTGCGGAGGCCCTGAAGAATCTTGACAAGGACCTGCCCGATGTGGTGCTGATGGATATAGGCTTGCCTGACGGGAACGGCATCGACTGCACGCGACAGATGAAGAAACGATTCCCGGCGATGCAGGTCCTGATGCTCACCGTCCACAGCGACGACGAGACCATCTTCAATTCCCTGCGGGCAGGAGCGGTCGGTTACATTTTGAAGAAGACCCCTCCGGCGGAACTCATCGCCGCGATCCGGCAGACCGAAGAAGGGGGCGTGCCGATGACGGGTGAAGTGGCTCGAAAAGTACTGAAGTACTTCAAGCAGGATGATTCCAAGGAGTTCACGTCTCCGTTGTCCGAGCGGGAGGTGGACGTTCTGAATGCGCTGATTGAAGGGCATTCCTACAAGGCGATCGGAGACAAGCTCTTCATCAGTCCCCACACCGTCCGGTTCCATCTCCACAATATCTACGCGAAGCTTCACGTGAACACCAGGGCGGAGGCCGTGGCGGAGGCGATGAAACACCGGGTCCCCGGCAGGTTTCCGTAGGGGCATCCGCCTGCTCAGTTGTTCAGGTTCAAGACGGCGCTGGCACAGAGAATCGCGGCCTGCGCCGTCCTTGTTTTGTGATTCCTCGGTTCCCCCTTGTTTCCGCCGGATATCCCACTCTGAAATCCGAACGTATGGACGGCGCAACTCCCCTGCGTCTTCATGTATCTTGCGTCCCGTAGTTCAATGCCTCAGTTGTTCTCATCCACTACAACCTCAAGGAGGGACGCCATGAAAACCATGAGACTCTTTCATCTGATCTGCGCGTGTGTGTGCTGCCTGTTCAGTGCAGCGCTGACCTATGCGCAATGGAAGCCCGCGGGTACACCGCCGGTTGGGACCGTCTCGTCATTCGTCTTTGTCGACGCGACGGTGTACGCGGGATCCTTCGGCGGAGGCATGTTTCAGTCGACCGACGAGGGAACGACATGGACCGAGATCAACACCGACCTCGATAATCCGTATGTGACCGCCCTCTCCGTTGCTACGCTTCGGTCCGGTGAGAGGATGGTGTATGCGGCGACGTCAGGGGGAGGCATTTTTGTGCGCGGTCATCGAAGCAGGAAATGGTCGGAGGCGAATGTCGGCATGACGAACCTTGACATCCGGAGCATCGCCATCACATCCGCGGTGAGCGAGGACGAGGGGGACGGCATCTACGTGTCTGCACCGGGGACAGGGATCTACCGTTCGTCGAATTACGGTGGAACGTGGTGCGCAGCCAATGTGGGATTGACATGCACATCGGTCATGTGCCTGGTCGCAGGCGGAGATGAGGGATTGGGCGAGTGCTTGTTCGCGGGCACGTGTAGCGGCAGTCTCTTCTGTACCACCGCAGGCGAGACGTGCTGGAAGGAAGCAAATTGCGGAATGCAGGGTCTTTCGATCTTGTCGATGACGGCACGACATCGGTCCGACGGTCGCGCCGACATTTATGCAGGGACCGATGGCGGAGGTATTCTCCGCTCAACCGACCACGGGAGAAGCTGGGATATGGTCAATGAAGGCTTGAGCCATCGTACGGTGTGGTCGTTAGCGTCAGCGAATGACGGTCAGGGCCGATCTGTCCTGTTCGCCGGAACGTCGGGGGGCGGAGTCTTTGTGTCCACGGACAACGGGGATAACTGGATGCCAATCAATGCCGGATTGCCCGATCTGTATGTTTGGAGTCTTGCTGCCGACGGTAAGAACCTGTATGCCGGGATCTGTGGCGGAGGGGTGTTCATTCGTTCACTGAGTGAGATCTTTTCTTCGGTCACATCGGTGGAGTCCGCCAGTCCGATTCCTTCTCATTTCAGTCTTGAGCAGAACTATCCCAATCCGTTCAATCCTTCAACGACGATCACGTTCTCGCTTCCCGTGGCATCGCGCACAAGCCTCAGAGTTTTCGACCTGCTCGGAAGGGAAGTAGCGGTGCTTGTCCAAGGCGAACTGACCGCTGGCGTCCATGCTTGCCAGTGGAATGGTGCTGACCTGCCGAGCGGAGTGTATCTCTATCGATTGGAAACGAGTCAGTTCGCGGAAACTCGGAGGCTCGTTTTGCTGAAGTAGTGCTCTTCGCGTTCGAGACTCCCGGAGTCTGTCCATCCATGTATCCCATTCTTCGAAAAAACACTCCCGGCTTCTTAACCTGCCGGGAGTCTGTTATTCCTGCATCCGTTGTCCTCCTCTAAGTCCTCCCGGTTTTCTCAATCCTTGGCAAATTGGATCGTAACTTTCAATATTTCGGAATGACTTAATCTCCGATGCCCAAAATTCTTCAGCATTAGCATATTTCTGGTTGGCATTAAACTTGTATTTATAAATACCGTATGTCAAACCAGGATAATTCCACCCCTATCTACTCCATCGGTACGGTCGCGCGTATGCTGGGTGTCTCGGTGGAAACACTTCGGATGTACGAGCGCAAGGGTCTCGTCCTTATTCACAAGAGCGACGGGAATCAACGGCTCTATTCCGAATCGGACATCGAGCGACTTCGCTGCGTCCGTATCGCCATCCGAGACAAGAAGATCTCGGTTGAAGGAATTCGGCGATTGCAATCCATGATCCCCTGCTGGGACTACATCAACTGCTCGATGGAAGAGCGGCTCGTTTGCCCCGCGTATCAATCGCAGGTGGCGGGATGCTGGACATACAAACACCAGACAAACATCTGCGCACTTCGATCATGCCCCTCGTGCGAGGTCTATCTCCGCTCGGCGAACTGCGATGAACTAAAGGCGCTCGTTCACAAACAGTGCGTCGGTCCGGCTTCTGACAATTCCTAACCTTCAGGTCCCGTGAAACGCATCATCTTCTCTCTGCTCGCTCTCGCGATCGTCGGAGCTGTCTCTTGGACGCTCCCTGCGTAGAGTCGACGAGCATCCAGGGGGATGCGCGTAAACTCACCGGGGGTGTTTCTTCCGCAGCTTGATCGCCGTTTCCAAGGCCTTGAGAGAGAGCGGTCGGGTCTTCGCGGCGACCGATGACACCAGTCCCGAGACGAGCATCAACGGTGCGGTGAGAGAATTGGAGGGGATGCGGCTTTCCGTCTTGGCGACGAGAACGACATCGCAGTGCTCCACAATTGGGGCGAGCGGTTGATTGGTGATCCCGATGACTGAGACCCCCTGTTTCCGGGCGAGAGCGACCGCCTCGATCGTTTGCGCGGAGTAGGGGGGGAACGAGAATGCGACGAGCAGATCCCCTTTGCCCAGGGGGATGATGCTCTCCGTGACGGGCAGGCCGGTATGCGGGATCGCATCGGCCTTGACGCCGATCTTCCGCAGCATAAAAGCTGTCGTTGCCGCCAGATGGGCTGAGATCCCGATGCCGACCGCGTTCACATGCTGGGCCCGCTTGACGAGGCCAGCCGCCCGCGTGAACGATTCCTTGCTCAGGAGGCCGAAGGTCTCCTGGATATTCCTGACTTCCTGCTCGGCGATCAACCGGATCTCCTCCAGGCCCGTTTCGAGACCATGATCCAGCGTCGTCTTGAAATGGATGAGAGGCGATCCATTGCGCCGCATGCTCTGCCTGATCTCCCGCTTCAACGCACTCAATCCGTGGTATCCTAATTTCCGCACGACACGCATGATGGTGGCCGGACCCGTCTCCAGCCGGGAGGCCATTTCCTGCACGGAGGTCATCGCGACCTCCGTCGTTTGCTCGAGGATATAGGAGGCGATGCGCCGCTCGGTCGGGGTGAGACTGGCGATCTTGGAACGGATGGCGTGATGGAGCTTGCTGTACTGCAGCTGGTCGTTCATCGCAGATTGCTCTTGACAAGAACCGTAAAAAGACGTACACTCGTGTGGAATATTTATTCCACTTTCTGTCTGGATGATAACAAGTATTCCGTTCTCTGTCAAGTGGAACCGTCTGCACGATCTGTTCATCCAACTATCCCACGGAGGTCTTATGCACTCTCGGCTACTGATTTTCTCCGCATTGTTGTTCGTCTGCTTCACGAGCGCATCGGCTCAGAGCGGATTGCAGCTGACAGAGGTCTTGTACGATATCCCTTCAAGTCCCAACGGTGATCCCAATGGCGATGGTACCCGACAGCCAGCCGGCGATGAGTTCTTCGAGTTGTATAACAATAGCGCAGCCGCGGTCGACATCAGCGGCTATGTGATGATCGAGCGCGAAGGACAGGTCGTGTTCACATTCCCGGTCGGAACGACGTTGCAACCAGGACAATTCGCGGTCGTCTTTGGCAACGCGATCACGTCACCCTGGGGTGCAAATCTCCCCGCGGGCACGGTCAAGCTCTCTCATTATGAAGGAGCAACGGACCGGGGATTCGGTCCCGTCACGACGAAGACCGGTTCGACGAAGACCAACTTCGCAGGGAACGGCGACCGTTGCATGATCGTCGATCCGTTGCTGGCGGACACGGTGGCGGAGGTTTGCTGGGGATATGACAACCAGGTGCCTCCACAGAAAGTCCTCCCCCTTTCTTCGAAGGGACTGTATCTCAGCAACAACAACACCTTGACAGGAGATACGATCCAAGGAGCGATCCGTCAATCCATCACCCTGCAGCGTGCAACGGGAAAATGGGGAACTCATCGACAGGTGCAATGGGCAGCACAGGCGGATTCGTCCCTGTACTATTCTCCCGGCAAACATGCTGAGACTGCGACCTCGACAGGCGTCGTAGAACAGCGCGACGGTCTCTTCCCTTCCGGCTTCCAGCTCGGGCAGAATTATCCGAATCCCTTCAATCCCTCTACCGTGATCGACTTCTCGCTGGCGAACGAATCCGCCGTGACGCTGAAGGTGTTCAATTGCCTTGGCCAGGAAGTCGCGACCGTGCTCGATCGAACAATGGGTGCAGGGCAATTCTTCGTCAACTTCGACGCCAGTCAGTTGTCTGCCGGCGTGTATCTCTATTCGCTGAAGGCGGGTCAGAACACGCAGACAAAACGGATGATTCTCCTGAAGTGATCTGAACAGGATCCTGCGTTCCGCGCGGCCGAACCGGTCCGCGCGGACGCGGCCATTGGATGACCGATCTTCCGCCTCCGCCCGCCGGTTGCTCATCGTGAGGCATCTCTTGTCTGACGTTGCGAACTCATGGAGTGTCGTATGCGTACTCTCCTCAACACCTGTTCCTCCATTCTTGCCATTCTTCTTCTTTGTTTGCCTGCTGCTCCCCTCAATGCAGGGACGACCGGAAAGATCGCGGGTCGTGTTATCAACAAAGACACGGGCGAGCCTCTTCCGTCCGTCACGGTGCAGATCGTCGGTCTGCCCCAGGGGGCATCGACCGACCTGGAGGGATACTTCTCCATCCTGCAAGTGCGACCGGGAACCTACTCTGTCCGTGCGCGGCTTCTCGGGTTCTCCGAGCAAACCGTCGCGGATGTGCAGGTCAGCGCGGACCTGACCACGCAGGTGAACTTCCAACTGAGTGAAGGCGCGGTTGCCGTTGGCGAGGTCGTGGTCAAGGCGGAGCGTCCCATGATCAACAAGGATGAGACGTCCCGGACGTCCATTGTCGGGTCCGAGACTTTCTCCGACCTTCCGGTCACGTCATTTCAGGATATCGTCGGCTTGCAGGCGGGATTCACGACGGGCTCGGACGGAGAATTGCACGCACGGGGAGGACGGAGCGGAGAAGTGTCCTACATGATCGACGGCGTGCCGGTCCGCGACCCGCTCTCAGGTTCGTTCACGGGACAGATCGACAAGTATGCCATCGAAGAACTGCAGGTTCTCACCGGGGGGTTCAACGCCGAGTATGGTCAGGCGCTTTCCGGAGTGGTCAACATTGTCACCAAAGAGGGGGGAAGCACCCTCGGCGGTCGCATCGAATTCACGACCGACCAGCTCAATGAATCACCCTATCACCAGGCCGACGCGCTCGCGTATGACGAATGGGGCATCAATCCAGATGGCGAACTCGTTCAACGCGTGGACGGAAGAGGGTACAACCTCGTCAACGACTATCCGTCGGCCTACAAGAGACAGACGCTGGAAGGGACCCCTGAACTCTGGCCGGACATTGATGGGTTGCTCGGTCAAGTGTCGGCAGTCCTGAATGGCCCGGTGCCCTTCGTCGACGGTTTGAAGTTCTTCCTGACCGGCCGCTATCTGAACGCACTGGACCAGCTTCCCTGGGGGTATAATAAAGAGCGGGAAGCGAATCTGAAGTTGACCTACGGCTGGGAGGCGGTCAAGCTTAGTTTCAGCTCGCAACGATACTATCGGGCGTACAAGCCGTATTCACACGCGTGGAAGTATCTCCCCGAGGGATACGAGGATCGAAAGGACTTTTCGTGGAAGGATAACCTGAAGCTCTCCCACGTGCTCGATCCCTCCACCTACTATGAGGCGTCGATCTCGTATCAGCGCCGCTCGTTCATTCGTTCGCAGCCCGGTCGCTACGCCATCTTCTCTCCCGACGGTCAACTCCTCGAGTCGAACTACCGCGTGAAGAACAACAACACGCCCCCGTTCTGGACGAACACGGACAACGGCGAGTTCATTTCGAACGATGTCAAGACTCTTCTCCTCAAGGCGGACTTGAACTCCCAACTTGATCGGCATAATCTGGTCAAGATCGGGTTGGAGTTCCGTCAGTACGCCATCGACCGTTTGAGTTTCCAACAACCATTCCCGAGTGGATTCCACGCATATGAGAAGTACGTGAAGAAGCCGCTCGAGGTGTCGGCATACATCCAGGACAAGGTCGAGTTCGACATTTGCATCGTGAATGTCGGCGTACGGTATGATTACGTCGACGTTGCCGATACG
>Ga0105103_10001390_pt1 | contig 13322 bp, 13 predicted proteins | sample PPLLaktember2015_2_FD_79107 | JGI IMG/M metagenome (GOLD analysis project Ga0105103, IMG submission 79107) | Freshwater sediment microbial communities from Prairie Pothole Lake near Jamestown, North Dakota, USA - PPLs Lake P7 Core (6) Depth... | ecosystem: Environmental > Aquatic > Freshwater >...
ACGCTCCTGAGTGCATGTTCCGCGGCGATCGCTACGTTGTTAATGAGGCAGAACCCCATGGCACGTGCCCGCTCCGCGTGATGGCCGGGCGGGCGGATGAAGGCAAAGGCATGTTCACCGTTCAGGGACCGGTTTACTGCAGTAACAGCACCCCCTGCCGCATGCAAAGCCGCATCGAACGATCGTGGTGTGATATAGGTATCACGGTCAAGTTGATTAAGAAAAGCCGTTTCGGCACAGCGTTGTCTGAGGTGTTCCGTGTAATGGGGATCGTGAATCCTGTGCACTTCATCAAGGGTGGCCGGAAGGGGAATAATGGGAGAAATCCCGGCCGGAACACCGGATAGCGCTGTCAGCAGGCGTGCATGAGATTCCGGATGGCCCGGGTTGTCATGACCGGCGCAGGCAGGATCGATGATAACAGTGCAGCGTCCCATACTTTTTTCCTTTGTGATGTCGCTCATGGTCTATTGAGAATACCGGTTTATCCATCTTATGCAGACATCCTTTTGTGATCCCAAATCAGAGTTCTGAAGAAATTGTTATTCTGAAGAAAATGCTCTGAAGAAAACTCCCCTCCTCATGCGCGACCAGAACCGAGGAGCATGAAGGCTCTTTCTGTCTCACCTCTGATGAGATTTGACATCGAAGGAAGCGTCAGATTTTTACAGATGATTTCTCATGAAAATTGCATTAAACAAATGAGATCTTAGGATTTTTCCACTCTCTCAATTATTTGCGATGAACGCCGCCGCCCCCGAAGGGACGCCCCCGCGGCGAATTCGTGACTAAAAACATATCTCAAAACACGGAACTGCCCCGCCGTGCCCCGCGAGGGGCCCTGAGGCGGGGAGCCCTCATATCTTCGATTTACATGAGTTGCGGTGCGAACTCTTCGTTCATGCCCGTTTCTCCAGGGTAGAGATGAGATCTCACCTCCCCAGGAATGCGACCGCTGCCCTGATTACGCGGCCTCATGCGGTTCAGAAGGGGGAAACGGAAAATCAGGACACAGGTTCTGGCGTGGCGGCCTGTCCGGGTCTGTACATAGGCTGAACATTGGTACCTTCAAGATCCCCGTCTGCGAAACTGAACCGTTCCCTGATGCTTGCAGGCAGTTCATGTTCCTTGATCGCCATAAATCCAAACGTTCCGTAGAACCCGATCAGATCCAGCGTGGAGTGCATATACAGGGGCTCATTCCCGCAAACCCGTACCAGTTCCCGCACAGCCAGCCGGGCATATCCCCGCCCGCGGTACTGATCCGGCGTGTAAACCGCATCAACCTCAAGGCCATCCGGGTGCCGGCGGCACCGGGCCGCAGCAACAAGGGTGTCCTCGATAAATACACCAAAAGCCCGGTCCGTAGCGGGATCAACGTTCTGCTGGTGGTACCCGAGCCAGACCTCTTCTGCCAGGGAAAATTCCCGGCCTGCCAGTTCCTTTACCAGCACATTCAGGCTGATGTGGGGATTCACGATAAAAAGGGGCCGCTCGGTATGCATGGCAACCCCGGCGGTAACGCTGCCAATGGGAATATTTTTGATATAATCGGACTGCCCAAAACGCGCGAGCAGGATAAGGGACACATCAAGTTCATCGGCTGTACGGGCAATTTCCCGGGCGGGACTGCCCTGACGGGTGATGGATTCCGTTAAAATCCCGCTTTGCGCAAGGTCAGTCCCGATGGCAGCCAGCTTCTTCTTACTTTCCTCAATGCCCGCTGAACGGTCAGGCCCGGAACCCTTCCCGTTCACGACGTGGAGGAGCGTCATATGCCGGATAAAACCGAGATGTTTTGCATATTCAAGAGTTTTTTCGGATGGTTTTGAGAAGTCAACCGGGCAGAGTACGTGGGAGAACACATTCCTGCAGTATTTTTCAAGACCTGCCATACCGGGATCCTCCACACCGCGGAAGTGCATGATGAGGACATCGGTATTGCTGCGCTGGATTACACCTTCTGAAACACTCCCGAGAATAAACCCGGAGAGGAGGCCTTTCCCCCTCCCTCCCATGACAATAAGCGGGATATTTTCCATGTGTGCAAGACTGATAATAGCCCCGGCAATATCCCCGTATGCTGATTCGATAATCCGGCCGCTGACAGGTATGCCCGTCATCTGTTCGAGAACCTGCCGCTTCTTATCAAGGCTGGCAAGTGCCACTTCCTGCGGGGAGGGGGAAGACGCCCCAAAAAAACCATTCCCGGTATCAGAGCCGTTGATAACGTGAACGAGCAGGATCTCCTCCATACCCGGGATCTGGCCGATACATCCGAGCATGGTATCGGCATGGGCCGAAAAGTCCGTGGCGACAAGTACCCGCTTGAACATGGATATTCAGATCCTGTATCTGCCCCGGGGTTTTTTAATCCGTTACATTTACACCCGGCCTCCGCGGATAAAACAAAAAATCCCATCCGCTTGGCAGGACATCATAGGAAAAAGGGAGGCCGGCTCATTAACGATGCAACCGGGAAGAGAAACACGATGTCCCAGACGAAACATTGCACTTCCATCAGGGTTTTCATACATGGCCGCTGTGCTGCCCGGCCTATAAAAGAATGTGATGGAAAACAGCGAAAAAGAAGAGTTATCCCGCGTTCAGCAGCGTGTCGAGCTGCTCCCTGCACGACGGGCAGAGCACCTTTTTCTTCCGGTCCAGCTCATCCAGCGTATCGGGTCTGAACATCACGCATTCCCGGTCGCTGCAGTGCGGGAGCCCGAGGAGATGACCGACCTCATGTGCCCCCTCTTTGGCTATCCGGTCAATGTAATCATCGTCGCTCCCCAGCCGGCCATAAAACTCGTTCCCGAGACGGGATGTAGACACGACACAGGCGCCAACGGATTCCCGGGCGAGACCAAACACAAACCGGTTCCCGTTCCTGAATAAATCCTGGTGCACGACCATCAGTACCGGTTCGGTGATCTGGTGCCGGTGCTTATAGGTCTGGGCACTGTCGAGAAGTGCCTGTGCATCCACCTGTTGCCGGGCGGTTACATATCCCATGATGCGGACAGGATTTTCCGTCACCGTCATCTGAACACCAAGAATTGAGGATATGAGTCGCTTGACCGGCATCTGGAGGCCGGCGGGGGACTGGCTATCCCAAAAAATATGGATATGCATTGCTATATTCTGTTGGAATGGACGAGTATAAACATATTGAGACGTGTATTGGCAGGTATATCGCCGACAATTATTCAAATGCCGTCGAGATAGGGATTGGCAGGAACACGGATGCTGCACGGATCATCGCTGACGCCGGAAACCTGCTGTGCACTACGGATATCCGGAACATGCCGGTACCGGAAGAACTCGGGTTCATTGTCGATGATATTTTTTCACCGGATCTTTCCCGCTACCGGCAGGCTGATGTGATCTACTCTGTCCGCCCGGGAATCGAGATGGTCCCGTCCCTGATCGCCCTTGCAGGAAGGCTTGACTGCGACCTGATAGTCTATCATCTCGGGTTTGAGACGTATGAAAACGGCGGGGAGAGGATTGACTGCGGCGTCATCCTCCACCGGTATCACCGCTGCTCAAAAACCATCAAACAGCGTTGACTGGGTCAATGCCTGGGATTTCTTCTCCGGGGGTTCTGCCGGGATAACCGGGGGTTCAGGAGCAGGCGGTTCTTTTTTTTGCGGCTCCTGCTCCGGTTCGGTTTTCTTCTTTTTTTCCTGCTTTGCCTTTTTTTGGGATTCTTTCTGCAGATCCTTTTCTTTCTCCTTGTCTTCCTGGACAAGCACTTTGATGATCCCCGCAGAACGGGCACGGTCGGACAGGAAAAAATTGAGCTGGTCGGTATCGAAGGAAAGATCGCGGGCAAAACCGGCAGGATCAAACTCTATCAGCTGGGAAACCGTCCCGAGATACTGTTCCCTGAGCGTATTCTGGGGTATGTGCATGAGAGCGGCAACCTTGTTGAGGGTCGAGATCCGTATTGATTTCTGCTTCCTGGCCGTGGACATCTTCTGCCAGCGTTCAGGGGGCATGATACGGGCGTGGATGCCTTTTCCCCCGGCAGCATCCGCAACGCCGAGAATCATGATCGCGGTTGCATAGCGCCAGAGCGTATGGTACTGGCGCCGGTAGGTATAGCCAAGATATTCATCGGCGCGTGACAGATACCGGTAGGCAAGTTCGGTGCCGGAACTATCAGGGATCAGGTGCACGCTGCCCTCTACCCACTGTTCGATCGTCTCCGGTGTATCATCCACCTCGCGGGAGAGGCGCATCAGTTCCATATCAGGCGTCTTGCCGAACAGTGCCGTAATCAGGGAAAAAACCGATATCCGTTCATCCTTCTGGGATGTGTGAACCTGGTCATCGGAAAGCGTTGTCCTCCCGATTGCCGAGGCATAAAGCATATTGACCGCCGAACGAATGTCTCCCTCTGCACTTTCAGCGATAACACGAAGTGCTGAATCGCTGCAGAGTACCTTTTCCGCCGAACAGAGATATTTGAGCCGGGGAACAATGGACCGGGCCTGCACGGCCTTGAACTGGACCGGCTCGCACCGGTTCCGTATCTCCGGGGAAAGTCCGTAGAGGTCGTTTGCTATCAGGATCATCGGCTGCTGAGCATGGTTGATACAGTCAACAATCGCCTTCGCGCCGCCACGGTCTGCAGTACCCTGGAGGTTGTCCGCCTCGTCCAGCACAATCAGTTTATGGGAAGCGCCGGTGAGGCTTGCCGTGGTACTCCCACCACCGGCAATGCGTTCAATAACAGCAGCAGTTCTCTGGTCGCTCGCATTCAGCTCGATTACATCCCATCCCATATCAGTTGCCAGCGCCCACGCGCTGGAGGTCTTGCCGATACCGGGCTTGCCGTACAGGAGCAGGGGCCGGGACTTCCGCGTCCAGGTTTTTGCCCAGTCCGCCATCTGCCGCACAGCAGTTGAGTTGCCGACAATATCCGCAAGATGTGCGGGGCGGTATTTCTCAGCCCAGTCCATGTACACACGTTGACTGTACATCAAATAAATTATCTCTGATGAAACGAAACTACCTAACACCAACCTAACCCAGAACTACAGTTCAGGTGATGCCGTGGTCCACAGCTGCTCCACAGAAACGATTGCAAAAACAGTTCAGGAATACGAGGGCGTAAAGAGGAAACATGCCATCGGAGAGATGGTCAGGGCACTGAGGATCGACGCCCCGCATGTGATTGCCGCATTCGGGGAGGATGCAGCGGTGATTGAACACCATGGCGAAGCACTCCTCCTTGCAGCGGATGGCATCTGGAGCAAACTGATGGATGCGGACCCGTACTGGGCAGGGTACTGTTCGGTGCTCGTCAATATCCACGACATTGCAGCCATGGGCGGTCACCCGCTCGCGATGGTGGATATCTTTTCCATATCGAAGACTACCGTACAGGAAAAGGTCGTGAAGGGGATGCATGACGCATCGGCACAGTTCGGTGTCCCGATAGTCGGCGGGCACCTGCACCCGGACGCCCCCTACAGCGTGATTGACGTATCGATCCTCGGTACTGCCCGGCTCGATTCCATTATTTACAGCCACACGGCACAGGAGGGAGACAGCGTTGTTGCCGCAATCGACCTGAACGGGCGCGTCCACCCGTCATGTATCCTCAACTGGGACTCGGTGACCATGAAGTCCGCTGCGGAAGTGAGAGCCCAGATCGCGGTTATGGAAGAGATCGGGAAGAAGCATCTCGTAACCGCGGGCAAAGACATCAGTAACCCGGGGATTATCGGCACCCTCGGGATGCTCCTCGAGGTGAGCGGGAAGGGGGCCGATATCGATCTCGGTCTTATCCCAAGGCCGGACCTTGAAAAGAACAACATTACCTTCGAGCTGTGGGTCCGGATGTACCCGGGGATGGGTTTTGTCATGACCGCAAAAAAAGCACATGTTGCCGAGCTGGTCAGTCTTTTTGCCGGTGTAGGTATGACTGCAAAAGAGATCGGGACGGTAAACAGCTCAAGGGAACTGCGGATCCATTACCACGGTAAAGACACTCAGGTCTTCGATTTTATCGGGAACGGGATCCTGCACATCGAACAAGAGGATATATCATGCCAGGGGCGTTGAGACGCATCGGCATCGGGATTGAGAAAGACCCTGACAAGGTTATCGCGAGTGCTATCAGTGTCAGCGGGCCTTTTGAGACAATCTGCTACTGCCGTCCCGGCATTGCTGATAAAAAAACCGCAAAAAAAAACGTGCATTTTTTTGAAACCCCCCACCCGGAACAGGCTCTGGTCGATGATCTTGTCAGCGGAACCATAGACGCGGCTGTACGGGGAACGCTCCCCTCCAATACCACCCTGAAAGCGTTAAAGGTGACGATGGGTGTTGACCACCTTGAACGGATAGCCCTTCTCGAGACAGTGTACGGAAAAAAATTCCTGCTCACACCGGTGGGTGTCGATGAGGGATGGACGGTTGCGGAAAAACTCGAACTGATAAAAAAGGGGCGGATCATTGCAAAAAAATTCGGTCTTCCGGAAAAAACCGGTATCCTCTCGGGTGGCAGGCTGGGGGATATCGGCCGGCACCCGCAGGTAGATGCCAGCATGGCCGAGGCTGAACTCGTTGCGCGGCTGGGGGACGCCACGCACTGCGAGATCCTCATTGAGGATGCAGTCGATACGTGCGGCCTTATTATTGCACCGGACGGAATTTCCGGCAACCTTGTCTTCCGTACGCTCACGTTTCTTGGAGGCGGGCACGGGCATGGCGCGCCCGTGGTAAATATCAGCAGAATTTTCGTGGATAGTTCGCGCGCCTCACCAAATTATTCGAATGCGCTATTGCTCGCAGCATCTTTGTTAGAATAAATTAAAATCCGTTAAAATCCTTTATTTATTCAAAATAACGATTTAAAGAGATTAAAAAATATTCTGCGCAATTCTGGACTCCATTTTTTACTAGCCCTGCAGTAAACCTTCCAAAGTCGTTTCGCGGGGCAAATTGAAGGATTTTCCCAAAAAGTATTTATATATACCAATAGGATTTCTTTTTGAGGTTTAAAACATGGCAGATTTACCAATCGCCGCAGTTGTAAGGATTGCAAAGAAGAACGGAGCCGAAAGAGTGGGAAGCGATGCAGCAGAAGCACTCGTAGTCAAGGCCGAGAAGTATATTGCCCAGCTGACCAAGGAAGCCAACAAGCTGGCCGAGCACGCGGGCAGAAAGACGATCAAGAAAGAAGACGTTGACCTGGCTGCAAAGCCCTAAGATCAACTCTTTTTTCCCAAAAAAAATCAATTCCGTCAGCAGTTCATGGGATTTTTTACATAATCCGTGTGTTTCCCGACAAAAGATCTCTTATGCTCAACAGGACAGAGATCTGTAGAGATGCTCAACAATGTCAGAGATGACGGGTGTAATACAGCTGAAAAATTCATGGATCTCTTCGCCCGTCTCCTCAACAAAGCTGCCTTGATCGAGCAGGAACCGGTGGATACCGGAGATGGTGTACTGCTCTGCACTTCAGAGATCCACCTGATAGATATGGCCGGACGTTTTCCAGAGGAGAGCATGTCTGCGCTTGCATCGCATCTTGGAATCACCAAGGGAGCTGTATCCCAGACAGTAAAAAAGCTGGAAAAGAAAGGATATCTGGAGCGGATCAACAGGGAAGGAAATAAAAAAACTGTTTTTATAAGGCTCACCGACTCCGGTATACAGGCATTTACCTGGCACCGGGCCTACCATGCAATGGTGAACGACAGGATTGCCCGGGAGATAGCTCGTTATGAAGGCAAAGACCGCAAATATATCTGCAAGATTCTCCTTCAGATGGAAAAGATATTCGATGAATGCCCGGAAACCCGGCGCAGGATCACGCAGGAAATTGTCAGGAATTTACCCGGGAAAACCTGACCGGGTTCTTCCGGAGCCGGCTTCAGGATCGGGAATAAATAGTTTAGTTACTATACTATTTGTACACACGCCATACCAATGAGAGCGGTGATCGTTCATGAATGGTTTATCAGAAATAACCTTCAGCCCAATCACGGACACCGGACGCGAAGCAATTGTCGATCTCTTCAATTACTATATCGAGCACAGCTTTGCAGCATATCCGGAACAGAAAGTCCCGTATGAGTTTTTTTCTCATTTCCTTAAAACCTGCCGGAATTATCCCTCAGTAGTTGCCAGGCTTCCTGACGGGACGGTTGCAGGATTTGGCCTGCTCCGCGCCCACAACCCGATGCCGGCTTTTTTCCATACTGCTGAGATTACGTATTTTATCCGACCGGATCTGACGGGAAAAGGTCTGGGATCAAAAATGCTGGCCCGGCTTGAAGATGAAGGAAAACAGCAGGGGATTACCACGATCCTCGCCAGCATCTCCTCTTTAAATGAAGCGAGCATCCGGTTTCATGCAGGTCATGGGTTTACCGAATGCGGACGGTTCAAAGGAATAGGCAGGAAAAAAGGGATTGTCTTCGATACGGTCTGGATGCAGAAGTTCATCTGAATGGATCAGAACTTCCCCTTCGTACTGGGGACTCCTTTTTTCCCGGTGAGAGTAAGCGCTTCTCCAAGAGCTATTCCGAATGCCTTGAACACCGCTTCGCACTGGTGGTGGTCATTTTTCCCCGCAAAAGAAATATGTGCGGTGATGCCGGCACGGTTGCACAGGGAATAGAAGAAATGTTCAAAGATATCTGCCGGAATTGTCCCGATGGCCTTGTTGTTGAACGTGCCGCAGAAGACAAGATATCCCCTCCCGCCACAGTCAAGCACGACAGTGGCGATGGATTCGTCCATGGGGATAATCGCATGAGCAAACCGTTGTATGCCCCTGCCCTCTCCCGTCACCTGCTTCACCGCATCGCCGAGCACGATCCCGATATCCTCGATCGTGTGGTGGCAGTCCACGTGCAGGTCGCCCTTTGCGGTACAGCTCAGGTCAAAACCGCCATGTTTTGCCATCGCGCTGAGCATGTGGTCAAAGAACGGTACGCCACTCCTGACAGTTACTTTGCCAGATCCGTCGGGGTTCAGTTTCACCATTATGCTTGTCTCTTTTGTTTCCCGTTTTACGTCAACAATTCTCATCGGCATTCCTCCAGTGCATCGTTCAGTGCAATCTTTCCGCTGTACAGGGCCGACCCGAGGACTGCCCCGTACGCCCCGGCATCCCGAAGCCCGGCCACGTCCGAACAGGACGAGACCCCGCCGGCAACCACGATGGGGATCCCGACCCGATCGATCAGGCGTTTTACCGGTTCGAACCGGACGCCCTGCTGCAGACCTTCGACATCCACGTTGGTGTACAGGAGCGAACCGGCACCCAGCTGTTCAAACCTCGCTGCCCAGTCCAGGTAATCTCCGGCAGTCTCCTGCCAGCCGTGCACGGCAATCTGCCCCCCTTTTGCATCCACGCCGGGCATCACCCGGTTGCTGCCGAATTCCCGGACAAGGGTACGGATACACTCCGGGTCCTGCGTGGCAAGAGTTGATATGATGACCCGGTCCACACCGGTCTCCAGCCAGTGCCGGGCATCCTCAACAGATCGGATACCTCCGCCAAGCTCGATCTCCACGCCGGTCTCATGAATAAGGTCCGTGATGAGGGCTGCATTTCCTGACGAACTGCCGAATGCCCCGTCGAGGTTCACGACATGGAGGGCAGTTGCACCTGCGTCGAGCCAGCGCATGGCACAGGAAAGCGGGTCTCCATAGCTCGTCGCACTCTCCCGTTTTCCCTGTACCAGCTGGACGCATCGTCCCCCGAGGATATCGACAGCAGGGAAGATTTTCATTTTGATCAGCGGATCATCCGTTGAATGGCCATAACGAGGATATCTTTTGCTCCTGCACGCTTCAGCTGGTTGATGAGCATGTACACACGCTCCTCGTTCACCACCGCGTGGACGGCAACGAGACCCTCGGACGAGGCAACGTCCATAACGGTTGGTCCCGAGAGGCCCGGCAACAGGCACCGGACTGCATCGAGGGATGACCGTTTCACGTTCATCATCAGGTAGCACTGGCCCCGTGCACGGATCACGCTCTCGAGGGCGAGGTGGATCTCGTCTATCTTCTCTTTCTTGGTCCGGAGGGATTCGCGGTTTGCGATCAGGCGGGTTGACGTAGCCATCACCTCATCGATCACCCGGAGGCGGTTGGACTTGAGGGTGGTCCCCGAACTGGACAGGTCGATGATTGCGTCGGCGATCCCGAGGTGAGGTGTTGCTTCACAGGCACCTCCGACGAGGACGACATCGACCTCAGTGTTTTGTTTTTTGAAATAGGCGCGGGTGATCGCAGGGAACTCTGTTGCTACCTTGAGACCGGCAAGCTGCGTTGCCTGCAGCAGGGAAGAGTCCTCGTGTACGGCAAGCACGAGCTTTGCCCTGCCGGACTGGAGATCCAGCAGGTCTTCTACATCGGATCCGCGCTCAATCACCATATCGTGCCCGGTGATCCCGAGATCAGCAGCCCCGGTTGCAACATATTCCGGGATATCCACCGGGCGGGCGAAGAGGATCTCGACATGGGGGTCAAGGGTCTTTGTGATAAGGCGGCGCTGTTCCCCGGCTTCCACGAGATGAAGGCCGCTTTTCTCGACCAGGTCGATGATAGGTGCGGCAATCCTTCCCTTGTTGGGAATAGCGAGCCGTACGATATCTGAAAAAGGGGTTGTTGCACGGGTTTTTTTACCCGCATTTTTTACAGGGGGCATTTTTGTATCAGAATGTCCTGAGTTTACCGGCAATGACCTTTTCAGTGATACTGGTGATATTTGCCAGCTGGTCATCGACTATCCCGTACAGGTCCTCGTGGATGTCCTTCAGGTTCACACCGGAAGCGGGCAGGACCTGGACACTTGCCACGAGCGGCTGGTCGATCGGTTTGCCGATCTGGGAGAGAAGCCGGACATACATCTCCTCGATCCCGTCGACTTTCTTCACACAGTCCTGTGCGATCTGGGTGGAGAGGAGATTGTACATCTTGCCGATGTGGTTGATCGGGTTCTTGCCGCTCGTTGCCTCCATGCTCATCGGGCGGTTGGGAGTGATGAGCCCGTTGCAGCGGTTGCCGCGGCCCACCGAGCCGTCGTCTCCCATCTCGGCCGAGGTGCCGGTGACGGTTAAAAAAACACTCTTCTTCCGGATATCGTCGGCGGTGTTGACGTGGACAACGACCTTTCGCTTCGTGCTCTTCTTTGCAACAGCAGTGATCTGCTCTTTTACAATTCCCATGTAGTCTGTGTATTCATGGATATCCGCACAGTACCGGTCAACGATGGCGCAGGCGACCGTGAGCGTGATGGTGTTGTGGTCCCGCAGTCCCATGATTTTGATGTCCTGCCCGATGGCGGGGTACTTTTTCCGGAGTTTTGTGTCGATGAAATCCGCCGAGTTTTTGATGATGGTCTCGACTTCCGAGAAGGGGGCATGCCCGACACCAAACGATGTGTCGTTCGAGCGGGGCACCCTGCCGTTGCCCAGCTTGAAAACGTCCCGCAGGTCGGTCGAGCCGGTCCCGAGCCGGCAGTCGATCATCAGGTCGCGGTTGGGCTTGATGTCCGGAAGGATCTTATGAAGATAATTTGTCGCAGCCTCGACCGCAACGGCATCCGTGGGGATCGTGACCCCGTTGAACTGCTTGGTCGCCCTCCCGTCGATGAGGATGAAGATAGGACGGATCATCCTGCCACCACCGAACTTCGGGCTGGATTCGCCGGCAACGACCTCACCCTGGTCAGTATTGTGGTGGAGGACAACACCGAATTCGTCAAGGTAGGTCCTGCAGAGTGCCTGGCTGATCGATTCTGCAATCCCGTCGGCCAGGCTGTCGGGATGACCAAGGCATTTGCGCTCGACAAGTTCATTCCGCTGTTTTTCAAGGGGAATCTGGTTCAGGGCTTCGATATGGATATTTCTCTTCACTGGAGTTCCTCGTGACACTTCGTTAGTATACAAGGGACTGGAATTCATATAACATTTCTCATTCAACAAGAATTGCCGATCAATTATTACTCACAGTAATTACTGTGAACACGCACGATAACCATGATTACCTGATTATAAAGGTCTGAATTCCCAGGAATACCTGAAAAACAGGATAGTATACGGACCTGCAGTGCAGTCGGTAAAAAGGAGTTATCTCCGGAGGAATTTGTGGAGGATCGTCATCTCACTGCCCCGGGGAGCTTTTTTCACCGGGGGTTTGGTTGGCTGTGGCTTCTCATTCTCGATCTCCTCCTCATCGGGTTCTTCCGTCCGGGACGGGATTACCGGCTTTTTCTCAGGGGTCACGGTGTCTGCAGGCACAGATCTTCTCTCACGGGAAGCCTGGGGGAAGCGGGTATTGGTCAGGGTCCGGTTCTGGCCCAGCCGCGTCCCGCACCCTGGGCAGAAGTTCGCCTCAAGCGGGAGCTTCTTCCCGCAATTGTGACAGAACTGGGGGACTTCCGCAGGTTCTTCAGGAACTGAAGGTTCGCGGACTTTTTCAGGGATCTTCTGCCGCCGGGGCGGCTCGGGAGGTTCGGCGGTTTCCCGCGTTTCGGGTTCCACAACCGGGCGCCGCATAACATGTTCGCCGATCTCTCTTTTTGGAGGGCGGACCTGAGGCTGTGCAAGGGGTTTCATGGCGCTCTTCATGGCAACCTTCATGGCCGACTGGACTTCAGGTTTTTTCACCGGAGGAACATTGTCACGGTGCGCCGGGGGTATCTCCCGTTCGGGCTCGGGAACAACGGGAACCTTTTTTGGGGATTCCGTGATCTGCCGGACCTGGGTACGCCGCGGAGGGGAAACAGGCTGCACCTCGGGCTCCGGTTCCGCCTCAGGTTCCTTGGAAAATGAGATGAGCCGCTTTACCGGTGGCTGTTTTTCGAGATCCCTGACCGGTTTTTTTGTCGGCCTCAGCTCCTGGTTCTTCACAGGAGTTCTTGGCTGGACGGGCGCCTCCTCCGGCTCTGGTTCTGCCGGTGCTTCGGCAGCATGACGTTTTGGCCTGGCTGGCTCATCATCCTTGTGGAGGAGAGCAATCCACTCATCGATCTCGGCAGAGCGGTCCATCCCGTTCTGGACAAACACTATTTTCATTGTCTTGATCTCATCGTCAGGTGAGCGGATGGACAGAACAAGAACAGGATCGGAGTTTTCTGAAAATTCACTGATACCACCGGCAATGGTATTCCGGGGAACATCCTTGGCCGTGACCTTGAGTTTCTTCTCCTGGGTATCAATGAGGAATATCCGCCGGTCAGTCATGTAGGCATGGAAGAAAAATTTTTTTACCGATACATTGAGTGAGCCTATCAGCACCTGCTCACCGGGCTGCAGGTACGGGGAGAGACCCCCCTC
>Ga0105103_10001391_pt1 | contig 13320 bp, 12 predicted proteins | sample PPLLaktember2015_2_FD_79107 | JGI IMG/M metagenome (GOLD analysis project Ga0105103, IMG submission 79107) | Freshwater sediment microbial communities from Prairie Pothole Lake near Jamestown, North Dakota, USA - PPLs Lake P7 Core (6) Depth... | ecosystem: Environmental > Aquatic > Freshwater >...
CAAGCGGCCAGCAAACGGCTGCGCCGCGTGCGCTTTCACTACACGCCCAAGCACGCCAGTTGGCTCAACATGGCAGAGATCGAGATCGGCATCCTCAGTCGCCAGTGCCTGGATCGTCGAATTCCCAGCGTAGACCTTCTGCACAGCGAAGTCGACGCCTGACAGACCGACCGCAACGAGCAGCGCCGCACCATCGTGTGGAAGTTCACCCGCCAGGACGCTGATCGATAACTCGGCCGGCATTACGCTCCTAAACTTACGTGTTGACGTACTAGTCGCAGGCGCCGGGGGCGCGCAGCGGCAGCCAGGTCGACCGGGGCCAATTCGGTACCGGCGCAGGCCAAGCCGCACACCGTGAGTTTGATGAGCGTGCCCGAAGTCGAGTTGCACAGCCGCGCCATGCTCAAGTCCATGATCGCCGCGGCCAAGGCCGACGGTCACCTCGACGGGAGCGAGCGCGGCCTTGTCGAGGCCGAGTTGCAGCGCATCGCCGCCAACGGCGATACCCGACGCTGGTTCGAGGACGAACTGCGCCGGCCGCTCGATCCAGCCGAGGTGGCATGCGCCGCCGGCACGCCGCAGATGGCAGCCGAGATGTACCTGGCCAGCCAGCTGCTGGCTGACGAGACCAACTTCATGGAACGTGCCTGCCTCGACGAGCTGGCCCGCCAGATGAAGTTGTCCGAAGGGCTGAAGGGCGAACTCGAACGCCAGGCGCTGGCGGCGTGAGTCAGGCGCAGGCCACGACGGCTGGGCAGGCCGAAGCGGTGTGCCGTCCCGGGGGGGCCGATGGGGGATGCCGGACAATATGCAGCTTGATCAAGGAGCGACCATGAACCTCGTCGCCGCCATCGAGGCTTTCAACCAGTACGGGCAACCGCGCATCGACCTGCAGGTCCGCCGCGACGGCCGCACCGTGGCCCTGCTGCCTCGGCTTGGCAAGGAAATCCTCGTCAAGGGGACGCCTCTGAACCCGAATCTGAAGATCTCGTCGCAGGACATCGCGTTGCTTTGCGAGGAGGCCCAGCTGGCCATCGCGCCGGGCATGGCACTGCTGGAGGGCGCGCTCGCGGCCATGGGCAAGGTGGCCCGCGACGAAGAGGACGAATTGGTCTGATCAGGCCACGCCACGTGCGTCGGCGACGATCCATTCGGCCGCGCGCTCGGCCAGCATCAGCGTCGGTGAATTGGTATTGCCGCTGGTGATGCCGGGCATCGCGCCGGCGTCCACCACGCGCAGGCCGCGCACGCCGCGCACGCGGCAGCGTCCGTCCAGTACCGCCATCGGGTCGCCGTCGCGGCCCATGCGCGTGGTGCCCACCGGATGGAAGATGGTGCTGGCGATGTCGCCGGCCAGCCGGGCCAGCTGCTCGTCGCTCTGGTACTGCGGCCCGGGCTTCCATTCCTCGGGCTGGTAGGGCGCCAGTGCCGGCTGCGCGCAGATGCGACGCGTGACGCGCAGCGAATCGGCGGCGACCTGGCGGTCCTCGGGCGTGCTCATGTAGTTCGGCGCGATCCGCGGCGCGTGCTCGAAGTTCGGACTGCGGATGTGTACCCAGCCGCGGCTGGTCGGGTTGAGATTGCACACGCTGGCAGTGAAGGCGTCGAAGCCGTGCAACGGCTCGCCGAAGGCGTCCAGGCTGAGCGGCTGCACGTGGTACTCGATGTTGGCAAAGGGTTGCTCGGGCGAACTGCGCGTGAACGCCCCCAGTTGCGACGGCGCCATGCTCATCGGCCCGCTGCGTGTCAGCAGGTACTGCAAGCCGATGCCGGCCTTCCCCCAGAGGGTGGAGGCGATGCGATTGAGCGTCGTCGTGCCACGGACCTTGTAGACCGCGCGGATCTGCAGGTGGTCCTGCAGGTTGGAGCCGACGCCGGGCAGTTGATGCAGCGGTGTCACACCGGCCTGGGCCAGCAGGCTGCCGTCACCGATGCCTGACAACTCGAGGATCTGCACCGAGCCGATCGAGCCGGCGCTGAGGATCGTCTCGCGTCGTGCCGTTGCCCGCACCCGCTGGCCGTCCTTCACCGCCTCGATCCCCTGGCAACGCAGCTTGCCGTCGCCATCGCGTTCGAGATGCAGCCGCGCCACCTGCACATCGGTCCATAGCGTGAAGTTGGCGCGCTGCATGCACACCGGGCGCAGGAAGGCCTTCGCGGTGTTCCAGCGCCAGCCGCTCTTCTGGTTGACCTCGAAGTAGCCCACGCCTTCGTTGTCGCCGCGGTTGAAGTCGTCGCTGGCAGGCAGGCCGTATTGCCGCGCGGCCTGCGCCCAGGCATCGAGGATGTCCCAGCGCAGCCGCTGCTTCTCGATGCGCCATTCGCCTCCAGCGCCGTGCCATTCGTTCGCGCCCTTGTAATGGTCCTCGTGGCGCTTGAAGTAGGGCAGCACCGCGTCCCAGGACCAGCCCGTGTCGCCGGTGAGTTCGGCCCAGCGCGCGTAGTCGCGTTTCTGCCCGCGCATGTAGATCATGCCGTTGATGCTGGAACAGCCACCCAGTGCCTTGCCACGCGGGTAGCGCAGCGTGCGGCCGTTCAGGCCGGCGTCGGGCTCGGTCTGGTAGCACCAGTCGGTGCGCGGATTGCCGATGCAGTAGAGGTAGCCCACCGGAATGTGGATCCAGGGGTAGCGGTCGTTGCCGCCGGCCTCGACCAGCAGCACCCGCTGCGTCGGGTCGGCGCTCAGGCGGTTGGCCAACAGGCAGCCGGCGGTACCGGCGCCGACGATGATGTAGTCGAATTCCTGGATGTCGCTCATGCGCGGGTCTTGGGAAAGCTCAGCGGGTCGGCGCCGTCTGAAGCATGATGCAACGCGCCTGACGGACCGATGCTACGCTGGCCGGGCCGTGCGGCTTACACCGGGAAATTGACCATGCGATCACCCTTGCTGCATTCCCTGATCATCATGCTTGCCGGGCTGGTCTGCGCCGTCACGTCCGGTGCCCAGCCGGCTGCGCCGGCCTCCGCCCCCGCCACCAAGATGCGCGCGCTGCCCACCGAGGCGCGCATCTGGACGGGCGATTTCGACGGCATGCTCGAGCGTCGCCACATCCGCGTGCTGGTGCCCTACAGCCGAACGCTGTTCTACAACGACAAGGGTCGCGAACGCGGCATCACCGCCGAGACGGCGCGCGCCTTCGAGCAGTTCCTGAACAAGAAGTACGCGGCGCAGCTGGGCAAACGGCCGATCACCCTGTACCTGGTGCCGACCACGCGCGACGAACTGCTGGAAGACGTGGCCAACGGCCTGGGCGACATCGCCGCCGGCAACCTGACGGTGACCGACGCGCGCAGGCAGTGGGTCGATTTCGTCGCACCGGCGGATGCCAAGCCGAACCGCGAAATCGTGCTCAGCGGTCCGAAGTCGGCGCCGGTGGCCACGGCCGAGGCGCTGTCGGGCAAGACCGTGCACGTGCGCTGGACCTCCAGCTACCACGACAGTCTGGTGGCGTTGAACCAGCGCCTGGCCAAGGACGGCAAGCCGGCGGTGACGCTGGTGCCGGTGCCCGACGAGTTGGAAGACGAGGACATGATGGAGATGCTCAACGTCGGGCTGCTCGAGTACATCGTCGTCGACGACTGGAAGGCGCGCATGTGGCTGCAGGCCTTGCCGAAGCTCACGCTGAACGAAGGCGCGGTGGTGCGCGAGGGTGGGCTGGTCGGGTGGGCGCTGCGCAAGGACAGCCCGAAGCTGACGGCCGAGCTCAACGATTTCTATGCCAACCATCTGAAGAAGCTGGGCGTGGCCAACTACCTTCGCCAGCAGCATTCCACGCGCATCAGGGCGTTGCGGGACGCCGGCGCTGATGCCGATGCCAAGCGCTTCGCCGAGTTGCTGGCGCTGTTCCAGAAGTACGGCGAGAAATACAACTTCGACCCGCTGATGCTGGCTGCGCAGGGCTACCAGGAGTCGCAGCTCAACCAGCAGGCCAAGAGCCATGTCGGCGCCGTCGGCGTGATGCAGATCATGCCGGCCACGGGGGCGGAGCTGAAGGTCGGCGACATCCGCGTGACCGAAGCCAACATCCACGCCGGCGCCAAGTACATGGACCAGCTGATGACGCGGTACTTCAAGGACGTGGACTTCAGCCCGGCCAACCGCGCGCTGTTCGCCTTTGCCTCCTATAACGCCGGCCCCGGCAACATCGCCAGGATGCGCAAGGAGGCCGAGAAGCGCGGCCTGGACCCGGACCGCTGGTTCAACAACGTCGAGTTGGTCACGGCCGAGAAGATCGGCATCGAGACCACCACCTATGTGCGCAACATCTACAAGTACTACACCTCGTACAAGCTGACGCTGGATGCACGCAAGGAGCGGGACAAGGCCCGCGGCGACCTGGGCAAGAAGTGATGCGACCGCCGGGCCATCGCCCTCGGCGCCGGCCGGAGCCCAGCCGGCGCGATGCCATCAGCCCCGGCAGCACCAGCAGCGCCAGCCTCCAGAACGCGCAGGGCACGCCGAGCAGTCCGGTGGCGCCGGCGCAGCTTGCGCAAGGCTGTATGACTGCTGGCCGGCCGACTGCCGTCCGGAATTGCTGGCAGCATTGAGGTTTGCCGATCAGCTCAAGGCGGAGTGTTTCGTGAGGGTGTTGCTGCACTTGCTGGCGTTGACGCCGCTGCAACTGCTGTACGTCTATGCGGACGTATTGCACTTCTGCGTCTACCACGTCTTTCGTTGGCGACTGGCGTTGGCGCGCAGCAATATTGCCGGCGCCTTCCCCGAACTTCGGCCCGACGAGCGCGAGGCCATCCTGCGGCACAGCTACCGCCAGATGGCCCGCACGCTGATGGAGATGATTTGGGCCTCGCGCGCCCCGGCCGCCGAGCTGGGGCGGCGCGTGCAGTTCGAGAACCCGGAGCTGATCGAGAAATACCGAACCAAGGTGTCCGTGGTGTTGCTGACCGCTCACGTCTGCAACTGGGAATGGCTGTTGCTGGCGGCGGGCGCGCGCTTCGACGTGCCGATCGACGCGGTGTACAAGCCGCTGCGCCTCAAGGCCGTCGAGGGTTTCACTCGGGCGATGCGCGCCCGCTTCGGTGGGCAGCCGATCCCGATCGATCACGTACTCTTCGAGCTGCTCAAGCGCGGCGGGCAGGCGCGTGCCTACGGGTTGTTGGCTGACCAGACACCGCTGAAGCAGACGCCGAAGTACTGGACCCGCTTCCTGAACCGTGACACCGCGTTCTTCCTGGGGCCGGAACGACTTGCGCGCTACCTGGACGGCCCAGTGCTCTACGTCGAGATGAAGCGTACGGAAGCAGGCCACTATCGTGTGCACATGCACGTGCTTGCCGAGCCGCCCTACGACGACCCGGACCTGGGTGCGCGCCTCGCGCAGGCCTATGCGAGCCACCTCGAGGCGACGATCCGTGCACAGCCGAGCGACTGGCTTTGGATCCACAACAAGTGGAAGTACTCGCGGACGACGCAAGGTGATGCCACCGATGCGGCGTCCAGCTGCCGCGCAGCTGAGCGACCACGGGCCGAAGTTCAATAGGGCCTGGCCAGCCTTTCAGCGCTCGGCACCTGGGCCGCGTCACCGCACCGAAGCCAACACCCACGCCGGCGCCAAGTACATGAACCGGTTGACGACGCGCTGTATCAAGGGCGTGGACTTCAGCCCGGCCGACCTCGCGCTGTTCGTACTTGCCTTCGACAACGCTGGCGCCGCCATCATCGCCAGGATGCGCACATGGAGCGGGCCCAGGCCCGCGGCGACCTGAGCAAAAAGGTGATGCGACGGCCGGGGAATCGCCGTCAGCGCCTGCTGGCGACCAGCAGGCGCGTTGCCATCAGCCCCATCAGCACGAACAGCGCCAGGCTCCAGAACTCGTAGGGCACGCCGAACAGCTTGACGGCTGCGTCGGCGCAACTGGCGCGGGGCTGGAAGACCTCGGGCAGAGTGCCGTCCAGGCCCAGACTGCTGATGACCTTTTCCGCAAGCGTCAGCTTGCAGGAATCGCTGGCCGCGGCGACGAAGTGCTGCCACAGCGCGGCGGCTACGCCGGCCAGGCTCAGCGCCACGATCAGCAGCGCCGTGACGGCCGTGCCGACGGTGCTGCGCCAGGCCAGGCCGAGCAGCGCCAGCAGAGATATGAGCACGACGATCAGCCGCTGCAGGATGCACCAGGGGCAAGGCTCCATTCCCAGCCCATGCTGCGTCCACAGAGCGACGCCCACCGAGCCCAGCCCGAACAGCGCGATACCCAGCAGCAGCGCCGTTTGGCGCGATGCTGCCGTCACTTGATTTCGGCGATCAGTTCGATCTCGACGCAGGCGCCCAGCGGCAGCTGCGCCACGCCGAAGGCGCTGCGCGCATGTGCGCCGACCTCGGGCCCGAAGACCTCGCCCAGCAGCTCGGAACAGCCGTTGGTCACCAGGTGGTGCTCGGTGAAGGTGGCGGTGCTGTTGACCAGGCTCAGCACCTTGACGATGCGCGCCACCTTGTCGAGCCCGCCGGCGCCTGCCTGCAGCGTGCCCAGCAGATCAATGGCGATGGCCCGGGCCGCGGCCTTGCCTTCGTCGGTGGTCATGGTCAGGCCGAGCTGTCCGACCCAGGGCTTGCCGTCGCGGCGCGCGATGTGGCCGGAGACAAAGACCAGCTTGCCGCTGCACACGAAGGGCACATAGGCGGCCGCCGGCACGGCCAGCGGTGGAAGCGTGATGCCCAGGGCATCGAGGCGGGCTTGGACGGACATGATGTGCGGCGCGCAGTGCAGGGGACGGTCATCCTACACTGGCAGCGATGAGCCCAGGCCCTGACATGCCGGCCTCGTACAGCGCGCTGGACGCCGGCTGGCGCATGGCCGCCGCGGGGCTGGCCTGGCTGGCCGGCATCGGCTTGCAGATGCAGCAGCCCGCGCTGTGGCCGGCGGCGCACTACCTGGCGCTGGGGCTGGCCGCGCTGCAGCAACGGGCTGGTGCGCCGGCCAGCGGCTGGCGCAGGTGCTGCCGGCCGAGCTGGAAGGCGTGGACCTGCAACTCACCGGTGTGATCGTCGAGCTGCCGCAGCCCGGGCCGCAGGGCACGCCCTTCGTCCTCCGCGTGGAGCAGGCGCGGCGCGCGACGGCAAGCCGGTGAGCGTGCCTGAACGGGTGTCGCTGGGCTGGTACCGCGGATTCGACGGTGATGGGCTGATCGCCGCGCCGGCGCAGGCACTGTGCGCTGGCCAGCGCTGGCTGCTGAACGTGCGGCTGCGCCAGCCGCACGGCACGCTCAACCCGGGTGGCTTCGACCTGGTGCTGTGGATGTTCGAGCAGGGTCTTCGCGCCAGCGGCACGGTGCGTGCTGTGGCCGGCGCGGTGAATCGCCTGCTCGACGAGGCCGCCGGCCATCCGGTCGACCGAGCCCGCCAGTCGGTGCGCGACTCGATCCTGCTACGCGTGGCCGATGCGCGCCCCGCCGGCCTGCTCGCAGCGCTGGCCGTCGCCGGGAGCGGGCAGGTACCCGCAATATAGTGCCAGCGTGTGAACGCCGGTCAGGAACCGCCTCTATTTGACGGTGAGATGGCGGTTTTGATGCGCGGCTGGTTCAGCCGAATAGCGCCTGCTGGTCTGTCCTGGTCTTGATGGGGTGTGCGCCTGCCTGGCCGCCCTGCAGTGTTGGCGGTCTTTGAGTGCCTGCAGGCGCTGCGTCAGGCGCTATGGTCGGCCGACGGACCACAGGTACAGCAGGCCTGGCGCGAGCACCTCGTGCCTGACGGTCAACCGCCACAGTTCGATCCCGACGAGCCGTTCTGACCTGTCTTCACGCGCGACCACCTTCAACAAGCAGATGGCCCCTCACGGGGCCATCTGCACTTCATCTCACCGCGTCGTCCATCAAGAAGCCGCCACCTCGCCAGCGAATAGAAGCGGATCACCTCGATGCGGTCCGCGATTGCGGCTGAATCCTGCTCCTGCGCAGGCAGCCGCGACGGGAGGTGCGCCTTGCCTTAGGTGGAGCCCCTGGGCCTTCCCTTCGGTTTGTACCTCAGAATTTAGGGTTAAGGTACAGTGACTTATGCCTCGCGCCAAAGCCCCCAGACCGCTCTACGCCTCTTTCGAGGGGCCGGTCAGCACAATGTATGCAGAACTGGTAGAGCGTGCTCGCTCCCAGGGCCAGTTGCTGCCCGGCACTCCGGGGTCGCTCGCCCTGCGCGAACGGCCTGGTTCGGGCGCGTACTGGTACCGGCGCTACTACCCTTTGCCCAAACTGCCTCAGGTCGAAGACTTCGTGTGCACGCAGGCGGACCAGGCAGCCTACGAGGCCATGAGCAGCCGCATCGAATCGGCCGCCTGGAGCCAAGAGCAGGTCCGTATGCTCCGCGCGCTGGGCATGCAAGTCGCCGACAAGGACGCTGCTCTGGTGCTGGTCGAGATGCACAACCGCGGGCTGTTCGCTGCGGGCTTGGTGTTGGTCGGAACCCTTGCGTACATGGCTTGGCTCAACGGGTTCGGTGTGAAAGCGGTCAGCTCGCGTACCCAGGATATCGACGTGGCCCGCAGGCACGTCCTTAAGCTTGCGACACCCGTCTCCTTCATGGAGGCCGTGCAAGCTACCAAGCTGGGTTTCTCTGCGGTCCCGGCAGGCCTGTCTCCTTCCGCGCCGTCGACCTCGGTCAAGCGACCCGGCAGGGAAGGTCTGCGGGTGGACATCTTGACGTCTGGCACAGATTTGGGCCAGGTGGTTCGTCTGCCGGAGCTTGACTGGCACGCCCAGTGCATCCCGTACTTCGATTACCTGCTAGCCTCGCCGCGTCAGGCAGCAATGCTGGCGGGGGGGCACTGCGTGCCGGTGAACGCGCCAGCGCCGGAGCGCTTGGCATGGCACAAACTGTATTCGAGCACCCGGCGTGCGAGCGATACGGCCAAGGCCGAAAAAGACCTGCGGCAAGCCGCAACCCTGCTGGCCGTGCTGGTGGAGCGCGACAACTTCGGGCTTTCGACAAAGGCGGTGCCCAAAGAAGTGCTTGGCGCAGCCCGTCAACGACTACCAGCGCTGTGCAGCTTACTCGAGCCACATCCACAAGCACTGGACGAGGTGGAGCGCGCCCTGCACCGCATTGCCTTGCCCTGAGGCTTTGACGACGTCAGCTTGGCAGCGTCTGATGCTCGTAGTCGAACTCCCCATCCCTATAGAGGCGACGGAGCATCTCTCCGTCACCGATGAAGAGCTCCCTGCTGGTCACCAGCAGCAAGAAGTCCTGCGTGGCTGCCGCGCATCTCGGCACTGGGCTGTCGGCTGTCTCTGGTGGGCTTCATCGCCAACTTGCTGGCCATCCCGCTGGTCACGCTGGCCATGGTGCCATTGGCGCTGGCCGGCATTCTCTGGCAGCCCTTGTGGGCGCTGGCCAGCGCGCTGGTGCAAGCGCTGGCGGCCGCTCTGCAGTTGTTGGCCGACTGGCCCTTGGTCTGTGGACGGCCGCTGCGGCACCAGGCTGGGGCATGGCGGTGGGTCTGCTCGGCGGTGCGCTGCTGGTCATGCCGCTGCCTTGGCGGTTGCGCGCACTCGGTCTGCCCTTGATGCTGCCGCTACTGGCGCCGCCACTGCCGCGGCCGGCCATGGGCGAGTTCGAGGTGGTCGCCGCCGACATCGGCCAGGGCACGGCGGTACTGGTGCGCACCCGCAGCCGCCTGCTGCTGTACGACGCCGGGCCGCGTTATTCGACCGAGTCGGAGGCCGCGCAGCGCGTGCTGCTGCCGCTGCTGCGCGCGCGGCGAAGGCCGCATGGACCTGCTGGCGCTCAGCCACCGCGACATCGACCATGTCGGCGGGGCGGCGTCGCTGCTGAACGAAGTGCCGGTGGTCGCTCTGGCCAGTTCGCTGCCCGAGGCGCATCCGCTGCTGGCCGGCGGCGCGCCGCACCGCCGCTGCGCCGCAGGCCAGGCCTGGGGATGGGACGGCGTGCGCTTCGAGCTGCTGCATCCGCTGGCCAGTGACTACGTGCCGTCGGCGCGGCCCAACACGCTGGGCTGCGTGCTGCGCGTGCATGGCCAGGGCGGGCACAGCCTGCTGCTCGGTGGCGATATCGAGGCCGCACAGGAGTCGGCACTGGTCGATCGCCTGGGCGCAGGGCTGCGCAGCCAGGTGCTCTTGGTGCCGCACCATGGCAGCAGGACCTCGTCAAGCGAGGCCTTCATCGGCGCGGTGGCGCCGGGCACGGCCTTGGTGCAGGCCGCCTATCGCAGCCGTTTCGGCCACCCCGCCCCAGAGGAGCTGGCGCGCTACCGCGCGCTGGGCGGGCGCTGGTGCGCAGCGATGCCTGCGGCGCCTGGTCCTGGGGCGCACAGGGCGTGGCGCGCTGCCAGCGCGAGACCGCCACCCGTTACTGGCATCATCGGGTGGACGGTGGCCAGGCAGCCGGGCGCTGAGCCATGGAGATGGCCCGCCCCTTGCATTCGAGACAGCAAAGCCATCGCAGGAGTCCCTCGTGTCCATCCATGTCGCGCTGAACCACGTCACGCACTACCGCTACGATCGCCGCGTCGCCCTGTCGCCGCAGGTGGTGCGTCTTCGGCCGGCCCCGCACTGCCGCACGCCGATCCTGAGCTATTCGCTGCGCATCGAGCCGGCCGAGCATTTCATCAACTGGCAGCAGGATCCCTTCGCCAACCACCTGGCGCGCCTGGTCTTCCCCGACAAGACCAGCGAATTCAAGGTCACGGTCGATCTGGTGGCCGAGATGTCGGTCTACAACCCCTTCGATTTCTTCCTCGAGCCGGAGGCCGAGAAATACCCATTCGACTATGCGCCGGAGCTGAAGCACGACCTGGCGCCGTACCTGGTCAAGATTCCGGCGACGCCGCGCTTCAAGGCATTCGTCGACAGCGTGTCGCGCAAGGAGCAGCGCACCATCGACTTCCTCGTCGGCCTGAACCAGCGGCTGCAGCGGGAGATCGGCTACCTGATTCGCATGGAACCCGGCGTGCAGTCGCCCGAGCTGACGCTGACCAACCTGTCCGGTTCCTGCCGCGACACCGGCTGGCTGCTGGTGCAGTTGCTGCGCCACCTGGGGCTGGCGGCGCGTTTTGTCTCGGGCTACCTGATCCAGCTCAAGCCCGACGTCAAGTCACTCGACGGGCCCAGCGGCACCGAGGTCGACTTCACCGACCTGCATGCCTGGTGCGAGGTGTTCCTGCCGGGCGCCGGCTGGGTCGGCCTGGACCCGACCTCCGGGTTGATGGCCGGCGAGGGCCACATTCCGGTGGCGTGCACCCCAGAGCCCAGCACCGCCGCGCCGGTCAGCGGCGCGGTCGACGAATGCGAGGTGAGCTTCGAGCACCACATGCAGGTCACGCGCATCTACGAATCGCCGCGCGTCACCAAGCCCTACACCGAGGCGCAGTGGCAATCGATCCTGGGGTTGGGTCACGAAGTCGATGCCGAACTGCAGTGCCAGGACGTGCGCCTGACGATGGGCGGCGAGCCGACCTTCGTCTCGGTGGACGACCGCGACGGCGCCGAATGGAACGTCGACGCGCTCGGCCCCACCAAGCGCGGCTTCGCCACCGAGTTGGTGCACCGGCTGCGCGCCAAGTACGCTGCCGGCGGCTTCCTGCACTTCGGACAGGGCAAGTGGTACCCGGGCGAGCAGCTGCCACGCTGGGCGCTGACCATCGGCTGGCGCGCCGACGGCCAGCCCTGCTGGCACGACCCTTCGCTGTTCGCCGACGAACGCGAGGCGTACCACTACACCACCGACGACGCCCAGGCCTTCATGGCCGCGCTGACGCGGCGCCTGGGCCTGGACGCCAAGTACGTGCAGCCGGGCTACGAGGACACCTGGTACTACCTGTGGCGCGAACGCCGGCTGCCGGTCAACGTCGACCCCTTCGAATCCAAGCTCGACGACGAGATGGAACGGGCCCGGCTGCGACGCATCTTCACGCAGGGCCTGGACAGCGTGGTCGGCTACCTGCTGCCGCTGAAGCGCGAATGGCACACGCCCACCGCCGGGCCGAAGTGGATCACCGGCTCGTGGTTCTTGCGCGACGAGCGCCTGTACCTGATGCCCGGCGATTCGCCAATGGGCTACCGGCTGCCGCTCGATTCACTGCCCTGGGCCGCGCCCGGTGACGCGCAGCAGCTGATCACCCAGGACCCTTTCGAGCACCTGCGCCCGCTACCCAGCGCGGCGCAGCTGCGTGCGCCGTTCGGCGGCCGTCCCGGCTACGACGTGCACCATGTCGGCCGCGGCTTTGCCGAAGGCGGCAGCGTGGCGCTGCAGGCGCAGCCCTGGCCGCAGGACCTGGACAGCGAGGCCGGCCTCGGCTCGGGGGGGCGTGCGGCAGGCGAGGGCGGCCCGAGCCACCCGCACCTGCCTGAGACAGCGCCGGTGCGCGAGCCGGACAGTGTCCCCGGCCGCTTCGAGTCGGCCGGCTGGCTGACCCGCACCGCGCTGTGCGTCGAGGTGCGCGATCCGCAGCGCGCCAATGGCCCGAAGGCCGAAAAGGAGCATGGCGGCAAGAGCGGCGTGCTCTACGTCTTCCTGCCGCCGCTGAAGCACCTGGAGGACTACCTGGAGCTGCTGGCCGCGGTGGAAGCCACGGCGGCCGAGCTGGGTGTGAAGGTGGTGCTGGAGGGCTACCCGCCGCCGCGCGACCCGAGACTGAAGATCCTGCAGGTGACGCCTGACCCGGGCGTGATCGAGGTCAACATCCACCCGGCGTCGAGCTGGGAGCAGCTGGTCGACCACACCGAGTTCCTGTACGACGCGGCGCATCGCACGCGGCTGTCCACCGAGAAGTTCATGCTCGACGGCCGCCACACCGGCACGGGGGGTGGCAACCACTTCGTGCTCGGCGGCGCCACGCCGGCGGACAGCCCCTTCCTGCGCCGTCCGGACGTGCTGGCCAGCCTGCTGACCTACTGGCACAACCACCCCAGCCTGAGCTACCTGTTCAGCGGCATGTTCATCGGCCCGACCAGCCAGGCGCCGCGCATCGACGAGGCGCGCAACGACCAGGTCTACGAGATCGAGATCGCCTTCGCCGAGCTGGAGCGACAGATGGCGCGGCATCACAAGACAGGGGAAGGGGCGCCGGTCTCCGGGGCCGTGCCGCCATGGGTGATCGACCGCAGCTTGCGCAACCTGCTGATCGACGTCACCGGCAACACCCATCGCAGCGAGTTCTGCATCGACAAGATGTACTCGCCCGACGGGCCCACCGGCCGTCTGGGCCTGCTCGAGCTGCGCGCCTTCGAGATGCCGCCGCATGCGCAGATGAGCCTGGCGCAGCAGCTGCTGCTGCGTGCGCTGCTGGCCTGGTTCTGGCACGAGCCCTACCGCGGGCATGGCACCACCCGCATGACGCGCTGGGGCACGGGGCTGCACGACC
>Ga0105103_10001392_pt1 | contig 13311 bp, 16 predicted proteins | sample PPLLaktember2015_2_FD_79107 | JGI IMG/M metagenome (GOLD analysis project Ga0105103, IMG submission 79107) | Freshwater sediment microbial communities from Prairie Pothole Lake near Jamestown, North Dakota, USA - PPLs Lake P7 Core (6) Depth... | ecosystem: Environmental > Aquatic > Freshwater >...
AGCAAAAATTAATTCAATTCTCAATTTTCTGATGTCTCATGCATATCATTACCTATACTGCGGTGACATGATCCCTGAAATTAAAATTCCGAACGGAAGGCGAGAACAGTCGAGGTACTCCCTGTAAACACAACAGGTGATTGGCAGGGAGGAGTCTTTCCTCAAAAGGATATTTAATATATTAATGCGGGTATTGGTTGGTATCCGGACCCGGATTTGAGGGGTCAGTGAATATAAGGTGAGACGATGAGCAGGATTGCAGTACTGATGACTGATATGTTTGAGGATGTAGAGTACGAAAAACCGGCAGATGCATTCAGCAGGGCAGGGCACGAGCTCATCAGAGTGGGACTGTCGGCAGTATCTCCGGTATGCGGAAAACGAGGGATGATTGTTAAAATCGACCGGGCGGTCCATGATGTGCATGTCAGTGACTTTGACGCCCTCTTTATTCCTGGTGGCTACTCCCCGGACAAGCTCCGGATTGATGACGACGCGGTACGATTCGCACAGGAATTTGTCAAGAGCGGGAAGCCGGTCTTTGGGATTTGTCATGCTGCTCAGCTCCTCATCACTGCCCAGGTGCTGAAGGGACGGCGGGTAACCGGGTGGAAGTCAATAATCCAGGATATAAAAAATGCCGGGGCCGAATACGTGGACACCGAAGTGGTCGTAGACGGGAACCTGGTTACCAGCAGGAAACCTGACGATATACCTGCTTTTTCAAAGGCAGCCCTTGAGATGCTTAAAAGCAGGAAATGAATAAGGTAATCTTTTTTTTCACAGGAACCTTTGTTCATCCTGAACGAACCTTTATCATAAGCAATCATCCATGGAATTTTCATGGTGAATTTCTGAAGATGGAATCTGGTATAATCGCTGGGAATTCTACGGAAAATGTAAATGGGAGTACAAGTAACCTGCCTGAAAAATCACAATCATATAAAGCTGGAAAGACAACATTAAAGAGAGAATTTGTAATTGTCGGTATTACCTCATCATGGCAGAACGCATAAAACCAGTTCAACACGCAAAACCGTTCCTGAAATGGGCTGGCGGTAAGACCCAGTTACTGGACGAGTTTTACCAACGCCTGCCGGAGGGGCTGGGGGAAAAAGGTAAAATTACCAGGTATGTCGAGCCGTTCATAGGCGGTGGAGCGGTTTTCTTTTACCTCACCCGGAAATTTTCTTTCGATGGGTGCTGTATCGGTGATGCCAATGAAGAGCTTATCCTCACGTATCGGGTGATTCAGAAATCCGTAAAAAAGTTGATTGGAGAGCTTCGGATCCTTGAATCAGCGTACCTCGCCAGAGATGAGATGGAGAGAGAGGTGTTCTACTACGAAATACGGGATTCATTCAATGATGAACTGCCGGGAATTAATTTTCAGAAATATGGCCCGGGATGGGCGGAACGGGCTGCCAAAGTTATTTTTCTCAACCGTACCTGTTATAACGGACTGTTCAGGGTCAACCGGAACGGTGGATTCAATGTCCCGTTCGGGGGGTATAAAAATCCTGATATTCTCAATGAAGAGAACCTGCGGGAGGTTGCAAAGGTGCTGAGAAACACCCGGATTATGATGGCGGATTTCACAGGGTGCAGGGAATATGTTGATGACCATACCTTTGTGTACTTCGACCCTCCCTACCGTCCGATCAGCCAGACATCCTCATTCACGTCATATTCGAAAGATGGTTTTTCTGAAAAGGATCAGCACCGGCTTGCAGTACTTTTCAAGGAACTCGATGCAAAAGGGGCAAAGATCATGCTCAGCAATTCCGATCCCAGGAACCTGGATCCCCATGATATGTTCTTCGACGATCTGTTTTCCGAATATACTCTCGAAAGGGTCCCGGCACGGCGTATGATCAACTGCAATGGTACCGGCCGCGGGAATATCGACGAATTGATTATCACGAATTATCCGACAGAGAAGAGATAATTGTATTGGATTACCTGTTACAGCAATGGTGCGTAGTCATCTATACGTTCACTGACCCGGTTGCCAAGGTGGTCAACGAGGACCTGTTTTAAGGGAAGGGAGAAGGGTGTGATCAGGGTGCATTCCTGTCCCGTGGTGGAGATTGTCAGCTGGTAATCGATACGATACCGGGCCGCAGCGGGTTCGAGAGCATAGAGTGCGAAGAGGATCGAAAGCCAGCGTGAAGAACGCGAATCTGTACGAACCCGGGTGATAACAACCTCCTCAATATCCTTTAAATGTATTACCCGTGCTTCTTTTTCCTCATGGAGGATTTCGTCTGCACTCCTGTCCATGTATCCACTGGCGAGAGTCTCCAGGGATTCCAACCGTAAAGAATTACGGGTATGGGCAGATTCGGGAAGTGTCACCTGTTTTACGGAAAATGTATTCCCTTCAGTATCTGTCACATCAGAATGGATATGTCCGGAAGAAAGAGGGGCAATGATAATCCGATCCTGTGTGATAAGCATCATTCCATACGACGCACCACGCAACGTGTCGTTTTTTCCGCAGCATGGTACTGCAGAGATGACCTGCTCATGAATGCCTTCCTGCAGCGGATCGATATTCCTGTTAACCGAAGGTGTTCGATCGGTCATGTCACGGCGTCGCTCCTTATCAAAATCTCCAGCTCCTGTACTTTTCTGTGCACCAGATAAAAAATACGCATGGTTTTCACCGTCTAGACAATTAACCTGAAAAAATGCTCACTCACGGCCAGATGCAGTGACCGTAGTCATGATCAGCGGGTAGTCTTTGTCCGAAACTGCCTGTCCACCCATGAACATCGCATCACAACGCTGCTTTTCGGGAGTGAAAATTATTATAGTTTTTATATATTTTTTTACATCGATAAGGCGTGATTTCGATTATGTTATATGTTAGCATACCACAAAGTATATGGATAGAATGTTTGGTTTACCGATAGTGACTATCGCTCTGGTCGGGGGAGCTTTTCTCCTGATTATTCTTGCACTGCTTTACTGGGGACTTACCTTTAAGGAGATCCCATCATGATCGATCCTGTTGCAGCCGCTCTCGTAGTTATCTATTTCATCGGCCTGGTGGGAATAGGGATCTGGGCATCAAAAAAGATCATGTGCATGTCTGACTATGTCGTAGCCGGACGCTCCCTGAACTTCTGGGTGTTCACCCTGCTCATGATCGGTTCAGTTTGTTCCGGGATGTCGCTGCTGGGGGTCTCGGGTCTGGGCTACAAGTTTGCATGGCCTACGATCTGGGAACAGCTTGCAGTCCCGCTCTCAATTGCATTCTGTATCATATTTTTCGGGGTCAAGATGCATGCAGTGGCAAAGAAATCAGGTTATATGACAGTCCAGGACTATCTTGCTCACCGCTTCGAGAGCCAGACATCCCTTCGGAGCCTCAGTGCATCAGCGGGTATCGTCGTTTCGATGATTTACCTCGCAGGACAGTACACTGCGATAAGTATTGTGCTGATGTGGCTGTTCGGGCTCCCCCACTGGATGGCGCTCCTCATCGGTGCTGCAATTGTCACGGTTTACACAGTAATAGGCGGGCTCTACGCAGTTGCATGGACTACACTGGTGCAGGGGCTGATTCTCATTGTCGGCGTCCTGATCATGGCCCCGATCGTTATTATGGCAGCCGGCGGATTCACCAATATCAATGAAGTGATGGCAGCAGTGAACCCGTCCAATGTTGATCCCTGGGTAACCGGGGCGAATGCAGTGTTTACCCCGGAGTATATCTTTTCATTTGTCCTTCTCCTCACCATAGGTCTTGCCTGTGCACCGCATGTCATCAACAACATCCTGTGCGTACGGGATGCGAAATATTTCAAATGGGCACCGCTTGTCGCGTTCGGGATTTATGCGGTCGTCATGTTCCTCCTGAAGTTTGCGGGATTTGCGGGAATTGTGCTTGTGAACGAGGGGATCGTCCAGCTTCCAAAGGTGCCCAATGCGTCTGATTTTATCTTTGTCTACGGAGTACAGGCATCATTGCCCAGTATGTTCCTGTGGGGTATCTTCGCAGTGATCGTGCTTGCGGCTGTCATGTCCACTACCGACCGCCTCATGCTCACCATCGGCACGTATTTTTCCTGGGATATCTACAAGAAGATCCTCAAACCCGATGCACCTGACAAACAGGTCCTCCTCGTCAGCCAGGTATCGGTATTTATCGCCGCTGCCGTTACCCTGCTCCTCGCCCTGAATCCTCCGGATATGCTCGTCTGGCTCATCTGGGCAGGAATAGGGATCATGTATGCCACGTTTGCCGTGCCATTGCTTGCCGGGTTGTACTGGAGAAGGGCCACCCGCGAAGGGGCCCTCGTATCCATGGCACTCGGGTTGGGAGCATCATTGGTATTTGGTGGTATTTCATACTTCAAGCTGGCAAAATTACCGATGCATTTCTCGTTCTACGCATTTGTGCTTGCTGTCATCTCCATGATAGTTGTCAGCCTGATGACTAAACCGACAGATGAGAAGGTGCTGGATGAAACCCTGACCGGCTGGTACATCCGGCAGAAATAATTTTTCTCATTTTTTCTTTCATCAATTTCACTGACATTTGATCCTGTGAATAGTTGCCATACTCTCTTGGATTCATTTTCTGACATACTTTCCATGAAAGGTAAAAGTGATGGCAAGGTTTTGAGTGGCCTGAGCTTATTCCTTTCCTGAACCAGCTCTTTCAGGTTCATGCATTATATCGGACATTAGATCTCGCTGATGGACCGGTCCGTTTCAAAATCTGGATCCATAACCAGTAATTTAAGTCCTGCATGCGAAAGTACTGAGCAGTGAAAACTGCAATACTCGGGGGAGGGCTCTCCGGGCTCACGCTCGCACGACTTCTCCAGGAAAAAGGTGAAGATGTGGTGGTCCTCGAAGCGGAGCCGGAGATTGGCGGTCTCTGCCGCTCAAAAACAGACCGGGGATTTACCTTCGATACCGGCGGTTCGCACATCATATTTTCCCGTGATGCAGAAGTCCTTGCCTTCATGCGCCGGTTGATTTCGGATAATGAGCAGCGGAATAACCGCACCACGAAGATTTTTTACAAAGACCTGTTTGTCAAGTATCCTTTCGAAAACGGGCTGTCCGATCTGCCGCCGGACGACAGGTTTGCTTGCATCAACGGGTTTGTACAAAACCTGATCGCCGTGGAGAAGGGAGAGATTCCACCGCCGGAAAACTTCCGTGAATGGATCTATTACACCTTTGGTAAAGGTATTGCCGAATGCTACATGGTCCCCTATAACGAGAAGATCTGGAAGTACCCGACCGACCACATGTCCCTCCACTGGGTAGACGGACGGATCCCCCGCCCTCCTGTTGAGGATATTATCAAATCCGCCATCGGTATAAGCACAGAGGGTTATACCCACCAGTCGGTCTTTTCCTACCCGCTCGAAGGGGGAATCGAAGCCCTTATCCATGCGATCGCAGCTCCCATAAAAAAACATATCAGGACCGGATTCAGGGTGACCTCAATAAGGAGATCCCGTTCGGGCTGGAAGATCAGTAACGGGGAAGACGTGATCGAGGCTGACCGGTGTATCTGCACGATGCCGCTCCAGCACCTGCTGCCATGTCTCGGTAATGTCCCCCGTGAGGTGAAAGATGCGGCAGCCGCATTGAAGTATAATTCACTGGTCTGTGTCAATATCGGTATACGCGGCACCGTGCCGGATTTCTCATGGGTTTACGTGCCGGATCCTGCCGTAGGGATGGCGAACCGGATCTCATTTCCTTCGCACTACAGCCGCCGGGTTGCCCCGCCCGGGTGCAGTGCCGTCCTTGCCGAGATCACTCACCAGCCGGACGATGAAGTCGCTGCAATGTCAGACGACGAACTCATTCGTGAAGTAACGGACATGCTTATGGAGATGCAGATCCTCACAGACGACCAGGTCATCAGTTCTTCTGTTGAGCGTCAGCCTTTTGCCTATGTGGTCTACGATCTTGACTACCTGAAAAATATCGCAACGGTAAAAGAGTATTGCGAGGGTTCCGGCATTCCTCTGGTAGGAAGATTTGCCCAGTTCGAGTACCTGAACATGGATGGCTGCATCCGGAGCGTCATGGATTTTATAGCCTCGCATCCATGAAAATGCACCCGATCTGTATGCACGTCATGCTTTTATCCGCCAACTTATAACAACTGTACAGGAGTTTTTACCCCCATGATATCGGTCATTATCCCGACCTTTAATGAAGAAGAAAATATCGCCCAGTGTCTTGTATCCCTCACTCACCAGACGGTCCCCCGTTCCGAATACGAGATTATTGTGGTAGATGGCGGTTCAAAAGATGCGACGTGCGATATTGCGAAGAAATATGCTGACAATGTATTTACCCAGACAAGCAAGAAAGTGGGAGGAGCGAGAAATGACGGAATTATGGCATCAAAAGGGGAAATTGTCGCAACAACTGATGCCGATTGTATCCTTCCCCCGGACTGGATCCGTATCATCCAGGAGGATTTCCGTGACAGTCATCTTGCCCAGGTGTATGGGCCGGTTTACCCCATTGAAGAAGGAATCGGCAACAGATTTTCCCTCATGCTTGCCAACACATTCTCCCGTATAGGATACTACAGCCGTACGTTTTACTATACGCTGGGATGCAACACGGCATTCCGGAAAGATGCCTTCGTCAAAGCCGGGATGTACCGCTGCATCGACGCCGGTGACGACCTTGAAATTGCGTTGCGCATGAAGGACCAGGGCAAGGTTGTTTTTGATAACAGGCTTAAAGTCGGGTTCTCGATGCGCCGCTACAAGCAGTTCGGGACAGTGCAGTCACTCTATGAATGGATCTACATCGTCTCCCATGGAGGTCAGACGGAGAAATACTCCTATACGCAGAAAAAATATAAGTAATTCCAGGGTAACCTGATTTTTTTTAAATTCGGAGAACTTATGCCAGAAGCTCATCCTGCGGATCCAGCAGAACAGGTCATTGCCGGGAGGATCACCGCATTCAACCACAGCGAATTTGCTCAACTCCTCGGTATGAAGATCACCAGTGCCAAAGATGGGTATGCCCGGGTTGTCATGGACTGCTGCGGGAAGAAAAATCCGAATGATGTGGCCCATGGGGGTGCAATATGTGCACTTGCCGACCAGGCATTCGGTATCGCGGCAAACTGCGCGGGAATTGACCGTGTTGCCGTCTCCGTACATATTCAGTATATCTCGCCAGCTACCGGCTCCCTCGTGGCGATCGCCAACCGTGTGGCTGACAATGGCAGGTATTCCACGTTCCGGATTATGATTTATGAAGGTGAACGGATCATTGCTGAGTTTGATGGCGTGGCGATTCAGGTAAATCCACCACCGGTCTGACGGTGTGCACATACCATAATTCATCAGCTTTTTAAAAATGGTAACCGGCTCATTTATTCCCCGGTCCTGCCCCATATGATTCATGGTAGTTGATACGACGGCAGTGATAATGGTTGCACAGCTCATGGAACTTGCAGCCCGGACCGCACCCAAAGCAAAGGTGTCGATACAATTCTCATCCGTGTCCTGACCGGCAAAGAGATACAGGTCCTTGCAGGTCACCTTGCAGATACCGGAGAAAAACGCAGGATGAACTTCTATATCCGTGATGCAAAGAATATCGCGGCCTGCGATGCCTGTGTCATCATCGGGGCGAAGGGACGATCCGTTGCAGGGATCAACTGCGGGGCATGTGGCTATACCAGCTGCGAAGAGCTCACAAAAGAATGCGGACAACAGATTTTTCCGGGCCAAATTGTTCGGTGCGGATGACAGATCTCGGTATTGCGCTTGGGTCAGCGGTGAAGGCGGCCCAGGTCCACAATGTCGATAACCGCATCATGTACAGTGCCGGTACAGCTGCTCTCGATCTCGGCCTGCTCGGGAAGGATTGCAGTGTCGCATTCGCGATACCCCTTTCGGTAACAGGGAAAAATATCTTCTTTGACCGCGAGGTTGCGAAATAACCCGACTGGTCGCATAATTCATTCAGACTAATTTTCATTGTGCCCCCGGGACACTTATACGATCATGCACCTGTGGGCAGCATCAGTGTTGTTGATAAAAATGAAGTGTCTGATAACCCATTCTTCATGTGCGCACCATGGTTAAGAGAACCATGTTATTTGATGATTTTGTCGGATAGAACATACTGTGACTCTTTCACAATAATCAAAACTGATAAGAAATCAGGTATTTCTCATAAAGGGAAGTTCATTGGTTCTTTTCCCCTTTTATATCGCCTGCTTTATGCCACTTCATTGCCAAATGCGATCCGTTTCCCCGCTGTCTGACACAGGTCTTCAAGATATTTTTTGATCTGTTCCTCATCCGCGTATTCGATCAAGGGTTTGGTTTCTATCGACATTTCATTCCTGCTTCGTTCTATCCTCATATAGCCAATAGGATTCCCGCCGGCTTCAACCATGGTTTGTAATTTCGTTAATTTATCGGCTTCTTTGTTGAAAATAAACTTTGTTTCGGTTTCAAATCCGACAACTAATGCCATCATGTCTTTTTCGTGAATGAGATCATCATCAATCAGGGTTTCGAACTCCTCAATAATATCCGAAAGTGTTCTGGTCATTTGAGTATCACGTTATACAATTCCTGTTAACATTCATTGTTTTTCTGCCTTCCCTTTTGTAATGGTAGGGTTATGCAATACGATACTTTTTTATAAATTTACATATTCTCCACGGGTAACAAATCAGTTTATGTGCAGATTTACATCAGACTATTGAAAGTCAGTTGATAGAACGCGAATATTAAAGAAGAAGAGGAAGGGGTTTATGTTGGGCCATCGTGATTGATGAAACCTGTATGCGTGTATATTGAATCTTTTAACCACCCCCGGTTTGAACCGATTACCCCAACTCATGAGGCACAGGGAAGACCCGATCACGGGTGTTCTGGATTTGGTGAATCGGGGGTCTTCCTCAGATAACTACCTGTTCCACTCAGATAATAAAATCTGGCGAGGCATCAGTGCATGGCTAAGGCTGCAGGCTTCCAGAACCTTCCAACAGAACGCGGTGAATGTAAAAAAAGAAAAAGAAGGATTTGCATGGTTTTATTGATATTATATGGACTTGGGTTGCCCTGATACTGAGGCGGTGACATTGTTGTTCTCAGAGGATTCAGTTATGAGGTGATCGACGTACCATTGACCACCCCCTGCCAGCAAGTTCCCGATTCTTTGCTCATTTTTCTGACCCTGATCGCGTTTTGATGTTGATGTCAGAACCGGGTCTTTTAACGTAGCCCGATCCCTTGCACATCGGGCAGTCATTCCAGAAAATATCAAAGCCAACAAGACAATGAACTTTACCGGATTTGCATCCCTGATGAGGACAAGGCATCAATTCTGACATTATTTTTTTCTTTTTATTTATTTATATATAAATATTATGTTTTTAATTTGAATGAGAATAATTGAAAGAACAGTTTTTTATCACATTTTTAGAGACATTTTTATTTTTAGTATATGTTTTCTATCAGATAAGAAACATTACAGGCAGAATTGCAAGTGAGTTCTCTCAATCATACAAAAATTTTTAATTTTCGATTGGGAAAACGTTCAGAAGTATTTCTCCCACTCCCGGAATGGTTACCTGTTGAATAGTCTTTACGCATTTGTAGGATCCTGAAAGAGATAGTTTAAATATACCAGTAAATATCCGTATAACAGATGTGACACCATGCAGGATCGGGAAAATCATTTTTTTAAAAAAGGTCTGGATTTTGCTGAACTTGGCCAGTATACCGAAGCTCTCGTCTGTTTTGATCAAGCAGTTGCTCTCAATCCGGGCGATGCCTCTGCATGGAACAACCGGGGTATCATATTGGGTGAGCTTGGAAGATATTCCGAAGCTCTCGCCTGTTTTGACAAGGCAGTTGCTCTCAATCCGGACGATCCCGCTGCGTGGAACAACCGGGGTATTGCCCTGGCTGAACTCAATCGGCTTTCAGATATCCATGTTCATTTTGACGCACCAATTACCGGGGATACAAATTCCTCCCCGGATGAACGTAATCGGATGACAACAGTTTCCTCCACTCATGGTGAACTGATCAACATCGGTCCAAACCACCGCTCTGAAGAGTGGTACTGTCGCGGACTGGAGCTTTTAGAATGTGGTCAGTACTCAGATTCACTCATCTGGCTCGACAAAGCAATTGAAATCAATCCGGATGATGCAGGTATATGGTATACCCATGGACATGCGCTGGTTAATCTTATGCGGTACTCAGATGCGCTTACCTCATTTGATAAAGCACTATATATCAACATGGATTTCGCCGGGGCATGGCTCGCGAAAGGATATGCGCTTGCCAACCTGAAGCAATATCCGGAAGCAATCACCTCATACGAAAGAGCAATTGAAATCAATCCGGATTTCTCTGAGGCGTGGTATAACCGCGGTATTGCACTCGCGGAGCTTAGACAGTATAATGATGCTGTCACCTCTTATGACAAGGCAGTTGAAATCAATCCGGATTTCTCTGAAGCGTGGTATAACCGCGGTATTGCACTCGCGGAGCTTAGACAGTATAATGATGCTGTCACTTCCTATGACAAGGCAGTTGAAATCAATCCGGATTTCCCTGAAGCGTGGTATAACCGCGGTATCGCCTTCACAGAACTCGGACGGTATACTGATGCTGTCAACTCCTATGATAGGGCAATTGAAATCAACCCGGATTTCTTCGAGGCATGGTACAACCGTGGTATCGCCCTTGATCAACTTGGGCGGTATGCAGATGCAGATCTCTCATTTGAAAAGGGAAAGAACAAATTACATCGCGAAAAATAGAAGATATCTGAAATCAGGGCCCCCTTTTACTTAAATTTTGACAGGTATTACTTCAGAAATGTGTAAAACTCTTATGAATCGGATAGGGGGGGGTAAAAAATGAGACGAAATCTGCTGGAGAGAAAATATTTAGCAAAGAGAAAACAGTTAAAAATCATGGACCGGATATAATAGAGATTTAATATTCATAAAATACATGTGTTTTATATGCCAAAATTCTGCCCCACGTGCGAGATACCATTACAATTTGAGAACCTCGCGACTTGTCCGAATTGCGGTGAGAACCTCCGGCCAGCACAAACTCTGGTAGTGATCCGGAATCCGCTTATTGCAGCCATATTGAGTTTTTTCTTTGTTGGCTGGGGCCAGTGGTATAATGGAAAGACCTGGGGTGGACTGAAATTTTTTGTCTCGTTTCTGGGTTCCTGCGTATTACTGGCAGGATATTCGATAATGGAAGCAAGTGAGCCGGTTACTGCAAGATTCATATTGATTATAGGTGGTGTGTTAGCAACCGGAATCTGGATGTACGGGATGTACGATGCATATAAAACCGCAGACAGAATTAATCGAAACAGGGAGACTTTTCTCAAAAAAAGTCGTTTGTTCTGGATACCCGTAATACTATTTATTCTTGGTATCGCAGCCATCATTTCGGTATTCGTTTTTGGCATGGGGGCATATTTTCAGCCTGCAAAAATTGTCACCGCATCAGCAATCCGCCAGGGTGATAATATCATTATTGCCTATCAGGGGGGAACGGGTCACAGCCTTGTTTCAAGACTTAAATATGGTATCGGAGTAACGGATCACAACTGGAATTCCCCAAAAGTCGGGGAAAGGGTTACGCTCTATGGAGATATGCCTGGAAAGGATCACGTTATTGTATCAGTGATATTTATTGATGGATCTGAGAGGGTGCTTCTCGATACGCATGTTTAATTCCCCATAATTCTTTAGTCACATTCGTTTTTTTTGAAGATGCTCTCTCCTTCCTCTTATCGAGGTATCCCAATGTAATTGTATGACCTGTTAAAAGAAACATTTTTTTGGCTTTTCAACAGAGCTGGATTCCGAGGCCGTTATCGGAACATAGTATACTATTGAACTGGATGAAAATCCGATAATAAAGGGAAGAATCGATTGCGGTTGGCTGTGTTGCTAGAATATTTCAAAATTTATTTTGTTCAAACCAGGTAATTATCGGTGCACCAAAATTATAGCTGTAACCACTGGCCAGGTTAAGGTTCAGCATTTTTATCGTGCGATCACCAGGTTTTAACGTGGCTAATACCAAACCTTTTGCACTATTTCCCACCCTGTTATTGCTTCTGCTTTCAATGTATGAATATCCACAGCTGATTTCTGCTGACATAGTGAGAGTCTCTGTGGTGGGATTTATGAATTCCACATTAACCGCAATCTGATCGCCGTTCATAAAATATCCGACTATTCTTGCGACAGGTTCTAAAAATTCACAATCCTTTTTCAACCGTTCCGAAAAGTCAATGATCCGTTGTTCCCCGAATCTGATGGTAACATTTTCCCGTTCGCATACTACACCGCAACACACTTCAATGGTATGGTTACCCTCCTCCAGCATCAGTGTTATCGGTCTTTGGGTTGCCACAACTCCGCTGCTCATATTGTCTATCGATACGGGAAATTCACCAGGCCAGCCACCTGCGGATATTTTCAGCAGCCCCTTCAATGCCGGTGGTGCTGTACTATTGGATGTGTTTGTCAGATTGGAAAGTGGGGTTGCGTTTGAGAACGAAGTGAACGTATTTGACGGTGTGACATTCGGAGTACCAGCTGCCACCTGTTTCATCTGACCTGCACATCCTGCCGCCAGGCAACCGGCAATAACAAGGAAAAGAAGCATTGTGATTTTCATGGGATTTTCACGTACTCTCATAGATCTCCCCTCAGGATCTTCACTCGAATTAGTCTGGAAAATTCTTTATTGCGAAAATATATCAATCAATACGTTAGTAGAGCCTGTTTTATTAAAATATATAGGCTGGCAAGGCATTCCTGCATTGCATTACATAAATCGGTGATTTATCGAAATCTGCCCAACGGGAAACATTGGTCGATCGCCTCCCAACACAGATTCTCTCCAGTGGATAATAATTTTCGGAAGATAAAAATTTTTCTCATTATCAATTCGGCTATGGGAAGAGGTAAAACGGATAAGTGATTAAATCGAGAAAAACATGCAGGACAAAAAAGAATAACCAGTCCAGTGAAATTCAAGTGCCTATTTGATATTTTTCGAAAGATCAGAAATTATATTTTAATCAATGAAAAAATACAGAAACCGGTTTTATTAACTTGTCACGAAAAAGAATCTGAAAATAGTCATGACGGAAATTTTCTCATATCTCTGTAGAATCACTTTACCAAAGAAAACGGATTATGTTAGTTTGATGAAAACCCCGTCATATCCCACCCTGAACGGGCCTGTTATTTCTTCATCGTCAAGAGCATCCGGGGCGACC
>Ga0105103_10001393_pt1 | contig 13309 bp, 29 predicted proteins | sample PPLLaktember2015_2_FD_79107 | JGI IMG/M metagenome (GOLD analysis project Ga0105103, IMG submission 79107) | Freshwater sediment microbial communities from Prairie Pothole Lake near Jamestown, North Dakota, USA - PPLs Lake P7 Core (6) Depth... | ecosystem: Environmental > Aquatic > Freshwater >...
CTACCGCCTAAATAATATAACTCTACAGCCCTAGCTACATCTTCGGGCCTTATAAGATCCATACACATAGCGTTGCCATCTTTTGATTTAAAACTACATTCTTCCTTTTTAGATCTCCAACACCCATCATAAGGCGCGCATTTCATTGCGCCATTAGTATAAAGGAACCTATGATCAGGATTAAGCTGCCATCTCACGCCCTCGCGCGCACCAGAAATAACCACGCAAGGCTTGCCTAATGCTGCTTGTATGACCATTTGTAATGACACGCAATTAATAGATCCTTCTGCGTAATGAGATAATAAGAATAATTGCCTTAAAGTGGTTTTGCCACGCATATCTATAACATTCTCTAATGGCGGATGATTATGAGAAAGTACGCCTATCTGAACAAATTTTATCTTGTCTTTTAATAAATTTACTACTTCTTGGTAATGAGCATAATATTTTAAGGTATAATCGTTTTTTATCCCGGCGTTAATGAGCCAATATTTACCTTCTACCTGCCTTGGTAAAGCTAATTCACTTCGAGAAAAGAATATATCCGGTTTCATTCCGCATCTTGGGATAGGAATATTAAGTTGTTTCTCTAAAAACATCCTGTGCCCATCGGCAAAAGGTAATCCTGACATGCCGGATCTGCTTATTTCAGGATAATGGGAAATGATATATTTCATATCCCCTAGCATAATAGGTGGATGCGTTTCATCCTTTTTAAGTTCCTCAATCACTTTATTAGCAGCTAATGGATCAGGAACAGGTATTTTAGTGACATATGGATTATTAAGGAATATTTCATTGCAAGGAGATCTAACATCAGTAATGTATTTTCCGGGATGAGCCAAATGTAAAGCTCTAATAGCAACTGACATTATAAGTATATCGCCCGGCGATAAATCATTAACTAGAACTATTTTTTCCTGTGGCATAATTTTATCTCTTTTTTGTTTAAATGTTTACATGATGGGCATTCTAACCTATTGACATAATTTATAAATGCCCTTTTACACTCTTCGCAAATTAAATAATCATTTATGTTTTCCAAATTTCATCAGTCTTTCATGATTAAATAAAAAAGACACAACATCTTCGCGAGGCGGACATTCCGGCGTTTCTTTCGCCATTAATTGAAAATCATACCTATCAAATAAAGCCTTTAAAAGGTCTTCTGTATAATATTGCAAGTGCTCGCCTGGCTTAAAATGCTTCCAGGTGCCCCAACCCACCTTTTCTGGCTTGATTGGAATAGTCATTGCCACAAACGATACTTTCTCTAAAATAGGAACAAGAGTGGTGAAATCGGGGATATGCTCTAATACATCCCACATAGTAAGAACTGTATATTTATCTCGCGTGAGCCCTGTCTGTGGCACAGGCATTATATCAAAAGTATCTACCTGAACCACCCAATCCGGCTTAAACGCCTTAAACCAACCTACTCCGCAGCCATAATCTAAAACAGTGAATCCGCCATTCTCTATATGCGCGTGAGTTCCTAAAGGAATAATGCTTTTTAAAAAATTCCATCTTATATCTGTTATAGCTTTTGCAGTATGCGTGTGTATCTTTAAAAGGTTATAGTAATATTCACAGTCGTAATTCATTTCATCTGACTCCCCTCAATATTTTTCTTGTAATATTTTCTACAGGTAAGATCGCAGAAATATAATTCGCCTTCAGAAATATGTTTCTTTCCGTTCAGATGGGCGCCGCATCCATCGCAGAATATGTCTTCGCCATTCTTCATAGATATTTTATCGTGTCGTTAGACAACTTATAGCTCCCTGAAGCATTGAGCTTAATTATAGAATTATTTAAAGATAACGCTGTATCAACGAATATATCATCGATCTTGTAGCTTACCAGATATTCAACATACCAGGGCGAAACGCTCTGCTGCCCTTCTTTTTTCTTTACTATAAGCGTACTTGTCGCTTTCGCGATAGGATCTATTTCCTGGCGCTCAAGAACCCTGTCAAGCCTGCCATCTTTCAAATCAAACAAGTCGTGTTTCAGAATTTTAATCTTATTCTGTAAAAGATTTTTCTCTTCTTCCAACGAATCAATCGCCTCAAAAGTAGCCTTAACTATTGCTTTCACAGTTTGTTTCAGCGATTCATCCAATTCTTTCTTTTTTTCGCCTAATTTTTGGTTATCCATCAATCCTCCTGATTAATTTATAAAACTCCCCTTTTGTCAATTCATTTTCTTTTTTCATCACTTCCTTAATCTGTGCTATAGACATTTGTATCTTTTTCCCCTCTCCTGCAACGGTTCCTATTCCGACTGCCACTAGCTTTGCAAAATTATTTAAATTCATGATCCCCTCCTGGTTAAGCCTCAACTGGTTCAAATGTTACATAATACTCTTTTCCTAATTCAAACATATCCCTTTCTCGCGTTGTTATAGTTAAATCCATATTAATGTTAGGGTATATTGATAGATTTACCTTATTATCCTCTGTTTGGTTAAACACTCTTGTAAATCCGATTACAACCTCTCCTGTCGCGTAAAACTTCTTTGACAAGACATATGCTTTTACCGGTGGATTCATTTATTTTCCCTCCCTATATTCTACTTTAGCCAAGATGTCCTCATCTTTCATTATCATCAATATCCTTCCCGGATCGTTCTTAAACGCGATCTCCGTTCCGGCGTATTTAGGGAATAGCACTATATCCCCCACTGACAACCTTAATTTTATATCCGAATCTTCCGCAATCGCAATGACAGTTCCTTTTGTCGGCGCCTTTTGATTCGCGGTATCAGGGATGATTATTCCACCGCTTGTCTTTGTTTCTTTTGCTTCCGGCTCCACAATAACCTTTTTATTTAAAGGTAAAACGATATTCATGTGCCCTCCTTATTTATCTAAAAATATTAAAATCAATCCTATAATCATAATCACTGCTCCGACCTTTGGAGTCATCGGATCTAAATTAAAATATACCCCTGTCATAATGACAGTTAATCCTGCGCGCCATAATTTCATACCCATATTAATCTCCTTTCGTTTAAAATAAAAAAGCCTTGAAAATAAATTCAAGGCTCGTTATATTTTTAGGTTTCCGTTTTTCAATCTTTTTTCTATAAGACATTTTTGTGTCTTCCAATTCAATTATTTATTACTTCCACTTGCCAAAAATTATACCACACAATATTTATTTTGTCAAGTTAAAATGGATTCGAAGGTCAATATAAATTTAGAGATCCAAAAATGTAAGAAAATCTATAGGGCTATATATAAGCTATATAGTATTAATATAGTATATTATATATAGTATAGCATTAATATGGAGAATATGAATCTTTCTGTATAGGAAAGATAGGATCCAAGCTATATAGGGGAGTGGAGGTATCGCTCCCCCTAAAATTTTTTTCTAACTTTTATCCACATGTTATCCACATTTTATCAACAATTGCCATAACTCTAATGATTTGTGTGGATAAATTGTTAATAAGTTACATAATCCTGGCTTTTTTGTACCCAAGCAATAAAATATTCTTTTATAGGCGTTGTATATACATATATATATGATATAATTGATATAATAGAATATAATACAAGATTGATAATCGATAATTGAAAATTGAATAGCTCTATTGATAGTCACGCAAGTGATATCTTAACGGCACAATGTATGCATGAGCTTAATGGTTATGCAGTTAAAGACGGCAAGATATCCGAATATATCAATAGACAATTTTATCAATTCAATTTATGCCTCTTGTCTTTAACTAACACAAAAAGAAAAGAGGTATATATGAGTAACACAATCCAAGATTTAATGTTAAAGGCACAAGAAATTAAAGAAAAGCAAAAGGCCTTACGTCAAGAGGCGAAAGCACAAAAGAGTATTTTAATACAAGAGTATACTCAAAGCGTAAAGCCAGAAATGTTAGAAAAACAAATAAAAGATGCTCAAGATTTACTCTTAAATATAGCAAAAGAAAAGGCTTTACTTGTTGCGAACTTTAGACAAGCTGTTAAAGATTTAAAGAGTAAAACTTTTGTTGCAAAAGAGCTTTTGTCTTTTGTTGGCTATGCTCAAAATAACCATTTACCAAGAGTTAATGAGAGCATAAAACCTTTAACAGATAATATTGGCGAAACCAAAATATCTGTAAAGAGAGACGATTTAAAAACATCTATAATCGTTGATATTAAAGATTTAAATTGGCGAAAAGTTTTAAAAGAAGATTTAGCCAAGCAAGGAATTGTTGATATTGAAAAGACAAAAAATATTCAATATAAGACAAAACTTGTTCAAGATTTCCTTATGCTTAAAAATTCAAAGTAAAACCAAAAGACAAGAGGTATAAATTGAATTGATAAAATGAAAAAAATCTCAAAGTTTTTTTATTGCTTACTTATTAAAGCAGTTAAAAAAGTCTTCATCAAAAGTCTTCCATTATGCCTTTGATTTTCGACTTCGTATTATTTCCAGGTTGAAGATCAAAAGGCAAATGGAGACTTTGAGATTAAAAAAGTTATTTAATACAAGGTAGAAGGAATATAGTATATATACTATATTATATATATTACAAAGAATAGGAGTTGTAGGGGTATCTCTTCCCCTCATCTCCCCGGCATCATTTCTTCCACTCTTGACCAAATTGTTAATAACTTGTGGATAAAATGTTAATAACTCCATAAGTCAAGCAATTTAATAACTTTAAGAAGAAGACTTTTGTGGATAACTTGTTAATAACTTGTTGATAACTCCTTAAAATATGTTGTAAGTTATTATATTTGAAGGCATTATCAATTGTTAATAACAAGGGAGGAAATATGCGAAAGAAGATCCTTATTTTAGTATTCGCATTGATTTTCTCCAGCTCGCAGTATGTTCATGCTAAAAGTAACGAGCTTTGGAAGATCACTGCGTATTGTGCCTGCAAGAAGTGTTGTGGTAGCCAGGCAAAAGGCATTTTTGCTTCAGGAAAGCGTGTATATGTAGGCGGAATTGCTTGCAATTGGCTTAAATTTGGCACAAAGGTGGAAGTCGATGGAAAGGTGTATATTGTTGAAGATCGTGGCGCCAGGAGTTTATTTGGCTCAAAAAACAACCATATAAAACATCTTGACATCTACATGCCGAAGCACGAAGAAGCATTAAAATTCGGCGTTAAATGGTTGCCGGTAGAAGTAAAATAAAAAAGGGGGGTGTTTATGTTTTTTAAATTTACAGTCAAAAGTAGAATATTGACTTTATGGAAGTCAGTATTCAGTAAAAAACCTATAAAAAACATAATAGCATGGCATAAATTAGTAAATAAGAAGTTGTGCCCAATTTGTGAGAATAAAATGCATAAAAATGCTTTAAATACTTATAATTGTGGTAAATGTTTTTCTTCTTATTGTAATGAAATAGGAATTTAAAAAAGGGGGGTGTTTATGGAAGAAAATGTTGTGAATTCTTCTGCCACTCTCAAAATCCCTGTGGATATAGTAAGAACAAAATACAGGGAAGTTGAGTATATATGGCAGAGAAGAAATTGTGGAACCTATCCGAAGTGGATAGCGAGTATCGGCAGGCATGTTTTAAAGTTTATATTTGGCAAGAAGATCAAAATACTTTTTCGTGGCAGAGGCTCAAGAGTTGCGGCAGCGAAGAAGTATGGATTCAGATTAAATGCTGACAAGGATCTTCCTGTTAGATATGCCAAAAAAGTCGCGGTTTATATAACATGGGAGAAATAAAATGGCAAAATATACGGAAGGAGAGTGGAAAGTAACAGGAACAAATAAAAACATAGTTTATTCTAAAAGTTTTTTGTGTCAAGTAATGTCAAATGCTTCAAATCCTTTTATTACAGATGAAGAATTAGAAGCAGATGCTCAACTAATTGCTTGTGCTCCTGAATTGTTAAAGGCGTGTAAAAATGCTCTTGAATATTTAAAGTTAAGTAATAAAGCAGGAGCAACCCAAAATATACTTAAACAAGCAATAGCCAAAGCCGAAGGAGTTTAATATGAAAATATCTCAATTGATTTTGGAATTGGAAACGACAAGAAGAGATGTCGGAGATTTAGAGGTAAAGATTTCAAGTGATGAAGAAGGGAATTGTATCTATAAAGAATTTATGATAGATACATTTGGCGAAGATTCAATATGTATTTATCCATTTGGAGATGTCCAAAACTAATGAAAGGAGATTTATGAACGAGAAGATGATGGACGATTTGTTTCCCGGAAGTTATGCTAGTTTAGCAGTTGAAGAAGATTTAACAATATCATAGCACGAAACCATTTCGGTGGGCGGAGTTTCATATATACCTCTTCTCCGTTCACCAAATGGTCAGCCGAAGTCGGCTCTGATGAGTGCTATTATCTTCAGAATAAATATCAAACGGGAAGGAGGTGATTAAAATGTATGGATATTCTTCAAAAGATACAATGGAGTTAGGAACTACGCCTTGCGGCGAAGACTGCGTTCAGGTAAATTCAAAAGAAGATTATGAGCCAGCAATGCGCAAGGAGTGCGAAAGGTATATGGAAATGTTAGAGAAAAGATTTCCTATACCTGAAGACATTGGTTGCTACTTCAAAATCAAATGGTTTCCGCATGATTTTGGAAGATATGCAGAAGTTTGCATATCCTACGATACGGAGATACAGAAGGAAAGCGAATTCGCGTTATTTGTGGAAGGAAATCTTCCGGAAAAGTGGAACGAAACAGAAGTTAAAGAATTCGTTTATGTTCCGTATGTAGAGGAGGAAGTATGAATAGTAAATTTTTAATATCAAAAAAAGAAGTTAATAACATTTTATCGGCTGAAACAGAATATATGCGGAAGAATTATTTATATTTTGGTTATAACAAAAAGCCGAAGTTATCAACTATTGCTAAACGCATGGAGAGAATATGAAGAACAAATCGTGCAAATATTATATTTGCTGTGAAGATCAGGCAAAATGTTGGAAGTGTCGTTCTTATGAGAAGAATCGTAAAGATACAGAATAAAAAAGGGGGATATTATGGCGAAGTTCAAAGTGGAACTTCATTTTCCTGTAAAGGAATATGAAGTAGAAGCAGGATCGGAAGAACAGGCTATTGAAATCGCAGGGGAGAACTTGTATCAGGAATACGAAGAAAATAAGAGTGCTTTTATTTCCGTTGAGGAGATCAATTAAAGGAGATATTATGCGTAAAAATAAATGTTATTGGTTGGAAGATGATGATAAATGTTCTTTAAAAGGAAGGTATAACCACATAAAGTGTGAAGATTGCGTGGATTTTGAAGAGGATAAATAATGGAAAAAATAACTATAAATCCAAAAATTCTCAAAGGTTTACAGGAGTTCCTGGCTGATAAAAAAGATAGTAGCCGGGAAGCTCTGAAGAATATCTATTCTGGAAGTAACGGAAAAATTTACTCCACTAATGGAATAAGCGCTTTGAGAATATCAAAAGAAGATCTTGCAGGCAACATTGAAGTAAATTCAGTTTATCGCATTATTTCAACCGAGAAGATCAATAAAAATATTGCTGAAATGGTTATTGAGAAGCAGGAAATTCAATATCCTGAAATAGAAAAACTTTTCAGCGAGATAAAAATTGATGAAGAAAATGTTATAAGTATTCATCTTGAAGAACCAATAGATATAACAAGAAGCATTTTAAATTTGTTTGAAGCAACAAAAAATGCTTTTAATTATGCTTTATTGGAGAAGTTCAGAGTAATTGATAATTTTTGGAAGGCATATCCGCAAGGTAAGCCTGAAGAACATAAACCTATGTATATGAAATCAACATTTGGCGAAGGTTTAATTCTTCCATTTTTATATGAAGGGAGAAGTTATGGGATATAGCACAGATTTTAGAGGGGAGTTTAAAATCAATAAAAAAGTTGATGAAGAAACTTATAAATTATTAGTTGGCTTGGCATTAACGAGAAGAGTAAAGCGTTCAGGACTTCCTAAAAAATATGGAGTTGATGGAGAATTTTATTTTGAGGAGAGTGACTTTGATAACTTTGGGCAGAGTGAAACACCAAAAGAAGGAAAAATAGTTAATAATAACGAGCCACCTTCAACGCAGCCAGGGTTATGGCTTCAGTGGCAGATACAAGAAGATCATGAAACAATAATTTGGGACAGGCAAGAGAAGTTTTATAATTATATAGAGTGGATTATTTATATAATTGATAAAATTCTGAAGCCAAGAGGATATGTTCTTGAAGGCAGAGTTGATTGGAGAGGAGAAGAATGGGACGATAATGGAACGATAACAATAAAAGATAATAAAATTTCTACAAGATAAAAGTCGAAACTTCGGTAGTCCAATTCACATGCCATAGGAGTTATCCAGGCGCGAAGTCTAATGCTACCGAAGTCGATAGGTGAGGCCTATCCTGAAGAAGACTGAAATTCAGCGTTGCTATTATCTCCATAATGGAGATCAAAAGAGGGGGAGTTATGAGTAGATTAGAAGAAAAGAAAAGCCAAGCATTATCTTGGTGGAGTTATTTCAACGAAGAAGAACAAAATAAACTTATTTGTTTATTATATAATTTGAATTTAGCGGATTATGTAAAAATGGATGAAGACGGAAATATAATCGATTTTATAGATTAAAAAAGGGGGGAAGTATGAAACGAAATGTGGAGTTTAAAGACAAAGATAGAAATCTTTGTAAGATTGAAATTGAATTGGAGAATGAAAAGTTCTCAATGTCAGGAGAAACGCGTGGAAGTATGGGGCAATGTTATGATAGCATAAAGCCGAAGAATGAAGCACAAAAAGAATTGCTATCTTTTTGGAAGAGATATCATTTAAACGATATGAAAGCCGGAACTCCTGAACAAGAAAAAGCATTAGATAGTAAAAAATTTCAAAAGATTTGGGAGAAAGCAAAGAAAGAAGGTAAATCGCATTATGATATTGCCTGCGATTATTTAAAGAAGTTGAATCTATATGAAGTTGATCACGAAGGGAAAAAATACAGATATGGCACTGCTTGGCTTAAAGAAAAATTGCCTTATGATTTATGGAACGAAGTCATTAAAACTTGCCAAAAGATCGAATCGATAGAAGTCCAAGAAATGAAATTGCTTGAAGCGAAAAATTGGGAAGATATTGAAGATGATGGAACAATAGCCCTTGCGAAAGTTTTAGGTATTACGCCGCAAGAAGCGCTGGAAGACATCACTTATAGCGGAAATGATTATAATTATGCCGGGACTGATTATTTTGTAGGCACTGAAGATGAGGCAGAAGAAATTGTAAGAACAGATTTAGAAGATAATAGTTTTTGGAAAGAAGCAGTGGCGGCCGGCAGAACTACAAAAAGTGAAGAGGATCGGATCCAAGAAGTAATAGATGTTGATGGACTTGGGCATATTTTACACAGATATGACGGGAGTGAGGATTGGCAGGAAGTTAACGGAACAGATTACTTAGTTTGCAGGAGGTAAAATGAAATTTGTTTATAAGAAGATTACATTGCATTCAAATCAGGACTTCACAAATGCTGAACGCCTGAAGGCGCGAGGTTGGGAAGTTATTTTAGTAGGTCTTGATTATATTATTTTGGAGAGGAGGATCAAATGAGTAAATCAACTTTTGAAATACTAGAAAACCAGGCAGAAGTTGCCCGGCAAGAAGGCAGGCGTAAAGATTTTTTAGCTTTAAAGAAAGGGATAGAAGAATTAAAAGAAAAAGAAGTGAAAGACAGGCATAATACCCATCTTGAAATGGTTAAAAAGGAATTCGGAGTTGGCACTTATATCCCAGAAATCGGAGCAAGTGTAAAAAAGATCGAAGATGGCTGCGGCACGCAACGCGGTTGGGTGCATATTTATATTTCGGAAGAAAAGTATTTGGAATATGGTGAATTAAAAAGAAAAATAAGAAAAGCTATTGAATCGAAGGCTGCGTCAGATTTTTTTAATAAGTTAAAATTCAGCAATAAGTCGCAAAGAATTTTTATAGGGGCCCCATATTGCGATATTTTGGATATTATTGTAAAAAATATGGGCTTAGATCTTCCAACAAGCGAAGAAAGCGATGAATATTCAATGGATTGGTTGTGGGAAGTAAAAAATAATGCAGAAAAACAAGCAAAAGAAGATGGTTATAGCGATGAAGAATCTGAAAAAATCGGCGAACAAGCAGAGAATGAAGAAGGAAATTCTTTATTCGAAAAGTATAGAAGCGCAGTGGAAAACACTATAAATTACCTTTTGGACTTCCACGATTTAGAACTTATAAGGAATAAAAAAGGTTATTATATAGAAACTACTTCTACTTGGGAAAAGAGCTGCGGAAAAATCGCTGTTACAATTTCAGGAGTAGGCATGTTTGAATATAACAGCGCGAAAGAATTAAAAGAAGTCGGACCATATAAAAGCTATGCTGAAGCGTGTATATCTCATATTCATTGGGTAAAGGATTATCCAAGAGTTTATGGAGTTTCTAGTTATAAAAATAAATATGAATATTGGATAAATTGAAGGAGGTTTTATGTATCGAATAAAAGACCTTCAAATTGAAGGCAGATACTTTTGGGAAGGACACAGATTTAAAAACAAAGAAGAAATGATAGAAGCATTAGCATGCTATCATGATATTGATTATATTGGTGAAGATGATCAAGGAAATGAATATTATGATATTTGGAAGTTTTTAGATACACTAAAAACTGCATCAAAACAATTAAATTGGCTATTAGATTATGGCCAATGGGAGGTAGAAAAATGTGGAAGAAAATAGGCGTTGTAGGAGTAGATAGTGGGCAATTACTTATCTCCGATCCTTGTTATATCGATAGCGAGTGGGAAAAAGAAGAAGATTTTAATCCTGATAAACCAAAATATAATTTTAGTTATAACTCCTGCTGCAAGGCTTCTATTGATGATAAAAATAATCAATTGAATTATAAAAAAGGACACGCAGGCGTAGGAGTTTGTTTTTCAACAGGTCTTGGAGATGGTTGTTATGATGTTTTTGCGAAGTTTGAAACGCTTAAAGATTGGGGAGAAAGGATAACTGAAATTAAAATAAAATTCATATAAGAAAGGAGAAAATATGAAACATAAATACAAAGTTTATTTATTAAGTGGAGTTGTTTATGAAATTTTAGCAGAAAGTTATCATGAATTTGCTAAAAATTTTATGAATATAGTAAATCTTGAAGAAGATTTAAATATCGAAAAAGTTTTACTATATGTTAAATCAATGAATAAATGGGTTGAATGCGGAAAAATGGGATTATAAAGGAGGAAATATGCACAAAAAAGATTATATTGCAATAGCGAAGATAATCAAAGGAATTGATTCTGGTTATTTGGAGAGGGAAGGTCTAACGGAGATAGAATTTATTATGCATAAACTTTGCGATTATTTCGAAAAGGATAATCAAAAGTTCAACAAAGAAAAATTCATAGAAGCGTGTGGCTTCTTAAGGGAGGCATATATGAAATACTATGAAGTATATTTAGAACCATTGGAACGAGAATTTATAGGTGTAGTAAAAGCTAATAATAAAGAAGATGCTGAAGAAAGCGCTAGCAATGGAGATGAAAATTTTATAGAGAATTTTCGTTTTGGTATGCCTCAAAGAAGTTATGTATTGAAAAAAATAAGTAAAAAAGAATTTGAACAACAAAAACTATTTTGTAAATCAAGATAACTTAAAGGAGGAATTATGTCACACTTCACAGTGTTAGTAGTTGGCGAAGATGTTGAAGAACAGTTAGAACCATATCAAGAAAACAACATGGGAGATTGCCCAAGAGAATATCTTGAGTTTGAAGTTCAAGTAGCAAAGAAAGATTTTGTAAAAGAGTGTAATAAAATAGTAGAAGAAATGAAAGATAAAGCTATTTATGAAGTTTGGCTGCAAGAAAAGAATTATAAAAGAATTCTCACTGAATATCATGGCGGAGAATTCTATAAAGGAGATCTTGGTTATTGGAGCAATCCAGATGCAAGGTGGGATTGGTATCATATAGGAGGCAGGTGGGCAGGCACTTTTATATTAAAACCCACTATGACAGGGTATTTTGGAGAGAAATCTTGGGGTTTTAAAGAAGAAAATCCTTACGAAAGAAAAGATAGTTTTAAGCGCTGCGACCAAGCCCGGAAGAAAGATATTGATTTTAAAGCAATGCAAAACGATAAAAAAGAAATAGAAATTCTTGAAAAAAATTGGGAAGAAGTGATCTCTGGCAAAGGTTTCTACAAACCAGAATACTTCTTGAAAAGATACAAAACAAAAAAAAATTACATAAAACAAGAATCTCTTTTTTATACCCATGCTGTTTTAAATGAAGAATGGTATGAATCGGAAACAATGGGTTGGTTTGGTTGTTCATCAGAAACAGAAGATGAATCAAACAAATGGCAGCTTGAATTTTTTGATACTTTCATTAAGCCATTAAAACCTGACACGCTTTTGACAATCGTTGATTGCCATATATAAAGGAGGGGATATGAATAAATGTAAAAAATATAAAAAAATAGCAAAGAAAAAAATAGGAAAATGTTATGTTCCAAAATTCATTAAAGTTCCTGTTTATTATGCAGTAAATGAATCGGATCTTGAAGTTACTTACGATATAGAAGAAATGAAACGAGTGTTTGATGAATTGCTTTCAGATCTTCCACAATATACATATGAAAAACGAGATGGAACAGATTCATAAAAAGGAGCGTTATGTATGAACTAGACGAAGATATACCAGAATACGAAGATCCGTATGAAAAAGACGAAGCATACTGCGACTATTGGTGCTTACTTTAATGCTGTATTATATTTGATAGGAGGATCAAATGCTTACAGAAATTTTTCAACCAAAAAAAGAAGAAATAATTTCTATAAGAAATTTTCCAATAAAAATTCATAAAGTAGGAAGTGTTGTTTATTATCCTTATTGGGAAGAAAGAGGATATAAAAGACAAGATCCTATGTGTGTAGTATGTAATTATGAATTTGAATATGGAGATCTTTGTTTCAGAGGAGATTATAATAAAGATAAACAACTTTGTATAAGAGAACATAATCCTAGTAAAATATGTATTAAATGTGGGATTAAACATCTTTCTGGAATAACTCCAAAAAGATTAATGAAAGAATATAAAAATTATATTAAAGAAAAATTAGCTTCATCATATGATATAGATTCAAGTGAAATTGGCGATATATCATATGAAGAATTTAACGAAGAAGAAAACTCTTAAAATTTAAAAATGGCTCAACCAGTAAGACAAGTGACAAAAGACAATCACGAAATTGCAGAAAAAACAACATACACCCTACTAGTAGATGGTGATAGCATTCTTTCTGTTGCTATCAATGGAG
>Ga0105103_10001396_pt1 | contig 13304 bp, 13 predicted proteins | sample PPLLaktember2015_2_FD_79107 | JGI IMG/M metagenome (GOLD analysis project Ga0105103, IMG submission 79107) | Freshwater sediment microbial communities from Prairie Pothole Lake near Jamestown, North Dakota, USA - PPLs Lake P7 Core (6) Depth... | ecosystem: Environmental > Aquatic > Freshwater >...
ATTCATGAGGATCATCCTGACAAGCTGGGTAAGGTGGAGGGCAGGACCAAAGACGGTACCTCCTTTACCCTTGATCACCTCCATGCTCGCACCCTTAAGTTCCGAGAGGATCTCATCACGCTGCCGCACTCCGACCTTTTTTCCCAGACGGGAAAAAACAGGCACCTGGTGCTCCCCGTGCTCGCCAAGGACAAAAGGAAAACCGCTGATGTTCCGGTCCTGGAGTGCGAGGCCGAAGCGGGCGCTGTCGAGCTGGCCGCCAAAACCTATACACCTCTCCCGCGGGATGCCGGTCTTTGCACAGAGATAATAGTTATTGATATCCATCGGGTTGGTCACCGTGATCAGGATACCGGTAAAATCATTCAGCAGGGCGGCAACCTCTCCTGTTGCCGGCAGGTTGGCTTCAAGAAGATCGGCCCGGGTTTTGATGGAAGGGTTGCGGGGAAGGCCGGCGGAGAAGATGCAGACATCTGCCGCACTGATATCCCGGGTATCCATACTGATTTCCATATCCAGCCCGGTGTGCCGAAGGTCAAGCACCTGTGCCCGGAGCAGGTCCTGTGCGCTGTCATAGAGGACAAGATCGTCTGCTATTCCCATTGCAGACGCAAGGTATGCCACCTCGCCGCCGATCCTGCCCACCCCGATCACCGCCAGACGCGCCATCTGGTACCATATGGGGATTCTCCTGTTAATTAATTGCCTCCGGTTCGGGGGGTCATGTATGGCTTGAAACACTGTCCCCTGGCATCCGGCAACAGAAGCTGCACTGCAATTATACCATCGGACCCGCGACAGCAAATCCAATCCCCTTTATATTTCTTGACAACCATTTTCTGATGCATGGTATCGATCAGGCCCGGCCGAATGATTATCGGGGGGGTAACACTCGAAAACCACCTTCTTCTTGCGGCGGGGATCCTCGGGACAACAGGAGCATCACTCTCGCGGATGCTTACCCTCGGTGCCGGAGGCGTCGTCACAAAATCGATAGGGCCGGAACCAAAAGAAGGTCATGCGGGCCCCTGTCTTGTTGTGCTGGAGGACGGGCTCCTGAACGCGATGGGGCTCCCGAACCCCTCGAAGGATTTTGTGGACGAACTATTGCCGCTCTCAAAGAAGCCGGTCGTTGCCAGCATCTTTGGTGGCACACCGGACGAGTTTGCAACCGTCGCAGGATGGTTTGCCGGTAAGGTTGCCGGTTTCGAACTGAACCTTTCCTGTCCGCATGCCGAGGGCTATGGTGCTGCAATCGGCAGTGATCCGGCGCTGGTTGAGGCCTGCACGCGGGCTGTCTCGCGGAGCGGTGTTCCCACCTGGGTCAAGCTCACGCCGAATGTCACGGACATTACCACAATCGGGAAGGCGGCGGAACGCGGCGGGGCGAGCGCTATTGTCGCGATCAACACCGTAAAGGCTATGCGGATCTCTACTGCCATGAGACGTCCGGTGCTCGGCAACCGCTTCGGCGGCCTGTCCGGAAATGCCGTCTTCCCGGTCGCGGTCCGCTGCGTGTACGAACTCTACGATGCCGTGAAGATCCCCATTATCGGGTGCGGGGGAATCGCAACTGCCGACAATGTGGTTGAGATGATGATGGCGGGTGCACGGGCAGTCGAGATTGGCAGCGCTGTGCAGGCTGATGTTACGGTCTTTGAGAAGATCCGTGGCAAGCTGTATGCAAAGGACGGGCTCGATCCGGACGAGATCGTGGGGTGCGCACATGCCTGACGGCCTCCCGGTACCGGTAACCGTTGAGCGGATAAAACAGGAGACCCCCTCCGTACGGACGTTCTTTTTCGATACGTCGTTTACCTTCACCCCCGGTCAGTTCATGATGGTCTGGGTGCCCGGCACGGATGAGATCCCTATGGCGCTTTCATCGGAGAACAGCATCACGGTGCAGAATGTCGGCGAGGCGACGGCTGCCATTTTTACGATTAACAAAGGCGGGAAGCTCGGCATACGCGGCCCGTTCGGCAATGGTTTTTCAAAGGCGGAAAAATTTCTCGCCATTGCAGGTGGCGTCGGTGCAGCCCCGCTCCTGCCCCTTGCCCGTTCTGACTGCGTCATGACCCTCCTCCTTGGAGCGAGGACCGAGAGCGAGCTCCTCTTCGTCGACCAGCTGGACGAGTGCACCGACGTGCTGATCGCAACGGACGACGGATCCCTCGGCAGCAGGGGATTTGTCACCCAGCTCATGGACGACCTGAACCTTGGTGCCTATGACCGGATTGCAGTCTGCGGCCCGGAAGTGATGATGCGGGCGGTGCTCGGAAAGGTTGACGAAAAAGGTATCGCCCACAAGACCGAGTTCTCCCTCCACCGGTACATGAAATGTGGTGTCGGGGTCTGCGGCTCCTGCTGCATCGACCCGTCCGGTCTCCGTGTCTGCCGCGACGGCCCGGTCTTTACCGGTGACAAACTGTTAAAAAGCGAGTTCGGGTATTACATGCGGGATGCAAGCGGACGGAAAAAGAATATCTGAAAGTACTAACACATTGTAGAAAATTTTGAGTTATCCGGTCCCTGGTGGAATCGCCCGGCCGCAGTTGGATACTGAAATCTTTTCCCTTCTTTTCGTACTGATGGAACCGGGGAATCTTGTGAGGTCAGAACAAATCCTGTTCCCCGATGGAAGGTTCTGAAATGAATTCATCAGGTATTACAGCGTTGACGGGTGATTTTACCGTAAATTATCTGCCAGGTCTGACTTTTCCGTCACATTAAGAAAAAGATATGAAGTCCTTGTGAATTAATATCTAGCAATGAATTTTGATTTCAATACATTTTTAGATGAAAATCTGGAAGTAAAATCGGTTTTTCCATTGATTGTTATAACGTTCTTATTAGCCACAATTACCATTCTTTTGAAAGACAGCCTTCAGATTATGTTTTTTTTCGCTCTGGCCACGCTATGTTTAGGATTTTGGATCATCAGACATTTTACGCTGTCCAATAATGAAAAAGTGGAAAAAATATTCATTGAATTAAAGAGGAAAGGAGTCGTTGGAAGAGAACGTGAAATCAAATATGATAAAAGTGTGCAGGTGTTCAAATCCGGATTATTTTTTTATAATACGATATTTTATAACGAAAACGGCTGCAAACTGGATGAGGACTCAATCAGGTTTTCTTTACTTCATGAAGAAGGCCATACCGTCAATAAACAATATGTACTCCCCCCATTCATTGTTACGTTGTCTTTGATCCTGATTCCCGTCTGTTTTTTACTGTTAGCTCAGACAGAGCTTATTGCCGCAGGAATGTTCCAGGTTCTTTTTTGGGATGCAACAATTATCTGCTTTTCTCTCCTGTTCATTATTTTAATGGTAAACAACCTCACTGAACCATTGAGATACGATGAATACCGGAGCGACGAGTATGCAGCAAAAATGTTAAAAGAAAAATTCAATATCTATAAACCGTCGATAATTGCCGATAATACCTTTAAGGCAATCAGGAAGCAACGGGGAAAAACGGAAGAAGAACAGGATTCGATAAAAAACCGGTTATTGTTTGCTTTTATACGGTATCATCCACGGGATGAAGATCGCGTAAAAAATATTCATGAAAAATTTGATGTAAAATAACATAATCAGTCTGTTCGTTCATCAACCAGGTAACAAGTTCTTGGGTAAGCCTTAAAAACGGGTGAACATCTTTTTCAAATACCGCACTGTCGACTGTGATATTATCAAAAAAAAATTTCGTGTACCATTATCAGCTACGCCTCCCTGTAATTCCCAGCCGGTACACGCCTTTGGGTGCACGGATCTCGAACCGTGCCCCTTTGCCCTGCTCACCGGTCTCCCTGATTGAGAGGCCGGTGATGCTGAGTATCTCCCCCGAGAGGAAGAGTCCGTAGCCGGTATTCCGGTAATACTCCCGCTTGAAGATACGCTCTTTTGCAATATCCGGGATGCCGACTCCGTCATCTTCGCACAGAATAATAATGTCGTCGCCGTCTTTCCTGCAGGAGAACCGGATAACGGTAACACGCCCCCCGTGGCGCACGGAATTTTCCACCAGGTTGTAAAAGACCTTCTCGAGCAGGTAATCGGCCAGGATCTCGAGGCCGCCAAGATCCTTTTCCACCTTTGAACCTTTGAGATCGAGGCCGGCAATGGCATTATCAATGGTCTGGGCAACGTCCTGCCACTGCGGTGCGTTCTCGCCGATGTTCTGGTAGTCCCGGGTGAAGCGGATCTGCTTCTGGATGAGATCAGTGATCTGCTCGATCTTCTGGAGTTGCCCGATGACCCCTGGATCCGTGACGGTTTCTTCCGCAAGCGAAAGGTACATCACAATTGCAGTGATCTGGTTGAGGATGTCATGGCGCGTGATGGACGAGAGCGTGTTGAGCTTGCGGTTGGCAAGCTGGATAGCTGTCTCGAACCGTTTCCGCTCCTGGATCTCGGATTTCAATATCTCGTTTGCCAGCATCAGTTCCTCGGTCCTGTCCTTCACCCGCTGTTCCAGTTCCTCGCGAGCCTTCGATACCACCTGTTCAGCAATTTTCCGGTCGGTGATATCAATGGCCGAACATATCACAAGGCCGTCCCGTGACAGAGATGCAGAGATGAGGAACTGCCGGACGACATTGTCGCGGGTATGGAAGAAAAGTTCGATGTCCCCGATCTGGGAGGTTTCGGTGACAGTTTTGATAAATGCATCCTTTCCGTCAGCATCGAACAGGATCCGGGAGAGGTTCTGGTTGAGCAGGTCTTCCCGTTCATAGTTGAGCATGCGTGCAAACTTCCCGTTGATCTCGCGGATCTCCCGGCTCCCGATGTTAAAGGTGAATATCCCGGCCTGGGAATTCTCGAAGATCCCCCGGTATTTGCGTTCCTCTGCCCTGAGACCCTCGGCAAACGAGGAGGTCACGACCCCAATCGTTACGAAGATAACGAACCACGCGGTGGACACCGCGATGAGGTTGGTGTTGAAATGGCCGTAATAATACACCAGTGACAAAAAAACAGTGCTGAGGCCAAGCGAGAACAGGACCCCCCGGCTCGGGTACTGGTATACGAAGATGATAATCGGCAGAAAATAGAGGAAGGGGAATACTTCGTAAATACCGTGTGTCAGCGAATAGATCGTCGCATACACAGCAAGGACAACGGTGGCAAGGATGGCGACAGCCCAGGATATCTGGTACTTGTGGGCGGTTGTCACGGTAAAGGTCATTTCTCCCCCTCAACCTCGTTGTCTGGAAGATCCTTTCCCTTTGGGAAGATCGTACTTTCAAAACGGCGGTGCTCAAGGATCTCTGCCTTCAGCTCCTTGTTGATCCGCTCGAGATGTGCTGTGCGTGCCCTTACCTGCTCTTCCAGATCTTCGAGGGTTTTTTGGATTTCCTCGTCCGCGATCATACTGCCGGTGATGTCGACTGCCGAGCAGAGCACCCGGTCGCGGGTGACCTGCAGGGGCGAGATGACAAACCGCAACACGGATGCGTCGCGTGCCCGGAGCAGGATTTCGGTATCGAGCGGTTTTCTCTCTGTTTTCACCAGATGTATAAATCCTGCCCTTTCATCGGCGTCCGTCCAGATCTGGGAGATGTCCCTGCCGATGAGATCCGTGCGTTCATACCTCAGCACTTTTGCAAACTTGGCATTGACCGCGATAAGCGATCCGCTGTTGAGGCTGAAACAGAATATCCCGTCCTGCGAATTGTCAATGATGTGGCGGATGCGGGTCCTCTCTTCAAGAAGCTGGTTGGCGTAGGATGAAGCAACAACCGCTATGGTCATGAATATGGCAAACCATGCTGTTGCAATTATCATGAGGTTTGTATCGCCGGAAGCCAGAAGGAAAACGAGGCTGATGTACATCAGGCTGATGAACAGGGCAAAGAGCACCGCCCGTTTCGGGTAGAAATACACCACAAGGATAATAGGGAGGATATACAGGAAAGGAAAGACTTCCGTGATACCATGGGTTAAGGAAAAGACCGAAGTGAGTATCGCTCCGATACAGGCCGCAGCGATCATGAAGAGTCGCAGGACTTCCTCAAATTCGCTGAACGGATATTGTCGCACGCGCCGAAATCCTCCTGTAATTCCGTTGTATATGGCGTATTTTGCTGTTGTACAATAATACTCGTTGATCTCATTGCATATATTTATATAGTAAATTATTGTGTTGCAGGATCCGGAGATTCCTGTGATTCGCGTGTATGGTCATATCCGGATTTTTCTGCGAGCGTGGCATTGATCCGGTCGAGTTCTTCCAGTTTGTTGATATTAGTGAAGGTCCGCAGTGAGGGATCAAACCGGCGCAGCTCCCCGACCGGCACGTACCGGGTTTTGAGACTGCGGACCATGGGCCGGAGCGAGAGCGAGGCATGGCTTTCGAGATACCCGAGCAGGACCGAACGACGGTACACCGCATGGAGCGGTTCGAGCATATCCTCGTTCCAGCTGGGAATGGCGGCGTCAGCGTCGCCGATTGAATCGAAGAGATAGGATACAACTGCACGCTCGATGCAGGGCATGTCACAGGCTGAAACAAAGAGGAGGTCACCCTTTGCTGCAAGAACCCCGGCATGCAGTCCTCCGATAGGACCAAGACCCGGCCGGATATCCGAAATACACCGCACTCCCCGGATGGCATCGAAGCGCCGGCACTGCTGTGGGCTCTTGGCCACCAGGATAATCTCATCGGTGATCTCCCGCAGCGAATCGGTGAGCCGCTCGATGAATGTCTTACCCTGGTACTGGAAAAAATATTTCTCCTGTCCGTTGGCCCGTCGTGCTTCCCCCCCGACAAGGATGATTGCGGATCTCAGGGCTGATCCCTCCTCTCGCTCAGCGACTCGCGGAACCTGATGAGATCGACGATAAAGGCATTGTACGGTGTCGGGATGCCATGGAGCCTCCCTTTTTCCACCACGGCGCCGTTGATAAAACCGATCTCGGTCGTCCTGCCCCGGGAGAGGTCCTGGAGCATGGAGGAGTGGTGGCGTGCTGTTGCCGGCAGCTGGACATCCCGTAAAAATGCCAGGTAATCGTCTGCCGTGGACCACTGCAGCCGCACTCCTTCTGCCCCGATCACCGCGAAGGCCTCATGCACGATCTGACTGATGATTCGCCATGACGGAGGAGCGGTGAGCTCCCCGTATGGCACCCCCATGATGGCGCCGAGGGGATTTAAGGCACAGTTATAGAGCGTCTTTCCCCAGAGGTCTGCCCGTATATCCCCGCTCTCTTCGGCCGGGATACCGGCTCGGTTGAAAAGCGCAACCAGCGTTCCGGTACAGCTATCCGTGCCACACGGAAAACGACCAACCTTTGCGGGCCCGGCCTCGACGGACACGTGGATTGCCGCGTCATTTTGCCATTCGAACCCAGTGATGATCATCCCGCCAATAACACGATCGGTGTACCGGCTGATGATCTCCTCGTTGCCAATCCCGTTCTGGAGGCTTACGGTCTCGGTATCGCGGATGAACGTGGCAAACTGCCGGCAGATCGCATCGGTGTCTTTTGACTTGGACGTGATGATAACGTAATCAAAGCGCGATTCGGGGAGTACAGAAACCGAAGCACTGAACCGGTATGCTGCATCCCCCCAGATGCCGGTCAGGGAAAACCCCTGTTCCCCGATGGCCTTTGCACTGGCAGCACGACAGACAGCGTGGACCGTACAGATGGTTGAGAGCTTTGCTGCAACCGACAGGCCGACTGCGCCGGCGCCAAGGATCAGAACACGGATATCAGACTTCATGGGATGAGGGGGAATCAGGTTTGTTGGATCAGATAGGTTTTATTCTCATCTCCAGTTGTAGTTTGCGCAAGGCCTTCTTTTCCATCGCCAGCAGCGCTTCCTTGATCTCAACAGATGGAGAGAACCCCCCGATCCCGTCTGCCGCTACCACCCGGTGGCAGGGAATAATGAGCGGTACCGGGTTACGGGCCATAGCCTGCCCGACCACGCGTGGGGAAGTTTTGGCCTGATGTGCGATCTCTCCGTAGGTGACCGTTCTCCCGTACGGTATGCTCCGGACTGCACGGTATATAGCCGGGTAGACCTCATCCCCGTGAAGGGCCGGGGTGTCGAACGTCGTGAGGTCGACTGCGCGGCCGGCACAGTACTGCCGGATAGGGTCAGGGACATCACCTATAATCCCGGTTGTTGCAAACCGGATGCGATGAACGGTATTACCGTCGTGGTAGACATGGACGTACCAGAGCCCCAGCCGGCACGAACCGCTGTTCATTTCCATTGCCCGACCACCTCCCGGAACCCCGCTGCATCGCAGACGACTAATTCTTCCTGAATCCACCCGGGAAGAGCGTTTTTCACACGGTTCTCGAGGAACCGTTTCTCCGCGAGCACGAGGACGCCGCGATCCTCGGGAGTCCGCAGAACCCTCCCGAGCGCCTGCAGGGAGCGGTTGATCGCCGGCAGGGTATAGCAGAGGAACTCGCCCTCCGCACCGAACTTGTGCCGGAAATAATCGATCATCATGCGCCTCACGCGGTTGAATGGTGCCAGCGGGAGACCGACCACCATAGCGCCGTTCAGCATTTCGCCCCGGTAGTCAAGACCCTCACTCCATTTCCCGCCGCAGACGGCAAACATGATGCCCGATTCTCCCCGCAGGGGCAGGGAGAGGAAGGCTGAGAGTGCAGCACCGGCATCCGCGGCATCGCGGGGCTCGATGAAGACCTGCCTGCCCCGCAGGTGCGGTGCTGCGAGGTCAGCGTAGGACTCGAGAATCTGATAACTCGGGAAGTAAATCGCCCGGTTTCCTTTCAGGGCCGAGAACGCCCGGATATAGTCCAGGACTTTCGTTGTGTTTTCCTTGTTCTGCCGCATCGAGTACGCGGTGGTGATGTCGTTTGCACAGGCAATAAGACGGTTCTCTTTCGGGAAGGCATTGGGCAGTGCAAGCGTCGTAAGCGGTATATCTCCGAAATACAATTTCCGAAAGCTCTCGACCGGCGAGAGCGTGCCGGAGATCAGGACGGTGCTGGCATGGGCGGTACAGACCTCCGTGAGTGCAGCGGCCGGGTCAATGTTCCGCACCTCGAGCGTGATCCCTGCTTCCCCTTTCCGGTACAGTGTCAGGTACGCCGGGTCAGTGGCTGACTGGGAGAGCCGGAGCAGGAACTGGGTGAGCCCCTCGATGGCGGTCTCCCGGAACTCCCCGGCCTTCTGGTTCTTCTCCCGGATCGATTCCGCGATGCCGATGAGGTCGTCCACGATCTCGTCCATTGACTTGTAGAGCGATTCCCTCACCACCATCCGGTCCAGGATGGCAGGATCGAACCAGTCCTCTACCTCGTGGGAGTTCTCAAGGCCTCTGATGAACTCGGTGAGCCGGGGCAGGATGTGCCGGACCGCCTCCGCACCCTTGTGCCTGCCCCGCATGCCGGAAAGTTCGCGGGAGGCCTGCTCGAGGTCCCGCTGCTCCATGGTCACGGTCATGATGCCGGTGATGGTGTCCCCGCAGTTGTGCGCCTCGTCGATGAGGAGCAGGACATCCTGCGGTTCGACACCGAGGTTCGCGTAGAGCTGTTCCCGGATCCCGCGGTCGAAGAGGTGGTGGTAGTTGAGGATGATGACATCCGTTGTCCGTGCTGCCTGCAGCATCAGCTCGTACGGGCAGCACTGGCCGCTGAATTCCCCGAGTTCCTTTGGGGGGACCATGTTTGCGATCACCCGTTCTGCCCGTGTGCGCAGCTCTGTCGAGGGCACCATACGGACACCCATGGTCTCGGCCGGCACGAACATCCTGCTCATGATGTAATACGGGCAGAGGAGCGGGTGTTCCTTGTCCATCCGCCGGATCTGCTGGACGATGAACGGGTCTTTGATGGGGTTTAACGCCCCCTTCTCTGCCCGGTCCCGCATCAGCGAGTTCGAGAATGCCTTGACCCCCTCGCACCGACGGTACACGTCCCCTTCACCGCCGAGCGGGCACATGCTCTTCTTGCCGACCAGGTATACGGTCTTGATCTGCGGCTGTTTCTTTTTCACAAGCTCGAGCTCGCGGATGAACGTGGTGAGCTGGCTGATGGTCCGGACCGCGATCACGATCTTGCGCTTCTTCCGCTCGCTCAGGAGCGAGGCAACGACACTCGACTTCCCGGATCCCGTCGGGGCATCGATCATCGCGATGCCGCCGTCCCGTGCCACGGTTGCAGCGACCTCGAGCATATGGCGCTGACCCGGGCGGTACTCACTGTACGGGAAATAGGTGTCGATGGTGTCCATTTCTCTTCAAGTGTTTGCGGCCGGATGTTTTATGGGTGTGGTTCCGGATTGAAGGTGATAGATTCCACGCAGGGAGGTACACACCCTGCCGTTGTCGGGATCCCGGGGAAACGGTATTCTGATCCCTTTTGGGGTCTGTGTACGGGAATGAGCATGACGATCAGGTGCACCCGGAAGTGATCTATCCTGTACGTGGATGCAGGTGATAAAGAAAGCAGCCAATGTGCTCTCAATGCAGGAAGCGTTCTTCACACCATGATACCGCAGCCTTATACTGCTGCTCTTCCTTGCCCTGAACTAAATTTATAAAAGCCAGCAGATTCCATTTCCAACTATTCCAGGCTCTTCTGTTAACAAAGATGGAGATGAAGGGCCATGGGTGGTGTGAATCTTATGGTAAAAGCAGCAACAACAGCGAAGAAGGGAAGCGTGAAGAAAAAAACAGCAACCGCGGGGAAAAAGAGCGCAACAGCAAAAAAAGAAGGTGCCGCTCTTATGAGATATAAGTGCAGGGTTTGCGGATATGTCTACTCACCTCTTCGCGGGGAGCCGCATAATGGAATTCCTGCAGGCACTCCCTTTGAGGATCTTCCTGAGACGTATCTTTGCCCTGTCTGTGGATTCCAGGGAAAAGGAAAGGTTGGCAAATGGGGTTTTGACGAGTGGCGGCCGACACGGTATGTCTGTTCCATGTGCGATTACATCTATGATGAGAAACGCGGTGAACCCCACCATGGCATTAAACCGGGGACAAAATTTGAGGACCTGCCGGAAGATTATGTCTGTCCTGTCTGTGCAACCGATCCAAAAATTGTGTTGCGTTACGGGAATGTTGTCAAGCAGGGGTTTTCTCCGCTGTACGAATGATGAATAATACCCTCTCTCTTTTCATTCTGGAAATAATTTCCATTTGGAACGGTCTGACGGGAAAAGGCCTGTTCCTTTACCCGCCTTGGTAGTATACCCGCAAGGGATGCTCACCTGTCGGGGTTGACTGAACGCTCCCGCATGAAGGAGACGCGTGGTATCCGGGGTAACAGAGATCTTTTTTTACCGGCTTCAGGGGGACAGGATAACCTGCTGGCATTCGTAAAAAACCGGATAAAAATTATTGCTATTCCCCTGACGGATCCGTGTATGAAATTGTGAGCTGTACGGTGCTGTCAGCAAAGGCGATGCTCCGATCCCCGTCAAAAGTACCAAAGACAAAGACCTCCCGGTTGAGCGGGATATAGGTCTCGACCACAATCGCTTCCTCCTTCTCTTCGAGCGCGATGCCGCGTTTCGCGATCAGGTCGAGGATGCCCTGCGGGATGTTGTGGCCGGCCATCAGGTAGTGGATTCGCGAATCGATCCGGCTCTTCACCTCCACAACGGATACGCTCGTACGGTCGGTTGTCTTGTGAACCATAAATCCTCCGCTATGCCTTTTTGCGTGCTGTGTCACGATCGGGGCCTCGAACCCGCACAGCACCTTCAACGCATTCTCCGCTACCTGGAAATTGAGGAAATCGTTCCATGCCTGTTCAGACAGGCCTGCCTGTTTCATCATGTCTCCGGCAAATGAGACCATGGCTGCACCCTTGGCAAAATATGCCATGATGCTGGAGAACCGGATAAAGTACGGGGAGGATACCTGCATGACCGTGAAGTCGCCGCTGGTCTCGAAGAACCGGAACCCTTTCACGTCCGCGATCCGGTCCCCGGCTGACGGCACCGGGATCCCGCCAACGTTCGCACGGAGTCCCGGATGCGTACCGGAGATCTCCGACTCCCTGCTCATGACAAACACGCCGTAGAACGCAACATGCTCCCCGGTCGTGGGGAGGATGCAGTCGGGAGCGCCGGCCAGGCCATACACCAGAACCGGTGCGTCCTTCATAAAATTTGGGGAAGCCCGGAATGCTTTCATGAGTTCTTTTTGCTTGTTTGCAACCCTGCGCTGGTTGAGGACCGAATACGCATAGAGGCTGATGATGGCGAGGATGATCAGACCGAAGACGTTCAGGCCGGTGGTATCGGAGGATGCCATTAATGAGAGGTGATACAGGATGGGGGATGAAGGTGTCGGTTTTTATAGGCGCTCTCGGGTCAGGGAAATTTTCAGCCTCTTCGGTCTGTATTCACACCCGGAAAAAAGTGATGCATTTCTTGTCAGGAAAAATTTTTCACCGGTTATCTGCAAGAGATTTCACGGGTACCCGCTCACCTCAATCCCCATCTCGGAAAAATGCGGATCATTCGTCACCACCGCAGCGCCGGCCGCCCGGGCTGATGCTGCGATTATAGCACCGGCAACAGAGATCCCCGGCCGTTTGAGCATGCCGGCCTCAACCGCGATCTCCGCAGAGAGCGGAACGAGGCTCAGCTTCGAGCCCTGGACCTGCATGACCCGGAGCCGAGCGGTTGCTGCGTCGGTCTTTCGTGAATAAATGTACGCGAGTTCGGTCAGTGTGATCGATGCGACGAATCCTTCGATCTCTCCAACCTGGACCTCGTCAAAATATTTTTTGATGGTTTCCGATCCGGCTTCGCGGCTGAAGAATGCAAGAAACGCGTGCGTGTCAAAAAGCAGCTTTCTTTTCGAGATCATCGTCCCATTCCTTCCGCAGCTCTCTGATTATCGTACTGGTATCCTTCACCTTGTCAACGCCCCAGAGCATCGAGAGGCTGACCAGCGGCTGGAGCCGGATCGCATCGTTCTCTTCCACGAGTACGAGCGAGTCGCCTTCTTTGAGCGAGAATTTTTTCCGGACTTTTGCGGGGATGACGACCTGGCCCTTGGAGGAGAGGGTGACAACTTCCATGATATTTATTGGGAATTGTAAGACAATATAGTTTTTGGCTTAAATAGTAAGATATAATTGCTATTGTAAGACACGTGTCAGTTGCATGAACCTCTGGAGCGCCCTGGTGGGGTGAAGTCAACGGTGGCGATTTCAACCTCCGATTGCCCCTTTTTTTGGCATGGTTGGCAACATTTCGATGAAAAGCGGCACCCTAATTTCAGGAAATGACCATTTCAGCCCCTGATTGGCGATCTGACGCCCTTTTTCTGCCCGGAAATGTCC
>Ga0105103_10001397_pt1 | contig 13298 bp, 10 predicted proteins | sample PPLLaktember2015_2_FD_79107 | JGI IMG/M metagenome (GOLD analysis project Ga0105103, IMG submission 79107) | Freshwater sediment microbial communities from Prairie Pothole Lake near Jamestown, North Dakota, USA - PPLs Lake P7 Core (6) Depth... | ecosystem: Environmental > Aquatic > Freshwater >...
AAGCAAGGGGCGGAAGCTCAGACAGAAGGGAGGAAACCCCATTATCACCGGAGATTTCTTCCTCCGCAGTGGCAGAGTAAGCCAGGTTAAAGGAGAGGTTACTCCTTTCGTAGAAATGAAGGAACACCGCCAGCAGGGAGACCACCGATGCACCTGCATCGTTGCTGCCCAGCCCGGTGATTTTTTCTCCTTCCACGACAGGGGTAAAGGGATCAGCACTCCATCCGGGGACAGGCCGAACCGTATCTATGTGGGAATTGAGCAGGATGACCGGTTTCCCGGAGGCAAAGTGCCGGTTCAGGCACCAGGTATTGTTCCCCCTGGTTTGGAAGGGAACCCCCCTCACCCGTAGAAAATCCCTGATTACCTCAGCAGCCCTGTCTTCTTCCTTGCTCAAAGATGGCGTACTGATCAGGGTTTTCAGCAATGTGACAAATTCCTCCATTTGCTCCGAATCCTGAATGGTTAATCTGTTTCCTCCAGGGGATTTGGGTTTTCCTCCCTGCTGAATTTCCGGTAGGAGAACCAGGCCGCTATGCTCAGCAAAATGACCACGGCTGCTCCGATGAATACTCCGGTGGGGACCGGGGCCGGCTCACCCTGGGCATAGGAGTGAAGGCCGGAGAGGTAATAGTTCACTCCGAAATAGGTCATTAAGACAGAGCAAAAGCCGATAATAGCGGCAAAACTGATGGCAAAGGGTCCACGGAATCCGGGAATCTTATCCATATGGACCATAAAGGCATACACCAGAACCGTTACCAGCGCCCAGGTTTCCTTTGGATCCCAGCCCCAATAGCGGCCCCAGGATTCGTTGGCCCAAACACCGCCTAAAAATGATCCGATGGTCATCAGGAACAGCCCGACAATAAAGGCAATTTCAATAATCACCACCAGCTCTTTGATGGTGAAGGGGATTTTTTCATTGTGGAAGGGCCTCTGAAGGATCATGAGTATCAGGTTAAGGATACCCAGCAGGGCGGCAACACCAAAGAAACCATAACTGGCGGTGATCACTGCCACATGAATGACCAGCCAGTAAGATTTCAGCACAGGTACCAGGTTGGTCAGTTCAGGACTCATCCAGCTCATGCCGGCCACAAAGAGTGAAATGGCAGATAATACAGTAGTTACGGCCAGTGTCATGGGTGAACGACGTGCAAAAACAAGACCGGCAAGGCAGGTGGCCCAGCTGATGTAAAGCAGTGTTTCATACCCGTTGCTCCAGGGGGCATGTTCCGAAATGTACCACCTGATCCCCAATCCTGCGGTATGTATGAGGAAGAGGATGGAAACGAGGGAAAAAGACCATTTCCAGGAGATGCTGACCCGGCTGCCGGCTGAAAGGAGAGAAATGAACTGTATCACCATCAGGAAGAGGCCCAGCAGGACATATAGCTTAGCCAGTTTGCTGAAAATATTGAAGTTGATGTAAAATATCTCCAGGTTGGTTTTGAAGGCCGGGGGATAGATCCTGGCTCCGAGTTTCTTCTGGTTCTCTTTCAGCTGCTCCAGAAATTGTTCAGCTTCTGTGTAATTTCCGGTTTGTACCGCTCCCTTTAAAGACTGAAGGTAGCTGAAATAGAGGTCAATGCCGGGGACAGGGTCGCTGTGCATGCCGCGGGGGGCTGCATCCTGAACGGAAAGCCACTTGTTATCGGTTGCCTCCGGCAATGGGAAAATGGTTAGAAATCCTCCGGAGAAAAAGGTATAGAGAATATTTACCCTTTCATCCACATTGATCACCTCTTTGTCGAACCGTCCGCGCATGGCCGGCTTCTTGTCGTACGCTTCACTGACCAGCCTGGAGAGGCGGTAGCTCCCTGCGCTGTCGTTTTCAAACATACTGCTGAAGGATACAAATTTACCAGTGGCGTTGCACATGGTACGTAACTGTTGGTCTCCAACCCTGATCAAGGGTTTGACCTGCCAGCTCTCCGGAGAGATCAGCATTTCCAGGATAACCTGAACCGGTTCTTTGTCTTCGAAACTGCCCTTTTTCATCACTTTCCGAAGAATCTCCGAAGCAAGTGTATTCACCGGTTCAATACGGCCTTCGTTGTTCTGGACCATTAAAGTTCCAAATTTCCGGGCATGAGTCAGATCAACCGATGGATCTTTCTTTTGTGCGGTTGCCGTTCCGGTAAAAAGCAAGAATCCCAGGAAGATGACGGATGCGAAATACCTGCCCCGCTCCCTGCCCAGCCTGGCCGATGTCCTAACCAGCCGCATAAATTTTGATTTCCGGCTGAAAAGGGTGAGTATCATTCCAAGGGTCATCAGGAAATAGCCGATGTAGGTCACCGTGGTTCCTGGTGCGTCATAATTTACGGAAAGAATGGTGCCCTTTTCGTCCTGATCAAAAGAGGACTGAAAGAACCGGTACCCTCTGTACCTCAGGATGTTGTTCATGAAGATGCGGAACGGTTTGTTTATGTTATGTGCCGGGTCGGATAGGGTCACTTCACTGGCAAACGAAGAGGGGCTTTTGGAACCGGGGTATCGTTCGATCTGAAAATCATTCAGAATCAGGGAAAAAGGCAGCACATGCACTGCTGATCCGTAGGTTACACTAACTTTCATCTGATCAAACTGAGCCTCTTCCGCTTTACCTGTTTCCCCCTGTTTGCCGTAAACAAAAAGGTCTTTGCTTTCCAATCCGGTTTGTACCCTGATGTGGCAGGCATCGTTTGAAAAGGCATTGGCATGAGAAGGTACATAGACCAGCTGTGATTTTCCCCGGGGCACATAATCTTTAAGCACGAAACCGATGTTCCCGGTCTGATAAATGGTTCTTTGTCCCAGCTGGTGTTCCCTTCCGGGATCCAGTTTTCGCATATTGCTCTGGTCCATGCCGGCAACAAAAAGGGTATCTGACGATTCCAGGAAAAGGCTGTCCTTCTTCTCACTGAAACGGATTCCTGGAGATAAAGAGTCAGTCGCAAACCCGAAAGTGATCCCTTCAATAGTTTTGGTCTCGTTTTTCTTCAGCAGAAAATCGTACCGCTGTGTTTGCTGGTTGACCGCCAACAGGGCGAGGATGGGTTCACCCTGCTCATCGGCAACCACCGTTTCTGCGGCGGAAGGTACATATTGAAGGTTTTCAACCGTTATGGTTTTCCCAGAATGTGAAAATGTTTCTTTGAAACGGTTGGCCGTATAAGGGGAGAACCTGACTTCCTTTTGCATCCTGAAGGTATCGTTTCCCTGAATGGCCGTAATGGTAAGGTAAGTTGCTTCTGTCATCAGCGCATTGTTCTGTCCTCCTTCCCTGATGTGGAGGGAACCTTCAAAACCTGACCACCGGCTGACAGCAGCGCCGGCAAGGATAACAACAAACGCCAGGTGGAAAATTATGACACTCCATTTCTTTTTTTCGATCAGCTTATGATAGAAAATGCTGCCGATGAGGTTAACGGCATTCAGCAACAAAAGGATTTCAAACCAGGTGGCGTTATAAACCAGGATTTTGGCCGTTGATGTTCCATAGTCATTTTCAATAAAGGTGGCATATCCGATGCTCATAAAGAAAATGACCAGCAGTATGCCGGTGGTGGCCATGGAGAAAAAAGGAGCAATGAATTTCGAGATTCTGTTCATGTATTCACAATTATTTGAGCAATATATGGGTAAAAATCAAATGCCAAATATAATTAAATGTATTTAAAGACCATGAATGGCCGCTCCTCCGCTAAGGCATTCTTCCATTGAAATCTTACCACCGTAATATTTCGGCTCTTAAAATGAAACCAGCTAATAGAGTTGGTGATGGCATTCCGAACAGAGTTTGGTTTTCCAGGCATCATTGATGTTTACAGGATGCTGGAATTCAAGCGATTCCATAGACTGGGAAAATTGCATTTCACCCGGTCTGCCCTGTGCCATAATGTTGTGGCATAATTTGCAGTCGCGTGAAATGATGCGGCCGGTGTCGCTTTTATGTTTATCGTTGTGACATCTGTAGCAGCCCTTGGTTTCCAGATGACCGAGGTGCAGCGGATAAACGTTCCATTTTACCTTCATCACGGGGAAAATGTTCCGGCTGTACCCATCCTGAATGGCTTTGATGGTTTGTGCTATGTCTGCTTTTTTTTCTTCCATGAGTTCCGGATACATTAATTTGTAATACTCCTGAACCTGTTTTTCTATAGAAAGAAAGGCTGAATCCCTGGTGGCGTAATCCTGGATGAGCACCTGCATGGCAATGATTTTGGCATCGGGAAGCGTGTGGGGAATTGTTCCGGCAGTTATGGCTTCGTCGATAAAATTCTGGGGCGGGAGATAATTATGTGACGGGCGGTTGTGACAATCCATGCAATCCATCAGCTTGATCTCCTGCATTTCCAAAGCCTGTGGTATTATTGTACTGTCAGGATCTGTATACACATGGCTCTCCCCTGTTTTCAGGTTGCTGAATCTTACCCATGGGATGGACTGTGGATCTTCGGGATGCACCCTGTACTCAATTTTTACATCCGGGTTGATATGCCAGTGAATCCCTTCCTGCAAACCCATTGCGCTGAAAGTGGCACTTGTTTTCATCAGCAGTTGGATATCCCACTCTGTATTGGCTTCATCGGCAATATATGATCTTTTCATTCTCATTTTCCGGTCGTAAAACTTTTGCGGCCAGTGACACTGTTCGCAGGTTTCCCGGGCGGGACGTAAATTATGGATGGGTGTCGGGATTGGTCTGGGATATTTATTGAACATGACAGAATAGACCTGGTACAAACCGGAAAGCTTGCTTTTGACATACCAGTTGGCACCGCTTCCGACATGGCAATCCACGCATTTTACCCTTTCGTGCGAGGATAAATGATAGGCTGCATATTCAGGTTCCATCACCTTATGGCATAGCTTTCCGCAGAATTCGACCGATTCTGTATAGTGAAAAGCTTCGTAACTTCCAACCGAGGTAAGAAGAATGAATACCAGGGTTCCGGCACCGAAAATCAGGGTGGCATTTCTTATTTCCGGGCGGTTGAAATCAAGGGAAGGCCATTTTAATCGTTCTTTTTCAGCTCCTGCTTTTGCCTGTTTCCTGCTTGTGATGAGCATTCCTACCGGGATCAGGATCAGACCGATGATCATGAAAATGGGCAGAATGATGTAAATAAATATTCCCAGATATGAACTTCCGGCATCGAAAACAACGGAAATCAAAAAGAGGAAAATGATGAAGATCAGGCTAACGGATGCCAATGCGGCACCCATAATGGATGTCCAGTTGCGCACCGACCGGGGTAATCTGAATGGTTTACGATTCATACATGCAGGTTTTATTAGTTCGACAAAGCAAATCAACAATGATTACCTGAATTTGCCTGGTCCAGGAGAACAAGGAGGATCAGGCCCTTTTTTCAATCTGAACGATCAGATCTTTAAAGATAACAAAATGAAAGGGAAGTAAAAAATACCAGTAAAGATGTCCGAAGAATCCTTCAGGCTGAAAATAAGCATTGACTGTCAGTTTATTTATGCCTTCATAATTCCGGATGTCGAATTCCAGCCAGGCCTCTCCGGGCACTTTCATCTCCGCCCTGAGCAGGAGTTGTTTGTCCTTGTCGATGTTTTCCACCCGGAAGAAATCTATGACATCATTTGCTCTCAGACCGGATGCGCTTCTCCGGCCCCTGGAAGTTCCCACACCCAATAAAATCCTGTCGGCAAATCCCCTCAGTCTCCACATCCAGTTGGAGTGGAACCAGCCTGATTTACCCCCGATGAGGCAAAAAGATTCAAAAAGGGAATGGGCGCTTTTCATGGTAAGTTTACAATAGGTACTGGTATACCTTGGGGGCGGATTCATCTGGTGGAGTCTTTTCTGCAACTCGTGTGCATAGGGATAAGAATCTGACCACCGGGTATATACCTGGTCGTTCTCCACCAGAACAAGGGCACGTTCCAGCGATTCTGTAAAACTCAGGGGCTCAAAGGGAATGAGTTTCCTGATGTCATCATTCTGGCAGACGACTTCATTTATACAACCTTCCACCAGTACTTTGGTAAGGGGCGGCGGAACAGGCGTCAGCAATCCGGCAAGATAACCGTAAATGGCAGGATGGGAAAACATCGCAGGTATGAACCAGCGTTTTTTGTGCAGCAGTCTGGCCATTACCCTGAGCTTTTCATCATACCGGATGACCGTCGCTCCTCCGATGTCAAAGGAATTATTACCCTGAAGGCTTTTGACTTCAAGAATACCAACCAGGTATTTGATGACATCACGGATGGCAATGGGCTGGCTTTTTGTTTTGGCCCAGTAAGGGATAAAAAATACGGGGATATTTTTTACCAGGTTCACCAGGATCTCATAGGAGGCGCTTCCGGATCCGATGACCATTCCGGCCCGGAGAACCGTTACAGGCACTGTTCCCTTGCAGAGTTCAGCGGCGACAAGGTTCCTGCTTTCCAGGTGGGAGGAAAGGCCTGAATCCGGGTTGCCCAGTCCTCCGAGATAAATGATGTGTTTCAGCCGGTTATTTTCAGCAGCATTTTTGAAATTGACAGCAGCCTGAATGTCGATTGGTTGAAATTTCCGCATGCCCAGCATCAGGGAGTGGATAAGATAAAAGGCCGTATGAATGCCGTTGAGGGCAGCATCCAGGGCATCCGTATCGAGCGCATCGGCAACAATCACCTCTGCACCCGGCCATCTTTCTTCCCAGCCCGGCAGGGGTGCCCTGATCATAATTCTGACCTTATAACCCCTTTGCATCAGCTCGGGTATCAAACGGCCACCGATATACCCTGTTCCTCCGGTCACCAGCACTTTTCCCATATCCGGTGCGGGATGCGTTGGCAAATCCTTGCAGAAATAATCAGGCTTTACAGTGGTGCTCATTTCAAGAGATAAAAAAACCGGAATTCACATGAACTTCCGGTATATAGGACAGAAATCTATTCTGAGTTCTCCTTTTTGACCTTCCCTGCTCTGTTAATCAAAATGAGTTGAATGATGGCGTACAGGTAATGTCCCCAGACGCCTGCCAGCATAATGATCAGTGTGATGATCATCCAGAGGGGGGCAATGGGAGTCCATAATTCCCGTGTGGGGACCTCCGGATTGTCTCCGTGTTTTTTCAACGCCCAGTTGGTCTCTGCGACCGCCTCCAGGTTACCGAAATCAGCATTTTCTTCAATCCTGGCATAGATTTTCACCACACCGGCAGAATCGCCGACCAGATCTGCCGGAAAATCAGATTCGCCTTCCCCGTCTTCTTCCAGCCAGCCGTCAACAATCTTTTGCATGCTGAACATGCGGGGAACAAACAGATACACATCCATATTGGCGAGTGGTACTTCTTCTCCTTTTTCGTTGATCATAACCCCCTGGCAGGTGATCTTCCTGACTGAGTCAATTTCTGCAAAACCAATCGAAATTCTTGCATCTTTGACCGCCACATCAGCTTCGGATGCCTCAAATTTTGGGGTTCCGTCAAACCTGCAAACGAATTTCATGATCCCGTCAGGGCCGGAGATCAGTTTCGAAGAGGACTGCAGGGTGAGGACAGCCTTTCCGTCTGGTCCTGTTTTTATTGAAGCTATAAAATTCTCCTCTTTTTCTGAAGGATTGAAGAAGTTCACATCCAGGCCTTCCGCCGGAACTTCACCGGAATCGTTCGTTGAGGTGATCCTGGCGACCAATGTTCTGGTGCCGTCGGCATATTTCCAGGTGGAAAATTTCAAATTAACAGCTACAGGTTCTTCCTGACCGGAAACCTGGCTGATGATCAAAACAGTAAGAAAGAAAAATGCAATCAGCCGTGAAATAAATATTACTGGTATCTTTTTCATACGATTTCCTGATTTACGGTTCAACTATTCTTCCGGTACCTTTTCGTTCTTCACGCTGATCAAAGGGCTGACCTCATCTTCTCCTGAAACATGGATTACCGGAACCAGCCGGGTGGCCAGAGTGAAAAAGAGCATGAAAGCGGCAATCCCCCCCAGGGTCAGAACCCATTCCACCCAGGTCCCGGTGTAATGTATCCAATCCGTACGGTTGTCCTGGATCGGCAGGTAGGGAGATTCCAGGGTCGGAACCACGATCAGGTACCGGTTGAGCCACAGTGCGATGATGACCACTACCGCTGTGATGGTGATTATCGGGATCGTTCTTAGCCGCCGGAATCCGATCACGATCAGCGGCATCAGCACCCCTATGTAATTGGAAATCACAAAAGCCCAGTAATACCTGTCAAACAATACTTTGATCAGGATTTCATCGTTTTTCTCAGAACCATACCATTTGGTAAGGTATTCGCTGAAGGTGAAATACCCGTAAAAGGCAGCCAGAACAAGCATGATCACCCCGATATTCACAAAATGCTTCTGAGTGATGTAGTTTTCCAGGTGATAAATTTTCCTGTAGATGTACATGATGACGATCATCACGCCGGTGCCGGAATAAACCGCTGCGATGACAAAATAGGGGCCGAAGATGGTACTGTGCCAGCCGGGCTGGAGGGTAACGCTGAAGATCCAGGCCAGAACCGAATAAACGATGATGGCGATGGCAATGACCATAGCTGCCATAATGTCGGTGGCTCTTTTCAGCCGTTCCTGTTGCTCAGGTAACCCCCTGTAGTTCAGTGCCAGTATCCGGTACAGTTTTTTACGCCAGGGAGCGATATTCAGGCCTTCATAATCCCTGAGAAGGGCGATATCCCTCAGAACGGAAAGATAAAGGAAAATGATACACCCGAAAATATCGGTGGAAATGGCGATCACGTCCCAGGTAATAGGGGATTGAATCCTTCCGAATAGAGCCAGGTTGGGCAACCGGTCTAACCTGCCGATGCAGAGGAGGATGTACAGGGGGCCTATTAACAGGGCTATAATGGCGATCAGCTCAGCGATCCTAATGATGGGTTTGCGCCACTTTACCCGGAAAAGATGGAGGGATCCCCCGATCAGAGCCCCGGCGTAGCTGACGCCCATAAAGAAAATGAAGTTGACGATGTAGATGCCCCAGACCACATTATCCCTCATTCCGGTAATGATATGGCCATGGGCGATCTGCATGATCAGGGCATAAATGCCGAGCAGTACCAGAATGGTAAGTAAAATCATCCAAATCCAGGATTTGGTACCCGGCCGGTTCAGCTGAGGAGCAAATTCCTGCAACATCGCACTGGTATCTGTATGTTTATTGCTGCTCATGATGTTGTCCTGTTTTTAACATAAGGGGTATCCTTGTATCTTTCCTGAATGGATTCATCCAGTCCGTCAAAGCCTCTTTCAATCGGGAACTGCCGGTTTACGGGAGGCAGATAATAAACATTCGGACGTGTTCCCAATGATTCGAGGTAACGGTACCCACTCCTCTTCAGGATCAGTTCACTGAATTTAACCGTTTCATCACCGTTGGTAACAGAATCTTCATTGACGTCGCCGAAATAAATAACTCCCATAGGGCAGGCTATAACACAATGGGGCAATTTGCCTTCGTCCAGCCTGTCGGCACAGAATACGCATTTGGAGACAGTTCCTTCCCTGTGGGGGACGGAATTTTCAGGATTATACACCACCCCGGTTTCAAATACCGTCTCGTGTTCCCAGGCAAATATCCTTGCGGAATAGGGGCACCCTGTCATGCAGAACTTGCACCCGATGCATCTTTCATTGTCCACCAGTACAATACCATCCGACCGTTTAAATGTAGCCCCTACCGGGCAGACGCTGACGCATAAGGGATTATCACAGTGGAAGCAGGGTTTCGGGAACCAGTAAGGGGCTGTTTTATCCGAATCCTGCAACAGGTATACTCTCATATATTCCTGATGAGAAGGCAAATGGTGACCTTCCTGGCATTTATCCACACATTTCCGGGCATTCTTACATTTCGCCAGGTCAATGACCATGACGAATTTCCTGCCCGGAATACCTTGTTTGGATTCCTGGATCAACTGCCTGGAAGTTTTGACACTGGCCTTGGGTACTTCAACGATCTTTCCGTCGGTGGTCAGTACCTTGACGGTCTCACCGCCGGATTCATCCGTGCAGGACGGGAACAGTGAACCGCCTGCAACGGCTCCGGCTCCCGAGATCAGTCCGAATTTCAGAAATTTCCTTCGGGAGGATCCGGGATTGTCCTTGTTAATTTTCTCACTCATACAATTTGGTATTTGCCGGTAAGTTACAAGATTATTTCTTATTCTTCATGCTGATGCCAACCGGTCAGCATGGCCTTGAAGCTGCTTCCGGGAGGTTTGGGTATGGTGCAGAGATAAATATGGATTACCATAAATAAGGACAGGAAAAATCCCGAAATGATATGAACCAAATCCGTAAAGTGAATGCCACTGGTTCCGAAAATTCTCTTTATAAAGATTAACTCCGGGAATAAAAGCGCCCATCCTGTGATAAAAATAAGGGGCATAAACAGGTAGATCACCATGATATAGGTGATTTTCTGCAAGGGATTGAACTTTCTCTTTTCCGTGACCGGGAATGGTGTCTTTTCTCCTTTGAAGATTCCGTAAGTATAATAACGGAATTGGTCCGCTATCTGTCCTTTTGTTTTTTTCCATTTCAACCGGTAGAACTTGCCGTTCGGCGTGAACAGATTCCCGATGATAATGATTCCATAATTGAAAAAGAGCAGGATTCCGCTGATATTGTGTGAGGAAACAGCCACATCAAACCTGATTATGGTAAAATCAGGATTGGAATACTGCATACTCAGTCCTGTAATGATCAGTATAAGAAACAACAAAGCATTGATTATATGCCATATCCTGATCCAAATGGGATATAAATACATTTTCCCCTCCATTATTTTTTTTGTTTGACTTTTCTTAATGCAGTGTGAATGATGATTCCCATGATGGCCATTCCGAAGATCACCAGACTCAGGATATTCAGGAAAATGTTCCTGTTTGCCCCGATGACATAGGATTCATTGAGGATGGAAGCATTGACGAAACCCAGTTCATTTCTTCTCTCCTTAGCCTGGTGACGGTATAGGGAAGCCATCAGGATAGAGTTGGACGAATGGCATTCCACACATAATTTAACCGCCTTATCTTTGGGAAGTATATTATGGGCTACCATCAGTGAATCATTGACCTTGGTATGACATTCAATACATCTGACATTTGTGAAGTGGGCAGTTTGGTTAGGTAGAAATTCATGCCGGTCCATGACGTCAAATAATCCTTTCTCTGAAAGCAACCCGAATCTGTCCTTGTTGGAATGACAGCTCAGGCACATGTTGTTGTCGTAAGAGATCGATTCGGTCATTACTTTGGAATCCCGGGCCATTGGCCGGTAATAATGGGGATTGTGGCATTTGTAGCATCCGAAATGTTCACCGGTTGCTGTGAAATGAACACTTTGCTGAAATTCAGCATCCACTTCTTCAAAATGGTACTTTGCATAGGTGTCGTCACCACCGTGACAATCCAGACAGGTGTTGATGGGTTCCAGTTTTAATTCGCCGTTGTGTGGCCAGGTTTCATAATCGGGAGAATGGCAGTCGGTACAATTGAACTTGTGATGGACACCTGAGGAGATGCTTGCCGTGTCCAGAATATAATAGGGATTCATCAGCCTTTTTTCAGTCTGGCTGGTATATGGATTGTTAAAGGTATAATCCTGTTTGGAATGACAGGCAAGACACTTTTCTTTTCCACTCTCCCCGGTTTCCTGAGATGTTCCCGGAATGGGAAATGCAAGTGAGCATATGAACAGCAGTATAAATTTCTTCAGCATGGTTTCAATGGTTTAAAAAATTATGGGAACGAATTTCGTTCCCATAATCAGATATTGAAAGATAATACTTTCTACTTTAAGGTGCGGATGAAATTGATGGTGGCCCATCTTCCTTCTTCATCCGGAATCTTACCTTCATAATTGGGCATCTCATCCCTTCCGATGATGGATTTGTAGTAGAGGATGCCGTCTGAATCAGCCTGTAATGCAGGATCATTGAATTTTCTCATCGGGGTTTTCAGACCGGCAGCTTTCGGCCCGTCACTTAAACCCGTGTTGCCGTGACATGATTTGCAATGTTTGGCCCACATGGCTTTTCCGACGGTCTTTGTCAGATTGTCATCTGCTGCAAATGGGTTTTTCATCGACTTGTATTTCGCCGGAATATTCCAGGCTGCCGGCTGATTGGCTGGCATGGTGAAGGCTGCCAAAATAAAAAACGCCAGAACTAAAGTCAGAATTCCTAAAACTTTTTTTGTTTTCATAATTGTCAATTAATAATCGTTTAAATTTAAAAGAACCACAATCTTGTAATGGTAAATCCAAATGCGAACCCGTTGTTTTTCCAGTCTTTCTGATTAAACATCATTATTTCCTGGGGAAGGATTCCATCGGAAGAACCTACATATAACTGAAACGCATGCGTACTGGTGGATACCTCCAAACCACATGCCAAATTTGGCTTCGGGTGATCGATCCATTCTGTTTGTTCAGATATCTGCTTGATTTTCAGTGGAATATCATAGTTAAAAATAAAAGAACTCTGAGGAGAGAATTTTACCCTGCCTGCAAAATGAGCGCCGATTTTATCATGGTCACCTGTTTTGGCAACCAGGTTGTAATGTGAGAAACTGGCACCGGCTTGTAAAGATAACCATTCCGTGAATTTTCTGCCAATAATTAACTGAGAAAAATAGGAATAACGTTGACCCGGGCGGAAGTTGTGTTTAACCAGAGGACCCAGGGGATCAGAAGATTGGTAATATTGCTGCGACTTGAAGAAATCGCTGCTCCTGCCGTCGATGGCCATGGTCCCGAACAAAGTTACCGATACAGGGATGGTGTTTTTCCTTGTTTGTTCCAGTATGGTCCATTTCGCGTTGAAATCGTTGTACATGTTCTTTTTGGAAATTCCCCAGCCGATCTGAACATTTTTTAACGGTACATAATTCAAGGCGAGACGGATGTTGGCTCCCGGTGCATAAATACCGAACAGATCTGACCATTTGTTTTCAAAGGATCCGAATTTATGCTGGATTACATATTCGAGGGTATTTTTGGCCGGGATTTTGGAAGTCTGGGCATCGATAAGATAACCGCTTTCCCAGGGCGATCTTACCGGTTGGTCTTTGGCCGGAGCCGTGGGAGCTTCTTCAGTTTCCTGGGCAAATGATGCAAAGGTAAAACCAGTAAAGAGTATAATGATGGTGAATAATTTATTCATGTCAGCATTGTTTTAATTAGGTTTAGTTGTTCTTCGCACCCTGTTGAATCCATCCCAACAGCAGGGCTGCCTGGGCAGAAGGTAAAGTAGGATGGCCTGCAAATCCTCCGGATGCCGAAGATCTCCTGTAAAT
>Ga0105103_10001399_pt1 | contig 13287 bp, 12 predicted proteins | sample PPLLaktember2015_2_FD_79107 | JGI IMG/M metagenome (GOLD analysis project Ga0105103, IMG submission 79107) | Freshwater sediment microbial communities from Prairie Pothole Lake near Jamestown, North Dakota, USA - PPLs Lake P7 Core (6) Depth... | ecosystem: Environmental > Aquatic > Freshwater >...
CTGGTGGACGAAGTAGCGAGCCATCGTTGCCCCCTCCGATCGGTGGCGTGGCTACGGCTTGCCCGCCAGTGGGCCAACCGTCACCTTGCCCTGCGTGTTCGCGAGTGGTCCTAATTCCGCGGCCACTCCGCGGGCGATCGCCGCTGTTTCGCTCCCCGCCTGGAAACACGTGAAGTCCGGCCGGTCGCGCCAGGCAAGTGGGCCGCACAGCCGCACCCCGGCGTTGATGGCTGCATCGTGCACGATGTTGATCACGCGCTCGTAGTCCGGCTGCCCCTGGCGATAGCCGGTGAAGTTCGCCAGGTCGCCGCTGGCGGCGAAGATGGCGGTCACACCGGGGACCTTCGCGATCTCGGCGGCGTTCTTCACGCCCTCCAGCGTTTCAATCATCAGAATGACGACGAGGTTGTCGTTCGCGGTGGCGCGGTACCCGCCCGGCACGGTGCCCCACATGGCGGCGTCGAAGGCCTGGCCGCCGCCGTTGCTGCGCCGGCCGAGCGGCGGGAAGTAGGCCCAGTTCACCACGTCCTTCGCTTCCTGCACGGTGTCGACCGTCGGCACCACCAGCACCATCGCGCCAGCGTCGAGGGCGTGCTGAATCTCGCGCTCGTCCGTGTAGGCGACGCGCACGCCCGGGACCGCCTTCGCGGTCGGGCACGTCCGCCACATGCGCGCGGCTGCCTGCCAGTCGCGCTGATCGTGCTGCATCTCGGTCCAGATGAAGTCGTAGCCGGCGTTGGCCATCGCGCAGTACGTGCTCGGATCGGTCGCGGCGAACAACGTGCCGCCGGTGACCTTGCCGCCCTGCTGCATCTTCACCTTCACGGGATTCCACAACGCGGCGTTGGGCGGCGGGTTGAAGGCGGCGCCGAACTTCCAGGTGGCCGGATCGAACGGGCCGGCATTGGTCGCAAAGGGGGGTGCGGTGTCTTTGGCCTTGCTGTCGGTGCCCGCCGGCGCGGCGAGCGGGAAACTGGCGGAACCGGGCGCGGCGTTGCCGGCGTACGGATCCGCAGTGGGTGTCGGCGTGCGCGGCGCGGGCGGCTGCGGCGTCGCTGGCGACTGTGGCGCGGGCGCCTGCGCGGACGCGCCCGGGGCGATGGGGGCCAGCAGGGCAAGCGCACCCCCTAGTGTGAGTCCGGCAATGACATGCTTCATCAGGAGCCTCCGTGCGCGCCGAGTGTAGCAGGAGCACGGCAGCCGACGGGACGGGCGCTATCCCTCCTTGCCCGCGTCCTGCTCGCGGGCGCGCTCGTAAACAGCCAGCATCCGCGCGTAGCTGCGCAGCACCGGCTTCTCGATCAGCTTGCCGCCGAAGACCAGCAGCCCGCTGTCGCCGGCGGCGAACGCGTCCAGCACCTGGCGCGCGTGCGCCACGCTCTTCTCGTCAGGCGTGAAGACTCCGTTGAGGTCGGGGATCTGCTTCGGGTGAATCGCACCCTTGCCCGTGAAGCCCATCTCCGCCGCGAGGTTTGCCTCGCGCAACATGCCCTCGCGATCCTCCAGATCCAGGAACGGCACGTCGATGACGTCGACGCCAACGGTGGCTGCGGCATGGACGATGCGGGCGCGCGCGTACTGCAAGGACATCCACGTGCCCCGCACCCGCAGGTCCGCCGCCATGTCCACGCCGCCGAAGAACAGCGCTTCGATGCGGTCGCTGGCCGCCGCAATGTGATGCACGGCCTCGAGCGCCTCGTTGGTCTCGATGATGACGTGCAGCCGGGTGTCCTTGCGGTACTCGGTGAGGAGATCCGCCAGGTTGCTCACCTCCTCGGGCCCTTTCACCTTGGGCAGCATCACCGCTTCGACTCGCGCCGGACACGTCAGCAGCGCCTGCACGTCGGCCATGCCGTCCAGCGTTCTCAGGCAGTTGATGCGGATGATCCGCTCGACGCGGGCAGGGCCCTCGCACGTCGGCAGGTTCGCGAACGCCGCCTCGCGCGCAAACGCCTTGTCCTTCGGTGAGACCGCATCTTCGAGATCCACGCACACGATGTCGGTGCCGCTCTTCAGGGCCTTCGGAAACATGTCCGGGCGCGTCCCCGGAGCGAAGATGAACGTGCGGCGCGGGCGTGTGGGCGGCGTTCGGCGGTGGTCACGGTGACAGTGTAGCGGAGCGTGTCCGTGCGCCATCCGCATATGCGGGCCGCGCGTCGGAGGTCGGCCGCGAGCGAGACCGACGCGCGGCACGCCCCTGTGATGTGGCGCCACGTGACCGAGCGGCCTACTTTCTCGCCGGATTCTCGACCGGGTAGGCCTTTCTCGACCACTCCTCGAACGACCCGTCATACAGCAGGACCTTGAATCCGAGCGTGCGTGCCGCAAGGATGGCCTGCGTCGCCTGTTGTCCGATGTGGCAGTAGGCCACGACCGTGTCTCCCGGCTGCGCACCTGCCTTCGCAAACAACCGATGCAGCTCGGCGGCCGGCTTCAGGCGGTTCTCCGAATCGATGGTGTCGCTGAACGGGACGTTCCCCGCACCCTGGATGTGGCCAGTCGCGTGCGGCGCGTTTGCCCCACCGCCGGTCTGCGTGCCATCGTAGAAGCCCGTGTTCCGCGCGTCGACGATCGCGATGCTGCCAGTCGCGAGGTTTGCCTTCACGAACTCGGCGTCGACGATGAGCGGCCGGACGGATAGCTGGGCCAGCGTCCCGGGACGATCGGGAGGTACGGCGGTGGACAGCGGACGTCCGGCCTTCACCCACGCCTCGAGACCTCCGTCGAGCACCGACGCGCGGTCGCCGAGTCCCGCGTAGTCGAGCGTGAACATCACGCGCGCGGTGGGCGAGACGAGCGGGTTCTCCCGGCCGAAGTACACGACGATGCGTGACCCGTTCGAGATCCCGGCCGCGGCCAGACGTTGCCGCAGGTCCTCGGCGGGCAACATCTGCAGCGTGAGGCCGCCCGGCGATCGATCCGTGACGGCAAGGTCCTGGTAATTGAGATAGCGGGCGCCCGGAATGTGTCCGGCGTCGTACTCCGGCCGGGGCCCGACGTGCAGCAGCACGAGGTCCGGGTCCTCCAGGTGTTGGGCCACCCACGCGGGCTGCACCAGCAGGCGCTCCCGCGCGTCGGGGGTCTGTGCATGAACGCTCCCGGCGGCGAGGAGCAGGACGACGACGAGGGTCTTGTAGTCCATCGACAGGAGCGTCGCAGCAGTATTGTCGGATGTCAACAGGAGGGCAGCACTTCGGCGGGACGGGTTGTGGGGCCAGTGCGCCGGCGCGGCCGTGCGATCAGGAGAGGCGGTGCGGTCGTGCGATCGGCGAGCCGCGGCGCTCATCGCGCCGGCGGCACCAGCGCCACGCGGAAGCCGATGAACGCCCGCCTCGCGCCAGGCTCCGCCGCCCCTCGCGCCGTCGTCCGCACCAGCCGGGCATCGTCGCCGAAGTGGCCGCCGCGAATCACCCAGAGCGCGTCGGCGGCGAGGTTGGCGCGATCGTCGTTCGGGTCGTAGGGGTACGGCTGGTTCGGGCTTGCGGTCCACTCCCACACGTTGCCGCTCATGTCCGCCAGGCCGTAGGGGCATTCGGGACATGGGAACTGCCCCACCGGCGTCGTGCCCGTCCCGCCGAAGTTCGCGCGATCGCGACGCGGCTCCGCGCCCCAGGGATACCGTCGGCCATCGGTGCCGCGCGCTGCCTTCTCCCACTGCGCTTCGCTCGGCAGCCGAACGCGCCAACCCTCGGCTAGACGCTGCTTGACCGTCGCCGGCACACCCGGCGCCGCCTTCAGCGTGGTTTCCAGCCATCGACAATACGCGAGCGCGTCGGGCCACGTGACGAACGTGGCGGGGTGCGCCGGCGGGCCCGCCAGCGTTTCCGGGGCGACGATCCACTTCCCCGCGGCGGCAAATGCCGCAAACTGCCGGACGGTGACTTCGGTGCGAGCAATGAAGAACGAAGGCAGATCGACCGTGCCCTCACCCGCGGAGGCCGACCACCGCTCGTTGTCGAAGGCCAGGGAATCTCGAGCTGGATCCGCACCCATGGTGAACGGGCCGGCGGCCACCTCGGCGAAGTCCGGCAGCGCGTCACCCGCCGGAGCGGACGCGACCTGACCGTGCGCCTGCCACCCGCCCGCCGCGGCAGTGAGCATGATCGCCGCGAGCCACCATCGCCTCACCGGGACGCCGAGACCTTCTCGCAGGCGAAACCCCAGCCGTGACGGCACGCGCGGGCGTAGAGCTCGGGCTCGGGCATGCCCTGCAGGTTCAGTCCACCTTCACGCAGCAGGAGACGCAGATCGAACACGCGCGGATCGATCTGCACCGGCGTCGCCGGATCCAGGAGGTTGAGGCAACCCGGCTGGAACCGGCCCTCGCACGCGCGCGAGAAGTAGGCCATCGCGCGGTCCATGTCGGCCGGCACCAGGCGCCCCTCCTGGTAGTGGCGGCCCAGTTCGTTGCAGGCCCAGCCGGCGTTGTCGCCGCAGTACGAGGCCTCGATGCGCAGCAGTCGCTCGCAGGCCTTCGGCCGGTCCTCGTCGCATGCCTGGGTCCAGAACGGCAGCGCGTCGCCGCGGTGCATCCCGTCGGTGGCACCGAGAGCGGTCATCGCCGCAAAGAACACCATCCAGGCCGACATGTGCGCCAGGTTGCGATAGCCAATCGGACCATCGAGGCCGAGCCGCGCGAGAATCGGGCGCGGGCCGAGACCCGCCACGAAGCGATCGATGGATGGCACGGCCAGGTTCAGCAGCGGCACGCACAGCAGCTTGTCGTAAAAGGTGGGCAGGCCCAGGGCGCCCAGCAGCCCATAGAGACCCACGACGCCGAGGCCGTACAAGACGCCGAAGATGACGCGCCCGAACGGCGTTCGTGGCGAGGTGGACGGATCGGTCACCAGCAGATGAAGGCCCAGGAACACGGCCGCGGGGATCTCGGAGTCCACGAAGTACGGCACGCCCGTGACAGCCCAGTACACGGCACTGGCGCCAAACAGGGTGGCCGCGGCGGAGGCCGTCACCGTGGTGACCGCGAAGAAATACATCACCACCAGCCCGATCGCGAACAGGACCAGGTAGATGCGCGGCCCGAGGCTGAACGTGGTGTTGATCTCCTGGGCCCAGGTCACGCCGGTGCCACCGGTGACGAGCAGCGCCAGCGAGAACAGCGCCAGCGAGAATGCCGAGGGATTGAAGATGTGCACCATCCGGCCGTCGCGCTCCCAGCGCACGAAAGCCTTGCCAAGGAAGCCGACCGCCACGAGCACGAACTGCAGCGCGAACCAGTCGTCTTTGAACCAGAGGAAGAGGTTGGTGCTGAAGACGATGGGGATCGGCCCGAATCCCAGCCCGTATGGCTCCCGGCGCGTCCACGCCAGCAGCATGTCGAAGACATACGCGAAGCACAGCTGCCCGATCAGCAGGAGGGCATACTCGTAAACTGGCGGCCAGTACCAGCCCCAGTAGGCATATACGCCGAGATGGCAGCAGGCCTGGATGTAGTGCTGGGGCCGGGGCTGGATGCCGAGCAGCACCGGAGCGCCGACTCGTCTGGAACGAAGCGCCAGCCACCCTTGCCAGATCAGCAGTCCGACAGCCGCCCCCCAGAACGACCACGCCAGCGGGGCGCTCTGCTGGATGCGTGGCAGCGGGCTGAGGGCCAGCAGCCCGGCGGTAAGCCCCAACGGAGCCAGGAAGACGCCCATCGTGCTCCGAAATGGGGCCGCGGACGAGGATTCAGCTGGGACAGTGGTCCCGTGGCGGCGCTCGCGGCGCCTCGCGATTGACATCGTGTTCAGGACCTGGCGTGAACCATGGCTTGTACACCACCGGTCGGCCCGGCCGCAACCGGCCTGATGGTTCCTGATTGACAACCATGCCAAGGCACATCATTCTTGGCGCGCCGTTTGAGGAGTTCTCTGCCCGAATCCGCGGAGCCCGAGGTGCACATGAGAAGTGGAATGACACGAAGCTGGACAGCCCCCGCCCTGGGCGGGATGCTGGCATTGGTAATCGCCCTGGTCGTGGGTGGCCTGCCGGGCAGCGCGCAACAGAAGGGCGACTGGCCCGCCATCAACGGAGATCACACCTCCACCCGCTATTCGGCGCTCGATCAGATCAACGCCACGAACTTCAACTCGCTCAAGCTGGCGTGGGAATGGAAGGGCGAGGTCCCTGGTGTCGAGATTGGCGACATCAACGGCCGCGGCCTCCCCATCTACGTGGAAGGCATGCTCATCACCACGTCTGGTCCGCGCCGCACCGTCGTGGCGATGGACCCGGCCACGGGCAAGACCGTCTGGTCTTTCCAGGAACCGACCACACCTCGCCACGACTACTCGATGCGCTCGAACCACGGCAAGGGCGTGACCTACACGAAGATCAACGGGAAGAGCGCGATCATCATCGTGACGCCAGGCTTCTTCCTGCACGCGCTGGACGTGAAGACCGGCAAGCCCATCGATGGCTGGGGCAGCGCGGTGCCAGTGGACGGCTTCCCGAAGACGGGTTCCATCGACCTGCTGAAGGATCTCATCGCCGACTGGGAGCCGTGGACCTCGTCGAAGCAGACGTATGACGCCGCCAAGGGCCTCCCGCTCGAACTGGGCTACATCACCAACTCCTCGCCGCCCATCGTCGTCAACGACGTACTGGTCGTGGGCAACTCCGCCGAGCAGGGCTACAACCAGACGCGCATCGAGAACGTGCCCGGCGACATCCTGGGCTACGACATGAAGACCGGCAAGTTCATGTGGAAGTTCCACGTGATTCCGCGGCCCGGCGAGTTCGGCCACGAGACCTGGGAGAACGACGCGTGGAAGTGGACGGGCGACATCTCGTCGTGGGCGCCGATGTCCGCCGACCCGGCGCGCGGGCTGGTCTACATCCCGACCAACGGCGCGACGATGGACTACTTCGGCGGGTTCCGGCCCGGCGACAACCTGTTCAGCACCACGCTCATCGCGCTGGATGTGAAAACCGGTAAACGGGTCTGGCACCACCAACAGGTGAAGCACGACATCTGGAACTACGACGTGCCGACCGCGCCGGTGCTGCTCGACGTCAACGTCAACGGCCAGCGCGTTCCGGGGGTCTTCAGCGTCACCAAGCAGTCCTGGGTTTACTCGTACAATCGCCAGACCGGGCAGCCGATCTGGCCGTTCGTGGAGAAGCCGGCGCCGCAGTCGCAAGTGCCGACCGAGAAGCTCCCGGCCACCCAGACGCACGTGACCAAACCGGCGCCGTTCGATCTGCAGGGCCGTACCGAAGAGCACGTCATCGACTTCACGCCCGAGATCAAGAAGCTGGCGCTCCAGCGCGCGCGTGAGTGGGACCTGCTGGCGCCGCTCTTCGCCGCGCCACGCCATCGCGGCAACGCCGAGGGCAAGGGCCACGTCAACATCTGCCCGGGCGGCGCGGGCGGCGCCAACATCACCGGCCCGCCGGCGGCGGACCCGACCACCGGCATCATCTACATCACGTCGTTCAGCGGCTGCTCGCCGACGCTGCTGGCGCCGGCCATCGAACGCGACACCCCGAAGATGACCGGCAAGACGGTGGCGCAGTGGGCTACGGCTCGCGGCAGCGCCCCGCCGCAGCCCAAGGTGGACCCCAACGACCCGCTGACGGGCATCCCGCAACTGTTCAAGGGTCCGATCGGCCGCATCACCGCCATCGACCTCAACACCGGTGAGCACCTGTGGATGGTGCCGCACGGCGATATGGAGGCCAAGGCGCAGGAGGCCTTCCGCAACAACCCGCTGCTGAAGGGCATGAACGTGGACACGAACTGGGGCCGCCGCGGCCACGCCGCGATGGCGGCGACCGCCACGCTGCTGCTCGCCACGGGTCAGACGGCCGACAACACGCCCCACATTTTTGCCATCGACAAGAAGACCGGCAAGCGTGTGGGACAAGTGCAGACGCCGCGCCTCGGCACTTATGGGCTGATGACGTACCTGCACGAAGGCAAGCAGTACATCGTCCAGCCGATGAACGGCGGCTACGCCGCCTACGCGCTCCCGTAAGACACGAGCGCCCTCGAATCGAAGCGGCCGGTCAGACGCCTGAGGGCATCTGGCCGGCCGTTTTCGTTTGCGGCGTTGCCGCTCGCCACCCCGGACCCGCGGCCGCTGCATAATGCGGCTATGTGCGACTTCAACCAGCACCACCACCACGACTCATCGGCCTCGGCCACGCCTCGGCCGTTCGGCTTCCTCGTCGACGTGCCCGAGATTCGCGCGCTCATCGACGAGACACGACGCCTGATGGCTGACGTGCCGGACACCACGGCGCGCGTCGAGGCGCTGAAGCCCGCGTTCGCGACGCTGCTCGCGGCAACGGGCTGGCTGCCGGAGGAATACGCGTCGCCGGACCTGTCGAGCGGCATGGGCGGCGGTATCGGGCAATACGCGCTCTACCGCGCCGAAGACGGATCGCTCAGCCTCTTCTCCCTCGTCATCCCCGCTGGCGCGGAGACGCCCGTACACGATCACCTGGCGTGGGGGCTCATCGGCGTCTATCGCGGCCGGCAGGACGAAACCGTCTATCGCCGCCTGGACGACGGCACGAGCGACACGGAGGCACGACTCGAGGTCTCGAAGCGCCAGACGATGGAGATGGGCGAGTTCTATTCGCTGATCCCGCCCCGTGACGACATTCACTACGTGAAGACGGTGTCCGACGTGCCGTCGATCTCGATTCACCTGCTCGCCAACGACACTGCGTGCGTGTGGCGCCACCGCTTCGACCCGGATGCGGGAACGGTGCAGGCGTTTCGATCCGGCTACAGCAACGCGCCGTGCCCAGAGGACTCGAAGGCGTAGCCGACGCCTGCCGCCGCCATCAAGTCAGCGCAGAGAGGCCCCGGGCAGCGATGATGTGCTGCTGCATCACCACGGCGATGCGGGCGGCTCGCACTTTGGCTTCGTCGGCCACGGGGCCGCTGAACAGCCCATCGACGTTGGCCTGAAACAGCGCCAGCCAGCGATCGAACTCACGGGCACCCAGCGGGGTGAGCTCCGCGAGTTGGAGATGGACGGCCAGTGGATTGCCCTTGAACCCGGCCGTGCCGAAGAGGACGGCATCCCAGAAGGCGTACATCTTCGGCAGGTGCTCCGCCCAGTCCACACGCGCCACGTCGTTGAAGATGGGCCCGAGGACGTCGTCCGTGCGGATGCGGTCGTAGAAGGTGTCGACGAGGCGCTCGACGTCCTCGCGCGAATCGATGTCCGGCAGCGCGGTGGTCATGGGAGTCGTCCTCAGGCCGGCGTGTGCGGCGCGTCCGGCCCGAGGGCCACGACGCGGGCCACCCATCGCGGCTCGGCGACGAGGTCGGCCAGGGTGTAGCGATCGAGCACCGCGAAGAAGGCGTCGAACGCCTCGGCGAACGCACCCTTCAACCCGCACGCGCGCACCAGCGGGCAGGTGTTGGTTGCGCGATCGAAGCACTCGACAACAGCCAGCGAGCCCTCGGTTCGTCGTACTACCTCGCCCACGCGAACCAGCTCCGGCGCCCGGGCCAGACGGAACCCGCCCGTCCGCCCCCGCGTCGTCGCCAGGTAGCCCAGGTGCTGCAGTTCGTTGACCACCTTCACGATGTGGTGGCGCGAGAGGCCGAACGCGGTCGCGACCTCCGCGGTCAGGCAGCGCTGGTCGCGCCGGACCGCGGCGTAGACGAGGACGCGCAGGGCGTAGTCGGTGAAGCCGTTAAGTTGCATTCAAAGTTCAACTTTACGCCGCCGGGCCGGCGTCACGCAACTCTGCTGCGGACTCTCCAGGGCTGGCGGACTACCGCATGATGCCGGCGAGCGCCGCGCCGACCGCCTCGTGCAGGCGCGAGTTCGAGGCGACGACCCCCACGTTGCGGATGAGCCCCCGCCCTGTCGAGAAATCGAGCGGGCGCCCGTCCAGGTCGGTCACCCGACCACCCGCCTCCTCGATGACGAGCGCCCCGGCCGCCTGATCCCAAATCGCTTCGCGGTAGTCGTCGCGTGGGAACCGCATGAGGAGATCGGCCTCTCCCGCCGCGACCATCACGTGCTTGGCCTGGCTGTCCATGAGCACGGGTGGCGCCTGGCAGCCGAGCGCCGCGCGCACCGCCTCGAGCCGCCCCCGATCGCTGTGCGACTCCTCCACTGAGTGCGCCACGCGCGCAGCCCGAGGATCCGAGGTACTCGCGACGCGCAGCGGCGACAGCTCGCCGCCCTCGAGCGGCATCCACCAGCTGCCGCGCCCGCGTGCGGCCACGGCCACGCCCCCCACCCCGCCGCCGTTCGCGGCCAGCGACAGTCGCGGGCATCCAATGGCCCCCACCTGCACCCGACCATCGACCACGAGCGCGAGCGCCACCACGTACTGCCCTCCCCGTAGCAGTCCCTTGGTCCCATCGATGGGATCGAGGGTCCAGAACCGGGCACCCGGCTCGCCGCGCCCACGGTCGATGGCATCGAGCAGGCTGTCGCCGTCAAGGCCGGGCTCCTCGACCCGCGCGGCGCCGATCACCCGCGACAGCAGCGCCCTGGCAGAAGGGTCTCTGAGCGCCGCGCCATCCTCTTCCGCCACCAGCGGATCGTTCGGACACTGCACGGCCAGCCGTTGAGCCACCACCGCCTGCACGGCGAAATCCACGAGGGTGACGGGCGACGCGTCCGCCTTGGCGTGCACGCCACCAGCTTCCACCTGAATGCGCCTGGCCAGCCGCGCTGCGTCGGCCATCAGCCGCGCGGCGCATTCAGCCTCCTCGCCCAGTTCGTTCAATCTCACCATGTGTCTCGGCACGAGCGCATCCAGTCGTGATACGTCGCCATCGAGGTGCCGGCCGCCTGCGTCGGACAGGGTGTGGTGATGGCGGCGGCCCCGATGCTCAATCCAGATCCGGCGTCTCAGCGCGTTCGCGTGAGGGGATGCCCCCTCCCGTTGCGGCTGGCGTCAGGGCCGCGGCCCGGCGATCCCAACTTCCCCCTGGAGCGCAGGGCTAAAAGGGGTTCAGCGCGTAGCCCTCGTTCTGCAGCACGAGGTGCGCGGTCATCGCCGAGAGGGCGATGGTCGCCGCCGGCGTGACCTCGGCACGCGGCAGGTTGCGGCTCACCGATGTCTGCCCGCACAGGTAGACGCGCACACCAGCCGCCTTCAGGGCGTCGAGCAGGGCGATGTTCGGGTTGTCCTTGCTGTAGCGCTTCCGGTAAGCCTCGTTGGTGAGGGTGTCCTTGCCCGCCGTGCCGTGGATCACCAGGGCCACCTTCAGCCGCTCCCGCGGCACGCCGGCACGGGCGTGCATGTTGAGGAACCGCGCCACCGTATCGAAGCCCGCGTTGAGCTCGCCAGGCTCGGGGCCCTGATTCACGTCGAAGCGGAGTTTCAGATCCTGATCTTTCGGCGGCAGCAGGCCGGGGTTCGGGACGTCGAACACGGCGCCGAACTTCTCGATGACCGGTCCGGCCTGGCGGGCCGGCGCCGGCGCCGCGGCCGGGGCCTGGGCTTCGAGGGCACCGGGCGCGTTCGCGGCAGTGAGGACAAGGAGGAAGGCGAGGATGGAAAGTCTCATCCGCCAATATTACCCCTCCGTTCGACGCCGGTCTTCCATGACGCGAACTGCTGGCAGAGGGGCGCTCCTCGCGCGCGTCACCGGGGTACAATCCTCAGACCGCCATCATTCCGGACATCATGACCAAGCCAATCTGCGACACCATTCTCGACACCATCGGCAACACGCCGCTCGTCCGCATCAACCGCCTCACGAAGGGCGTGATCAAGGCCGACGTGCTGGCGAAGGTGGAAACCTTCAACCCGGGCAACTCGATCAAGGACCGCATGGCCCTGAAGATGATCGAGGACGCCGAACGTGACGGCCGATTGAAGCCCGGTGGCACCATCATCGAAGGCACCTCCGGCAACACCGGCATGGGCCTGGCCATAGCGGCGGTCGTGAAGGGCTACAAGTGCATCTTCACCACCACCGACAAGCAGTCCAAGGAGAAGGTGGACGCCCTCCGCGCCTTCGGCGCCGACGTGATCGTCTGTCCGACCGACGTCGACCCGGAAGATCCGCGCTCCTACTACTCGGTGTCGTCGCGCCTCGAACGGGAGACCCCGAACAGCTGGAAGGCGAACCAGTACGACAACCCCTCGAACGCGCAGGCGCACTACGAGCAGACCGGCCCCGAGATCTGGGAGCAGACCGGCGGCGCCATCGATCACCTGGTGGTCGGCGTGGGCACCGGCGGCACCATCTGCGGCGCGGGCAAGTTCCTGAAGCAGCAGAAGCCGTCCGTGAAAGTGTGGGGCATCGACACCTACGGCTCGGTCTTCAAGAAGTACAAGGAGACCGGCGTCTTCGACAAGAACGAGATCTACCCGTACATCACCGAGGGGATCGGCGAGGACTTCCTGCCGAAGAACGTCGACTTCTCGGTGATCGATCACTTCGAGAAGGTCACCGACCGCGACGCCGCGATCATGACCAGCCGCATCGCGCGCGAGGAAGGCATCTTCGCCGGCAACTCCGCCGGCTCGGCCATGGCAGGGCTGCTGCAGCTGGCCGATCGCTTCAAGGAAGGCGAGACCGTGGTGGTGATTTTCCACGACCACGGCACGCGCTACCTGGGCAAGATGTACAACCCCGAGTGGATGCGCGAGAAGGGCTTCCTGGATCGCACCGGGCTGACGGCCAAGGACCTGGTGGCCGATCGCAAGAAGGCCAAGCTGACGACCGTCGACCGCAACGAGACGGTGTCCCACGCGGCGAACCTGATGACCGAGCATGCCTACTCGCAGTTGCCGGTGATGGCCAGTGGCCGCCTGGTCGGCTCGGTGAGCGAGAGCCACCTGTTCGATCAGATCGTGAAGAACCCCGAACTGCTGAAGGGGCCGGTCGAGGCCATCATGGAGCACGCTATCCCCTTCGCCGACATCTCCACGGGCGTGGATGCGCTGGCCGGCATGCTCACCGACGCCAGCCCCGCGGTGCTGGTGCGCGACTTCAAGAGCGACGAGACCTACATCATCACGCGGTGGGACGTGATTCGCGCGCTCAGCTAAACCGCGCGCGAAGTTCAAAGTTCAAAAGTTCAAAGAGTTCAAAGAGCGCACGAGTTCAAATAGCCATGACGAGACAGATCGCAGTGGTCGTAGTGGCGGCGCTCGCACTCGCGGCGCCGGCGTCGGCACAGGAGACGCAGACCGAGCGCGAAGCGGCGAAGGACGTGCTGCAGAAGATGGCGGCGCTGGAAACGTCGCTGGACGTGCCGGCGATGGTGGCGCGGCTGGCGGCGACCAACGCCCGCCGCGACAGCGTGGCCGCACGGGCGAAGCAGCTGATGGAGACGGAGTTCCTGGCGC
>Ga0105103_10001400_pt1 | contig 13286 bp, 12 predicted proteins | sample PPLLaktember2015_2_FD_79107 | JGI IMG/M metagenome (GOLD analysis project Ga0105103, IMG submission 79107) | Freshwater sediment microbial communities from Prairie Pothole Lake near Jamestown, North Dakota, USA - PPLs Lake P7 Core (6) Depth... | ecosystem: Environmental > Aquatic > Freshwater >...
CCGAGCAGCGACGGCACGGTGGCGATGTTGCCGGCGATCGTCCGGTGCGGAAAGAGGCCGACGTCCTGAATGACGTAGCCGGTCTGCCGGCGGAGGTCCTCCGCATTCCACTCACCCACCGGGCGCCCGCCGACCCGCACCTCGCCGCCGCTGGGCGTCAGCATCCGGTTCACCAGCCGCAGCAGGCTCGTCTTTCCGCTGCCGCTCCGCCCCACGAGTGCGACCACCTCGCCCGGGCCAACCGTCAGCGTCACCTGGCGCAGGATCGGTGTCGCGCCGCGATCGAACGAGACGTCGCGGAACTCGATCATGGCTCCCAGAAGATCATGGCCGTCACCGACGGCCACAGGCGGGTCGTCTCCTCGAACTCCACGCCGTCCTGCCGCCACGTCGCGCGCACGTCACTGCGGATGCCCAGCGACCGCCGCCGCCCGTCTCCACCGCGCAGCCACGCGCGGACGCCGCCGCCCAGGTAGTAGATGCGTCCCGTCTCCACGAGCGTGCGCTCGTCGTACAGCTGCCGGAGGTAACCTGCGCCGCCCGTTACGAACGGCCTGACGCGTCCGGCGATCACCGGTCGCGGCAGCTGCCACGTCGCGCCCACATCGATGACGTACTGCGCCAGCTGCTCGGCATCGATGGTGATCGCGTCGGCTTCTGCATCCTGGGACAGCGCCGTGCGAATGTCGGGGCTGCTGTATCCCACGCCCACCTCGATGGCGACATTTCGGGAGAGCCCGAACCCGACACGCAACTCGCCCCCAGCGGCCGCTTCCACGGAAGACTCCGCGCGGAACAGCGTGAATGACGGCGGACTGCCGCCGAGGCCATTGCCTCGCAGGTCCGCCGTGGCATCGCCGATGGGGTAACCACCCGCCAGGTTGAGCCCTCCGGAGATCGCCACGTGATTACGGCGGAGGGACGGCGCGTCCTCGCGATCCTGTGCGGCAACGGGACGGCCCCAACCGTTCACACACAGCGCCAGGCACGTCGCACCCGTTAGCAGCGCCCTCACTTCGGGACCACCGGGATCTCCACGCTGGCAGAGGACCCGCCGGTTGGCGCAACCGCCATCCGGGGCGCATAGGCGACACGGAAGTCGACGTCGACGTTGCCCGACAGGAAGCTGTCGATATCCGCATCGTCGAGCGGCTCGGCTCTCACGATATGCGGGCCCGCGGCAAGCCCCGCGATCACGAAATCGCCGTTGTCGTTCAGGGTGAACCCGCCGATGAGCGTGCCGGTGGCCGGGTTGAACGCCACCACGTGCGCGCCGAAGACGCCGCGCCCGTTCTTGACGACGCGGCCGCGGATGCTGCCGGTATCGCCCCGCTGAGAATCGAGGCTGTACAGGTCTGCCACGCCGGCCATGTCGTCGGCCTGCAGCACGCGATCGGCGGTGGCGCCTGGGGTGAGCGCGATCGGAAACATCACCGCCCCGCTACCCAGCACACGGCGGCCGCCGGTTGCGGTGCGTTCCGTTTCGCCGATCGCCGAATGCCCCAGCCCGACGAGATGCCCGAGCTCGTGCAGGGCAACCGACTCCAGATCCACCCGCCCGGCTTCGCCGCTTGCGGACACGGACCATGGGAAACGGGTGTTGAAGAAGACGTCGGCCTCGACAATCTGGCCGGTCGCGGCATCGAGCAGCAGACTGGTCGCGCCCAGGACACGGTCGAGGTCGGGACGGTCGAGAAAACCGAGCGTGTTGCGACCGTCGAGGGCGTTCGGGTTGGCGGCCGTGAAGCCCTGAAAATCGAACGACAACGACGTTTCCGGCACGGCCTGCCAGGTCGCCGCGGCCCGTTCCACGGCCGCACGGAAGTCCGCGGCGGTGACCCCGGGCACGTCGCGATCGTTCACGTAGTAGCGAACCGGCCCCGTCGGCCACTTGACGTCCACCGTCTGTTCGCCGATCTTGTAGCCGAACTTCAGATAGGCCGAGGCCGGCGCCGGCTGCGCCAGCGCCAGCAGTGTCACCAGTATCCACACCAGGCCACGCGTCATGGCGCCACCTGCGTGCCTTTCACCGCGGCGCTGAACGCGTCCATGGCCAATGGGCGACGATGGAGATCGCCGCGCACGACGCGGCCGGTCACCGCGGCGTCGACCAGCGGCGGCACGACCATCAGTCCGCCGCTGCGGGGATCCGTGGTCACACGGTAGACGCCCTGCGTCGTTCCCGTCACGACGGGGATCGAGGGGCCCTCGGCTTTGAGGAAGAGCACCACCTGGTCACCCTCTGTGAACGTCGGCGCGCCAGGAATGACGTTGACCATACCGCCGGCCCGGCCACCGGGCACCCGCACCGTTACATGGTCGCCAAGCGAGCCCTTCAGGTAGTCGATGACGTCGATGGTGACGAGGCTGTCGATGCCGTGACGATCCGCCGTCCACTGGCCGCGCACCTCGGACACACGGCCGTGCACCACGGCGGTCGATCCCTCGACCAGTTCGGCGAACGAGAGCGGCTTGACCGTGATGGCGGAGAGCGGCACGCCGGTCGCCAGCACACAGATGAGAATGATTCCGCGCATCTGCAAAGTGTAACGGGAGACGGGACGTGGTCGCCCCCGCAAGTCAGCTGCGGACGCGCTGGACCAGATCGATGACCGCGTCGGCCGCGCGCTGGCTGGCACCAGGGCCTCCGAGAGCCGCCCTCACTGAGGCGAGGTTCTGAACCATCTCGTCCCGGTGAACAGGGTCCGTCAGCAACCTCACGGCCTCGTCCGCCACGGCCTGTGAGGTGCAGTCGTCCTGAATCAGTTCGCGGACGATGCGCCGGCCGGCAATCAGGTTGACCATGGCATACATGTCCACCCTGGCCAGCGGCTTGCCCAGCCGATACGTCATCGGCGAGAGCTTGTAGAGGACCACCATCGGCTTGCCGTGCATGGCCGTCTGCACGGTGGCGGTTCCGGACGCCGTCAGCACCAGGTCGCTGACGCCGAGCACATCGTCGGTGCGACCCTCGACGATGGGTGTCGATGCGAAGGAGCCGAACAGCGAGGTGTCGAGGTGCGGGGCGCGCGCGACGATGAACTGCGCGCCCGGTACTCGTCGGGCGATCTCGACGGCCGCGGCGCTCAGCACCGACGCCAGACGGGTCAGCTCGTTCGGCCGGCTGCCTGGCAGCAGCGCCACGATCGGACGGGCCGGATCGAGGCCGAATTCGCGTGCGAGCGTGAGCCGGTCCGCCGTCGGCGTCGCCAGCTCGAGCAGCGGATGACCCACGAAGCGCACGTCCACGCCCTCCGCGCGATACAGCGCCTCCTCGAACGGGAAGATCACCAGCACCCGATCGACCAGTGCCTTCATCGTCTTCATGCGGCCGGCGCGCCACGCCCAGAGCTGCGGGCTGATGTAGTAGACGATCGGGACGCCCAACGCCTTGATGGCGCGCATCAACCGGAAGTTGAAATCGGGATAGTCGATGAGGACCAGCACGTCGGGCCGCTGTTCGCGCGCGGCCGCCACGAGCTGCTGGTAGGTGGCCCAGGACCGCGGCAGCACCTTCAGCGCCTCGGTGAGGCCGGTGACCGAGAGCCCCCTGAAGTCGGCCACCAGCCGCGCGCCCGCCCGGGCGAGCTGTTCGCCGCCGAGCCCGAACGCCTCGAGTTGCGGGTCGCGGGCCCGCAAGGCCTCGACGAGCGCGCCGGCATAGAGGTCGCCGGACGGCTCGCCGCACGAGATCATGACCCTCACTGCTTCTTCAAGTCGGCGGAGAGGATGTCGAGCTGGTCGATGGGTATGCGCTCGAACGCGCCAAATCCCGCGCCTTTCAGGCTGGCCACGAACTGCTCGGCATTCCCCACGAGGACCACGGACAGCTGATCCGGCCGGACGAACCAGCGCGCCACGCGCTGGATGTCGTCGGGCGTCACCTTCAGCACGCGCTCGCGGAACCTGGGCAGTTCCTCGACGGACAGCTCGTAGAAGAGTTGATTGAGTACCTGGGTGGCGAGCTGGTCCGGCGTCTCGATCGTCAGCGGGAAGTGCCCCACGGCGTAATCCTGCGCCGCCTCGAGCTCGGCGTCGTGCACCTTCTCGCGCTGGATCCGCGAGAACTCGTCGACCACGACGCGCAGCGCCTCCGCGGTGGACGCTGTCTGCGTGTCGGTCTCCGCAACGATGGCACCGCCGAACTTCAGCGAGTTCAGATCCGCCGACGCACCGTAGGTGAGCTGACGCTGGCTGCGCAGCACCTGCTGCAGGCGGTTCGCCCCTTCGCCGCCCAGGATCTTGACGGCCTGGTCGAGCGCCTCGAAGTCGTCGTGCTTGCGCGGAATGCCCAGGTGCCCGACCCGAATCTCCGTCTGAACCGCATCGGGTCGATCGATGATGATCACGCGTCTGGTCGGCTCCGGAGGCGCGATCGGGGTGAAGGGCGGCACGTCACCCTGCTTCCAGTCTCCGAAGTACTTTTCGAGGCCAGCCATGGCATCGGCCGGGCTGATGTCGCCGACCACGGCGACCAGCGCGTTGTTCGGCACGAAGTAGCGGCCATGGAACTCGACGAAGTCCTGGCGCGTGAGCGACTGCAGCGACTCGGGCGTTCCCGAGCCGGGCATCCCGTAGGGATGGAAGCCGAAGATGAGACGCTCGATGACCATGCCGGCCACCGACTCCGGATCCTCCGCCGCCACCTTCAGCCCCGACAGCGCCTGCTGCCGCTGGCGATCGATCTCCGCCGGCAGGAACGTCGGCCGCCGCACCACGTCGGCCATCATCGCCAGGCCGGCGGCGTAGTCGTCCTTCATGATGATGGTATTGACGTAGCTCAGGTCCGTGCCAGCGCCGGTGCTGAGGATGCCGCCGAGGTAGTCGATGTCATCGGCAATCTGCTCGGCATTCCGCGCGCCCGCGCCCTGGTCGAGCAAGGTCGCCGTCAGCATCGCGAGCCCCATCTTGGCCTTTGGATCGTGCGCGGCGCCGGCCCGCACGATCATGCGCACGCTGACGGACGGCTGCTCGTTCTGGCTGACGAGCACCACCGTGAGCCCGTTGGCCAGCTTCTTCACCTCGAACGGCGGGAACGAGACGGGGCGCGGCTCGAGCGGGCGTGGCGGGAACTCGCGAGGCCATTGCCCGCTGCTCTGGGCCACGGCCAGGGTGGTCAGGACGGTGAGCGTGAGGGCGGCCGTCGCAAACGTCCTCATGGCTGCCCCCCCGGCCGCGCGCCACCGGCGCCGGGGCCCTTCGGCATGATGTGAATCACTACGCGGCTCTCCGGCGTGAAATACGTCTTGGCCACGCGCTGAACGTCGGCCTGCGTGATGTTCTGGAAGATGTCGAACTCGCCGTCGGCGGTGGCGATGTCGGCGTGCAGCACCTCGGCGTGCGCCAGATGCGTGGCCTTCTGCTGCACGGTCTCGCGCCCGAGGATGTAGTCACGGGCGAACTGATTCTTCGAGCGCTGCAGCTCGCGCGCGGTCACGCCTTCCGCCTTCATGCGATCCAGTTCGGCAATCAGTGCCTTCTCGACCGCGGCCGGCGACTGCCCGGGGTTCACGATCGCCACCGTGTAGAGCAGGTTCGGATGCTCGATCAGATTCGCCTGCCCGAATGCGGTGAGGGCGAGGCCCGACTCGTACACCAGCTTCCGGTAGATCCGCGAGCTCTGCCCGTCGGACAGCACCTTGGCCAGGATGTGGAGCGGATAGGCATCCGGGTGCCCGTCGTAGGTGATGTGGTGGCCCACCACCACGGCCGGCAGGGGCACCGACTCCTCGACGACGACGCGCTTCTCGGCCTTCTGCGGCGGTTCGCGCGGGATGTCGCGAGGAACGGGCTTCAACGCCTTCGGCACACGCCCGAGGTATTGGTTGACCAGGTTGATGGTCTGATCGATTTCGAAGTCACCCGAGATCACCACGGTGACGTTCGACGGCACGTAGTAGGTGGCGTAGAAGTCGCGCACGTCGGCCAGCGTGGCCGCGTTCAGATCTTCCATGCTGCCGATCACGGGATGACGGTACGGGTGCGTGGAGAACGCCTGCTCGTAGATGATCTCGTTCAGCCGGCCGTACGGCTGGTTCTCGATGCGCATCCGGCGCTCTTCCTTGACGACCTCACGCTCGCGCACGAACGTGTCCTGCTCGATCCGCAGGGTGGCCATGCGGTCGCCTTCCATCCACAACACCAGCGGCAGGAACTGGGACGGCACCGTCTGCCAGAACACCGTGGTGTCTTCGTTGGTGTAGGCATTGGCCTGTCCGCCGACCGAGGCCACGATCGACGTGTGCTGCTCGGGTTCGACGTTTCGCGAGCCCTTGAACATCAGATGCTCGAAGAAGTGGGCGAAGCCGGTGCGGCCCGGCTTCTCGTCCTTGGATCCCACGTGATACCAGAGCTGCACGTTGACGATGGGCGTCGAGCGATCCTGATTCAGGATCACCGTCAGGCCGTTGGGCAGTTGCAGGCGCTGATACATGAACTTGGGCGGGCGCGAAGCGGCGTGCACCGCCACCCCGCACGCCAGCGCGGCCATCACGGCCGCGACTCCCCACCTCTTCAATCGCCGCATGTGTGAACCTCTATGACTTCTCTAAGGTCTCGAGCCGCCGTTCGAGCTCCCGGAGCCGCTTACGCATCTCGGGCAACCGGCGGAACACCGCTGACGCCCTGCGCCATTCCATATTGTCGATCGCGGGATAGCCCGAGACGAACGCGCCCGGCTCCACCGAATTCGTGATCCCTGACTGCCCTACTGCTTTGACGCCGTCGCCGATGGTCAGGTGACCGCCGACGCCCACCTGCCCGCCGAACATCACCGAATCGCCCACCTTGGTGCTGCCTGCGATGCCGACCTGCGCGGCCAGCAGCACGTTGCGTCCGAGCACCACGCCGTGCCCGATCTGCACCAGGTTGTCGATCTTCGTGCCGCTCCGGATCCGCGTCTCCCCCACTGCCGGGCGATCGATGGTGGTGTTGGCCCCCACCTCCACGTCGTCTTCGAGGATGACGGGACCGCCCTGCGGAATCTTGATGTGCGTGCCGTCCGCGGCGGTGGCGAACCCGTAGCCGTCGCTGCCGATCACCGCGCCGTTCTGGATCACCACGCGCGCACCCAGCGTGCAACGCTCGCGAATCGAGACGTGCGCGTGGACGACGCAGTCGGGCCCGACGCAGGCGCCGGTCCCGACGACGACATGAGGATGCAGCACGGTGCGCGCGCCGACACGGGCGCCCGGGCCGATCACGGTGTAGGCGCCAACCGACGCGGATGGGTCCACCTCGGCGGTCGGGTCCACCTCGGCGCGCGGGTGCACGCCGGACGGCGGACGATCGGCGGGTGCCAGCGCCGCCGCGGCACGCGCGAGGCTGACGTAGGGCTCGGTGCTGCGGATCACGGCACACGGCGCGTCCATGACCCCCGGCGGGGCAATCACCGCGCTCGCGCCCGTGGCAGCCAGGGCGTGGGCGTACTTCATGTTGGCCAGGAACGTGAGATCGCCGGGGCCGGCCTCTTCGATCCTGGCGACCCGCACGATATTCAGGCTGCCGTTGCCTTCGAACGGGCAGCCGAGGGCGGCGGCCAGGTCGGCTAGCGTCACGGGGTCGAGAATATCACGCGGGTGGAGAGGCCATCCGCTCCACGAAGCGCGCCAGATGCGGAAGGTGCAGGTGCTCGGTGGCCTCGTCAATCAGGCGATACCGCGCTGGCGCCGGTGCCGCCACCGCCCGTTCCAGAGCCGTCAGCGCCGCGTTCGGCTGCACCGACCAGCGCACGTCCGACCATCCACGCCGGGCGCCGCGGAAGGCCAGGAAATGGCCGACCACGGTGAACGTGAAGAAGTAGCCGAACACGTTGGGGCCGGGAATCACCACGAAGGGCGCGGACGCGATGAGTCCCAGCGTGTGCAGCGCGAGCAGCCGCCGGTGCCGGTCCCCGTCCTTCTGCAGTCCGTCCCTGAACAGTGCGAGGGCCGACGCTCCATCCAGATCGTCCGGAACGTGCAGCACTGCTTCGTCCACGCGGCGAAGCCGCCACAGCAGGCGCTGTTCCGCCACGCGCTCGGCCACCCAGCCCATCATCTTGCGCTGGATGCGGCCCATCGTCGTGGTCGGCGCTTCGTGCCGTTGCGAGTGGCGGGCCTCTTCGGCCTCATGGATCATCTCGCTGAAGCGCGCGCGCATGCGTCCGATGAACCCCTTCGGAACATCGCTGTCCGACGGCGCCTCGTCCGGATCCTGGTGTTCGAAGTAGGGCTCGAACCGCCCGGCGCCGAGCGGGATGAAGTAGACGTTCACACTGTTAAGGACGGCGAATGCGGCGCGGAGTTCTTGACAGCTCGACGGGCACCTCCGGGCGGCCGGCCTGCTCCCAGGCGCCCGTAATCATCGCCGCCACGGCGGTGATGGAGTCGTTCACGCGCCGCTCCAGACCCGGCAGCGCGCCGGCCGCAAAGGCGGCGAAGTATTCGTCATCGTAGAACTCACGACCGGTGGCGGCCTTCTGGTCGGCGGCCAACAGTCCGGCCGTCATCTGGTTCGACGCCAGCAGCACGTCGAACATGAAGTCCCGCGGGTTCGAGATCGGCTGCGGCGCCGCGGGAGCGATGCGCAGGGCGGTGCGATGCTTCTCGAACAGGTCGCTCTCCCAGCGGCTGTGCAGGCCGTGCTGGTTCGTCAGTTGACCGTCGTAGTTGACCACCGAATGCAGCGGCACGTGGCCGTCCGACACGTAGTGTCCGAGGATGGCTGAATAGAACACGATGTTGTCCAGGGCGTAGGTCGACGGTGCCGGGCGCTTCAGCGAGGCGAAGGCCCGCTGCAGTTCGCCATAGAATTCCGCCACCCGCCACGGCAGGTGCCCCTGTTCGTTGATGAAGCCGCGACCGAACTTCTGCACCGCCGCGCCGTAGTCGCGCGGCAGGCCTGCGAACGGATACGGGCCGAAGGCCTGGTGGTCCATGTCGAGGAAGTGGTTCGGCGGCTCGCTCTCGAAGCCGGCATTCCGCCACGTGTCGGGGTCGACCGATCGCTCGATGATGTAGGCGCGGCGCTTCTCGAACAGCGGCTGCAACGCTGCCGGCAGCAGCGCGATCATCCGATCCGCGATCAGCTTGTGGGCCTCGAAGCCCCACGCCAGTGCCGGCGCGGGCAGGGCCAGACAGAGCACAACGGCCAGGGCAGCACGCATGCCTCAATTGTACTTCCGCCGTCTCGGACGCTATTCCCCGATCTGGACGCCGAGGCCCGCCCAGCCGACGCGCGCCGACTGGTCGGAATAGCGGTAGTCGTTCAGCAGCAACCGCGGCGGCGCCGTGGTGCGGTCCACGACCACGAATGGGAAGCGCGACCAGCCGAGGTACGCCTGCGCCCGCGACGTGGCCAGGGCCGCCTGTGCCTCAGGCTGGTCGAATCCCTTGTCCACGCCGTATCCCGATGGCCGGAAGTGCGGTGCCGGCTCGAACCAGAGTTGGCCCTTCTCGTAGCGCGCCCCGGTATCGATCAGCACCTCGCGGCGGAACGGATTGACGAAGACCGGAGTGACCATGAATCGCATGTCCGCCTGCCCCGCGCGCGCCAGGCCATCGCGGACCACGGCCCGTGCCCACAGATTCGACCCGAGCATACCCACGGTGTAGACAGCCGCCAGTGCGAGCGCAACCACCGCCGCACGCCCCGGCCGTGGCGCGCCCCGCTTCGCCGCCCGCGACGCCAGCCAGACCCCGCCGCCGAACAACAGGTACAGCCACGGGTCGACGATGTAGAGGGCGTCGCCGTAGAACCAGCGATTCGAGAACGGCATCAGCAACCGCAGGCCGTAACTGTTCAGGAAGTCGAGGAAGATGTGCGAGTACAGCCCGACGAACGAGAGCAGCAACAGCTGGCCGAACGATACGTCTGCCGTCTGCCGACTGCCGACTGCCGTATTCGCTTGCCGTTTCCCGATCACCCACACCACTCCGGCGAGCACGACGGGCAATGTCACCTGCGCGAGGATGCCGTGCGTCCAGCCGCGGCGGAACGACATGGGCAGCGTATCGGTGAGGAAGACGGCCACATCGATGTCCGGGATATTGGCCGCCACCATCAGCGTGGCCATCCCATAGCGCGTGCGCGAGCCGAGGCCGGCTTTGCCGAGGGCCGCGCCGGCCAGGGTGTGACAGAGGTTGTCCATAAGGATCAGGGATCATGACAGAGTCGGGAGTCGGGAGTCGGGAGTCGGCCCACAGCGTAAAGCCTATGTGGGCTTCTCAGCCAGCGCCTCTTCCCGCAGGTCCTTCCGCAGGACCTTGCCGACAGGTGATTTCGGCAGTTCGTCGCGGAAGATTACAAGCTTCGGCACCTTGTAGGCCGTCAGCGACTGACGGCAGTGCTCGCGAATCATCTCGACGGTGACGCCGCGATCCTTCCGGATGACGTAGGCGACGACCCACTCACCCGTGTCTTCGTCCGGCACACCCACCACGGCGCAGTCCTGCACGCCGGGGTGCGTGGCAATCACCGCCTCCACTTCGTTCGGGTAGACGTTGAAGCCGCTCACCAGGATCATGTCCTTCTTGCGATCGACGATGAACACGTAGCCCTCGTCGTCCATCTGCGCCACGTCGCCGGTGTAGAGCCATCCGTCGCGAATCGAGCGGGCCGTCTCGTCGGGGCGCTGCCAGTAGCCCGCCATCACCTGCGGGCCCTTCACAATCAGTTCTCCGGCTTCGCCGTCCGGCACATCACGCCCTTCGTCATCGACGATCCGGACGTCGGTGCCGGGCAGGGGCACGCCGATCGAGGCACGCTTCACGCGGTGGAACGGGTTGAGGGTGACGACGGGCGAGGTCTCGGTGAGGCCGTAGCCCTGGTAAATCGGCGTGCGGGTCACCTGTTCCCAGCGTTCGCCGACGGCGGGCACCAGCGCCATTCCGCCCGCCACCGACCCGCGAAAGGTGAACGAGGACCGCTGCGCGAACCAGTCCTCGTGCATCAGGCCGGCGAACAGCGTGTTCACGCCCGTGAACCAGGTGACGGGCTCGGTCTCCATCACCTTGCGCAGGTTCGAGAGTGGACGAGGGCTGGGAATCAGAATATCGCGCCCGCCGGTGACGAAGAACAGCATCAGGTTCGCCGTGAACGCGAAGATGTGGTACAGCGGCAGCGCCGTCAGCATCACTTCCTCACCCACGCGCAGCCAGGGACGCCAGGCCTGGAGGCACTGCTCGATGTTCGCCAGCAGGTTGCCGTGAGTCAGCATGGCGCCCTTCGCGACGCCGGTGGTGCCGCCCGTGTATTGCAGGGCGGCGAGTGAGTCGTGCGTGAGCGCTTTCTCGTAGACCCGCGGATCGGCGCCGGCCGAGAGACGCGTGGCGCCCTCGGCCAGCGCGCGACGGAACGTCGTGTGCCTGAACGGGATCGCCGGAATCATCTTCTTCACGTACTTCTGCACCGCCCACACCAGCAGCCGCTTGATCGTCGGCAGCAGATCCGAGATCGAGACGACGACCACGGTGCGGATGGAGGTCTTCGGCAGGACCTCCGCCACCTTGCCCGCGAACAGATCGATGGTGACCAGCCCCACCGAGCCGCTGTCCGCGAACTGGTGGGCCATTTCCGGCGGCGTGTAGAGCGGGTTGGTGTTCACCATCACGAGGCCGGCCTTGAGCGTGCCGAACACCACGACGGGGTAGGCCAGGCAGTTCGGCATCTGGATAGAGATGCGGTCGCCTGGCGCGAAGCCCGCCACCTCACGCAGGTACACCGCGAACGCATCGGACTGCCGATCCACCTCGGCAAACGTCAAGCCGCCTTGCGAGCCATTGGCCAACCCCAGCGTGAACGCTTCCTTGGAGGCGAACTCCTGCGCGGCCGCGCGAATGATCGCGGGCATGTGCGGGTGTTGCAGCGGCGGGAGGTCGGCCGCGGTCTGAGGATGGTAGAACTGAGTCCACGGACGCAGAGGGGGCACGGCCTCAAATTACAGGCGGAGCGTAAGAAGTGGGAAGCGAAAAGCGCCGGCTGGAAGTCAACGCTCGTGAGAACACTGCTGGAAAATCGCGCCCATGTCGGGCGTGATTCTTGCAGAATAGGATTCAGATGCGTTTGAACCGGTTGCCCCTTGGCTTTGTCGCGATCCTCGCGGCCGCCTCGTCATTCTGCAGCGGTGGCGCCGAGTCGCCCACGGCACCAACGGGGGGAGGCGGTGCGACGAGCACCACGGTGGCGTACACCGTGCTCGGCGCCAGCGACGGCATCGGGTTCGGCGGCAGCATCGTCTGTGCCCCGTTCGACCTGGGCTGCGAGAACGGCACCGGCTATGCGCAGACCCTGCGCCGGCGCTTGCAGTCGGAGGGACGCACCGTCACCTACATGAACCTGTCGGTGCCGGGCGCGGTGCTCTCACGCACGATCGCGGATCTGGCGATACAACTGGGCCGCTCGGACCCGGGCAACTTCGTCGAGCGCTATCCGCCCTTCATTCCCCCTGCGACCACGCACGTCACGATCTTCGCGGGCGGCAACGACGCGAACATCATCGGCTCCGCCGTGTCCGCCGGGGCCGGGGGCTCGGACATCCGTGGCTATGTCGACGGCCAAGTCCGTCAGTGGGGCAACGATCTTGTCGAACTCGTCTCGCGCATCAGGGCCCGGGCCCCGAGCGCACGGATCGTGGCCTACAATCTGCCGAATCTCGGCGCGGCCCCTTACCTCGCGTCCCGGTCCACACAGGACAAGGGCATCATGCAGCGCATCTCGACCGGACTCACGGACCAGATCAACGCCCTCACCAGCCGTAGCGTGCTGGTCGTCGACCTGATGTGCGACCCGCGGATCCTCCAGCCCGGGAGCTTCTCCTCCGATGGGTTCCATCCCGGTGACGCCGGTTACGCGCTGATGGCGGAACTGGGCTACCCCGCCCTCGCCAACGGCGCCGCCTCCACTCCCTCCGCCGCCTGCGGCACCCGCACGCTGGTGCCGGTCTTCTAGGCGGCGCTTCGCGCCGTAGGCGGAAACGGCCACACTTCGTGCGGGTAGGGCCGGGCTTCGCGCAAGAGGCACGCACCGCCTCGTCTGCCGTCTGCCATCTGCCATCTGCCGCCTGCCGTCTTGCCATCTTGCCTGCCGTCTTGCCTGCCGGCCCACGGGCATTTGCCAGAAGGCCACCCTGCAGAAAAACTGCCGATTGCGCCATTCCAGAGCGGCAGTTCGCATAATTCGACCAGCCAAACGCTGGTTAATGCGCTCAATATTGCAAACTGATATCTCTTTCGTGCATAATTGGCAGCATTCAAGCAACACTGCGCTCGCCTTGGCCGCGCCCGGCCCGGACGTCGAGCGTCCTTATA
>Ga0105103_10001401_pt1 | contig 13276 bp, 23 predicted proteins | sample PPLLaktember2015_2_FD_79107 | JGI IMG/M metagenome (GOLD analysis project Ga0105103, IMG submission 79107) | Freshwater sediment microbial communities from Prairie Pothole Lake near Jamestown, North Dakota, USA - PPLs Lake P7 Core (6) Depth... | ecosystem: Environmental > Aquatic > Freshwater >...
CGAAAACAACAATAAAGAAAAAGAAAAAGAAAATTCCTACACAAAAAACTCAGAATCAGAAAACGAAGAAATAACAACAAACAAAAAAAAAAAATTAAATAAAAATAAAAAAAAAAAATTTAAAAAAAAAAAAAAAAAAAAAATTAAAAATCCCGAAAAAATGCCCATATCTACACAAAATTTTATAAACAGTTGATTTCAGTGGGCTGCATGCAATGTAGACAACTATTGTTTACATGCATGTTTTTAACGCTGAAAGCCTTATCTGTATTGGGCTATGTAGAAATGTAGATGTTTTTTTAATATCTACATGATTAAGAAAATATCTACACAAAAAAACATGACAAAAGTCATGCTTATGCTAATGATGTAGATAAATGTAGATGTGATTTTATATCTACATTTATATATTTAATTAAATATCAATATATTATAAGTAGTTTATGTAGATATGTAGAAATATTGATGAATTTACAATTTATTTATTATTTATTTTCAATTTTCTTTTAAGCGTTAATTGTTGTTTAAAATAAAAAAAAACGCCTTAAGAGGCGTTTGTAAGTGGTAAAAAATGGATAAATAAATATATTCGCTGTTTTGTAGTCATCTAATATATAGTTGATTATAAGTATTCGTTAGGAATATATATCGTTAAGCACAATTAGGCATTTTGCAAAACACTTGCAAAAGATACTTCCATTAACTTCGCAGATTTATTTAATTGATTGATTAAATCAACTATTCTTAAATCTTCTTTATTCCTTGTGAAAGGAAGTCTACTTTCCATTTCCATAACAGGGAGATATACTGATTGACATCCCGTGTTTTTGTCAACTAACCTAAAAATACATGAATCACATTTAGAATTGCAATTCATTTTAGATAAATCGTATTTATGTTCAATAACGTTTTTGTAAATACTTTCCAGATTTGCATTTTTATATTCTGCAATCTTATTTTTAGCCATTAAAATATTTTCCATAATTTAATTAAATGTGCTTAACATGCAATATAAAATCAGTTGCTATTAAGCTGTTTTGTAATTTGAAGCGACATTAAGGCAACCGCTTCATATTGCCTTTCCGTTAGCGGCTACTAAAAAGCCCAATTGATACGATTTGGACGAGCGAAAAATATATTTTCGTGAATATCATAAATAATGCTTTTGCGCTTATATAATGGAAAATTCAAATTGCTTTTAACATTGATTTTTTCATTGATATTTAGTTCTTTATATTTTCGTTGTATATTTCGTGGGTGATTTTGCACTTCGCAAATGTCGCCACCTTTGCGATGTATAAATAATAAACCTTTTGGTTCTAAATGTCTTGTAACCCAACTTTCAAGTTTTTGTGTGTCGGTTTCGCAAATAACAAAAACTTGTGAGATTTTTAAATCTTTAACATTTTGAAAATCTCTTTTTGCTTGTTTTAACATTAAATCAAACATAACTTTATTTATTGATTGTTAGATACTTAAAGATTGATTAAAGCCGCTAACATATTATTGAGCGTACAGTGCGGCTTCCTGTACTTTGATACTTTTGTGCTGTTTAAAGGCTTCGGTGCGTTTCGATACTTTTGTACTTTTTAGATACGAAAGCCGCACCGCCGCCAATAATTTTTCGTTATAAGCAATGACCGCCTTTTGGATATTTTATTTTAATTTTTGAATTTTTAATCATTACAGCAATTGAGCTAATTTGAGTCATTCTACTTAACATTATTATGAATAATTTTAACGCCTTTTTATTTCTAATATCATTTTCATTTTCGGCAATATTCCTTAATGAATGTGTTCTTTTATACCATGATTCAGCAATTATCCAAAAATTATTTTCATTACAAAAATTAGGCACTGATATTTCAAATAAATTATTATATATTTTTTTTGCTGCTATTAAAGACCAATCCAAATCTTTATGTTTCGCGTATTCAGAATTTATTCTTTCCTGAATCAATTTTATGATATTTTCTTTTTCCATAATAATTTGCATAAAAAAAATGATTAAATTTTTAACAAATAGCTTAATGTTTTAATTTATTTGAAATAACGTTCCACAAATCATTAATACATTCATTTAACATATTTTGCTGAATGTTTAATTCATGCCATTTTTCAGGATCACGAATATTATCATTCATTTTGTATGTTAATTGGGTTTCTTTTATCTTCCAATCCTGCATCAGATTATAGATTTCTTTAATTTTGATTGATTTGTTTAATTGATTTTTCATAATATTAGATAAAATCATAACATTGTTTATCCGACCATGCCTCAAAACGGCTGTATAAATTGAAAGTTGATAGCCTGGCAAGGCGGCTACTATACTTTGACGTAATCAACAATCTTGACTAAGCAATGAATTAATAGCTTTTTCCTTCGTGAAACCAAACCCAACTTTATTCGATTTTTTATCAAGAAACGTTGCATGATATGTTTCCATAAAACCTCCAGAACCAATTGCTAATTCATTTGATATTTTTAAAGGCTTACAAACCTCTAATATTGTTTTTATTTTTTCAAATAAATCAATTTTTTCTTCATCTGATAACCCGTGAAAAATTTCTAAGAAGAAATTTATAAAACTGTTTTGTCTTGCAATTTCGTTCATATCGCTTTATAATAATCATAATTAATAGTATCTCCCCTAACAACCTTACCGTCTTTCCACAGTAGTTCCAATTCAATTTCCATTTGCTGAAAAAGTTCAAGCCAAATTTCACGTTTGGTTGCAAAATCAGAAGTGGAGTTTTTATCACGCTTCTGATTTTCAATTTTTTTTATGATTTGTAAGATGGTATCCATTTTTTCTTAGGGTTATATTGCATTACAAAATGATTCTCACTAGCTGAAGTCTTTTCGAATAATCCGCTTTGCTCATATTTCTGATAAACAATATCGGTTATATGATATCCATTAACTTTCTTGCCATTCCGGAAATAATTCAATTTATATTCGTGTGAATCGGTATTTTGAATATTCCATAAATTAGAAGCAACCAGGGTAATAGCCCTATTTTCATCAAGGTCGCATTTCTTCATCAACCGCTCAATAAGGTTGCATTGCTTTTGAAATATTGACAGTGCCATCTTTTAATATTTAAAATCAGTAAAATGTATCAAAGCCATTAAATTATCAGGACAATCGTGGAACCATTGTTTAAAGTCATCTCTTGCCAAACCATCATTATATGCAATCGTATCAAGTGATAGTCTGAACTTGAAAGTATCATCTATATATGAACCTTCGATGGCTATTTCAATCTTTTGTAACCCAATCCTTTCCAATTGCATAATTTCAACCTGCCTGCTTTTGCGTGGAAGACCTTCCCATTCGCGAAGTGAAACAACGGCCAGGCCTGCATTTACTTTTTTTGCACGTTTTTCACACAAGGCGAAATTTTGCCTGATTGTGTGGATTTTTTTTCCTTCTAAAATTTTTTCCTTAAAGTGGGTTGGCTCACCATTCCTTGAATGATAGGAAGGAAATGTTTTGGAAATCATTAATACGTAGGTTAACTTTTTCATAATTTCGATTTTATATTAAATTAATCAATTTCAATACTACTGTCAGATTTGCAGGCACCTATAGCCGACATGGCTATTTTAAAAAACAGGCAAATAACCGACAGAATAACAATATATACAACTGTTGTTAAAAGTGTTTGCATGCTTACCAGATTTTAAATTCATCCATCCGTCTCATCTTCATTTTTGGCAAGTATCTTTTACCGGCCCAGGTATATTTATAATATTGCTGCCGAATAACATCAGATGATTCACGCTGCCTTATCATTTTTATTAAGGTGCTTTTATGAAGTTTATCATGTCTGATATTAAAAACAAGCATTGCAATAACATGCTTCTGGTTAATCGGAATATTATCAACATGTCGATTAACCCATCCAACCGCCTTATTAAAATCTAATCTTGATATAGAATCTGCCTGCTTCTCTGTAAGATATTGAACAGTATCAGAATCATAAAGCAAATGACCATAACCGATATATTCATCACCAAACAAAGTGTACCTGACAGGTGAGAATTTCTCATGTTTTTTGATCACCATGATGCTGTATTCATAGGTTGTGTCAGGTTTGCAGATTTCAATAGGAAGATGAATATTTTCACTATTGCGACCTGGCTGGGGCGAAGTCACAAAGAGTAATATCATTAAAAGAAACAGACTTTTCATAATTCCCTGATAAATATGATTCGACAAAACTTTTTAAGAACCGATTTTGCAAACCGGATAAACATGCTGCGTGCATGTGTCTCATCAATTGCACGGACCTTTACATCTTTAGAAATATTGCGTCGGCGCTCACGTGTATTGTATGTGATATTAAACTCAGGCATAGTGTTGCGTTTTAATTTTCATCTGACTATCACTATAGTCGTTAAATTCTTTCAGCAATCGCTGAATGCTCGATTTCCGCTGTACATAAAATAAGTATTTGTCGCAACAAAGGTCTGCTGCAGGTAAGTTGTTTTTCATAATAAACTTTTTAACCTGTTTCAGTGCTTTTAGTACGTTTTTTGGTTTTTTCACGCGGAACTCGACTTCGGTTCCCGGATTAAATTCAATGTGTTTCATCATTTTCGATTTTATATTATTATTTTCTATAAATTGAGATGCTTTTTAAAAAAGCAATGAAAATACAGCTCAGCGTGATTACAATAAACAACACGGTGCTTATTTTAATATTAAAAAGTGCGACAATCAAAAAAGCAACAAGCATTAAAAGCATTGTTAACATAATTGTACTTACTAAAATTTCTGTTTTCATTGTTAAAGTTTTTTAAAATGGTAAATTTTCAATTGAATCCTGATTTATCTCTATGATTTCATCCACGGCCTTTTTGATTTGCTGAATTGTGGCGTTCGCGTTGAACTTTTTATTAAAAGCCTTAACCATCTCAGGCAATAAAGAATTGTCATCTACATCTAAAATAGTGAACCCACTTCCATTGCTGAAAAATTCTTCAACCAGTTCGCGGTTAAGTTGTGTGTAGGTTTTTAAACCGCCGGTTATCTGGAATGTAGAGCCTGATGAATCGCGGTCGGAAATAAAGCTTATTCCTTCTTTTTCGAAATAGGCTTTTACAATTTTACTGAAGTTTGTTTTCAGCTTTTTATTGTCGGAATAATGACTACTGTCGAATAACAATTTTTCGTAAAGTTCTTTGGCGCGATAGGTTTCGGAAAGCTTAAAGTAAGGCACATCAATTGCGCTGCCTTTTACCATAGTGTCTAACCAGAAAATGATATCTGCATTTCCTGATAAGCGCCTTGCTTTTTGCAATAATTCATTCCTGTATAAATTCTTCGATGGCGGCTCCAGGAGCGTGCAGTTAGCTTTGAAATATTCGGGTAACATGGTACCCATCACGTATTTGCTGAATTTATTCCATTCCTCCTGGTTTTCGCCTGTCCAGTCGCGGAAGAAATAGTGTCCATATTTGTCGACCGGGCTAAACTCTGAATGATAGATACTATCCAACTCAATTACACAGCTTCTGGCTTTTGAACTGCCACTATCACGCTCAAGCGGGCGGTTTGTTGTGATGAAAATCCGGGCTTTTACATAAATATTTTCCTGCCGTTTTTTCTCCACTTTAAAGGCACGCTCAGCCAGGTTATATAGATCCTCAAATTGAATGTATGGCGGAGGATCATCATAAAGCACGCAGGTGGTATTTAATTCAAGGTCCATCCACTTATGCTTGTCGTCCGCTTTCAGATCCTTGCCAGGGACATATACATAAGTTTTGCTCTCATCAGGATGTTTATTCAGCATATTGCGGCCAATGCTTTCAATAAATAAGGTTTTACCTTCGCGGCCTTCGGCAGTGTCATCTTCGCTGATGCGCCCCTGCGTAAGAATAACCGCTTTGCGCTGCATTTCGGTATAATTATGTAGCATGTAACCGCCAGCAACCAGAAGGCTTCTATACCTAATCCTTTCAGGATAAAGGCTTGCATTTTTATCCAGGTTCCATTCGTTCCCGGATATATCGTGAACGAATTTTTCAAACACACCTGGATTATTATCAATAGGTTCAGTAAAATCCCTGTCCAATACAGCATCATCCCATACGTAACCATCCTTTAAGGTTTCGTAATCGAACCATTTATAACCATCCTTGGTGCTAATAACATAGCAATTCTTAAAAAAAGTATAATGCTTATCTATCGTATCCTGCAGCAATTCTATTCTTTTGTCAGGAAAAAGAATTAATCGTTTTTCCTCAAACAGGATGGTGTTTTTTATCAACTTGCTTTCGAGCGTTTTACTGGTAACTATTTCGTCCCATTCGTAGCCATTTTTGTCCCTTCCACTATGGCTATATGGTTTTAGCAAGCGGATATATTGGAAGAATATTCGCTTAATGTAATTTACAGAAACCTTTTTTATCCTGCCTTCGCGAAGTTGGACATAAATCATTTCATTTTCATCAACACTTAAGCTATAGGTGAAAAAACCAAAATAGATAATGATGGTTCTTTCATTCCTCTCAAATTCCCATGTCCGTGTCGATTTTAATTTTAACAGGAATTTTAGCGGATCTATCTCAATCCCGTCCGGTTTGTCTTCTTTATTTTTTTTGATGAAATAGAAATTGTGCTTTTCACGATTGTCGGGGCTTTGGTCGGTTTCTATTACTTCAGCTTCGTCCTCCTCCGTAATATTGAGGCCTTTGTTTTTCTGTCGCATCGAAACCAACTTGATTGCTTCGTACCACTCGCTTTTGTTGGTTTTGGTGTTTTTTATTATCTGGTTGATATATTCGTCCCGTTCGTCGCGGGGTTTAATTATCAACATTTCGGCAATGCCTTGCTTTGCCTTCTTTTTCAGGTGAATGGTATTGGCATTCTCTATATCATTGATTGCCCTTACATCAACAATATAATCCCTTTCGGTTTCTTTTTCATAATCTTTAAATTGTTCCTGCGAAGTAAAAAAGCTATCCGGATCCTGCTTATCTGGCAGCGTGATAACCGTAACATTGGCCCCAGCCAGGATCAATTTTTCACCGTTTTTTATCATCGATAACTGGCCGGCATTGTCGCCATCATCGAGCAGGCAAACATTTTTTGTCAGTTTCAGGATAATAACAATCTGATCATCAGAAAGCGCGGTTCCGCTTTTGGTAAGCACATTTTTAACACCTATATGGAACATCCCTGTTTTGTCGAGGTTGCCTTCAACCAGGTAAACCTTATCTGCTTTGCGAATTGCTCCCTGGCTTTCGTTATCGAGACCGAAAAGAACGCTGCCTTTTTTAAAAATAAGCGTTTCGGCAGTATTAATATATTTAGGATATTCCTTACCATCCTTACTTTTGCTGTTCCATGGCATTTGCCTGGCCGTGAAACCAACTATGTTACCTTTCGAACTATGGATGGGTATTATCAGCGGCCTGAAAAGGAAATAATCCCTTATTTTATCATCTTTATTTATAATCAGGCCAGCTTTAATAAGCGTGTCTGGTTTAAAACCTGCTTTAACGGCTGCCTGGTAAAGATTATCAAAACCCTCGGGCGCATAGCCAATCCTGAATTTTTTCAAAAGGTCTATGCTGCCTTTAAAGCGGTCGATAATATAGGCAATGGTTTGCTTTTCTTTATCAACAAAAAACGGACTTGCATATATTTTTTCTTCCTGAACCTGGTTATCAGGAAAATGCTTTTCGATTAAAGAAAGCAGCTGGCCATGGTACCAATCAGTCGCCCAACTGTTGGCAATAACCAGCGCTTCCATTTCTTTGAATTTTTCTTCGTCTTCTTTGCTTACCTCCTTTTTTTGCGTTTCAACAATATTGATATTAAAGTCCCGTGCTATTTGTCGGATAGCGTCAGGATAAGTCAGGCTTTTTACATGCATCACGTAATTAATACCCGTTGTGGTAGTATCGCAGGCAAAACAGCGGGCTATATTTTTCGAGGGGCTAATCATCAGGCTTGGCCGGCTGTCTTTATGGAACGGACATTCGCAGCTGTAATTAGCACCGGCACGCTTAATATTTCCTAAGTAATACTTTTGAATAACATCAAGGATAGCAAGATCTTTAACCTTGTCAATGGTTTGGGCTGATATCATAGTAATTCGAGTGTTTTTTGATAGATTTCATTCACATTTTTTAAATGTGCTACTTTTTTGGCGTGCAATACGTCGGCATGCGAAATATTCACAAGCCTGCCTATTTCTTTAACAGAAAGGCCAGAATCTTCTATGAAATTTAGATTTAGCAAGCAATAAGCGAATCTTGCTTCTGTTATTTCCCTTTTACGTGATTTCATTTTTAAAACATCGGTAGAAATTTGAGAAACAAATGAAACCATATCGAGAACGAATTCCGGATCGTGCTTCATTGTTAGCTTATCGTTGTTAATAATGATATTTGTCCTGTATTTAATCGATTTTATTCTAAAAATTGCACTTTTACGCGTATAATTGATAAGATTCAATTTTTCGTGCCGGCCAATTTCTATGCAGGCTGTGTAAAAATTATAAATTCCATTTATATACTTTTCTATGCACTCATCAATCCAATCAGCTATTTCCATAATCTAAATTTTTCAGGATATCGTGTTTAAATCTTCTAAAATCCATTGGTTCGATAGATTCTTCAATTTTCTTGATTTTTTTATCAAGAATTTCACCAAAGCATATACATTCCAGGTCAGATAACTGGTTTACCAGGTTTATCATTGAAATTTCTATGGTGCCATTTTCGGCAGATATTGTTATATTCATAAGAATGTCAGGTTTTCGTAAAACTCAGTGCGAAAAGACCAACCTTTTTTTACCTCGCTGGCGGTCCATTCCTTATCACTAAATAGCGGGCACGACGACCAAATTTGGAACAATCCGACTGTTTCGTCGATAAGTTCGGCAAGGAAAAACTCCTTGCCGATGCTTACCCAATACATTTGAGGTATAATTGTACCCGGTTTTTCGAACTTTCTCATTGTTCTGGCGTTTTGAAATGACAGAAATAAATCATTTTCATATCAAAATTTTGAAAAATACTGATGGTGTTACCCACTACCTCAACCGTGTAGGTTTTGTTATCATCCAAATCGATGTGCTCCGGAACTACCTTTCTTATTGATATATAAAGGCGCCTGATGTCTATTCCTTTTAATTCTGTCATATTGCGTTTTTTAGAAGTGTTGATATTGCGTTTTTGTCCATTCCTGGTTTGACCAATACGGGTATGCACCCGTTAATCATACCCTTTACAAATATTTCTTTTTCGTTAAAGGCGTCGCCGCCAGGAATGGTGTTTACATCCACAAAGCGGTTTCCAGAGAGATCAACTTTTTTCATCAGGATAATTCCATTACATGGGCCATTAATGCCTTGTGTGGCATAGTGATAAGCAACAGTATAATCCGTGCTCCAGCTTGTAAACTGGCTATTGTTGTCGCCATCGCGGTGCAATGATGGGATGCTATGCCCACCATATGGACGGGCAATACCGTTTGCGGCATCGTCAAAAAACTTGTGGCCACATGGTATGCCGCGATAAATAAATTTCACACAATCGGTTTGTGAAACTGGCCTTACTTTGCTACCTGGTTTTGAAATTGTAATACCGTTTGAAAATAGCAGTACAATTAAACCGGTGACTAAAAATCCAAAATAGATTATCTTAAAATTAATCTGAGATGTTGTTTCCATAATTTTTCGATTTTATATTAAACAGAATTGATTACTGATTGAAAGGTATTTTAAGTTGGTTCCTGTCCTCGGTAATGGCAGAAAACATTTCCATTTTACTTGCGGCAAGTTCTTTTCTGGTTCCAGCTAAATCGGCTTTCAGTGCGGATTCCCGAGCCTCGAATTCTTTCACCTTTTTTGCAAGTGTCTGTATATTAAGTTCGTGCTCTTTTATTTCTTCGGTGGTGTATTTTCCAGCTTTGCGGATGGATGGAAGAACTTCGTTAGTAATCCACTTTTTAAAGCGTTTTGCCTCTGGTTTTGAGGAGTTTAAAATCAAACTATAAAGGCCACTTTCATTTATATTCCAGGTCTTTCTTTTCTGACCTGAACTATGAAAAACAGAGTCCAGCTTTTTTTCATCTTCATCTAATTTATCTAAAGCTTGTGTCGGATTTGCATATTCAAGAATATTGCAAATATCAATTGCAGTGAACCATGTCTGCTCATTTTCATCTGTTATAATCCTAACAGGAAGGTTTTGATAATTTAAGTTTTGTTCCATATTAAAAAAAGATTAAGTAAATCAAGATTATAACAGCTCCGGTAGTGATAAACTTTAGTATTATCTTAAACCAGCATTCGTCGCAGACATACTTATTTACAAGTTTCATCCAATAAGAATCCTTAACTGCCTTGCATATATCGCATTTTGATTTTTTAATTTTCATTTCTAAAGGTTTTTATGGCCTGAATTGATTCGGAAAAAATCGTTTCAAGGTGTTCATTTTCTTTAGTTAGAGTAGCTATTTTTCTTTTGTTTTCAAGAATTTTGGTTCTAAGGAAATCCATTTGTTTCTCCAATTTCCTCGAGAGCGCTTCGCCCATAATTTTAGAAATCATTCCCCTGTCTTTTTTTGGAATGTTACGTAGAGGGTATAAAAACCTTTGTTTCCATCCGGAATAGCCAACTTTTGGGATAAAAAATTTATCCAGATCATCTGAAAGTTCTTTCCTGAAAGAAACCCATTTATTGCTAATTAGCAATTGATAGTATTTTGGCTCTCTAACTAATACATTTACAATTGATGTATCAGAATTGTTTTTTTGATTATCTTTGATCATTAAAGAATCGTTTTAAGTGTTTAAGTGATACACCAAAATTAAACCAATGTTTAATAATAAACAAACCAATGTTTAATTAAATTAAACTAATGTTATAATTTAAATTAATTATAAATAATAGATGTTCTATATCAATAGGTTAAAAGAATTGATGTCAAAAAGAAAAATAGATCAGAAGGCATTATCTGATATGATTGGTTATTCTGAGGCCGGCTTATCAAAAGCATTAAAAAAGGCAGATCCAAAGGCTTCTTTATTAACTAAAATAGCAAATGCATTGGGGGTAAATGAATCTTATTTTTTTATGGAAGAAGATGAAAAAAAAGACAATTTGATTATACAAAAGTATAATTGTCTTGACAAAAGTGAATTGAATGAACCAGTAGTTTATTATTCACAAAAAGAATTATTGGAGTATAGGAATCTTATGTTAAGTAAAATGAATAAAATCATTGAACTCTTGGAAAAAAGACAATACTAACTAAAACAAAAGAGGTTTAGGACTCTTTTTTATAATTTATAAAGAACAGGTCATTTAAGCGATTATCTTTTTTAAATCCAATTTGTGTGAGCGCAATTAATATATCATTTTCAGATGGCATTTCAATTTGCGCGAAAAGATTAAAAAAACTTGAAAGGCCAATAATTTCATCATAATCAAAGATATTACCTGGTTTATAATATTGATTTATTCGATTTGAGATGTCTTTTGGTAGCATAGTGTTAAATTAATATAATGGGAAGGTCGTTGCTACCTACGTGCGGACACATCAGTATAGGACTTTCACCTACACGCCTTCCCTTAGAAGTTTGTGTCCGCAAAACGTAATAATAAACAAGTAGGTAGCGTGACAAAGTTATTAATAATAAGCATGTGATGAAAATTTTAACAAATATTTTAAAATCATTTTTAATAATTATCTAAACCTATTGTTATGAAAAGAATTTATATCATTTTATTAATTTTTGTTTTAGGATGCCAGGATTCTGAGTTAAAAAAAGAAAATAGAATAAAAGAAAAAACAAAAGAATCTATGAATGAAATTTCTAATTTCATCATGATTGCACAGAAGGAAAATAATATATCAATTTATTTTGATATGGATAGCTGTTATAAAGCATTAGAGCTAAAAAATAGAAAAAACATTGACAGTTCTACGGTTTACACTAATGAAATTCTTAAAGGAATATTGATTGAAGTTGAAAATGCAAAAAAGTTGAAAAAAATAAAGGAAAATTATGCATTATTTGAAAACTTAAAAAATTTAAAAAGTGAAAATTATATCGGAAGCATAGAGAAAATTTTGGATGAGATAAATTTTTTCGGAAACTGCTGGAAAGCCCTTAAATTTATAAAAATAGATAATCCAAAAAAGTCAAAAGAATTTGAAGATCTAATTATATCAAAACAAAAAACCGAATTTCCAAAAATGCGTAAACGTTACGGTGATATAGTCAAAGATAAACTGTGGGAAGAAAATATTCAGGTTAAAGTATTTGGAAGCGGAAACACAACGATTGATTTTGTTGCTGGCATATACGCGAGTAATAAAAATATAAAAGATCATCAGGAAACATTGAATGATATTTTACATAAATTAAGGTTTAAAAGATCTCAATATAGATGGTATTCAGGTGCCGATTATACTTATTATACATTGACAGTTCCTAAAGATGCTGATGAATTATAAAAGTTTACCAAAAAAGTTACCCAAAAATTGGGCGGCCTTCTGAAAAGCTTATGAATAAAAGGAAGTTATTTTGGGTTTTATAACTTCTGGATTCACAAACAGCCATATCCTGGCCTATTTATACGGAAAACCGCCCAATTTGCAAGTTATTGCAGGTGGCGGTTTTCCGTTTTTTAATTTAGAAAGTTACCAAATAGTTACCAAATGAAATTGTATGAAAGTAAGTGTCTTTATTAATGATAGTTACATAAACGATGATTCTACAAGTATGATTTATTTGAGAATTTTCTTAAACGGTAAGTATTTAAAGCTGCCTCTCGATATTTATGTTATTCCCGAAGATTTTAATAAAAAATCAGGAAAGGTTATTGGCGGCAGCAAGAAAAATACATATAACCACATAATAACTACTGCGCTTGGCACCGCTTCTGATATCATATTAAAATATAAGGTAAATAAGAAGAACCTTACACGGGAACTATTTATTAAAGAATTCCGAAACCCTTCGGTACTGGTGGATTTCTATAAATTTATGTATGAACAAATTGATTTAAGGCGTGGCGAATTGACCGACACATCAAGAAAGCAGCATCACACCTGTCTCAATAAACTTAAGGAATTCAAAAAAACGCTTTTGATTGCCGAAATTGATGAGGAATTTATAAAAGGATTTGAAAATCATTTGCGGAATAAGCTTAAAAACGGCATCAATACAACGAATAACAATATGAAGGTTTTCAGAACATACGTGAACATCGCATTAAGAAATGAGTTAATGAATAAAAA
>Ga0105103_10001402_pt1 | contig 13272 bp, 8 predicted proteins | sample PPLLaktember2015_2_FD_79107 | JGI IMG/M metagenome (GOLD analysis project Ga0105103, IMG submission 79107) | Freshwater sediment microbial communities from Prairie Pothole Lake near Jamestown, North Dakota, USA - PPLs Lake P7 Core (6) Depth... | ecosystem: Environmental > Aquatic > Freshwater >...
AGATCCTCCAGCGCCACGCGGAGATGATCATTGATCAAATCGACTATTGGCACGGGAAGCTCAACCGAAGAGAGGCGTCGGTCATCCTCCGCAATATGCATCTCGTTGCCGACACCTACGGACTCGTGATCCACCAGGAAGATGAAAAACGCGCGATCGCGGGCATCGCGACGCTGCTGACCATCTGGGCAGCAGGGAAATACGGTGCGACCTCGATCTATGACGGCGAACGGAAGTAGTCCGCGTTGGATTCCATGGTCGTGGCGAAGGAGATCGTGGGCGAAGGATATAGTAACCCAGATCGCGGCGGCAAGTGAACAGCAATCGAGCGCGAGCGAAGAGATCGGCAAGAACGTGGAAGGCATCAGCTCCGTGACGCAGGAGACGGCACGCGGCACGACGCAGATCGCCAAAGTCTGGATGGGGAACAGCTATCTTATCATTGGCACCAACATAGGGGGCAAGTCAGTATGACACCGATCTTGTCGATTGGCTCATCGAGTCGGGCCGAGCGAAGCGACCCTCTTGCGTAACGACTGCTTGAGTCACGCTGGCGAAGGTTGCAATCATTAGAACCGGTTTCAGGAATCTTGGAATGGTCTGACCGGTCGTTTTCCGTCCCTCAGCCTCACAAGCCGATCCTCTTCAGGAGTGCGACGAAACGCGGGTGGGACTGTAGTCCGGTGAATTCTTGGTGGACTTTAGTCTCGACGAGGTACATAGGATACAATTCGAACACATTCTCAAGATGTGATATCGCTTTGTCGTTCTCCCCAATGCATGAGAAGGCACGGGCAAGTGTCAGGCTCTTCGTCCAACCAGGGGTGTTTGCTTCTTCCATCTTTGCAATCCTCTCAAGAGCTTTCTGTTTGTCTCCGCGTGCATACTCGACGGAGATCTCGAGCACCGGATCTCTGTCATAGAACTCCTGCGCCTGTCTGAAGGAACCTGAACGAAAATGCTCCCATCCGATGTGCGATTCAAGGCGTTTCTTCCACTCCGCTGTTGGGGACAACTCCACTGCCTTCGCGAATTGTTCAAAAGCCAGCTCGCGCTCCCCAATGTGAGAGTAGGAGGCGCCCAGTCTGAGATACCCGACCCAAGCGAGCGGATCCAGTTCGATGCCCCGCTTGAATTCAGGTATTGAGGCTTTGAATCTTCCTGTCCGCTGCAGAATCACCCCCAGCTCCAGATGTGATCGTGCAGCATTGGGATTCATTTCGACAGCACGTTCAACGGACTTTTGCGCACCGGACCAGTCCCATTCGTAGCACATTCGGATGATACCAAGCGCAACATGTGCCTCCGGCAACAGGGGATCTAGTGCCAAAGCTCTTTGTGCAGCCGCTCGTGATTGTTCATGATACCTTGGCTTTGAACCTGAAAGAAGGTCGATCATCAAGAAGATGTCGGCCAAACCTGACCACCCCAGAGCAAAGGAGGAATCCTTCTCAAGGGCCCGTCTAAAATAAGGCAGTCCCTGCAGTACATCATCATGTGTATTTCGATATCGAAAATAGCGCCCCTGGAGATAGAGGTTATGAGCCTCCGGATCAACGCTGTGTTGTTTCGCAAGAACCTCCTGTTGTTCCTCTGCGGTCAGTTGCAGCTTCAGGGCACTTACGATTGAGGAGGAGAGTTCGTCCTGAATCGAAAACACATCCTTCAGCTCTCGGTCGTACGTCTCCGACCAGAGATGATATCCATTCTCGACATTGATAAGCTGTGCCGTGATTCGAAGGCTATTGCCCGCCTTGCGAATGCTTCCCTCAAGCACGGTTCGAACATCAAGCTTGCTACCAATGTCTCGGACATCCTCCATCTTGCCTTTGAACATGAAGGCGGAGGTCCTTGCCGGCACTCTCAGATCTTGAATCTTGCTCAGACGGTTGATGAGCTCTTCTGTCAATCCATCACAGAAGTACTCCTGATCCTTCTGGGGGCTCATATCAACGAACGGGAGCACGGCCAGAGATTTCTCGTCGCGCTGTACTGACCGCCATGGGAAGACGAACCATGTCAAAACAGCAATGACCGCAACGACAATGAAAGTTGCTACCCAGTACCGCCATCGCGCTTCGTGTGCAGACCTCAGGACCGATGCTGATGACCATTGCGCCGTCTCAGTGCCGGCTTCGATCATTCTTCTGAAGTGCCGGAGATCTGCATCGACATCGGCAGCAGTTTGGTATCGTTCGTCACGATTCTTCGCCAGCAACTTGTTAACGATCCGTTCAAGCTCGACAGGGATCCCCCTCTGCACATTCGTCATTGGCGCAGGTTCAGCGTTCAAGATCTGATAGATAAGTCCCTGATCGTATTCCCCCTTGAATGGGCGTATCCTCGTCAGCATCTCGTAGAGCACAACGCCGAGCGACCAGATATCGGTGCGGCAGTCGGCTTCTTCGCCTCGTGCTTGCTCTGGGGACATATAAGCCGCAGTGCCCAGAGTGGAGCCAGCCTTGGTTAACATTGACCGTCCGCTCAGTTTCGCCAAGCCGAAATCGACGATCTTTGGTACGCCATCACGCGTCACGATGATATTGGCAGGCTTAATGTCCCGGTGGACTATCCCGCGTTCATGGGCCTTGGCCAGCCCTTGCGTGATCTGTGTCGCAATGTCAACTGCTTCGGCGATCGTCAAAGGACCCCGTTCAATCAGCTTCTTGAGCGTCTCGCCTTCATAGTGCTCCATCACGATAGACATTCGCCCGTCATCTGTCTCGATGATATCGTGCACAACGCAAATGTTGTTATGCTGAAGAGCGGATGCAGCCTGTGCTTCATGCATGAATCGTTCTTTTGCTTCAGGGTCGAAGGTGAGTACTGACGGGAGGAATTTCAGCGCAACAGTACGATCAAGTTTGGTGTCTTCGGCTTTGTAGACGACGCCCATCCCCCCTTCACCCAATTTCTCGAGGATCTTGTAATGAGAGATGGTTTTGCCGATCATCGAGAATTCCACAGAAGAAGACCTCTCCGCAGTCCGATACGTCGGACCGCTATGAGCGCAGGTTGCCAAGAGGCAAACAAGCAACGATGAGGATCATGATTAGGTCATCCCGGGAATGCTTCCCGGGTCGACCTGAAGGTGCCGACCAATATTCGATCATCCACAGCCCGATTCATCGGGCTTCTCGCGGTTGTTCCAAGATTCCTAGGATGACGATTCATCGTCATCCGGAGGTGAAGCGCCGCGCCTGGGACAAGCTAAAGCTTGTCCAACAGACTAAGTTGGACAAACTTCAGTTTGTCCCTAGCAGGAATCTCCTCTCGGCTACTGCGTCTTCCAGGTTCTCACGATTTCTCCGAAGCATTCCAACCCGCTCGGGATGACCGCTCCATATCCATGCCCCGGCCGCGACCATGCCCCAGCGAGGAAGAGATTCTTGATCGGCGTCGAGTGGCCAACACGGGCGTTCCCTGAATTGTTCACAGTCTGGTCCCACCCGTAGATCGCTCCGCGGTAGTGACCCGTGTATCGAAGATTGGTCAACGGGGTGCCTATCTCCTTCACTTCGATCGCCTTCGAGAGCCCAGGCAAGAGCTTCTCTTCGACACGACGGATCAACGCATCTGCCATTCGTTTCTTTTCTTTGTTGTACTCCTCTTTGTTGCCTGCGAGATATTCCTTCTCGAATCGTTCCCACGGTTTGTATCCCTGAAGCGCGAGGATGTTGACCGTATTCTTTCCTTCCGGCGAATACCGTGGATCGACATTGTCATACAACGATAGACCGATCCCGCAGTGCTCGACATCTGCTTTGAGCAATGCCTCATACGCTTCATCCGAGTCGTATGTGGATTCGATGAAGATCTCTGAGTCCATGACTCCCGATCGTTTCACAACATCCTGCTTCAAGCCGAGAAACACTTGAAAGCAGGACAGACTGACGCTGAACTGCTTCCAGCGTTCTTCGTATTCCGCGGTCAGTTTCTTCTCGGACAGCATGGTGCGGAACGTGTCATAGGGATTCGCGTTCGATACGATGGCGCGTCCGAGGATTTGCTTCCCGTCCGTCGTCACAACGCCGATCGCTGCGCCATCCTTGACGAGGATCTTGCTCACTGTGGTGTTCAACAGAAGCGTTCCGCCATGGGCCGTGATGAATCGCACGAACGCATTGCTGATATCCTGCGAACGTCCCCTCGGATAGAAGCCCCCTTGCGTCAAATATCCCATGAACGGGAGCGCATAGTAGAAGCAGGAGAGTTTCGATGGGGGGAGCCCATAGTAGCCCCATTGTGACGAGAGGATCGCCCCGAGTTTCGGATCCTTGATCCGTCCTCGGAGCATGTCTCCCCACGTCTTGTTGTGGAACTGCGCAAGAAGCGGGAACTCCTGTGCGAATCGGCTCATGTCGACGTTGCCCCGCGCCGCACTGAGGCGTTGGATGTCGCCCGCGAGCCCGCCCATATCGGAGAACAATCCGGAGATCCCGTCGCGTTCTTCCGGAAAGAGCGCGATGACGGATTTGATGAAGCCCGGCAGGTCACGCTGGCTCACACGAACATCATGTTCTGGATAGATCGCGCGAAACAGCGAGGGATGAAGGAGGAATTCCGGCTCGGTGATCTCCGGGAATCCTTGGATGAGGTTGTAGACTCCGTTCCGTTCCCCGACCGAAGTCGAATGCAATGACACGTCGAACCGAAAATCGCCTGGCCGGTTGAAGGCCGTCGCATATCCGCCCGGCTTGTCGTGTTGCTCGATCACGAGCGGCTTGAATCCCTGTCGCGCGAACGCAGCGGCACACGAAAGTCCGCCAAGTCCGGAACCAATGATGATGGCATCATACTCGTTATCGCCCAAGAACGACATGGGTCCGACGGGGAATGCCTCCCAGTCGATCGCTACGGCGGAGAACGATGCTGCAAGCATCCGGAGAAAATCGCGACGCGGCAATTCATGGATGTCCATTGAAGACTCCTTGATTGAGGGAATCCGAGCGGATGGTGAGAAGACTTGGGGAAAGCGACGCTTCTAAACTACGACGGCGGGGATCCAAAGTCAACGAGATAAAATGGGGGCATTGGAGGCCAACTCATCATCCCATTGCTCCAGAAACACTCCCGGCTTCTTAACCTGCCGGGAGTGTGACCAGGAGACCTCGGGATGCAATATCGGCTCAGTTCCTCGGCCGCATGCCGCCTCGTGCCGGTCGGTTCTTGATCATCTCCTCGTACTTCTTCTTCTGTGCGTCGGTCAGGAAGGCCCTGATCTTGCCATCTGCCTTCTTCGTAATCTCGGTCATCGTTGCGCGCATGGCTTCCCGATCTCCCGCAGCATTCTGAAACGCGTCCTGCATCGCCTTCTGCGATTCCTTGAAGACCTCAACTGCCTTTGCCGTCTGGACACTGTCCAACGCGAGTGAATCCTTGAGCGCTTTCCCCCGCTCTTCCGGGGACATGCGCATCATTTGCGCCTGAGAGGATATGGTCAATCCAGTGATCATCAGTACGGTGAGAGCGATACGACCGATATGCTTGCCGAACATAGACAACTCCCTTCTTGTGGTTGATGGTGCGCTTGAATGAATGCTCTGGTTGGACGCTTCTCAGGGAGAAAAGTTTTGCGACAAATTCGTTCCTTTGTCACGAAACGCCAAAACCTGTGCAACAAACCGTTCCTGCTCGCGTTTAAGCATGGATGCTCACATCCTAGAAACCGCTAACCCTAAGTATTTCGATGGCTTATGAAGCGCCTGCTCTCTCTTCTCTTGCCTATTCTCAGCGTCGCATTCATCGCACTCGCGAATTCTCCTTCCGTTGAAAAGCCCAAGTTCCACGCGACGCTCATCGAACGCCCCATCCAACTCTCCGGAAGACTGGACGATCCTCTTTGGCGGCTGGCTCAACCAGTCGAACTCCCGTACGAGATCCAACCCGCCGAAAACACCCCCGCTTCTCAGAAGACGCTCGCCTACGCGCTGTATGACAAAGAGAATCTCTACCTCGGATTCCGCTGCTTCGATACAAATCCTGCGCTGATCCGCGCCAATCTTTCCGACCGCGACAAGGCAGGCGCGGACGATTATGTCATCGTTGCCATTGACACGTACGGCGACACGCAGCGGGCATATGAACTTGCCGTCAATCCTTACGGCATTCAAACGGATCTCATGCGGACTCTCACAAGCGAGGACGCGAGTTTCGACATGATCTGGGAATCAGCGGCATCGATCAACGAGGATGGCTGGACGGCCGAGATGTCGATCCCGTTCAAGAGCCTCCGATTCCCCGTGCAGAACATCCAGGAATGGAGCATTGTGATCATCCGGAATATCCCACGCGAGAGTCGCGTGCAGACGAGTTGGACGGCGGTCGATCGGAATATCCCCAACCTGATGTCTCAGGGCGGGATCCTGAAAGGACTCAAGAACATCCAACCGGGTGGTTCGGTCGAGGTCCTTCCCTATGTCCTGGGCCAGCAAGCTGGTACGTTGGCAACGATCAGTGATCCATCCTCGCGCTTTGAGTACGGGGCAATCCAAGGTCGGCTGGGGACCGGACTCCGCTATTCTCCCGGTTCCGCTCTGTCCGTTGATGCCGTGCTCAATCCGGACTTCAGCCAGATCGAGTCTGATGCCGATCAGATCAGCGTGAACACGACGTTCGCCCTCTTCTATAATGAACGCCGACCATTCTTTCTTGAAGGTCTCGAGCTTCTGCAGACACCGATGTACTACTCCCGCTCGATCAACAATCCGCTTGCAGCAGGACGAATCGTCGGAAAGTCAGGCGGCCTATCGTACATGGCCATGAGTGCTTATGATCGGAATACGGTCTTCGTCGTTCCAGGTGAAGAAGAAAGCAGCACAATTCCGAGTGCGATGAAGTCCGTCGCCAACATCGGCCGGCTTCGCTATGACCTCGGGGACGAGGCGTACGTTGGGGGGATGTTGTTCACGCGCAATTTTCCGGACGGTCACAATTATCTTGTGGGCTTTGACTGGGCTTACAAATTCTGGGAGAATTGGTATTTCAGCGGCGAAGGGTTTCTGACGCACACAAGGGAACGGAACGATTCGGCGCTTTTCCAGTCGGATCGGCCCCTGGGGGGGACGGGGATAACCGCAGGATTTGACGGAGAACGATACGGCGGGCGCGGGATTCACGTTGTGCTGTCGCGTTCAGGGCGGGAGTACAGCTTCGATGTCGTCTACAACGATTTCTCTCCAACGTACCAAACGTATAACGGCTTCTTTACTCAGACAGACTACCGTCAGTTCTATGTCGCTCACACCTATTCACTCTACCCCAACAGCCCGGTTTTTGATAAGATGCAATTTCAGCTTTCGGGCAACCTCCGATATAACTACGCCGGCATGCTCAAGGAAGAGGTTGTTCAGCCGTCGGTCAGTTTGACGATGAAAGGACAGACCACGCTCTATGCTTCCTACCTCCTCGTCAACGACGAGCACTTCCAAGGAGTGGAGCTGCGGAAGATCCAGAGGACATTGTTGAGCGTGATATCGAAGCCCATCGATCTGATCTCTCTCGCATTCGACGCGCAATTCGGCCGCTTCATCTATCGGTCAGCTTCCCCTATAGTCGGGACGGGGCATCAGTTGGATGCGACGATCACCCTGAAGCCGACATCGAGATTGAAGCTCGACCTGACGTATGCACGCGCACGTCTCTCAGAGGTCGAAGGCGGCTCCGTGTTCTTTGACGGCTACGTCATTCGCGGCGTCGGAGTCTATCAATTCACCCCGGAGTTCTTCTTTCGCGCGATCGTCCAGTACAACTCCTTCTCAGAAAACTTATATCTCTATCCTCTCGTGAGCTACAAGCTGAACGCCTTCACGACGTTCTATGCCGGCTTGACAAACGACTATCTTGATTACGGAACTCCCACAGGATTCAAAACGACAACACGACAGTTCTTTGTCAAGCTCCAGTATCTTTTCCGCAGCTGAGAGCGGAGACAGAAGAGGCCCGATCGTATGACCAGGCCTCCGATCCTTCAGCACCGGCCACACGTCATACCGACGAAATGATCGCTTCCAGCTCTGCACTCATGTTCGGATCAAGGCGAACGAGGTCGTCGTACGCATTGACCGCCTCGACACACACCATCGTCTTGTAACCATCATCCGGCACGTCTGGAAGGTTCTTGGACGTTTGCTCCCACGGATTCCAGACGACCGTAACACGACTCCCCCGCTTGCCGACGTGAAGAGTCCGCTCGGCGACAGGATCTTCGATCGTGCACTCCGCTGTCGTTCCGATGTATCGCCTGTTCTCTTCCTTGCGGATCCACAGCAACTCATCAACCTGCTCCGTCACTGTCGGCGCATTCGGTCCGTCATAAAACTTCCCGCCACGCAAACCCCGTATCGAAATCCGTTCGATGTCCTCGACGGCGAAGTATGAATGCAGTGCCGCTCCATATTCGAGCGGCTTGTCGCCCGTGTTCGTGCACTTGAATGTCACGGTCAACTTCGCACCGACCGAAATGATCATCTCGGCCCGGAAAGGATGAGGCCAGAGAGACATCGTCTCGGTGTCGTCCTGCAGTCCCAGATGGATCCGTACTGCTTGATCGGCGGCGACCGATGTCTCAACAACGTCCCACATACGCAAGCGTGCGAATCCATGCATCGGCTTCGCAGGATCCGTCGGATGCGGGCCGAACCAAGGGAAGCAAACCGGAACCCCGCCGCGAATTGGCTTCCCCACCTCGAAGAGACTCTGCGAACTCATCCAGAGGAGATCGTTCTCACCGGTGGGTTGATACCGAAGAACGTGCGCTCCATACAATGAGATCTCTGCGGTCGCATGGGGCGTTGTGATCAACGCGACCGGCAAATCTCCATTTCCACCAATAAAATGAACGCGCCGGGGGATCCCATAGCGGGTCGAAAGCTCGATAGGGGTCATCGGCTTACTCCAATCCCCGACGTTTCAGCAACGGCTCGATCGAAGGTTCCTTCCCGCGGAATCGCTCATATTGTTTCATGGCGTCGTCGGCTGTCCCGCGCGCAAGGATGTATTCCCGGAATGCATGCGCCGTCTTCTGATCGAAGAGCCCGTTCTCCTTGAACGCCTCGAATGCGTCGGCATCAAGGATTTCCGCCCATATGTAGTAATAGTAGCCCGCTGAGTACCCGCCGCTGAAAATGTGCTGGAAATACGTCGTTCGGTATCGAGAAGCAATCTCTGGAATGAGTCCGATCCGATTCAACGACGCCGTTTCAAAGGCGTTCGTTTCGACCGGCTTCGTCGACGTCAGTGAGTGCCAGTCCATATCCAGGTAGCAGGCGGCCAAATATTCAACCGTTGCAAATCCCTGATTGAACTTGTTGCTCTTGACGATCTTGTCGATCAGGTCTTGCGGGATAACCTCGTTCGTCCTGTAGTGCCGCGCGTACGACCGAAGCACCTCCGGTTCGAAGGCCCAATTTTCCATGATCTGCGACGGCAGTTCGACGAAGTCCCCCGGGAGAGAGAGGCCCCGATACGTGGTATGTTCGAGGAGATTATCAAGTGCGTGGCCGAACTCGTGGAAGAGCGTGGCCACTTCATCCTGACTCAGCAGCGAGGGTATGTCGGCTGTGGGACGCGAGAAATTTCCCACGTTGTACACGAGCGGCGTGATCTTTGCCCCGTCTTTCCAGCTTTGCCTCCGGAAACTGCCGCACCACGCCCCCGACCGTTTTCCACCGCGCGGGAAGTAGTCTGTATAGAGTATGCCGATGTGGGTCCCGTCCTTTTCCTTCACCTCAAACACCTCCACCTCGTCGTTGTAGACAGCGATGTCGGCCCGCTTCACGAACTGGATGCCATAGAGTCGCGTTGCAAGATCGAACACCCCTTTCCGAACATTCTCCATCAAGAAATACGGACGAAGTTCGTTCTCGTCCAGATCATACTTCGCCTTCCGCACGCGCTCAGCATAGTACCACCAATCCCAGGCCCGAAGTTGAAATGTGGCCCCCTCGCTCTTGATCAGCGTCTGCATTTCATCGCGTTCTTTCTTCGCGATCGCGAGCGCCGGCTTCCACAATTTGTCAAGGAATTCATAGACGGTCTGTGACGTCTTCGCCATATTCCGCTCAAGCGAGTAGTCGGCAAAGGTCTTGTAGCCGAGCAGGTTCGAACGTTCCACACGCAAGGCCGCGATCTGTGCTGCGATCGTCTTGTTGTCGTACTCGTCGTTGTTGTCTCCACGCATGATGTACGCCGTGTACAACTGCTCACGCAGATCTCGGTTCGTCGCATATTGCAGGAATGGGATCATGCTCGGCGTCTTCGTCGTGAACACCCAAGCCCCGGGCTTCTTCGCCTGGACTGCCGCTTCAGCCGCCGCATCGATCACCGATTGCGGCAAGCCGGCCAGATCCTCCTTGTTGTCGATCACAAGCAGGAAGGCATTCGTCTCCTGAAGGACATTTTCAGCATACTTCAAGGATAGCATTGAGAGATCTTCGTTGACCTTCCGGAAGCGATCCTTCTTCACGGGAGCGAGATCGGCACCGCCACGGACAAATCCCTTGTAGACGTCGTCGAGCAGTTTCCTCTGCTCGGTCGTGAGCGTTGCCTGTTCGCGGTGCGCATAGACCGCCTTGACGCGTTCGAAGAGCGGCTCGTTCAGATTGATGTCGTCCCGATGCTTCGTCAACAACGGAGTGACGTCTTGCGCGATCCTCTGGATAACGTCGGTCGTGTTCGCGCTCCGGAGTGCAAAGAATGTTGAACTCACCTTCCCCAGAAGCTCACCGCTCCGGTCGAGTGCCACGATCGTATTCTCGAACGATGCCGGCTGCGAGTTGGAGACGATCGCTTCGATCTCAGCGCGCTGTGCTTTCATTCCCTCAATGAATGCGGGCATGAAGTGTTCGTTCTTGATGAGGGAGAACGGCGGCGTTTGAAAGGGGGTGGAGAATTCGCTGAAGAACGGATTGGTCATATCACGACTGCCGCTCTGTTGTGCGGTCGCTGAGACGCCCAAGAGCACGACGGCGAGACAGCCGCGGATGAGTGTTCGGATAACCATGGAAGAACTCCTGCGGTCAGAGGATTCTGTCGGTGAGTTGATACGGCACAATATGAAGAGTAACCTAGCGAAGCAATGCACGAGATGCAAGAACTCCGGGACGAGGGGCTCTTGAACGGACGCCGAATGCACATCAGGAATGGGCCGACTCAGGCTTGAGTACGAAGAGGGAGCCGGTGTTGGGAAGGCGCGGAACTTCGTTGACGATGCGAAGCGGAAGTCCCTCGATCAATCCGGGCACACCTCCGGTGGCAACAAAGTGTTTGAAATTCGCATAGTGTTCACGTCCCGCAACATATTCTACTGCCCTGGTCACGAGCGTCTCAAACCCATTAGGGAGCGGCACTCGGTATTCCCCGATGAGGATGATCTTCGCAAGTCGCACCGCAATTTCCAGAACGCGTCGTCGTTCGGCCGGAGGGATCTCGTGCAGAACGAAGGTCAACACGGCGAAGTCGAATATGCGAACGCCTCGTGCAAGGAGTTCGTGCACACTCGCGTGTTCAATGGCGAGATTGGCATGAGGGTCGCGGGCGAGACGCAACCGGGCACGCTCGACGTTCCTGACCGAGAGATCGATCGCGTGCACCGTGTTTCCACGTGCGGCAAGTTGAAATGCGAGACGCGCGGTGCCGGTCCCGATGTCGAGAACCGTGGCATCGACAGGGATGTGTCGACGGATATGAGCAAAGAGCACGTCCTGATTCGGCGCTATCAACCGGTCATAAAACCAGCCGTCGTACCAGTGTTTTTTATCTGTCATCAGGCACCTTGTTCCCACGTTGAGTGTTCTATTCTATCTGGCGGCTGCAATGACTCAAGCCACGAGATCACAGTCCTAAAATAGTGCTATCTTTCATTCTATGAAACACCTGCATACGACACCGGACAGTCGCAAGAATGCACGGCCGTCTTCCCCCTCATCCATTCCTCCCACCTCCGTCAAAGAGATGCGGGTGCGCGGATGGGAACAAGCCGACGTCATCCTCTTCACGGGGGATGCATTCGTCGACCATCCGGCGTTCGGAGCGGCGGTGATCGCGCGCGTGCTGGAGCACGAGGGATTGAAGGTCGCGGTTGTTCCTCAGCCGAATTGGCGGGATGACCTGCGGGATTTCAAGAAACTCGGTGCGCCGCGGCTCTTCTTCGGCGTGACCTCGGGAAACATGGACTCGATGGTCAACCATTACACGGCGAACAAGCGGCTGCGTTCAAACGACGCATACACGCCGGGAAATGCCGCCGGACAACGTCCGGATTACGCGGTCACGGTGTATGCGAACATCCTCCGCGACCTGTTCCCCACGAACCCCATTATTCTCGGCGGCATCGAGGCCTCGCTGCGGAGGTTCACCCACTACGACTATTGGAGCGACTCGCTCAAACCTTCCATCCTGATCGATTCCCGCGCGGACCTTGTCGTCTACGGACTCGGCGAGCAAGCCATCGTCGAGGTCGCACGGGCGCTGAATGCCGGACAACGCGTCGAAGAGGTTCAGAACATTCCGCAAACCGTTTATCGGACAAACGATCAGGCGGCGCTCCGCATTCCCAATGCGATTGTCCTTTCTTCATTTGACGATTGCCAGCGGGACAAGCACGCATTCGGACAAAGCTTCATCAAGATCGAGCAGGAATCCAACAGCATGTATCAGAAGCATCTGATCGAGCCGTTCAGGGATTCCTGGATCGTCGTCAATCCATCCTACCCGCCGCAATCGACCACCATTGTCGATGCGGTCTACGACCTTCCGTTCACACGGCGTCCGCATCCGCGCTACGATGGGAAAGGACCGATCACCGCCTTCGAGATGATCAAGGATTCGGTCAACATTCATCGGGGGTGCTTCGGCGGATGTTCCTTCTGCACCATCTCGGCACACCAGGGGAAGTTCATCTCGAGTCGCTCGAAGGAATCGGTGCTGAAGGAATTGCGGACGATCGCGGCATCGCCGGACTTCAAGGGACATATCACGGATGTGGGCGGACCGTCGGCGAACATGTATCAGATGGAGGGAATCGATCTGGCGGTCTGCGCGGTCTGCAAGCGCGCCTCCTGCATCTATCCCACCGTCTGCGAGAATTTGAATGTCGACCACACGCCGATGGTCGAGCTGTATCGGGAGGCACGAGAGATCGAGGGGATCGCGAAGGTGACGATCGGCAGCGGATTGCGCTACGACATGCTGATCGACAAGAACAACAAGCCTCGGCACAAGTCGGCATTGACGTACATCCGCGAGTTGGTCACGCATCATGTCTCCGGCCGG
>Ga0105103_10001403_pt1 | contig 13270 bp, 12 predicted proteins | sample PPLLaktember2015_2_FD_79107 | JGI IMG/M metagenome (GOLD analysis project Ga0105103, IMG submission 79107) | Freshwater sediment microbial communities from Prairie Pothole Lake near Jamestown, North Dakota, USA - PPLs Lake P7 Core (6) Depth... | ecosystem: Environmental > Aquatic > Freshwater >...
CTGCGCCGGTGCTGCGCGGGGCCGCCGCAGCGGCGTTGGCCGCCGGTCTGCTTTGCCTGGCGGGTGCGGCGCTCGCCGACCCGACGCCGAAGCCGCGTCCGCCTGAGATCGAGCGCGCCACCGCCGAACCGGCCAACGTGCGCGTTCAGGGCGACACGGTCTACTACACCGGCAATCTGTCGAAGGCCAGTTCCGCGGCTTTCGACGCGGCGGTGGCCGGCGTCAGCCGCGGCCAGCTCACGCGCTTGGTCATGAGCTCCGGCGGGGGCGATACGGTCGAAGAAGCAGTCCTTCATCCAACCCGTGCGGGATCGGCTTCGGATCGTGCCCGTCGAAGGCTCCGGCCAGCACCCACCGGATCTTCCTCCATCAAACTGGTGACGGTGATGGAAATGGTGCGTCGTACGGGCTCAATCTGTGAGGCGAGCCCGGCGGCAATGGCCTGAGACACTCGGCAGCGGTGACCGGCACAATCGACGGCGGGAGTGCCTGATGTGGCAGGGTGGGATGCTTGAGCAGTGGGATAGGTTTCGGCGGTTCGACCGCAGACAGATGCTGTCGCTTGGGTGCGGCGTGGCTGCGGCGCCTTGGTCTGTCTGGGCACAGCCCTCAGCCGCCAAGCTGGCTCGGGTCGGCTTTTTGATTCCTGAAACAGTGACCGACCAGACCAGTCGCATCGACGCACTGCGCGTCGGGCTGGCCGAACGAGGCTGGGTGCAGGGACAAAACGTAACCATCGAAGTTCGCGCGGCCGATGGCGCGTACGACCGCCTGCCACGCCTTGCCATGGAACTGGTGGCCCTGAAAGTGGACGTGATCGTGGCCTTCGGCATCAAGGCGCTGACGGCGGCGCGTCGGGCCACCACGACGACCTCCATAGTGATACCCGCAACCAGCAGCGATCTTGTCGCCCTGGGTTTTGTGAACAGTTTTGCCCGCCCGGGCAAGAACATCACCGGGTCGACTACCTTCGGGCCGGAGATCATGGCCAAGCGGCTCGAGTTGCTCAAGGAAACGATGCCGACGACCACGCGGGTGGCCGTTCTCGTGAATCCGGCGAACGCCAGCTTCGGCCCGACCTTCACGGTGATGGACGCAGCCGCCAAATCGCTGAAGCTTTCGATCGAGCCGTTCAAGGTACATGACCGAAGTGAGTTCGATCGCGTCTTCGCGGCAATGACCAAGGCACGCGTCGATGGCCTGGTGATCCAGGACGACACGATCTTTGGCGAGACCAATGCCGGCAAGATTGCCACGCTGGCGGCCCGCGGGCGCTTGCTGGCCGTCGGCACCAGGGAATTTGCCGACGCCGGCGGCGCGATCGGCTACGGCCGAACCGACTCCGAGCTCTATCGCCGCGGCGCCTACTTCGTCGACCGGATTCTCAACGGTGCCAAGCCCGCCGATCTGCCGGTGGAGCAGGCCACGCGATTTGAATTGGTAGTCAACCTGAAAGTAGTCCGCACCATCGGCGTCAGGGTTCCGCAGGCGGTGATGTTGCGCGCCGATCGGGTGATCGAGTGAGCGCCTTCGCCTTATTCTGCTTAAGGTCGGCGGCGGCGAGCTTGACGCCGGCCTGCCTGAGCGCCTCGTGCACCCGGTCGCGGAACAGGTTGTGGTCCTCGAACAGTGCGTCACCCAGCGCCGCGCGCAGCTTGGTGGCGACCTCGACCAGGCGGCCGTCGCGCTCCCAGCTCTTGGGGTCGAGCAGCTTCTTGCGCCTCTTCTCGGGCAGCCCCTTCTTGGCGCTGCCCCCTTCTTCGTCGTCGGCCTCGTCCTCGTCGTTGCCCCACTCGGCCAAGCGCTTCTCCAGCGCGGCTGAGACCTTGGCGAAGCCGGTGAAGAGCTCGTCGCCGAACTCCTCATGGAGCGCCGAGCGGATGTCCTCGTTACTCGAGGCAAAGCGCAGCGTCGCAATGGCCTTGGGCGTGAGCTGGCTGTGCAGGCGCAACGGGCGCTCGACCGTGACCTTCCAGTAGCCGAAGGCGGCATTGGGGAAGATCTTCGATTCCGCAGCCGGGTCGAGGAAGGGCATCTGATGCCGGACCACGTTCACATGATGTTGTCGATACCGCCGAAGTACTCGGTGTCGCAGGTGGTCGGGTTCATCAAGGGTAAGAGCGCGATCCACTTGGCGCGGGTGTATGGGGAGCGCAAGCGCATGCGAGCGTGGCGGATCGGGATCAGGTTCTCGACGCGGCCGGCATTGGACTCGATCAGCAGTTCGACGGGGTCGCGGCGGCCCTTCTTCGGCTTCCAGCCCGCATGCGAAGCGCGCGGCATGGCATTGCGCAGCGCCTTGCCTTTGGCGCGGCGTTAGCCCGCGGAAAGGTAGGGCGCTTCGGATGGCTGCGCAGCGCTCGGGTGCTTGCCTTTGTGGGTCTTGGCCATGTGTTTGTCCCCCGTGCAAGAGAGATTGGCTTACTCGCTCTTCAATCGCTTCGAGCCTTCGATCAGCGGGTGCCAGCCGAACACCAGCGTGATCTGGAAGCCGTCCATGCGCAGGTCGGTGGGTGCGCTGTCGTTCACTGTCGACTTGTAGCCGAAGGTCATGTTGATGTTGTCGTTGATGCTGTAGCCCAGCGTCAGGCCGAGGCCGACGTTGTTGAGCTTCGACCCCTGCACGCCGTTGATGCTGGCCCGGCCGCCGCTGTACCAGACCCCGTCGATGGCGCCCCAGAAGCGGTCGGTGAAATCACGTGTCAGATGCGCGTCCAGCTGGAACAGCGGGTCGGTCTTCAGAGTCTGCCCGCCGAGGTAGTCCGTGTTGTTGGCGAAGAGCCAGACCGCGGGCAGGAACTCCAGTGTCGTGCGCTGGCCCGGCGCCCACGAGCCGAGTTGCCACACGATGGGCGCGCCGATGCGCCCGTACCAGCGGTTCTGCCCCAGGTTCAGCGCCTGGTTGCTGTCGTACTCGCCAATCGGCAGCGCCAGATCGGCGAGCAGGTCGAGCGAGAAGCCCGGCTCATAGCGCAGCGCATCTGCCAGGTTCTTCTGCGCCGGCGGGCCGATCAGGTTGATCGCGAACTCCAGCGTCGGGTCGCCATAGCCGCTGGCCGACTGTTTGGCGGTGCGGCCTGCCACCGTGACCTCGCCCGAGACGCGCCCCATCGGCAGCAGGATCGCGCCCATGGCCGCACGATCGAACAGCGAGTAGGTGTGCGCATAGCCCACCAGCGCCATCGTCGCGTCGAATTCGGCGTTCGGCACCACGGTGTTGGCGGGGTCGAACGGGTTGGCGTTGCCGCTGAGCGAATTGAAGATCACCGGCACCGCATTGCCGCCCGACAGACTCTTCCAGTAGAAGCGCGCCGGCACCTGGGCGGAGGCCGGCGTGGGCCACAGCGCCACGCTGAACAGCAGCGCCATGGCGACATGCGCCAGCGCGCGGATCGGGTGGGGGGTGTTGTTCATGGATGCAATGTCCCGTGGAAAGCGTCGAAATGCGGCGGTGCTCAAGGCTTGGGTTCGGCCAGCATGTCCTTGGGCGGCACGAACTGCCGCTTGTTGACCAGCGGCGGGAAGCCCGGATCGTCCGGCACGCGCGCCGGCAGCTGGTCGTCCAGCGTTTCGAAGGGCGTTCGGCTCGGCAGGATGACGTTGTTGCGGCGCACGTAGTCGTCCCACAGCGCGACCAGTTCCTTCACCTTGTCGGGGCGCTGTGCGGCGAGGTCCTTGCGCTCGGCCGGGTCGGCGGCCAGGTCGAAAAGTTCCCAGTCCTCCTTGCCCAGCGGCTTGTACTGCCAGCGCAGCTTCCAGGAGCCCTGGCGCAGCGCACGGTTGCCGAAGACCTCCCAGGCCAGGTAGTCCTTGTCGGTGCGCGGCGATGCGGCCTTGCCCGCGAGCACCTCGTTCCAGGGCTTGCCCATCATCAATGGCAGCGGCTGCCCGTTCAGCGTCTTGGGGTAGGTGGCGCCGGCGATCTCCAGGAAGGTGGGCATCAGGTCGGCCACGTGCATCAGGCCGTTGTTGATGCCGCCCCTGGGCTTGACGCCCGGGCCGCTGACGATCAGCGCATTGCGGATGCCACCCTCGGCGAGCCAGCCCTTGTACTGGCTGAAGGGCGTCATCGAGACCTGCGCCCACATCGGCCCGTAGCCGACGAACGAACCCGGGTCGCCCCAGGCGTTGGGGTGCGTCTGCGACCAGTTGATCGCCGCGAACAGGAAGTCGCGCGTGCCCGGCTGGCCGGCGATCATCTTGAACAGGTCGGTGCCCTCGGCACCGTTGTCGCCGAAGACGACGAAGATCGTGTTGTCGTACTCGCCGATCTTCTTCAGGTGGTCGATCAGCCGCCCGATGTGGTGGTCCATGTTCTCCACCATGCCGGCGTAGAGCTCCATCTTCTTGCCGAGCAGGGCGCGCGGCGCCGGCGCCAGCAGCGTCGGGTCGGGGATGAACCACATGCGCTCGGCCAGCTGCGTGCCCGGCGGCGTGATGCCCATCTCGATCTGCCGCTTCAGCCGCGCCTGCCTGATCGCATCCCAGCCGACGTCGTACTCGCCGACATGGCGGTTGCGCCAGTCCTTCGGCAGGTGGTAGGGGTCGTGCGGCGCCTGGTGCGCGACATAGGCGAAGAAGGGCTTGCCGTCGCCGCGCTGGGCGTCGATGTAGCCGATCAGCTTGTCGGTGTAGGTCTTGGTGGCGTAGTAGTCGGGGGGCAGGCCGGTCAGGTAGCGCCCGTCCTCGGTGAAGACCAGCTTCGGCGACGCCGCGGTGATGTTCGTCATGTCCCAGTAGCTGCCGCCGCCGTCGAGCAGCGTGAAGTCGCGCTCGAAGCCGCGCGCGGCCGGGATCAGGTCGGGCGACTTGCCCAGGTGCCACTTGCCGACCATGTAGGTGTGGTAGCCGGCGTCCTTCAGCAACTGCGGCAGCGTCGTGACGCGCTTGTTGAGGTAGCCCTCGTAGCCGGGCACGCCGCGCTGGTTGGGCGCCGTCCACTCGTCCATGTTGCCCAAGCCGTTGAGGTGCGTGTCGACGCCGCTGAGCAGCATCGAGCGCGACGGCGAGCAGCTGGCATGCGTGTAGAAGTTGGTGAAGCGCACGCCATCCTTGGCCAGCGAATCCAGGTTCGGCGTGCGGATCTCGCTGCCGAACGCGCCCATGTCGGCGAAGCCCATGTCGTCGGCGATGATGAAGACGATGTTCGGTTTCTTCGCCTGCTGCGCCTGCACCGGGGGCGCCGCGACTGACAGCGCCGCCGCCAGACCGACGAGGAAGCTTGTGCCCAGCCAGCGTCTCATCTTCGTTGTCAAGACGCACATCGAGCGCGGCTGCACGGTCACCATGTCTACTCCCTTCCAGTCCATCAACGACAAACCCAGTGCAGCATCCGTGCCGCGGGCGGGGTGCTCCGATTGAAAACCATCCAATCCTGGGGCCCGCTCGAGGGACCGCTGTTGACGATCATCAATCCGTGACGGCAGAACGCCTGCGCGCCAGTCCGTGCCCTGCCCGCACCCCTAACGGCAACTGGCATAACCCTTCATTCTGTGTTCCCCCTGTGGCGGGCGTCTATCGGATTCCCGCAAAATCACGGGCATGGAGAGTGTCGAGCTTGCGCCAGATCGGCCTGCGGTCACGGTCGACGAGATCGATGAGCCCACGATGGCCGGCGCAGGGATCGAACTCTTCGACCTCGACGCGGTGCAGTTGCAGTCGTTGCCGTTTCGCGTCCGACGGGTCGTCGTCCGACTCGACGCGTGCAGCGTCGTCTACCACTCGACCAATGCCCGCGTGCGCACGCGCACCAGTGTGCTCGAAGGCCGGCTCGCCTACGTCACATTCGGGCCGCGAGCACGGGGTACGGTAAACGGGCTGCCGATCGTCCCAGACATGATGCTGGCGGTCGAGCCGGCCGCCGAAGGCAGGTTCGTGGTCGACGCCGGCTTCGAGGACGTCGCCTTGCTGGTGCACCCGCAAGACATCAAGGACCACCTCGTCGCCCGCGGACGCGAAGGCGATTTCCGCATGCCCCGTGGCGTGGAGATGCTGCAGGTCGATGCCGAGAAGGTACGCACCCTCTATGACTCGGGCAGGCAGCTGGTGGATGTCGCCGCCCGGGAGCCCTGCCGCTTCGACGAGGGCAGGAAGGAGCGGGCCGCCGTGCAGGTCGAGCTGCTCGAGACGCTGCTGGCGACACTCGACACGGCCGGCAGCTTCGAGCCCACGACCAGCGAGCGCACTCGCCAGGCGCACAGTCTGGTGGTGAAGGCCGCCGAGGACCACGCGCTGTCGCGCATCGACGACCCGATCCAGATCACCGACCTGTGCCGGGCTGCAGGCGTCAGCGAGCGCGCCCTGCAGTACGCGTTCAAGGAGGTGATGGGACTGTCGCCACGCGACTACCTGGCCCGGCTCAGACTGCATCGGGTCCGGCAGGCGCTGCTGACGGCCTCTCACCGCACGAGCACCGTGTCGGTCGAGGCGCTGAAGTGGGGCTTCTGGCACTTCGGTGAGTTCTCGCGCGCCTACAAGGACTTTTTTGGGGAACTGCCCTCGGATACGCTGCGACGCCCTCCGGGCGGAAACCGGCAAGCCATCTGAGTCCTCGCCTGGGGGGCGTCCCGAGCAAGCCCGGTTGCAGCGGTTGCGTGGCGACCTGTGGGTCCAAAGTCACGGTGCGAGTTCGGCCAGCGACCTGCAAAGGCGATGGAACGTCACGGCCGTCTGCGATTTCTCCCTGGCCTTCGCCACCGTTGATCGCGCGGAACGCCCTGGGGAATGCATTGACCTGCACCACGGCGACTTCCAGACCTCGTCGGCGGTCATCCGCCCTACAAGCGCTTCGACTCATGGCGCAGGGCTGTCCAGGTATTGGTCTGGTGGCTTTCCAGGGCCATGCGGGCGATAAACCCCGACCGGGTCTCGCCCGTGGCGCGCGCCAATGCGTCGAGTCGGTGCAGCACGCGACGTGGCAAACTGATATTGACTCGCTCCAGCGTGTCATCAAGCACCGCGGGGTCCACCTTGACGACGGCCCAGACCCACGCCTTCCATTCTTTGTGCTTCTTTCGCAAGGCGTCGACGCTCGACGGCTGAGGAATGTCCTGCCCCGAATCAAGTGCGGCTTCGATCCATGCTGCGATGGCCTCTTCGGTCTTGGCCATGGCCTCTTCCATCGTGTCACCGGCCGAAAAGCACCCAGGCAGGTCGGGCACAACGACGCCGAAAGCTTCGGTCTCGGTGCCGGGCTCAATCGCGACGGGGTAACGCATTTTGCAGCCCTTTCTCAAATGCCGGCCTGATGCCGTATGGCCTTCAGCAGCCCAGTCCCCAGGTCCTTCTTGGGGTGAGGTACTAGCACGATGCCTGTACGCAGTGGGTGCGTGAAGACATGATGAGATCCGTTGACCCGGGCAAGTCGCCAACCTCCCTTCTTGAGCTCACGCATCAGGTCAGCGCCACTCATGTGTGTATGATACACACTCCAGGGCTCCGTGCAAGTCGATCGAGTTCCAAGGGCTGTGGCCGGCGAGGCCGAACTTCCAGGCGCGTGTCCTGGTGTGTCCCATCTGATCTGCCCGTAGGGGGCCAGGCTGACCGAGGTTCGCACTGGTGCTGCCAATGGCGCGATTCGGGCGAGCAATCCAATACGTCGACGGGCTGCTCAGGGTCGACTTGAAGCATTGCCGTCGAAGATTGCATGGCCACATAGCGGGCCCCAAGTTGAAGGCCCTCGGTGCTGACATAGGGTGCTGACAGTCCAGGCCAGGCTCTGGCTTTGACCCATGAAAGCTCCTTGGTCTCCGACCTGGCCATGCTCGTAGGCTGGCAATTCATGACCTCTCATGAGGCTGCCGCCGTGAATTGCCGCGTCGCTGCCTAAGTGGAACGATACTGCGCCTGACCTATTCGGGCCGCCAGCAGGAACTTCATGACCACCCAGCGCCAGCGCATCGTCATCGTCGGCGCCAATTTCGCCGGTCTCACCGCCGCGATCAAACTGTCGCGCCGCTTTGACGTCACCGTGATCGATCCGTCGCGGCACTTCGAGTGGGTGCCCAACATTCACGAGATCCTGTCCAGCGTGAAGACACCGCAGGGGCTGCGGTTGGACCGCAGGGCCATCGTCGCGCAGGCGGGCCACCGATTCCTGCGCGACAGTGTCACCGAGCTGCGACCGGCCGAGGGCCGGCTGGCCACTGCAGGTGGTCGCGAACTGGCCTTTGACGCCTGCATCGTCGCGGTGGGGGCGTTGTGGAACACCCACCATCTGCCGGGTGTGGCGCGCCACACCATGCCGTTTCGCAGCGTGGCCGATGGCCAAGCCGTCGAGAAGCAACTGCGTGCGCTGGTGAAGCAGGGCCAACCGTTGCGCATCGTGATCGCTGGCGGCGGTATCTCCGGCATTGAGGCGCTGGGCGAACTGCTGCGCCGCTACCGCAACGATGCCAGTCTTTCGGTCGATGTGGTCGAGGCGGCCGACCGGCTGCTGCCCGGGCTGCCGCCGGCGCTGGATGCAGACCTGCGGCACCTGTGCGAACCCTACGCGGTGAACTTCCGCACCCGTGCTGCGATCTCCCGCGTCTCGGCCAAGGGTGTACTGCTCGCCGATGGCACACGGCTGCGCTCGTCGCTCACCTTGTGGACCGCCGGGCTGGCCGCACCGCCCTTGCTGCGCGCCTCGGGTTTGGCGCCGCCACCTCAAGTATGGGCCGACGTGCACCAATCGCTACAGAGTCGCCGCTTCGAAAACACCTTCGTGGTAGGCGATGCGGCGCAGTTGCCGCAGCCGCTGGGCAAGCAAGCCTTCTATGCGATAGACATGGGTTCGCTGGCCGCGGGCAATGTGTCGCGCTGGCTGGCTGGTCGAGAGCTGAAGCCATTCAAGCCAGTGCCCAAACCGATGTTGGTCGCCTTCGGTGATCTGCAGACCTACCTGGTCGCTGGCCGGCGCGTGCTGGCAAGCCAGATGCTGGCGGCCGCCAAAGAGGGCGTCTACCAAGTGTTCATGGCGCAGACCGAACCCTCCGGCCTGCTGAGAGCTTTGCCGAACGCTTCCGGCCGCTTGTGGCAAAGCTGGCGACAACTGGCATTGCCCCAGCTGCTGTCGCTAGCCGATTTCAGGTCCTTGTCCGACCTGCGGATCATCCGTTTGCTGCCGGCGCAGACGCGGGCGCGCCGGCGGCGCAGCGTCTGAACACGGGTCGCCAGGAAGATCAGAACCGGTAAGCATTCGCACTTCTGCGGATGTCACATCGCGCATGACTGCCTCTTTACACCGCATCTCACCGACAGAGTTGAACGCCAGCTTCGCGGCGGATCATTTGGGTACCTGAAGGACGTCTTTGGGTCGGTGGCGGATCTACGCGAACACGATCTCGATGCCGTACACCTGCCGGTCGAACTGGCATGCCATACAGCCGACAACAGGGACCGGCACGTCCGGCTATTGAGCGACATTCGTCCCAGCACCGGAAAGCCGCCGCTCAAGCGCGCATCATCAGGCTGCACATGGCAGTCAGGGGCTGTCGGCGGCGACCGATTCGATCGCGTCCTGGACAAGCGCCGCCATGGCGCGCGCCGTGTCGCAGGCCTGCTCACGCAGCCCGCGCACGGTGCCGAGGCGGTTGGGCATCGCTTCGTCTTGGCTGGCTTTGAGCTTGCCCTCGAGGCGATCGATGGGAATCTCGATGCCCACGATGGCGCGCATCATCCTTTCCATGAATGGAGCCGGAGCGTCGGATACCGTCCACGGAACCGACTGAGGTGCCTCATGCCTCTCGGTGAGGCGTCTCAGCATGTCGAAGACCCAATCGCGGTCCTCGACCGCACGCGCCACGCCATGGGCGTGGGCCACCACGTAGTTCCAGGTGGGCACGACCTCGCCATGCTCCGACTTTCCCGGATACCAGCCAGGCGTGATGTAGGCCTGGGGTCCCTGGAACATCACCACGGAAGGACTGGCCGAATCGAGCTCGCGCCAGACTGAGTTGGCGCGCGAGACATGGCCGATCAAGGTGCCGCACGGCCCTCGGCTGCGGTCCAGCAGGAAGGGCACGTGATTGGCAACGAGGCCGGCGCGGCCGTGGTACACCCAGGCCCCGAGCGGGTAAGACGCCATCAGCGCGAACAGGGTCTCGCGATCGGTCAGTCGGTGCAGCGGGTTGACGTACATGCGCGGTCCTTCATATCCCGATCAGAGCGTGCCGCACCAGCAGCGCCGACAGCACGAACATGGTCGCGCCGATCAAGCCGTCAAGCACCTGCCAGGCCATCGGCCGGGCAAACCAAGGTGCCAGCCAACGAGCGCCGAAGCCCAGCAGCGAGAACCAGACCAGACTGGCCCCGGCGGCCCCAGCGATGAACCAGCCCCGAAGCGCCGCCGGCTGCTGCGCGCCGATGCTGCCGACCAGCAGCACGGTGTCCAGGTAGACATGCGGGTTGAGCAGCGTGAAGGCGGCCGCCTGTGCCACCGCTGCGGCCAGGGACAGCGACGAACCGGCAACCGACGCATCCAGCCGGTGGACATGCCGTGCGCGCCGCAGCGCCTGCCAGCCGTAGACCGCCAAGAACGCGGCGCCTGCCAAGGCCAAGGCACGCGCCAGGTTCGGGCTCTGCCCCAGGGCCTGCGCCATGCCCATGACACCCGCCGCAATGAGCACCGCATCTGCCGCCGCGCAGAACAACACCACGCCGCCCACGTGCTCGCGGCGCAGGCCCTGGCGAAGCACGAATGCGTTCTGCGCGCCGATCGCCACGATGAGCCCCAAGCTCAGGGCCAGGCCCTGAACGAACACCGGGAAGGCGAGAGAAGCAGTGGCTGCAGGGTTCATGGTGAACCGAGCTTGCCAGTCTCGATTTATGAAGACAAACTAATCTTCCTAATCTCGATGAAGCTAAACTGATCCATGCTCGACTACGCCGCACTCTCCGCGCTGGCAGCCGTCGTCCGGGAAGGCAGTTTCGAGCGCGCGGCGCAGGCGCTGTTCGTCACGCCCTCGGCGGTGTCGCAGCGCATTCGTTCTCTGGAGGAGCGGGTGGGCTGCGCCCTGGTCGTGCGTGGCCAACCCTGCCGCCCCACCGACACCGGCCGGCGCCTGTGCCAGCACGTGGATCGCGTTCGGCTGCTCGAGCAGGAACTGCAGGGCGCACTGCCAGCGCTGGCGCCTGAAGGCCTCACCCGCGTGGCGCTGCCGATCGCAGTCAACGCGGACAGCCTGGCCACTTGGTTCGCACCCGCGGTGGCCGCTTTCGCGGCCGCTGCGCCGGTGCTGGTCGAGCTTTCGGTGGACGACCAGGATCACACCGCCACATGGCTGCGCAGCGGTGCCGTTCTGGCAGCCGTGACCGGAACGGCTCGGCCCCCGGCGGGCTTCAACAGCAGGCCGCTGGGTGCCATGCGCTATCTCGCGGCTGCCAGCCCGGCCTATCTGGCGCGCCACTTCGCCGACGGCGTCGGGACGGGCAGCCTGGCGCGGGCGCCCAGCCTGGTCTTCAACGCCAAGGACGACCTGCAAGCCCGCTGGGTGCGGCGCCTTTGCCACCGAGATGTGGAACTGCCCCGGCACGCCGTGCCGTCAGCCCATGCATTCGTCACCGCCGCGTTGGCGGGAATGGGGTGGGGCCTGCATCCCGAGGTGTTGATCGCACCGCACCTGGCCAAGGGCTCGCTGATCGAACTGGTGCCAGATACCGCCCTCGACGTTCCGCTGTACTGGCAGCACGCCCGCGCAGCGTCGTCGCTGATCGACGGCCTGAGCCGGGAGGTGGTGGCTGCCGCGGCCCGCGCACTGCGGCCTCTGTGACATGTGTGAGAGCGGAACGCCAACGCTTGGCGCCAGGGCCGAATGGCCGGTATCTCTGGCCCCAGGCGGCGGCAATGGGTCGGTCCTTGACAGCAAGTCTGGCGAACTCGCTGCCTGGGACCCGTCATCCAGATTGATGGTGCCGGTCGGCTGATGTTCGACGTCGACGGCTCGGACAAGAGATGCCATTCACGACCAGCCGGTCTGAGGCATGCCGCCTCCGGTTGATGCTCGCTTGTCACAGAGCTTTCCGGGCTCGCACCGGCTTGCGATTCGGTCGATACTTGAGCGACGCATCGGGCAACTGCCGGTGCGCATGGTCCGGTTCAACACGAAGGAGACGACGATGTCCAAGATCCAGGGTGGATGCCTGTGCGGCGCCGTGCGCTACACCTGTGCGGCCGAGCCACTGATGACGGCGATTTGCCAATGCACGCATTGCCAGCGCCAGTCCGGTGGCGCGTTCTCGGTGAACGTCGGCATCCCCAAGAGGTCATTGCAGTTCACTGCCGGGAGCCCGGCGACCTTTGAGGACAAGGGAGAAAGCGGCCTACCGGTGCGTCGACGCTTCTGTGCGGCCTGCGGCTCGCCGATCGTGTCTGAGGTGGAGGCGACGCCTGCGATCGACTGGTTGAAGGCCGGCACGCTGGACGACAGGTCGTGGGTACAGCCGCAGGTCAGCGTGTGGTGCCGCTCGGCCCAGCCCTGGGTGAAGCTGCCCGAGGCGATGCCGCAGTTTCCAACCAACCCGCCTGCCGGCTGATCACGCGTCGCCAGGGAAGTGGCACAACGGCATATTGATTCGTAGTCAAGCCTTCAGGCGCAGTCCAGCTTTTCGCTCGCAGCGGTAGATGGCGCGTGGAAATTCGAGTCGATTCTTCTGCTGCATCGCCGGTTTGGTCCCCGGCTGCTATCGGCGAGGCGTGCGAACCAGCAAATCCTGCCATCTGCTGTCGCCCACGACCGGCAGCTTCTATGGGGACTCGTTTGTCAAGGCCTTCTTGGTGGTGCGCGCGGCCATGTCTGTGCGCATGCCGGTTTCGCGTGGCCGAAGCATCTGGCAGATCCGAGCTTGGGGTATGAGGAAGGTTCGAGCCAGTGCTCGAACAAGCTTCTATCCGTGGCGGACGCAAGCGTCCGACACCACCTGCAACATACGCGCAGAGTGCGCTGGCAAACCCCTGTTAGCGGCGCGCCCCATCTTTGGGGACGGTCACGTTGCAGTGACCCGCTGCCGGTTCGGGCGCGTCGACCTTCGTTCATGCTGTTGATGGTGCGCTAGCTGGCCAAGCCGTGAATCGCAATGGCGTTTGTCGCGTTCAGCCAGTCACCGGCTTGAGCACCGCTCCGGCTGGGATTTCGCCATGCTTGAGGTAGCGCCACAGCGCGATCACCAAGCGCCGCGCCAGAGCGACGATACCGACCCTGCGCATGCGTTTGCCCCCGCTCGCGAAGCGCCGGTTGAACCATTGCGTCAACGCACTGTCGGGCTGCAGCTGCAGCCACTTCCAGGCCTGCTC
>Ga0105103_10001404_pt1 | contig 13269 bp, 9 predicted proteins | sample PPLLaktember2015_2_FD_79107 | JGI IMG/M metagenome (GOLD analysis project Ga0105103, IMG submission 79107) | Freshwater sediment microbial communities from Prairie Pothole Lake near Jamestown, North Dakota, USA - PPLs Lake P7 Core (6) Depth... | ecosystem: Environmental > Aquatic > Freshwater >...
TGCATTCCAGTGGCTGTACTCGAAGGAATAATCTGATACAATGAGTCCTGAAATATGTATTGAAGATGATTCATAAAAACTCAGCAGGTTATTTTCCTCACTTTTCCCGGGGGCGCCGTAGTTTCCTACAAGAGGATATGTCAGGCAGAGTATTTGTCCGCGATATGAAGGATCGGTAAGACTTTCAGGGTAGCCGGTCATGGCTGTGTTAAAGACTACCTCGCCTGCAGCAGGCAGATTAGCTCCGAATGACTTTCCATGATATTGAGTCCCGTCCTCAAGGGTAAGCAATACTTTTACATAATTCTTCATTTTTTCAATTATTTCATTTTATCTCAATCCCGACACAGCATTTTCAATCTGTTGCATGGCTTTGGTTACTATCTGATGTGAAGTTGCAATATTCATTCTCATGAATCCCTCACCTCCGGGACCAAAAGTTGAACCTTCGTTCATTCCCACACCTGCCTTGTTAATAAAGAAATCCTGCAGCTCTTTTCCATTCATCCCAAGTTTCCGGCAATCGAGCCATATCATATAAGTTGCCTCAGGCTTAACCGGGATGATCTCCGGGATAAGCTCAATGCAGTAGTCGCTGACAATATTAACGTTCCTATCGAGGTAATCAATAAGTTCATAGAGCCACTCTCCCCCTTTCGAATAGGCAGCTATTGAGGCAACAGTACCGAAGATATTTCCGTTACCGATGTGAAGATGTTCAATTTTCCGGGTGAAATATTTTCTGAGTACAGGGTTGGAAATGATCACCGATGATGTTGACAGTCCGGCAAGATTAAAAGTTTTGCTCGGAGCAATGCATGTAACAGTGATATCAGCAATTTCCGGGGAAATAGTGGCTATGGGGACGTGTGAGAAGCCCGGCAGGATAAGATCACTGTGTATCTCATCAGACAGAATCAGTATATTGTTTTTAAGGCAGATTTCTCCGATATGTCTCAGTTCCTCGTACGACCATGCCCTTCCCACCGGATTATGGGGGTTTGAAATGATGATCATCTTTGGCTTATGCTCAAGCAGGGTAACAAGGTTATCAAAATCAAATGTCCATCTGCCGTCAATTTCTTCAAGCGGATTGAACACAAGGTTGCGGCCGTGGCTTTCGACAGCTGAGAAAAACGGAAAATAGACCGGAGGCTGAACTATTATTGTATCTCCCGGACGGGTATATGACAGGGTGCAGACATTCAGGGCAGGCACTATTCCAGGGCTGAAACAGATCCATTCATTTTCGATCTTCCAGTTATGTTTCAATGACAGCCATTCACTTATTGACCTGTAGTATTCAGGTGGGCGGAACGAATAACCCAGTATTTCATGGTCCAGACGTTTCCGGATTGCATTAATGATGAAATCAGGTGTCCTGAAATCCATGTCTGCCACCCACATTGGAATTACGTTATTCCATCCGAATGTCTCTTTTCTTAGATCGTACTTGACACAACTGGTTCCCTCTCTGGATATAATTTCATCAAAATTCCAACTCATCAGAAACTGATATTTTTCAGGGGATTAAAGATAAGGAAAAAAAGAAGATCAGGGAGCCTGTTAAACAAGATGTACTGCTGAACTGTTTTTCTTTACCTGATTACCTTCATTTTATACACGAAAGTCATCTGATTATTCAAAATAGATTGCAGACTGAGAGCCATATTAATATTATTTATTATTTTTATAGGCGTTTTTATAAGGGAAATTTTAATCTAAATTAACATAAATATGAAAAAGGCTATAGCAGTTGTAATCCTTCCAATGCTGATCTTGTTTTTTGCAGGACTTGGTTCATGTAAGAACAGGGGTGCCGGTAAGGAAATAAAGAAGGTTGAACTAGATCAGGTTAAGACCCTCGAGTCAGAGATTGAAAAGAATGTTTATCCTTTACCTACATCAGCAGAGGTTATTAAAATGATGTCTGAGCTTGAAGTTGGTTATATTATAGGAATTGCAAATCCGGTAGAGAATACCAAGAAGTATTTCACAACCACAAACAGGGCGATAAATCTTGGAGTTTACGGAGCTGACCTTAGTTATGCAACTCTGTATAATGTTCAGCAGCAGGTCATAAACTATCTTAATGCGATAAGGTCGCTGGCTAATGAACTCAATATGTCAAAAATATATGATGAATCATTGTATGACAGGATCAAGACAAATTTTGACAACAAGGATGAGCTTGTAACAGTACTCACCGAAGCCTTTAATAATACGTATGCATTCCTCAGTGAAAATGACCAGCAGTCGCTTGCTCTTCTGGTTGTCGGTGGTGCCTGGGTTGAAGGAATGTATCTTACCACCCATGTTTCTGAAGCAGCTTACCAGGTGGCCGGAATCGCCCGGGTGTTGCTTGAGCAGAAGAAATCATTTGAACTTTTCCTCGAAATTACAGCGCCTTATATGGATGATCCGAGCATAAAGGATTTTATTACGCTTCTTGACCCTATGAAAAAAGTATATGAAGGGCTCGGGACCAGTCTGACAAACCAGAATATTATTGACATTACCACGGCAATTGAGGGAATAAGAAGTAAAATTGTCTTATAGCTTTTTCATAAATTGTTGACCGCAAAGCGTTAACCTTTGCGGTTTTTTTTTCATTATTTTCTATATGAGGGAATCTGTTTTACTGGCTCTGATACATATTTTTGCTATTGTCTCCACGATAAATCCCGGAGGTATATCATCGCGTGGTAAGAAGATCCTTCGAAGTTATCTGAGAAGATATCTTAACAGGGAACTTGAAGAGGAGTATTATGCCCTTTTCGAAAATAACCTTGAATTCTATTCCAACGAACTTAAAAGTGTTGACAAGGCTGAACTGGCCGATGAAGATTCACTGATAACTTTCCAGATCACAAACATATGCAGGCAGATCAAGAAGGGTCTTTTTCTCGAAGAGAGGATGATAGTATTTCTGCAGCTCCATGAATTTGCGTTTGAAGACGCTCTTGTTTCAGAGCAGGAGAAGACTATTATTGATATAGTTTCCAGAACTTTCAATATAGCCAAGAAAGAATACGAAAATGCCTGTGCATTCATGATCGGCAGATCATACGACGAGGTAACACCCGACTGTATTCTGATCATTGAAAACGAGAATCCCAAATACTGGGCTGATAAGGATTATGCCAATTATGATAATTGGCGTCATATAAGGCTTCGTGGATTTAAAGGTCAGATGTTCGTACTGCACATCGAAAGCACGGGCTCGCTTATCCTTACTTATGACGGGACGCTTACCCTCTATTTTAAAGGACGTGATATTATAGCCTGCAGACCGTATCTGCTTGAACGCGGGGTGAATATAAAGGGACAGGGGATCGATCCGATATATTATTCAAGGATCTTTAAAAAATTTGTTTCCAGAAAATTCCCTGAGGTAATTATTTTCGAGGGCCACGATATCGAGTTCCTCTTTAAAAATTCTGACAATGGTGTCAGAAAGATGAATTTCAGGGTTGAATCAGGGAATCTGATGGGACTGATGGGAGGGAGCGGTGTAGGAAAGACGACCATGCTTAATCTTCTGCATGGCAAAACGAAGCCCACTTCAGGGAATCTTTTCATGAACGGGTACGACCTGCATGAAGAGTCTGATGAGCTGAGAGGCCTTGTAGGCTTTGTCCCGCAGGATGACATGCTAATTGAGGAGCTGACTGTTTATAAGAACCTTTATTACAATGCCCGTCTTTGCTTTGGAGATTATAATGAGGAGCAGCTTAATAAAACTGTTGAAAAAGTCCTGATTGACCTGGACCTGCTTGAGATCAAGGATCTGCAGGTTGGTGATCCGCTTAATAAGAAAGTAAGCGGCGGACAGAGGAAAAGGCTCAACATTGGGTTAGAGCTGATGCGTGAACCCGGAGTCCTGTTCGTTGATGAACCAACATCAGGTTTATCTTCTTTCGATTCTGAAAAAGTTATGTCGCTGCTGAAGAACCAGGCATTATCCGGAAAACTTGTTTTTGCCATAATACACCAGCCTTCGTCTGATATTTTAAAGATGTTCGACAGGTTATGGATCCTCGATAAGGGCGGTTACATGATTTATGACGGTGATCCTGTTGAGGCTCTTGTATATTTCAAAACTGAGACATCCCAGGCCAATGCCGCAGAAAGCGAATGCCCGAACTGCGGAAACATAGAAACGGATAATATACTTCATATTATTGAGGTAAAGGTAATTGATAATGCTGGTTTTGCTGGTAAAGAGAGACAGATAAGCCCGGTGGAATGGAATGAGAAATATAAGAAGAAGATGATGCCGAAGCTTGAAGGGAAGCCTCCGAAGACCCAGCTGCCTCCAAGCAATTTCAGGGTGCCGGAAAAAAGGGCACAGATAAGGACATTCATCAAGCGTAATATTGAGAGGAAGCTTGCCGACAGGCAATATATGGCTATCAACCTTCTTGAAGTACCATTGCTGGCGCTTATCCTTGGGTATCTTTCAAAATATGCCGAAAACGGCGCATATGTCTTTGCCGATAACAAGAATTATCCGGTCTTCCTTTTCATGGCAATCATTGTAGCACTTTTTGTTGGACTTACCGTATCGGCCGAAGAGATTTTCAGGGACCGGAAGATCCTCGAAAGGGAAAAGTTCCTGAACATAAGCAGGGTCAGTTACCTTTTTTCCAAGATCAGCTTTCTGTTTGTTCTTTCGGCAATACAATCATTGACATTTGTACTGGTCGCAAATACACTGCTCGAAGTAAGAGGGATGATGTGGCAACAGTGGCTGATACTGTTTTCCACAGCCTGTTTCGGGAATGTACTGGGGTTGAATATTTCTGCCGGGATGAGAACTGCTGTAAGTATTTATATACTTATACCTCTGCTTCTTGTACCAATGCTTCTGCTTGGGGGCGCAATGATAAAGTTTGATGATCTTCATAAATCGATCAGCAGGAAGATCTATGTCCCTTTAATTGGCGATGCGATGGTAACACGATGGGCATATGAAGCTCTGATGGTGGAGGAATTCAAGAATAATAAATTTGAAAAACCTTTTTTCAGATACGACATGGAGATAAGTCAGAATGACTGGTATACATCCTTTCTTATTCCAACCTTAAAAGTAAAAACAGATGAGTGCAGGGTTGCAGGTAAGAATCCTGAATACCGCGAATACTCGGAGATGAATCTTCGCAAAATAAATTATCATATCCGCGAACTGGCATCTGTAACAGGAATTAAACCCGGAAGCTGGGCTGATGATCTTAATTATTTGGAATTCAGGGATTTTATTGCCGGTGAGACACGTGATTATCTTGATAGTCTCAGTATGGTAATCAGGCAGAGGGGCAGATATGTTTCTGCACAGCGCGATTCTTTATATAATTTGCATGAGGGCAAAATTGGCGCTGAGGCGTTCCAGAAGCTCAGGGACATGGACTATAATGAAAGTGTAGCCAATGTGGTTCTTAACAGGATGAACACAAGCAAAATATTTGATTCAGACAGGAAACTAATTCAAAAGGCTGATCCTGTTTTTATGAAACCAGGATCCGGGTATGGGCGCGCACATTTTTATGCTCCGTTTAAACGCATCGGAAAACTTGAAATAGATACCCTCTGGTTTAATGTAGCTGCAATATGGTTAATGTCAGGCTTCCTGTTTATCACTTTATATTATAATGCTCTGAACCGTTTTATTGTCTTTCTCGAATCTCTCAAAATACCCATCTGGCGAAAGTTCGGGAGGGAGTTACTGCAGGTCTGAAATTTAACCGGACAAATAACAATAATTTTATGAGCAGGGTACAACCCAAGAAAAACCTTGGGCAACATTTTCTCAAAGACAAAGCAACGGCCCGCAGCATTGCTTACTCACTTACTGGAGAAGGGTGTGCTTCCGTCCTTGAGATAGGTCCGGGTATGGGTATTCTGACTGAATTTCTTCTCGAAAGAGGTTTTCCCGATTTTCATGTAGTTGAAATTGATAACGAATCAGTTTATTATCTGAAGGAACGATATCCTGACTTTACAAATGTTATCAGGGGAGATTTCCTGACCCTGGATTTAGAAAGGCTTTTTGAAGCAAAGCTTGCAGTGATCGGGAATTTCCCATACAACATATCGACCCAGATCTTATTCAGGGTGCTTAACTACCGTGATAAGGTTGGCGAGGTTTGCGGGATGTTGCAGAAAGAGGTTGCCGAAAGGATCTGTTCGCCACCCGGATCAAGGGCTTACGGCATCCTTAGCGTTCTTCTGCAGGCTTATTATTCGGCAGAATATCTATTTACTGTACCCCCAACTGTTTTTTCACCGCCGCCAAAAGTTGAATCGGGGGTGATCAGGTTAAGAAGAAACCAGACCGGGAAACTTGACTGCGATGAAGCTTTGTTTTTCAGGGTTGTAAAAGCCTGTTTCAACCAGCGGAGAAAGACACTGAGGAACTCAGTCAGATCAGCTTTTGAGCTGAAGAGTTATGATTATCACGAATTTCATCTCAGGCCTGAGCAGTTGTCAGTCAGGCAGTTCGTTGAGCTTACAAAATGGATCGGCGGGAACAGCAGCAGATTAGAATGAGAAACCGATGGCATCGACCGGATTCATTTTAGCCGCTGAATATGCCGGGGCATAACCTGCAACAACTCCGATGATACCCGAAATGAATATTGCCAGAAAAGCATTGGCGAGTGTCAGGTGCATATTCAGCTCGTAAAGATAATTCACAACCAGTGTTCCGAAAAAGATCATTACAATTCCCAGCAGTCCCCCGATAAGCGATAAAAGCACCGATTCCGTAAGGAATTGCTGAAGGATGAAGAATCTTTTTGCCCCCAGCGCTTTCTGAATACCTATAATATTTGTCCGCTCCCTTACCGATACAAACATGATATTGGCAATGCCAAAACCGCCTACCAGGATGGAAAAACCACCAATGATCCATCCCCCAATATTTATTCCGGTGAAGACTGCATCAAATCCCTGCGACAAAAGGCTAGCCCTGTTGACCGAGAAATTGTTTATTTCACCCGGTTTAAGTCTTCTTGCAGCCCTTAATATCATTGTCGTTTCATCATTGAGTTCCTGGATCATAACATTTGGTTTTGCCTTTACCATAAGCTGAGATTCAATGAACCTGTTACGCAGATTGATAAAGTTCCTGCCAAAGGTTAATGGTACTATGGTCAGCTGATCGGTATTGTTTAAACTAATGCCGCCGGTTCCCTCACGCTTAAGAACTCCGATAATCTGTGTTTTAAAACCTGCAATAGTTACCTCTTTCCCCACCGGATCAGCATCTTCAAAGAGCCGCTCAGCTATTTCAGCTCCGATAACAGCAATATTGTTGCCGCTTGAGTATTCTGAAGGTGAGAAATATCTTCCCTTTTCAATTTCGAATGAAACCACCTTTTCAAGGTCGGTTGTTACTGCTCCGACAACAGCATCCTCTGCAATATTTTTTTTGTACTTTATCATTTTGGGCTGAAAAGCTCCAAAACATACCGACTCAGCCTTGGTTGATTTATTCTGGATTGCTTCATAGTCGTTCAGTGAGACTGCAGGCCACCTGATAATATCCCACCATGCAAGACCCGGATCGAAGGACCACGGAAATTTCTGCACATAAACTACATTGTCTCCCATAGAGTTAATGCTGTCGCGAATCGATTTCTCCATCCAGTCGAGCACAGTAAAAACAGAAATAATAGAAAATATTCCGATAGTAATTCCAAAAAGTGACAGGAACGTTCGCAACTTATTTACAATTATGGAGTTTATTGCAAAATAGAACCCCTCTTTTAGCAGCCTGAAAAACATTTTTGTTTTTGTAAAATGATTATTGGAATGTCAAAGATAAGAAAATCCTGAATGGATACGGGATTCTAATAACTTATATATATAACTCATTGAGGTTAACAAAAAAATATCTATTTTTAACCGCCTGAAATTGAAGGGGAATGATAATCTTAATTATCAGAATATGAGTGAAAAAAGAATTCAGAGTGCCTTAATCTCTGTTTTTTATAAAGATGGACTTGATGAAATAGTCAGAACTCTTCATGATCTGAATGTTAAGATCTACTCAACAGGAGGGACATACTCTTTTATCAGGGAAATGGGAGTGGAAGCGGTAACTGTTGAGAGTCTTACTACTTATCCTTCAATACTCGGAGGACGGGTTAAAACACTTCACCCGTCGGTTTTCGGAGGGATTCTTGCAAGAAGGGAAAATGAAGAGGACAGGGCGAATCTTTTAAAGTACAACATCCCGGAAATTGACCTTGTAATTGTTGACCTTTATCCTTTTGAAAAAACCGTTCAGTTGGTTGACAATGAGGATGAGATTATCGAGAAGATCGATATTGGCGGGATTTCTCTTATAAGAGCTGCAGCCAAGAATTACCAGGATGTACTTATAGTCTCATCCAGGGAGCAATATCCGGCACTTCTTGAGCTGCTGAAAGAAAAGAAGGGCTTTTCATCCCTTTCTGAAAGGAGACTTTATGCTGCCGGGGCATTTAAAACCTCGTCAAACTACGATACTGCGATTTTCAGGTATTTCAACAGGGAGGCAGGGATTGAAGCCTTCAGGGAGAGTATAAATACATCCTATCCTCTTAGATATGGTGAGAACCCTCATCAGAAAGGCTTATTTTACGGAGATCCCGCTCTGATTTTCGACAAGCTGCACGGGAAGGAGATTTCCTATAATAATTTCCTTGATATTGAGTCTGCCCTTTCATTGATCGATGAATTTGATGAAACCACATTTGTAATTATCAAACACAACAATGCATGTGGTGTTGCATCGAGAAATGATCCTGCAGAGGCATGGATAGATGCACTGGCATGCGACCCGGTATCGGCTTACGGTGGTGTTATAGTTACAAATACTGCAGTTGGGGAGGAAGTGGCTGCAGAAATTGATAAAATATTCTTTGAGATCATAATAGCTCCCTCTTTTTCTGATGAGGCTCTTGCAATACTTGAGCAGAAAAAGAACAGGATTATACTTAAGAGAAAAGAGACTTCGAAGAGCCCCTATTGTTACAGGTCACTGCTTAACGGTGTGCTGTGGCAGGAGAGGGACAATCATACTGAGACAATTAAGGATATGAAACCTGTTACCGCAAGGGAACCAGTGCCTGCTGAGCTTGACGATATGGTATTTGCCAACAAAATTGTGAAACACAGTAAATCAAATGCCATAGTACTTGCTAAGAACATGCAGCTGTGTGCCAGCGGAATCGGTCAGACATCGAGGGTTGATGCATTAAAGCAGGCAATAGAGAAAGCACGAACTTTCGGATTTGATCTGCAAGGTGCCGTTCTTGCTTCTGATGCATTTTTCCCGTTTGCCGACAGTGTGGAGATAGCATTTAAGGCAGGGGTTACTGCAGTAGTTCAGCCAGGCGGATCGGTAAGAGACCAGGAATCAATAGATTTCTGTTCCTCCAGAGGGGTTGCTATGGTATTTACAGGGATCAGACATTTCAAACATTAAACCGGATTTATTAATTACCTTATATATGGGACTTTTTTCATTTTTAACACAGGAGATTGCTATTGACCTTGGAACAGCAAACACTATTATTATTTATGACGACAAGGTTGTTGTTGATGAACCTTCAATAGTAGCAATTGATAAAAATACCGGCAAGCTTATAGCAATAGGAGAAGAGGCCCGGCAGATGCATGGCAAGACACACGAAAACATCAAAACGATCAGGCCACTGAGAGACGGTGTGATTGCTGATTTCAATGCTGCCGAGCTCATGATAAGGGGAATGATCAAAATGATGAACAAAGGGCCCCGTTTTTTTTCCCCTTCCCTTAAAATGGTGGTTAGCATACCTTCGGGAAGCACCGAGGTTGAAATACGCGCAGTCCGCGATTCATCAGAGCATGCCGGAGGCCGGGATGTCTACATGATATATGAACCTATGGCAGCAGCTATCGGCATTGGACTTGATGTTGAAGCTCCTGAAGGTAATATGGTAATTGATATCGGAGGCGGCACAACCGAAATTGCTGTTATAGCCCTGGGAGGTATTGTTTGCAATAAGTCAATACGAATTGCAGGAGATGGATTTACCTCTGATATTCAGTCGTATATGAGGCATCAGCATAATATTAAGATTGGTGAAAGAACAGCTGAGGATATTAAGATTGCTGTTGGTGCAGCATTGCCCGACATCGATAATCCTCCTCCTGATTTTATTGTAAGGGGACCAAATATCATGACATCACTACCAATAGAGATACCTATTTCATATCAGGAGATCGCATATTGCCTTGATAAATCGCTGACAAAAGTTGAGGCAGCACTTCTTAATGTTCTCGAACAAACACCTCCGGAACTATATGCAGATGTTGTAAATAAAGGGATTTATCTTGCAGGTGGCGGAGCGCTTCTCCGTGGTCTCGATAAACGATTGGCTGATAAGATCAATATCAATTTCAATATTGCAGAAGATCCTTTGCATGCAGTTGCGAGAGGAACAGGTGTTGCATTGAAAAATGTTGACAAGTTTCCTTTCCTTATGAGATAAACCATTCTGTAAATGAAAAACCTGCTGAACTTTCTGGTAAGATACAATAGCCTGATTGTCTTTCTTATTCTGGAAGCTCTGGCATTATACATGCTTACTGCAGGAAACAGTTATCATAATTCCCGGTTGCAGAAAGGAGTTATCGGGCTTACAAAAAACCTGGAAGAAAAAATTTATAATACCAGGTCGTATCTCAGCCTCAGGGAGATCAATGAAAGGCTCGCCCTTGAGAACAGCGCCCTTAAGAACAGTATGGAAAAACTTGGCCATAAGGAGAACAACCTTTTTCTTACTGTTTCCGACACTCTGCTGGGTCAGAATTATCAGTATTCAACAGCAGAGATAATTAATAATTCCGTTAATAAACAGAAGAATTTTTTAACCCTGAACAAGGGAAGGAGACACGGGCTTGATACTGATATGGCAGTAGCAGGTACCAGGGGAGTTGCAGGGCTTATTGTTAGCTGCTCTGAAAACTATTCGATAGCTATTTCAGTTCTTAATCTTGATTTCAAACTAAGTTCAAGGATAAGATCGAACGGCTATTTCGGCTCATTAAGCTGGGATGGGAGGAACTACAGGTACGCGGTTTTGAATGAGATACCACAGCATGTAAGCATAAGTGTCGGCGACACTGTTGAAACAACCGGGTATTCTGCAGTTTTTCCTGAAGGCATGATGATAGGAACCATAAGTGAATTTGAGAAAAGCGGAAGCGATTTTTATATGATCAGGGTCGAACTTATCACTGATTTTAAAAATATTAAGTATGTAACCGTGATAGACAACCTTAAAAAGTCAGAGCGGATCGGACTTGAAAATCAATATCAATGATCAACTCAATAATAAAGTACGGGTTATTTATAATTTTAATGGTACTGTTACAGTTATTGCTGTTCAATAACATACAGTTCAGCGGTTATGTTAATCCATATGTTTATATAATGATCCTGCTTCTGTTGCCTGCCGAGATTCCTGCATGGCTGTTACTTATAGTTTCATTTCTGACCGGTTTCACAATTGATATGTTTTCGGGTTCTCCGGGGATGCACTCCTCGGCGACGCTGCTTGCGGGATTCTCTCGGCCCTATGTTTTAAGGCTCATTTCTCCCCGCGACGGGTATGATTCAGGGTCGGGACTATCGATGGCCACTTACGGATTCCGCTGGTTCGTGATCTATACTGTAATTATTGTTTTTATACACCATTTTGCTCTCTTCTATCTTGAAGTATTCAGGTTGTCTGGCTTCTTCCGGACACTTTTGCGTGTAATTTTAAGTTCAGCATTCAGTGTCGCTTTCATCGTGCTTGCTGAGTTTTACCGGAAGGGGAGGAAATAATGTCGTTATGAAGGATGCATTCTTAAACAGGAAATACATTGTAATGGCGCTTATAGTGGTTGCATCCCTTGCACTGCTGATAAGGCTTTTTATTATTCAGGTTGTTAAGGATTCTTACAGACTTTCGGCCGATAATAATGTTCTGAGATATGTTACCCAGTACCCTGCACGGGGCCTGATCTATGACAGGAACGGAAAACTGATTGTGTTCAACCAGGCAGCCTATGACCTTATGGTCGTCCCGGCCCAGACAACTTCGATTGACACAGCCGTATTTTGCCGACTGATTGAAATTACCGCAGATTCTTTCAGGGACAGGATGAAATCTGCGGTTAATTATTCAAGACGGGCACCATCGGTTTTTCTTAAGCAGATATCAGCCGAAACCTATGCAAGGTTTCAGGAGAAGATGTATCTCTACCCGGGATTTTATGTCCAGCCAAGAACCCTGCGTAAATACGCAAAACCAATAGCCTCACATCTTCTTGGTTATGTGAGTGAAGTTGATGAGTCACTTATCAGGAGGGATCCTTACTATAAATCGGGCGATTATATAGGTAAGCTTGGCTTAGAGGAGGCATACGAGAAAGATCTGCGGGGTAAAAGAGGAGTGAAGATTTATCTTGTCGATGTTTACAGCCGGGTAAAAGGTTCTTATGCCGACGGGCGGCTTGATACTGTTGCCGAGCAGGGTGAAGACATCAGATCAACCATTGACATGGATCTGCAGGAGTATGGCGAGTTGCTGATGAAGAATAAATCCGGAAGTATAGTTGCGCTTGAACCGTCAACCGGTGAGGTGCTTGCGCTTGTTTCTTCACCCAACTATGATCCCGGACTGCTGGTCGGAAGGGTAAGATCGGAGAATTTTATGAAACTTAATGCAGATACTGCATTGAGACCACTCTTCAACAGGGCGCTTCAGGCATCATATCCGCCCGGATCTACCTTTAAACCGATCAACGGATTGATCGGGCTGCAGGAAATGGTTATTACACCATCAACGGTGTTTGGCTGCAACATGGGTTATCTTTTTGTCGGATGCCATTCTCACAGTTCACCACTGAATCTTAAAGACGGAATTTCGAACTCCTGTAATTCATACTTCTGCCAGGTATACAGAAGGATCCTTGAAAATCCGCAATATAATTCTGTTGCCGAAGCTTATGAAAGATGGAGGGGATACCTTGACGAATTCGGGTTTGGCAAAAAACTGGGAATTGAGTTTGCGAACGAACTTCCTGGCTTTGTGCCTGCCCCGTCATACTATGACAGGTACTATGGTCAGAATCGGTGGAGGGCACTGACAATAATCTCAATGGCGATAGGACAGGGGGAGATAGGAACAACCCCGCTTCAGATGGCAAATATGACTGCGACAATTGCAAACAGGGGTTTCTATTACA
>Ga0105103_10001408_pt1 | contig 13260 bp, 15 predicted proteins | sample PPLLaktember2015_2_FD_79107 | JGI IMG/M metagenome (GOLD analysis project Ga0105103, IMG submission 79107) | Freshwater sediment microbial communities from Prairie Pothole Lake near Jamestown, North Dakota, USA - PPLs Lake P7 Core (6) Depth... | ecosystem: Environmental > Aquatic > Freshwater >...
CCGTCCGCCGCGTGCCGCTCGAGCGGATCCTGCTCGAGACCGACTGCCCGTACCTCACCCCCGTGCCGCATCGTGGAAAGCGCAACGAGCCGGCCTACGTCGAGCTCGTCGCGAAGGCCATTGCTTTCGTACGTCACATGCCGATTGGCGCAGTGCACGCAGAAACGTTTGCGAACGCAAAGGAGTTGTTTGGCCTGTGAGGCGAGCAGAGCAGAGCAGAGGATCATCTGGCAAGCGACGCCGGAGAAGCAAGACAGGCGCCCTCTCCGGGGAGAGGGCGCCTGTGCTTTCTTGCTGAACTTGAGCTAGTTAGGGCTTTGGAGTGGAAGGCATGCCGGCGGCGATCCACTCCCCGTAGTACCATCCTGCCGGAGGACAGTTGTCGATGGTCACGAGCGGGATGTCAATGTAGAACTGCTGCTGCGACGGCGGGCTTCCGGCTAGGAGGCGTGCCTTGAGCTCCGACACCACGATGCGGGCGCACTGCTCCCAGTCGGGTGCAATCGTTGCAACGAATGGGCTGCCGCGGCGGATCAGGTCAAACGTCCAGAGGTTGCCGTCGATACCCACGCCGAAGATTTCTGTTCTCCCTGCGGCCTCGATGGCCTGAACTGCTCCGAGGGTTAGTTCATCCCAGGCACCCCAGACGGCCTGGATCTCGCCGGCCTTCGGATGTGCGACCAGGAAGCTTTCCATAGCTCTTCGGCAGTCCTCGATGTGTCCTGGGAGTGTCGCGAAGTGGTCTTCGACAACGCTAATGCCTGGGGTCTCACTCAGGATGGCATCGAAAATGGCCTTGCGCTGGCGAGGTACTGGCACGACGTCCCAGTGCATGACGACGATGTTTCCGGATCTGCCAAGCCGATCGCATAGGTAGCTCGTGATCTTGACGGATCCCTCGAAGTCATTCATCCCGACGTCGAACGTTTGGCCCCGCCCGAAACCGTACCCAGTAGTGATGAGCGGAACCTTCGCGGCCGCGGCAGCTTCGATGACTTCGGATAGGGAAGCCTCCGGCGGGAAGAGAATGTAGATGGCATCAACTCCGCTCGCGATCCAAGTCTTGGCCGCATCGTTGACCCGCTGCTGATCTCCGTTGCCGTCAAACGTTAGGATCTTCCATCCCTCGGCCTCGCCGAGGGCAATCATCGCGTTAGTGATGCGAGTCGGCGAACTCGTCATGCTCTGGCACGCGACCCCGATTGTGATCTGTTTTGCCGCTGCCACCGCGCAGAACAGCCCAACGGCGAGAACGGCGACTGCAATCCAGGCAGTCCACTTCCTCATCTTGGCCTCCTTGTGACTCATGGTAGAACGTCATGCGGCTTCCCTAGCTCCCCTTCGCGCCTTCTTGAGCAACCCCTTCTCCATCACCTCCAGACAACGTCTCCTTCATCTACCAAAGCGAGTACCCTCCGTCCACGACGAGGTTCTGTCCTGTTATGTAGCCCGAGCTCGACGAACAGAGGAACACCGTGAGTCCGAGTAGGTCTTCGGGTTGACCAAGTCGTGCCATCGGGATGCAGGCGAGCGTCTGGTCTCTGGTGGTGCCTTCACTTAGGGCATGCTCCGTGAGGGGAGTCAGCATGATGCCCGGGCTGATGCAGTTGGCCGTGATTCCGTGGGGAGCCAGTTCCACCGCAAGGCGCAGTGTCATGCCGAGCACTCCTGCTTTCGACGCGGAGTAGTTGTACCCCCCATTGAACCGCTCCGGTCTAGGGGCCCAAGTGGCCGCGATCGAAGCGATGTTGAGAATCCTCCCCCACCGATTCGGTCGCATCAGCCGAACTGCTTCTTGGCAGCAGAGGAACGTGCCGGTCAGGTTCACATTCAGCACGCGATTCCACATCGACAGGGGCATGTCCTCGATCCACAGAGCCTTTGAGATCCCGGCAGCGCAGATGAGAATGTCGAGTCCAGAGATCTCGGCGCGCAGGGTGCTGAACGCGGAGGCGACGGAGTCCGGTTGAGACACATCCATCTCAATAGCCCGGGCAACTCCCTGTCCCTCGGAATCCGCTTGGGCCGCTGCAGCGGCAGCCTTGTCTCCGTCGAGGTCGGCGAAGTAAACAGTTGCACCTCCGGCGACAAGGATCTCAGCCATCGCCTTGCCGAGTCCGGATGCCGCTCCTGTGACACAGACCCGTCGTCCCGCGACAGAGAAGAGGTGGCACACTCCTGAGTCCCTTGGCTCCTTCTGGGCAGGCTTCGTCATGACGTACCTCCTTGTGGCTCGCCGTTGGCGCGCAAGCAGCGTCCATCACGAGCTGTCTGAAGCGCGCGGTTTGTGGACCGCAAGTTTGGCAGAGCTTCCCGAAACACCGAGAAGAGCGACTCATAGACGTCTAGGGCCACAGGATCGGGCTCGATGCGGCTCGCGACGTGACAGAACCGCTCGGTTTCCTGGAAGCTCTCGAGAGCCCCGACTGCTATGCCGCCTACCAGTGCCGCCCCTGCCGTGTTAGCCTCTTGCTGCGCCGTCAGCGTCACTACGGGGCGGCCAAGGGTGGCCGAGATGATTCTGTTCCATAGGTCGCTTTGGGCACCTCCGCCGATGATTCGTAGTTCAGAGAATCGAGCGGCTCCGCAGCTCTCCAGACCTTCCACGAGTTGGCGGAGGGTGAACGCAACCCCCTCAAGGATTGCCCGCAAGAAGTCCGCCATCTCGGCCTCCATCGTGAGGCCAACGAATGCGGCCCGCGCGGATGTGTCGTAGTGCGGGGCGCCGCCAGCGCGCAAGTACGGAAGGAACATGACTCCGTTCGCTCCGGCTGGTGAGCGCCCCGCAATCCCATCCATTGCCGAGAAGGATGGCCGCGTCGCTCCGTCGCTAGAGGGGAATAGCCGCTCCTGAGCCCATTGGTATGCGATGCCGGCGGTGTAGCTGATCAGTTGGGATGAATACAGCCCGGGAACCACATGACAGAGGTTCATGACACGCAGGGACTCATCAAGCATCGGCTTGCTCTGAGCGACTGAAACCCACGAAGCGGACCCAAGGCATGCGTATGCGATCCCCGGGGACACGGCTCCGGCACCGGCCGACGCGCACACCACATCTCCCCCGCCGACGACGACTGGGGTACCTTGCTTCAGCCCGAGGAGGCGTGCAGCCGTGGCAGTCAACCCTCCCAAGACCGCAGTGCTGGGGGCAATGCGCGGCAGCTTCGCCCGATCCACGCCGAAGGCCGCAACAAGCTCGCTGTCCCAGTCTCCGGTCACGATGTTGAGGAGCCCAGTGTTGGATGCATCCGATGGGTCGGTCGCGAGGCGTCCGGTAAGCCAGGCTGTGATCACGTCCTTCGTGCCAAGAAACGCTGCGGCCCGGCTGTACAGCTCATGGTCGTTGTCTTTCATCCATCGGATCTTTGCTGCCGGGTACACGTAGAGGTCGAGCCCTGCGCCGGTTCGGCGATAGAACGAACTCCAAGGAATCTCTCTCGCGAACCTAGCTGCGGTCGAATCGGCACGCGTATCGGCCCAAAGCATCGCCTCGTCTCGAAGCGGCTCGCCGGTGCTGGTGACAGGTATGCACCCGTTCATGTGCCCGCTGAAGGCCATGCAGGCGATGTCAGACTTCGTGGCGCCTGCGTCCTTGATGAGCTTGGGGGCCAGTTCGATGAGCGCGATCTTCCAGTCGCTTGGGCGCTGAACGGCCCAACCTGCCGAGGGAAAATGCGTGCTGTAGGGCCTGTAGGCCGTGGCAAGAAGGTTGCCTTGTTCGGAGAAGAGCGAGCCCTTGCATCCCGTCGTTCCGAAGTCGAACGCCGCGATGGTCATCTCAATCCCTCCCGCAGTCGAAGGCCATGCATGCGATGTTCGGCACGAGAACAGTATAGCGATATGATGTGAACATGTCAATACAGCATGCTAACATCGTGAGATCCCTGGCGCTCTGAGACTCACTCGCACCGCTTGCACAGACGAAAGTGTCTTAGGCATGCGAGTTCCATGGCTTCCAGGGATGTTCGACGATCATGGTTCCGCCATCGATAGCTACCACAGCGCCTGTGATGAACCGCGCGGCGTCGCTGCACAGGAATACCGCCAGGGCGGCTATGTCTGAAGGTTCGCCGAATCGCTTGAGGCAGATGTGCCGAAGCTTCGCGTCGGCGCGCGATGCGATGATGTCTTCGGTCATCGGAGTGCGTGTGACGCCGGGGGCATACGCGTTGACGCGGATGCCCAGCGGGGCCGCTTCTGCCGCCAGAACCTTTGTCAGAACCTCGACGCCGGCCTTGGACGCACAGTACGCGGATAGCCCCGCGTCGGGAACACGGGCGCTGACCGAGCTTGCGTTGAGAATGACGCCCCCGCCACGCTGCCCCATCAACGGGATAGCAGCTTGGGAGCATAGGAACGCCCCGGTCAGGTTGACCGCGAGCACGCGGCTCCAGTCTTGTGGTGACATGTCCGCCACGTAGCCCCGCGCGACAACGCCGGCGTTGTTGATCAGAATGTCCACGCCCCCGAAGACGTTGAAGCAGTGCTGGAGAGCGGCGCGTGCGCTGACGACATCCGCGACATCGACTGCTCTGTGTGCGACCCTCCCCGCCCCGTGCAGCGCGGCAAGTTGGCGACTCGCTCTCTCCAATTCCTCCTCGGCTCTGTCGGCGAGCAGCACCGAGGCGCCGCTGCCTAGGAGGCCTTGTGCGATCTCAAAGCCGATTCCCTGGGCACCGCCCGTGACCACGGCTATCCTGCCGCTCAAGGTTTCTATCTCCGTCACAACAACCTCCGATCTCAGAGGGCTCTCTTGTGCAGAACTCCCGATGCTGCAACGGCGAGCGCCAGGATGGTCCCCTGGAAGATGTACTGGAAGTAGAATGGGACACCCACAATCGTCATGCCATTGAGAGCGACTCCCATGATCAGCGCCCCCATAAGAGTGCCGGGGATGTGGAATTGCCCAAGCCGCGAGGTGGCTGCACCCAAGAACACGGCGGCAAAGGCGTCCATGAGGAAGCCGTCTCCGGCGCGCGGCTGAGCTGAGGAGAGCCGCGCGACGAGCAAAATCCCGGTGAGAGAAGAACAGATCCCAGCGATGACGAAGCCGAGGACCCGTTGCAGGGGCACGCTGATCCCCGAGTACCGGGCAGCCTCGGGGTTGCCTCCGACCGCGTACATCCTTCGCCCGACCCCAGTGTGGTTCATCAAGATATGAAGGAAGAGAAGCACAGCGGCCATAAGCCAGACGAGGATCGGCACAGAAAGGAAGGTCCCTCTCGCCAGGCCGATGAACTTGGGCGGGATCCCCTTGAATAGCGTGGCGCCCTTCGTGTACCAGTACGCAAGGCCTGTTAGGATGGTGCTCATGGCGAGGGTGCCGACAAATGCCGAGATCCGCAAGACGGCCACCATGAATCCGTTGATCAGGCCGATCGCCAGGCTGCACAGCAGGGTGATTCCAATTGCGAGAGCGGGGTGCATGATGGGGAAGAGTCCCGCGACCAGGAGGCCGGCGAACGTCGCATGAGCACCTATCGAGAGGTCGAAGTCCCCCATGACTAGAACCGCTGTAACCCCGCCGGCGATGATCCCTAGCAGCGAGATCTGGTTCAGCACGCTCAACGCGTTTCGATACGTCGGGAAGACGCTCGGCCTGAGACCGGAGAACACGGCCAGCATCACAAGGAGCCCAAGGATGGCTCCGTAGCGGGCGAAGGAGCCGCGGATTCGAAGACTCCGCGTGCTCGGCTCTCGCTCGGCACGCTTCAAGAAGAGCAGCCTATCGTTCCTTCTGCCCATAGCAGTACTCCAGCACCTCCTGGGTCGTCGTCTCTTCGCGCGGCAGGTCACCGACAAGCCGACCGTGTCTCAGGATCAGGATCCGATCCGCGACCTTCATGATCTCCTCGATGTCCGAGGAGATATAGAGAATCCCGACGCCGTCACGAGCAAGGCCTCGCACGAGCCTGAAGATCTCCTGACGAGCTCCGACATCGATGCCGCGCGTGGGTTCATCGAGGATCATCGCGGCATGCTTCCGGTACAGCCACCGCCCGAGTACCACTTTCTGCTGGTTTCCGCCGCTCAAGTAGCGAACCTGCATCTCCGTTCCCTCGGCCCGAATCGAGAGCTTCTCGATCATGCTTCGCGTCATACTCCGCTCTGCACGCGTGTCCAGAAGCGGCGTCGCAAGGCGACGGAAAGCACGGATGTATGGAAGCGTCATGTTTTCGCGAAGCGACATGTCGAGAACCAGGCCCTGGCGCCGGCGTTCTTCTGGGACGAAGGCCAGCTTGTTCCTGATCGCCGCGTGCGGCGTGCCGATCTTGGTCGAGCGGTCATCGACTCGGATAGTCCCCTGGTGCGGAATCAGGCCGAACGCTGCGCTACCCAGTTCCGTCTTGCCCGCTCCGATCAGGCCCGTGAGCCCAACAACCTGCCCGCGGGGGACGGCAAACGAGACACGATGAACTCGATCGGCAACGCTGACATCGTCGAACTGGAGCGCTGATTCGACTGCCGGGGCGGAAGCGGACCAGTCCATCTGGGGAGCGTCACGGAGTCCCGTCATGTGTTGCGTCAGCGCTGAAACGTCCAAGCCGCAGGCGTCGCACGTCGTCACCCTCTTTCCGTCGCGGAGAACCGTAACCCTCTGTGCGACCTCCAAGACCTCTTCAAGCCTGTGCGACACGTAGATCACGCTCGTGCCGTGCTGGCGGAGTGAGGAAACAAAGCTGAGCAGATCCGTGACCTCGCGCTTGCTGAGGGACGCTGTAGGCTCATCCATGACGAGCAGGGTGCCTTCGGAGTACAAGGCCCTGGCGATGGCAACGAGCCATTGGCGCCCCACGGACAGCCCCTGGATAGGAGCGCGCGGCGAGATATCGATCTGGAACCGCTTCAGAACCTCTTCGGCGCGGCGATGCAGGGTCCTCCAGTCGATCAGGCCCAGGCGCCGCGGATAAGCTTCGCCCAGAGCGATGTTCTCGGCGACGTTGAACCAGGGGACCAGGTTCAGCTCCTGATGGATAAACCGCATGCCGAGGAGGTGAGATTCGTGGGGTGAGGGAATTCGCGTGTCACGTCCCTCGAATCGGATTCGACCGAGGTCCGGCTGGTAGATTCCGGCCAAGATCTTGATGAGCGTGGACTTCCCGGCACCGTTCTGCCCCAACAAGGCATGGATTTCGCCCTGACGAACATCGAAGTCGACAGCGTCGAGTGCCACCGTGCCCGAGAATCTCTTAGAGATCTCTGTCATCTCCAGGCGCGTCTCCGAGCTCACTCCGCCTTCCTTTCTCCCGTTGCCTCTGTACGCTTCTCTCCGGCTCGATGTTCGAGGCTTTCGCGGACTGCCCCCCGGCATCGGCGCATTTCGTCAGAGATAGCAAGGAAACGAGCATACACGGGCAGATAGGCGTCGGCGTCGGCGGAGTTGGGCTTCCGCAGAGAGCCGAGCCGGAGGAACCTGTTGGCGGCTTCCTCATAGCTTGCCGCATGCCCGACAGCGACGGCAGCCACGACGGCGGCGCCGAGGGTGTTGGCTTACTGCTGTACGTTGAGAGTCCGCACGGGCCTAGACAGGAGATTGGCCAGGATGGACAGCCAGAGCTCGCTCTTGGCCGCGCCCCCAATGACGCGGAAGTCCTCAACTGCACGGCCTAGACAGGACTCGAGGCCCTCAACGAGCTGTCGGATGCTGCACGAGATGCCCTCGATCGCGGCGCGCAGCAAGTCACTCTGGGTATGGGAGATGGTCAGGCCGTATATGAGGCCGCGGTCATTGAGGTCGTAGTTCGGGGCGCCGCCAGGGCGCAGGAACGGCAGGAAAGTCAATCCGTTCGCTCCGATTGGAGACTCCGCCGCCCGCTGGGTCATAACGTCGAATCCACCTCCTCGAGGGCAATTCCCATCGGGGAAGCACAATTGGTCGCGTACCCATTCAAAGACGATTCCTGCTGAATAGGTAGCAAGCTGCGAGATGTACATGTCTGGTGCGGCGTGGCAAAGCACGAACGGCCGCAGGACTGGCTCACGGAGAGGTCGCGAAGACGCGACAGCCACCCATGAGGCGGACCCGATGTAGTTGTACGCCGCACCCTCGGCCAGAGCTCCGGCACCGATGGCCGAACAGGCTACGTCTCCGCATCCGACGACGACTGGGATTCCGCTCCTCAACCCGGCCGACCGGGCGGCATCGGCACGCATTGGGCCGAGGACCGTAGCGCTGTCCACAATGCGCGGCAGCTTGTCGGTGCTCAGTCCTGCGGCGGTGACCAGTGCGGTCGCCCACTCCCGCCTGTCGATGTCCAGCATGCCCGTGTCAGACGCGTCGCTGGGGTCGGTGACGAAGTCGCCCGTCATCCAGGAGAGGAGAGTGTCCTTGGTGCCGAGGAACTTGTAGGCGCGACGATAGAGTTCTGGGTTGTGGCGCTTCATCCACCGCAGTTTGGCAATTGGGTACAGCGCCATTTCCAGGCCGCCTCCAGTGATCTGGTAGAACTCCGGCCAGCCGACCCGATCGATGATCTCGGCGGCTTCTGCAAAGCTACGGCGATCAGCCCATAGCATCGCTTGGCTCGTCAGGGGTTGGCCGTTGGGGTCGACAGGTACGCAGCCGTGCATGTGCCCACTAACGACCACAGCCGACACCTGGGCAGCAGAGAGGGCGGCCAGCTGAAGCGCAGCGTGAGTCCCCCGGCAGAAGGCGCTTCGCCAGTCCTGGGGATCCTGCTCGACCCAGCCCTCCTGGGGAAAGCGAGTTGCGTATGCATCGTAATGCGAAGCCAAGAGCTCGCCCCGGAATGAGAAGGCGCTTGTCTTCGCGCCCGTCGTGCCGATGTCCAGCGCGAGGATGCAGCCGTCGGATTGCTGGGCCAAGCGAACCTCCCTCCTCCCTACTTAGGGCAAGTACGAGTCAGCGGGCCTCACTGAACGACGAGCGTAGCCCTTTTCCGCCATTACGTCAAGTTGTGCACATCTGCTAGCATGTATACATCGACGCCAAACGCAGCAACCCGCGAGGGCTTAGCAAGCTTGTGGATCAGGGTGCTTGACCTTTGCCTGCGGGTGACGTAGAATCACTCATAGTGTCAAGCTGTAATGACAGCCATAGAGCCTAGCAACGTTTGCCAGTCAGGAGGTCTGATGAGTGGTCCGATGAAGAACCTCTTGGATCAGATGAGCGAAGCCAACGCTGAGATCTCCGAAGGCAAGTACGGCGCATACCTTCGGGAGTTCCGTCGGTTCACTGCTGCCGCTCACGCCGACGGAGCTCTGTTGCGCAAACAGAAAGAGCTCATTGCTGTGGGGATCGCGCTCTCGAAGCGGTGCGAGCGATGTATCGCCTACCACGTGAAGGCGGCGCTTGCGAATGGAGCTACCGCAGATGAGCTGATTGAGGCGGCCTTCGTCGCGGTCATCATGGACGGAGGTCCCGCTCTATCGCACATCGGGCTCGTGCTTGACGCGGTCAGGGAGTTCGGTGGGGAGAGCCATGCTTCGTGATCTCGCCTCCCAAACTCGGACGACGTTAAGGAGGCGCCAGTGGCCGATATCCTGAAGGGGCGCTTGAGCACATCGATTCTAGACACGGAGGTGACGGAGGACGGTGTCCGCTCGTTCATTCGCGGTTGCCAGAGTTGGCCGTTCTATGGGATCGCGGTCGACTTGATCAGCATCCGCCTAGCCAGGGAGGTGCTGGAAGGCACGGAGATCAAAGTCATGACCGTGGCATCGTACCCGCTCGGGGGGACTAGGAGGGCAGTGAAACGGAGCGAAGTGGACTATGCAATCCGTGAAGGAGCCGACGAGATCGATGCCTGTCTCAACTACTTCGAGCTCAAATCGGGGCATCTGGGTCGCGTCGAGGAGGAGATTGCTGAGCTTGTCGAGACGTGCGCCGACAAGATCAAGCTGATTCTGATTCCCCAGTTTGCTGTGCTCACCAACGACGAGAAGGAAGGGGTGTGTCAGGCCATGCTCAAGCGTGGTGCGCACAACCTCAAGACGAACACGGGGTACGGATACACAACCGTCGTGGATGATGTGACGTTCATAAAGCGACGTTACGGCGACGAGATGAGCGTCGAGGTCTCTGGAGGCATCCGGACTCGCGCGGATGCCGAAGAGGTCATCAGGGCCGGGGCGTGCCTAGTCCACACGAGCACCCCGTTCGAGGTCCTTGCCCGCACGGCGGACCGTGCTGTCAGGAAGGGGGGGACGCTTTGACAAGAACGGAACTCGCCGCGCTGATTGACCACACCTTTCTGCGACTGCAGGGGAGCGAGACGGACATAGCTCGTGTTTGCTGTGAGGCGGCGCGTTACCAGTTCGCGTCTGTTGCCATTCTTCCGACGGCAATTCCCTTTGCCCGGTGCGTTCTCAAGGGAACTTCGGTCAAGGTGGACGCAGCGCTGTCCTTCTTCCGAGGTAGATACCCCCTGCAACTGAAGCTCCGCGAGGTTGAGGACGCGATAGATGCGGGGGCCCAGGAGCTTGACCTTGTCATGAGCGTGAACCTGTTGAAGGAGCGGCAGCTGGATGCACTGGCTCTGGAATTCGCGTCGTTTGTTCGCACAGCCGGCGGACTTACGACGAAGATCATTCTAGAAACCGCGCTGCTTACGGACGAGGAAAAGGTCCTAGCCTGCGAGCTTGCGCGCGACGCGGGAGCGTCGTTCGTGAAGACGTCAACGGGCTTGATGGAAGGCGCGACCACTCATGACGTATCCCTCATGCGCCGCACGGTAGGGCCAGGCGTCGGTGTCAAGGCTGCTGGGGGTATCCGTGACCTCTCTCAGGCACTACAGTTGATCGAGGCTGGCGCAACCCGCCTCGGAACGAGCGCGGGTGTGAGCATCATCGAAGCGATGGAGGGAGGCTGAGATGAACGATGCACGGGGGACAGCGGAGCCGCCAAGCGACCCAGTCGATCTCGTAGCGAAGGCTGGGCAGCTCGCAGCTCGGTACGAAGAGCTGTACCACGGCTGCGCGCAGTGCGTTTTGTTGGCCGTTCAGGACACCCTGGAGCTGGAATCCCCCGACACATTCAAAGCGATCACTGGGCTCTCCGGCGGACTGGGATGTTTGGGGCATGTGTGTGGGGCTCTGACGGGCGGGATTGTGGCGCTAGGTCTTGTCGTGGGCCGCACGCCGCGCGATCTCCGGACGCAGTCGAGAGTTCATTGGGAGAACTACAAGCTCGTCAAGGAGCTTGTTGATCGTTTCATCTCAGAGTTCGGGGCGGACCTCTCTTGCCGCGCCATCCAGACCCAGATGCTTGGCCGATCGTTTGATCTTTGGAAGCCTGAAGATCAGGTCGCTTTCAAGGCGCTGGGGGGAACCTCTTCAGGATGCGCTCACGTAGCTTCTGCACTCGCCCGCTGGACTGTGGACATTCTCACCCGCCACTAGGACGGCAGCAGTGTAGACTGGAAGTGAAAGAGCGAATCCTAACGTCACAACCTCTTGTACTTACAAACTCGCGCGGCTTGGAAAACCAAGCGGTTGACCGTACTCTTAGTGGAGACAAGGGGGGCGGGGAATTGGCAGACACTCCAGCTGCGCGGGGGAGAGACGTGGAGATCGAGGGACATCCACTCGATGCCTTTCGTGGAGTCATCCAGGAGGACAATCCTCTTCCTCTCTATCATCAGGTGCAGCTTGTTCTAGAGCAGATCATCGAGAGCAGCAGATTTGCTCAGGACGAAGAGTTCTACAGCGAAGAGGAGATCGCTGACAGGCTCGGCGTAAGCAGACCAACGGTGAACAAGGCGATGAAGGCACTCATGGAAGAAGGCTACGTGCGCCGCCAACGAGGCAAACGTGCCATCATCCAGACGCCGAAGACTGTGCCGCTTGTGTTCATGGGGGAGCTCCTCAGTTTCGGCGCCATGCTCTCGAGGTTAGGGAAGTCGTTTGAGACAGAACTGCTGATGCGGAAGGAAGAGTCGCCGTCGGGGCGAGTCGCTCAAGGACTACAGATTGAGCCTGGTGGGAGTGTGGTGCATCTGCGGCGCCTTCGCTACGTGGAAGGGGAGCCGATTCTTCTTGTTGACTCGTTTCTGAGCGCAAAGCGGTTTGGGCAGTTGCTGCACCTGCCGGCAGCCGCATTCCGCACTGACCTCTTCACGCTCCTTCATGACCTGTTTGGGATCACGATCGAACATGCCGATCGCGAAGTGAGGGCCTCCCACATTCCGCTTGAGGATGCTCAGCCGCTACAGACGGCACCCTGGGAGGCGTGTCTGCGTCTCCAAGGAGTTGCCTACTCGAGCCTGGACGAGCCGATTGAGTACTTCGACTCCCGCCTAAAGGGGAACCGCTGCGTGCTCCGGTCGACGCTGCGTAGCTAGCTTGCGTCGCCCCGGCACAACAAGAGCCACGTGGACCCCCAGCACTCCGACTCTTCGCCTGCGCAAGCATTGGTTCAGCGCAGTGCTACGCTGATGGCAGCGGGCGATCCGCGGCGGGGAGCGTAACGGATCCGCCACTATCGTTCTACGACAAGCAGGACGAGTGTGCGGGGTGCTGCCGCGGCGGGATTGGGGAGCTGCACCGTGAGCGAGCGTGCCGCATCGACCGGCTCCTCGGCGGCCGCCCTCGCTGAGCTAGGGCATACCGTTGTTGCCGTGGACACCAGCCTTCGGGCCATCGAGAGTGCGCGAGAGCGGGCGAAGGCTCGCCTTCGGGGCAGTGTGCAGGCGATTCGCGCCGACTTCTACACGTTCGAACCCGGCGGCAAGTTCGACTTCGTCTGCTACTTCGACGGGTTTGGGAATCGGCGAGGACGGCGACCAACGGCGTCTCCTGCGCCGGATCTGCGCTCATCGAGGTCTATGCGCCCGCCTATTGGGCCGCGGTCGCCGGGACGACGATGCGCTTCGGCGACGTGACGCGGCGGTACGGGTTCGACGCGACCGGCAACCGAATGCTCGACATGTGGTGGCCGAACGGCCGCCCTGGAGAGGCCTTGACGCAGTCGCTGCGGTGCTACGAACCGGCTGACTTCCACCTCCTGCTCGAGGGAACGGGGCTTGGGCTTACGGGCATTGAGCCCGGCGGGGCCGTCGATCGGGTGTCAGGCGAGTACCGCAGTCCTGTGCCGCTGGAGCAGGCGATGAGCTACCTGGCTCGGCTGGAGCGGGCGCCTAGTCCCGCAGCCTGAGAATCTCAGCCTTTAGAACCCACGATTGGTTGGCTATGATCCCGACATCCGCGGTCACGGCGAGTTGGTGACCGGCACACGGGTGAGGTGAGGATGGACTTCGATCGCAGTCTGCAGGAACTCCTCGGACGACCCAATGTGGC
>Ga0105103_10001409_pt1 | contig 13254 bp, 13 predicted proteins | sample PPLLaktember2015_2_FD_79107 | JGI IMG/M metagenome (GOLD analysis project Ga0105103, IMG submission 79107) | Freshwater sediment microbial communities from Prairie Pothole Lake near Jamestown, North Dakota, USA - PPLs Lake P7 Core (6) Depth... | ecosystem: Environmental > Aquatic > Freshwater >...
AGCTTGAAAAGATCAAGACCTTGGTGTTATCGGACGGAGAAAAAATCACGACCGAGATCACAAAGAAGCAGCGCGAAATCCTGGATGCACTTAAGATATGTGCCTAAAAATGGGGAGGTCAGGATAATATGCCATAGCTTTGACACTGAATTTGCATCTGCTCTTCTAGGCCCGGCCTTCCGGGAGGTTGCGTGCCTGTCCGGGAATGATTTCTCGATGGGGATAAATAGAAGAAAACCCATATTATAGTACAAGGGCGAAAGAATATCGCCGGCTTGAGGAAATAGAGCAGGCGGTGTGTTTATAAAGAAGGTGGCAGATGGCATTAAGCTCTAGAAGGGCAACAGCCAGGATTTGCAGCCCATAATTCAGGTGGTTCATTGACGGTCATTGAAGAGTCCATTCACAGAGCGTACCTAAACAAGCTGGTGGGAGAAGAAGGCTTAAGGATTGTGGAATGCATACCGGATGAGGAGATAACCGATGAAAAGCTGGCCGAGTTGACGGGAATCAGCCTCAATACAGTAAGACGCACTCTGTACCTGCTTTATGAACATAGGCTGGCGATTTACCGCCGAAAGAGAGATCCAGATTCAGGCTGGCTCACATATCTATGGCAGCTATGCTCAGATAATTTTGAAAAGGCGCTGGAGTCGGAGGCCAAAAGGCTGCTCCGAAAATTGGATGAAAGGCTGGTCTACGAAAGGGAGAACATCTTTTATGCCTGCACCGAGGGCTGTGCCAGATTCATCTTCGATGAGGCCAGCGAGGCCAACTTCGTCTGCCCCTTCTGTCAGGGAAGCCTGGAATTTATGGAGAATGCCAAAGTGGTGGACACCATAGAAAGACAGATGAAGGAATTGAGATCCTGTCTATAGGTTCTCAAGCTCGTTTCCCAGCACCGCCGTCCACCACCATCGGGCCATGTCCATGAGATCGCGGCTGAACATCCCGGAGAGGCGGTACTCTCCGCCTTTGTTTGTGATCAGGCCGGCTCCCAGCAGCTTGTTTCTCATGGCGTAGAAAGCTGAACGGCTGACGTTCAACTCTTTGAGCAGTTCTTCCCACTCCTGGACTCTCAAAGGCTGACCGCTTTTCTGCCTCTCCTCTACCAGAGAGAGAAATTTTCCACCCCGATCTGCTGTGGCCTCCTCCTGAAAAAGACGGAGCAAAAGCTCATGGTATGGATCCCTGGATCTGCTAATTGCGAATTCCGATTTAGATCGGACCTTGATGGTTGTGGCTGTCCGCGGAGCGGATTTTACATTGGTCATAGGCCGGCCAGCACGGCTCTGGCCATATCTGCATACTCTTCTCTTAGTATGTAGCTCGTGGGCAGACGATAGGACTTTTTGGTGACATGCAATATCCCCAGTCGCGAACAGATATAGCCTATCATAGAAGCAATGGTTTTCTTGGAAACCTCCAGCCGCCTGCTCACTATTTCATGAAGAGAAGCCACCGTAAACTCTCTAGCCTCAAGCATCGACTCCAGGACCGTTCGACGCAGACCATCTGAATCCAGATGGAGAAAACTGACCATCCGGCCAAATATCTCAGACCGCTGTGGGTTCATCGTACCCCTTCCCTGCTACTTTTGACCCTTGCCAATACTTTAGCAATGCGTATAATATATACTTTACTATATGACCCGATGCTTAATTTAGCTTGCACCGCCGATCCCATTTACGCCGCCATGAGTTTAAGCTAGCGCTCAAATAAGCCTCAAAGTAAAGAGATTGTGGTCCCATGGCTGATATGGATGACAAAATGAGTGAAGAGAATAGGGATGAGGATTTGATCATGGCAGATGCCCTTTATGCCCAAGGAGATTTTGAGTCGGCTATAGATGCCTGGGAGAGGGCGGAGAGAAGAGGAGCAAATAGCTTCTCCATCTTCTTTAAAAAGGGGCTATCTCTGCGCAGGCTGGGAAGATATAAAGAGGCAGTGGCCTATCTGGAAAGAGCTCTCCAGATCGACACCAGGAATCCCGATGCCTGGAGGGCTCATGCATTTTGCTGCAGCCAGATGGATAGGTCTGCACAAGCAGTGTCCTCCTGCGAAAAAGCCCTTGCTATCGATCCCAATAATGCCCGGACCTGGATTTTAAGAGGCTTTGCATTGCACCGTATAGGGCAGTACGAGCGGGCTATCGAGAGCTACGCCCGGGCCATTGAACTCTGCCCCATGGGAGCAGATGGCAGAAGGGCCTGGAACAATCGGGGTGCTGCCCTGGACAATCTCAACCGGCACGAGGATGCCATTGAGAGCTACGATGAGGCGCTGATGATAGATCCATTCGATATCTATCCCTGGAACAACAAGGGGGTGGCTTTGGGGATCTTGTCCCGTCATGAGGATGCTGTGCGCTGCTTTCAAAAGGCCATAGAGATAGAGCCCCTCTATGCCACCGCCTGGAAGAATTTAGGCCTGGCCTACAGAGCACTGCATCGCGATAGGGAAGCGGAAGAGGCTCTGTCCAGAGCCAGGGAATTAGGTCTCTAGGCGGGATAGGGAGGCGGCGATCTCCTGGGCTACGATCTCTCTGTTTTCCCTGCTTACAGTTATAACCCTGAATGTGCTGCGGATCTTCTTTGCCAGACGGTGGTTGGACCACTCATGCAGCACCACCAGCATGGGCTTGGAGGAGGCTATGGCCATCTCCACCGCTGAGACAAACCTATGGCTGGTCAGCTCCATGGGGCCCACCTCGTCCACCACGATCAGATCGCATTTCAAGGCGGCTTCAATAGCTCGGGCCCCCACCTCCTCCAGGTCCTCGGGATGGACCCGGTATTTGCCAAGCTGCGGCCCGCTGCCGGTCTCATCTGCTAAAATCCCTATCGCCCCGCTGGAAAGGTCGAGCAGCTCAAATCCAATGCGCCTGTCCTTATAGCGCCTCTCGCGGGCCAGGACGCCCCCCACCTTAAGACCAGAAGCCTCTGCCACCTTTGCCACCAGGGTGGACTTGCCCACGCCGGGAGATCCGGTTACTGCTATCCTAAGGGCCATATAGCTCCCTCATCCTCTCCATGTAACGGCCCAGGCTCTCCACGTCCTTGATCTCCTTCTTGACCAGACTTTTGAGCCGGCTTCTGATCAGGCCGTCTGGCCGAATGCCGACGGAACGCAAATGGCGCCCTATGGTCTGGCACATCTCGTCGCCCTTATCGTCCCAGTCTGTGAGCAGTATGACCTGGGAATAATTCCTGGCGGCATCCTCAGCCACATCCAGGGCCGACAGGCGAGATGCCATGATCACCGGACCGCAGAGACCCAGAGAGCGCAGGGCTAAAAGGTCCCGCCTGCCTTCGACTATCACCGCCGCACCCTGGCCGGAGGCCTCAAGAAGAGAAGCGATCAGCTCCTCCAGCGCCTCCAGATCATAAGTCCTCTTGGGACGGCTCTCCTGGTTGTCTCTCCCGCCGATCATCCTTCTTTATCCTTTAAAGCCTGGCTCCTTTGCATTTCGAGCTTCTTTTCCAGAACCTTGAACACTTCATCTCTTATGATGCCCTTGACCAGAATGGTCTTCTTTGAGCTCTTCTGGCCGCTCATGACCTCAATCTTCTGCTCGGATATTCCTAGGGTCCTGGCCAGCTCCTCTATAAGCTGCCGATTGGCCCTTCCTTTTATGGGCTCCTCGGTAAGTCGGGCTTCCATAGAGTGCCTCCAGGGATTGTAGCCTGATGGAACCGCCAGCCGGCTGGAGCCGGGAACTATCTCAAAAGAGATAACACAGCCTTGAGGATGAGGCCTTATGGCCTCACTAAGGGACATTAAGCCAATTAAGGTATCGCGGGCGGCAATAAGCTTACCTGTAGACGGATGGATAGGTGACACCATCAATTATATAAAATCAGTAAACCATGATCAAGAGACCAAATATACCCCAGCTACTATCAATAAGACTGCTGCGACCTTTATGACCAGGGCTTTGCGGTCCATCTCCTCAACCAGGACCCCGGGGAAGAAACGGCCCAGCAGGATGACATAAAGCAGGGTGATGAAGGGCTGCAATGCAGCCAGGCTGGATACCAGGGCAACTGAGCCCTGGGCATAGGCGAAGATGAAAGCTCCTCGGCCCAGAAAATCCAAGATCTCATTGGCAAAGAGAGCCAGGAAAAGAAAAGCCCCTCCGCGGAAATAGGCTTTGCACTCTCTTCTCGTCTCCTTATGCCATAAAATAGGCAGAATGGCCAGAAAGCTTCCCAGAGAGGACCAGAGGATGAGATGCCACTCGGTCATAAATCCCAGAAGATATTTGGATGCCAGGGCATAGGCGGCGGTGAAAAACCAGAACACTGCCATGTGCTTTAAAACCGGAGAAATGGATAACCTCGCCTGCTGCCCCAGCCGGTAGGAGATGAGAACAGCGCTGCATACCAGCAGAGATCCTCCCAAATAATCATCCCCATGCAGGGACTCTCCCAAAAAGAGAAATGAGCCCAGAAAGACGAAGATAGGAAAGATATAGACTAGAGCTGCTATTCTGCTGGTCTCCTCCTTTTGCAGGGCCCGCAGGTATGCTGCCCAGAGGATCACCTGAAAGGCGCCGGTGGCCAGGGCATAGAGCGCCTGGGGAAAGAGCCATCCCCAACCCAGATAGAAGGGAATGGCCGGGATCAATGCCTGCTGCATAATCACCAGCGCAGCCAGATATGCCAGAGGCTTCTGCACAAAACGGCCTAAAAGGAGCTTATCTATGATTCCGGTAGCCGCGAAAGCAGCAGCTCCGAGCAGGGAGAGAACAAACCAGTCCACAGGAGCCTTAAGAGGGGAGCAAAGTTATAGATTTCGCATTCTCTTAAGGGGAAGATGGCGCATGCAAAGCCTTCATTCTGCCCCCATGCGTCAATGTTCCTTTAATAATCGAGCTATAGTGCAGAACAATCTTCTCCTGAACGGAGACAATGCTTTTACTCATCAAAATTGCTGGGCAGAAGTTCAATTGACACCGTCTGACAGTCTCCGCCAGCATCAATCTGGATAAAACACCCGCTTAAGGCGAATGCTCTCTCAAAGAATCTCAATTCAGCCTGCTCTAAGATGCTGCTTGTACAGACTCCCCTTTGGAGAGATATGCGTACTGCAACCAGATTCCCTTCCATGGACGAGCTCAGGCTCAATTCCCCTGAGCATCTCCCGGACAGCCTTTCCAAGAGGTCGGTCATGGCTTCACCGAATCTCTCCTTATCCAGGCGTACCTGGGGAAGGCTCTGGCTTTCCGCCAGCTTCAGAGATACACTATCAAATAAATCTATATGATCGATCCTTGAGCAAAGTTCTCTCAAGTAGGCTTCATGGTCTTCTGCCTCGATGATCGCTGCCTCATCATATGATTTGAACTCCACCAGATCCATGATCTCCTTGAGAAGGGCATTGATATCGAAAGAGGAGGCATAAAAGGTGGGACGGAAACCGCGATAGGCTATGCTGTAGTCATTCAATATCCTTCTAGCCCTTTGAATCAATGATTGATTTACAGCCGGCCTTAAGGTTCCATTCTCAAGAACCTGTTCCAGTTTGCCTACCATCTGACCTGCTTTGTGAACCAATTCCCAGTTCAGCTTTCGGCCAGAGCGCAGTTCCAGGACAAATCTGTGGAACTTCCCAAAAAGCTCCTCGATTTCTGCGACATCTATGAGCGATTGCAGGCGCTTTGCCTCGCCGCTCTCCTCAATGGCGCTCAGCACATAAGAGGTATAGGCCAGGCGACCGGTTATTATAATAAAAAGCCTTTCCAGCTCAGTCATCAAATCCTCAGCGTAAGCCGCTGTGTTCCTGGCCCACAAGGGATTGATTTCCTCCAATCCGGAAAGCGATAAAACATCCCTGTACATAGATCTCAGGGTGCGCCGTGCTTGATCGGCATCAATGGCCCGACCATGGCCGGGGCAGCAGAGATTGATCTCTTTTTGATCTAGGATCCAGAGAACCCTCTCGATGGATGCCAGAAGATCAGGCTGGCTCCAGCCGTATGCCCCAGCTGTGCCCGGATTGGGAGCAAAAAAAAGGTCGCCCAGAAAGAGGATGGAACCGGCTTTGAGGCAGATGCTATCCGGGCTGTGTCCGGGAAGAGGATAGATCTCGAGCAGATCATCTCCGCCCAAAGAGACCTGCTGGCTGATCAAATCCTGATCGCCGGCCATCTTTGTGACTGTAGTGGAATAAGAAAATGGGGTGCCTTCCAATTCCAGCTTTTGCACTCCTTTCATGAGAATGTCCTCATTTGAGAGCAGCCGGACGTCTGAACGAAATGAGAATAGGTCTTTGCCCAGCAGACCGGCCAGGGTTAGTCTGCCATCCTGAGACTCCAAAGCCTCTGCACCCTTCTCCTGCACCGCTACTATTATCCGGCCCAGCCCCCTGTCCTCGCGGCAGCGCCTTAATTGAAAGCAGTGATCCAGATGGATATGGGTGAGGTATATGACTACAGGCCGCTCTTTCTCTTCAATTAAGTCCAGCATTCTATCAGTGAGAAGATCCCACTGCTTATCCAGAGCGCCCGGATCGATCAACGCTATCTGATCCTCTCCGGAGAGAATATAGGAATTGGAGGACATGAGGTCGATCTTGCGAATATAGGGTATGACTTCAGTTCTCCTGCTTGCCCGGACCGGCGCAGGAGCATCTGATTGGATCATGGCAACAGTCCCTTATAGCATTATCTATAATCTCTTATAATAACCAAGCTACATATTTAACAGTTATGTTTAATTAGATTAGAGACCATTCTCTTTTAAAGGCCAAATCAATAAAAAGGATTGAAGTTATGAATCTGCGCAATAAGACCTTGATAGTTATAGGACTATTTCTGGTCTGCCTGATATTGATACTGTATACAGCGGCCCAAATGCAATTAAAGAGCAGTTTTTCCGAATTAGAGGAGCAAAATGCCAAGATCGATGTGGAAAGAGCTTTAAATGCCATATCCAACGAGCTGACCAGCCTTGGTGATCTGGCCAACTTCTGGGCAGCCAGAGATGATATTTACGCTTTTATGACCACGGGCAATCCCGATTTTATCAATTACAGCATGACCACCGGCAGCCTGACCAATGACAGCCTGCATAATACGGAGATCAATCTGTTGCTTTTCCTGAACTCCTACGGTCAGATCGTCTTTAGCCGGTTCATGAATGCCAGTGGTGCGGCAGAAGAGATCCCGCAAGATTTGATCCAACAATTATCCTTATACGGCTTCTGTCCTGGATGCCTGGACAAGAAGAGCAGATTTTCAGGCATAATTCTGCTATCCGGCCACCCTATGATGATAGTCACCCATCCCATTACCGATAGCAAGAAAGAATCTCCATCCATGGGCAGGGTGGTTCTGGGGCGCTATCTAACTCAAAAAGAGGTTGATAAGCTCTCCGGCATCGCTCAATTGAATCTGACCATTTATCCATTAGACGATCCGCAGATGCCCGAAGACTTCCGCCAGGCCCGATCCCAATTATCACAAAGCTCTCCGATATTTGTTAAATTGCTGGATGGCAATAGCATAGCCGGATATGCTCTGCTGACAGACATCTATGGCAATTCCCTCATGATCCTGGGCATGGATGCATCAAGAGATATCTACCGACAGGGCGCCAAAAGCATGGAGAGCTTTATGATTCTGTTCTCCGCTGCTGGACTTCTCTTCTTGTTGATGACATTGATATACCTGGACAGGTCGGTTCTCTCCCGCCTGGTAAACCTAACCGCGAGCGTCGCCAGAATCGGACAGGCTCCAGAGATACCGGCATTGTTGAAGGTGCAGGGAGAAGACGAGCTGGCCCATCTGGTCGCATCCATCAACGATATGGTTGCAGCTTTGAAGTGCGCCCATAAGGATCTGGTCAATAGCGAAAGACGCTATAAGGGAGTGGTTGAAGATCTTCCCGATCTGATATGCAGATACAGCTCTGATGGCATCATCAATTTTGTCAATGCCTCATTTTGCACATTTTTCTCCGCAAGAGAGCATGAGATCTTGGGCAGGAGATTAGATGGATCTGTCTGGCAGAGGCATCTGAAATCTGCGCGGGAGCTTGAGGGCAAGATCAATGAAAACTATCCCACCTTCACCTATGAAAGCCAGTACAAAGCGCCTGAGGAGTTGCGCTGGATTTTATGGACGGCCCGAGGCATATTCGATCAAGCCGGATCTCTGGTTGAGATTCAATCTGTGGGCAGGGAGATCACAAGCATAAGAAAGGCGGAAGAGGCCTTGCGGGAGAGCGAAGAACGCTATCATCTTCTAGCTGAGAATATGACGGATGTTATCCATCTCAATGCCACAGATGAAAATCTCAGTTTTGTCTATGTATCGCCATCCATCAAGCAATCCGGATATAATCCCGTCGACCTGATAGGCAGGTCGCCTTTCGATACTCTGGTTGAGCCTGAAGATGTAGCATTCGTCAAAGCGTTTCTAAAAAGAATACAAGACAGTAAGAAAGAAGATATCTTAGAATACAGAACCAAGATGATAGATGGATCTTCGGTTTGGGTCGAGACCATCGCTAATCCCATACTGGATGAGGAAGGAAATGCGATCTACATCGCCTGCACCAGCAGAGGCATCACCCAGCGTAAGAAAGCCGAGGAAGCCCGAAGAGAAAGCGAGGAGCGCTATCTGCTCTTGGCTGAGAATATGACCGATGTGATCCATCTCCATACTCCCGATCCAGCCCTCACTTATGTGTATATATCGCCTTCCATCAGGCAAGCGGGATATGAGCCTTCGGAACTGATCGGCAGGTCGCCTTTAGAAAATTTGATCCATCCCGAGGATAAGGAGGTTCTAAAGCAATCCTTGAGCAGATTGCTGGCCACCAAGAGCCGAGAGATCACTGAGTATCGTATAAGGGACAGAAAAGGATCATGCATCTGGGTCGAGACCATCTCCAATCCCATACTGGACGGGGAGGGAAATGTGATATATGTAGCCTGCTCTACCAGGGACATCACCCAGCGCAAGAAGGTTGAGGCAGCCCGAAGAGAGAGCGAGGAGCGCTACCTGCTCCTGGCAGAGAATATGACCGATGTGATCCATCTCCATACACCAGATCCTGAGCTTCATTTTGCATATGTATCGCCTTCCATCAGGGTTGCCGGATATGAGCCCTCAGAGCTAATAGGCAAGCCCGCTATTGGGCTGTTTTTTGGGCCGGAAGGTGCTGAGATCATCGAACAAGCTCTGCTGAGATTCCTGGAAACCAAGAGAGGTGAGGTTATTGAATATCCGGCCATAATGAAAGATGGATCACGCCGGTGGGTTGAGACCATATCCAGTCCTGTCTTTGACCGGGAAGGGAATTTGATATACATAGCCAACTCCTCCCGGGACATCACTTCTCGCAAGAGAGTCGAGGAGGCCCTGCGAGAGTCGCAGCAGCAGATGGCCGATATCATCAGCTTCCTTCCTGAAGCCATAATGGCCATAGACCTGAACGGAAAGGTGATGATCTGGAACCAGGCCATGGAGGTTCTCACCGGGGTCCTGGCCAAAGACATCCTGGGCAAGGGCGACTATGAATACTCTCTGCCCTTCTACGGATACCGGCGACCAATTCTGGTGGATATGGTGCTGGAGCCCCATGAGGGCTGGGAGGCAGAATATCTGGGATTTAAGAGAGAGGGTACGGCGGTTATAGGCGAGGTTTTCATCCCCACCTTCGGCCCGCACGGCTCATATCTTCTGGCCAAGGCCACTGCTCTCTGCGATGAGATCGGCAATACCGTGGGAGCTATAGAGTCGGTCCGGGACATGACTGAGAGGAGAATCATGGAGCAAAAGCTGGAGAGGTCCAGGACGGAATTACATGTGGCGGCTGAGATCCAGAAGAGCTTTATTCCCAAGACCACGCCAAAAATAGCCAACTTCGAGGTGGCGGCAGTGACTATTCCGGCCATGGAGGTGGGAGGCGACTTCTACGACTTTATCACCCTTCCCCACGGTGGTCATGGCCTGGTAATAGCAGACGTGGCAGGAAAGAGCATACCTGCTGCCCTGTTCATGGCTCTATCCAGGATGATCATAAGGGCCAGTGCCGCCCATCAGTCCCTGGCCACCGAGGTGCTCAGAAATGCCAATAATATGATCGCATCCGATGCCACAGCGGGCATGTTCGTCACCCTGCTTTTCGGAGTTCTGGACGGAGAGGCCCTCACCCTAAAATATGCCAATGCCGGGCACCCCACACCGCTTGTCTTCAAGAGCATGGACTGCAGGTATGCGGAAGAGAGGGCCTGCGGCATTGCCCTGGGGGCAAAAGAGGGCGTCTCCTATGAGGAGCAAACCATCAAATTCATGCCAGGCGATGTAGCCGTCTTTTATACCGATGGCGTCACCGAGGCCATGAACACCAGAGGAGAGCTCTTTGGAATGCAAAGGCTCATAGGGGCGGTAAGCAAGACCTGCCAGTCGCCAGCTGAGGAAATCATGGCCAGGATACTTGAAGATGTCTCGGCCTTTCGAGGAGATCGAGAGCAGAACGATGATATCACCCTGGTAGTGCTCAAAGCCAGCCCTAGAGTGGAAGAGCATAGTCTCATCTCGGTTCATTCAAGGGATGAAGAGATCCCCAGGGTAGGCGAGGAGCTGGAGAGGGTCATGTCCGGAGCAGGCTTTGCCGGAAAACAGATACTTGACATGCAGCTAGCGGTGGAGGAGGCCTTCATCAACATCATCCGACATGGATATCACGGAGCTTACGGCGCCATTCTGATTGCAATTGATTTTCAAGAAGGCCGTCTCACGGTCACAATAGAAGATGATGCTCCCCCGTACGACCCCACCAGATTCCAAGAACCGGACTTCTCGGCTGACCTGGAGAAGCGGCCCATAGGAGGATTAGGAATCCATCTCATGAGGTCACTGTCTGATGAGATGAGGTATGATTTTGAGACGGGGAAAAACAGACTAAAGCTGATCAAGATAAAAGACAGGCCGTTGATAGGAGCTCATCAGGAGGCGGGATGAAATGCAAATATCGACCAAGAGCAAAGATGATGTTTATATAATTGAGATATTCGGACGGATGGATAGCATCAGCTCCAAGGAGATAGAGGCAAAGCTGAACGATGTGATTGAGCATAATAAAAAAAAGATCCTCATTGATCTGGCTGCAGTGGACTATATCAGCAGCGTGGGGCTTCGGGTTCTCCTGGCAGCTCTCAAAAAACAAAAAGAGAGAGAAGGATCGATAAAATTGGCTTCTTTGCAGCCGTTTGTGAGAGATATATTTAGGATGACCGGATTTGATAGGATCTTCTCCATCTCTTTGGACCAGGAAGAGGCGATTGATAAATTCAATGCTCAAGCCTGAATTTGTGGATTGCCTCTCAATGGAAATCTGATAATTATGAAGATAACAGTCAAAGACATACAAGGCATTTGCCTGATGGCAATATCGGGAAGAATTGACTCAAGTAATTCAGTCGACCTGGAGAGCGCTCTCTATAAAGCTATAAATGAGAACTCAAGGATAATTATGGATCTGGCTGATGCTGAATACATAAGCAGTTCCGGTCTGCGTGTTCTATTGGCCGGAAAAAAGATGCTCAAGGAAAGGGATGGGGAGATGATATTGATATCGCTTCAACCGGTGGTAAGAGATGTCTTTGAGATAGCCGGCCTTGGCAGGCTGTTTTTGATTAGAAAAAGTTGGGAAGATGCCCTCCCTGCAATGAAATTCCGGCCTTAGCTATTCTGCCCGATCATAGAAGCTGGTGTCAAAGATATCTTCTTCTGTCAGCATCTGTGCTTCATGGTTGTACTGGCGGTAGCATTGTATGTACTCAAGGGTGGACGGGATCTGCAGGTGAGGATCACTTATCCACTTGCCGTCCCAGGTCTTTATGGAGTATCTTACCATCTTCAGATCTTGGCCGGTGTGATTGGCATAGATGCGTGCCGCCTCGGCAGGATGAGTATTGACATACTCCGTAGCCTTGATATGGATCTTGACTATCTGCTCTACCAGATCAGGTTGATTGCGGATCAGATTGCCGCTGACCACCAGGCTGCAGCAGGCGTGGCCGGGCCACATTTCTCCCGAGGCCACCTCAGATCTCCCCTTATCCGCCATCTCGATTATAGCCGGGGAGGGATGGGGCAGGAACGCAGCGTCAACCTTGCCCGACATAATAGCTGAAATTGCATCTCCCGGACCCATTGCTGTGATATTCAAATTCGAGACATTAATCCCATTTTCCGCCAGCCATTTGCTCAATATAATATCCTGAATCGATCCAGGAGGGAATGTAGAGATCTTCATTTTGGCCAGAGATTCTGGACCCAGGTATGGCACATCAGATCCCAATACCAGGTCTGAGCCATTGATGTTTACTGCGGCCACAATCCTGGCATCCAGGCCTTGAGATATGGCAGCTATTGGCGGTGAGGTGCCCACATAGGCAATATCCAGTTCTCCTGCTATCATGGCCTGCATCTCCGGAGGCCCAGAGGGAAATCCGAATTCACGGACCTCCTTTACTCCGAATGGCTCAAGATCGTCCTTCCACCAGCCCAGATCATTGGCCACCATTTCTGCTATTTGGTGGGTGCTGGGCTGGTAGCCGATTCTCAGAGTGGCTATTTTCTCATGCTTATCCTCTGAGGTCGATATGCAGCCTGAAAAAACCAGAGCGAAAGACAAAAGGAGTCCCAGAAGAATTGGGCTCTTCACTGAGATCACCTCAATTATTAATGATTATATATGTTCATTGTATAAAGTCTTTTCCAGCCAAGGTTGCAGTTGTAGAGTCCCGTATGTTTTGACTTTATATACTCCTCTGGGACATTTAGATTCTTTTTTCATCATTTAATTCTGTCTCCATACGAGTCAAGAACATTCCCAACTTGCATCCTTCTGGCAACCTTGCCCAAAATGCAATATTGGGTGTCTGCAGGTACCATTTTGTATCCAGCGATTCATGGAACCTAACTGTGTTATACCAATCCATGAATTTGTCAAAACTATCAAACCTAGGTCGATTCTTTTCGTACGTATCATTCCATTTTTCAATTTTGCCATTGACCTGAGGACGCTTGATTGGAGATAATATGTGAACTATTTTATTCATCCTGAGGTAATTCTCGAATCGGCTATCTGCGTAACGATTTTTATCTCGCTTGTTAGCATAAAACTGAGTTCCATGATCAGTCATCACCTCGCGAATCGATGTCAGCCATCCGAATCTATCCAAAGCCTCCTGAAGAAGTTTGATACTGTTTTCCGTTGTCTCTGCATCGAATTC
>Ga0105103_10001413_pt1 | contig 13244 bp, 22 predicted proteins | sample PPLLaktember2015_2_FD_79107 | JGI IMG/M metagenome (GOLD analysis project Ga0105103, IMG submission 79107) | Freshwater sediment microbial communities from Prairie Pothole Lake near Jamestown, North Dakota, USA - PPLs Lake P7 Core (6) Depth... | ecosystem: Environmental > Aquatic > Freshwater >...
ATCTTTCCAGTAGGATATTTTTCCGGTATCCCAATCAACATGATCTAGGATATATAGGTATAACGGCCAGGGCGACATGCCAAGCGCGGCAATATGCTTTTTATCCAATAACCCTGATCGTACCTTGATCCAGTTGCGCTTCACGTTTCCTCCGTGTGCATCATTTTACCACACAAGCCGTTAGTATTTCGATTAGAAGTTCATATGGTATTTGTGACTTCTCAATATATGACATCTTAGATTGTGTGCCGGTTCTTGATCCTCTCGGCGCTGCAACATGGCATGGGTCACCGTTCTTACACATCGGGCGTGGGTGCCAGTTGGTACAGTTCGTCCAGATGTCGGTCGGTTTCATCCGTCTATCGCCATATTGACAGTAAGTAACTGTATGGCGGGTAAGTCCTTGCATCATTGCCAGTTTTCGTAATTTTCCGCGTGGATTCTCTATAAACCAATAACGGGGTGATAGTTCGATGATTAATCTCAATGTACTGGCCACCAACTCTATCGCGCCAGCCGCTTGTCCTGTTTTTGGTGTGTTGTCCTTGTTCCAGTGTTTACCGATTGAGGATACACTAAAGCTTTCACATGGCGGAGAAGCCCATATAATATCTGGGGCAAATGGTATCCTATTGAACAAATCAGATTCCTGAATGTCTGCCACCATATCAGGCTTTAACTTTGAATCAATATCAACCGAATAATATTCAATCCCCAAATCTCGACATGGCTTTTCCAGACACTTTCCACCAGAAAATAGATCGAGTAACTTCATGTCAAGCCTCCACTTCCAGCAAGTGTGGCTGGATCACGGTATGCCGCATCGCATAAAGCATCATCGCTTTTCGCTGTTCGGACAGGTCAGCTATCCTCGGCTCGACTTCCCGGTGAAGGAACTCATACAGCTCCTCGTTATCCTTCGCCCACCAGTAGCCGCCGTCTGTTCCTCCTGTGGAGCAAATAGGATAGCCTTCATGCCGCAGGTCATTTATCGCCTGTCTTATCGCACGATCACCCGCTGGCAGGTAACATCCATTGATAAGGCTGATCAGGTCATCGCGGGAAATAGCCTTGTCTGATCCTTCGTGTTGTTTCAGGACATGCAGGACGGATTCATTCAACTTTCCGTCTTTTGATCGATTGTCGCCTTTGTTGTACATCGTTTTCCTCCGTAATAGGTGTCAATTCATTCTCAGCGAATTCTGCCTGGACGCAGGGACCAGCATTCATGGATAGCTTGCCCCATTGCTCAACTGTCATCCCTGGCATGTGTCGCCCGATCTGGACCATGTACCGATCCTTTTCACCCTCGATCTTGCCAATGACGTACCCGCGTCCTTTGGGTGTGTCTACAAGCTGGTTGAATTTGAAAGCAGAAGCGGTCATGGTAGCACCGTCAATAACGCACCGACAAGATAGAAAATAATAGTTACCAGTATTGTTAAAACCGCCACCCATATTGCTTTGTTTTTTGCTCGTTGGCGCGCCTGCTGTTCTACAAATTGCTCCATCTTAAGCTCCACAATTTTAATTTCATTGTCATTTAGTGATAATCTATCCGCTTGAGTGCCCAAAAGACCAAACCGTATTCCATCTCGATAGTTTTCTTCTGGCGTTTTATCGGGCAAATCACCGCCCAACATCCTTGCATTGCCGATTGTTTTCCAGCCTACCTCAAATTGATCTATGGCGTGTGTTTCTGGTAATATGCTCTTGTGTCTATTTTCCTTTCGTTTGGCTGGCGCTCCACAATGATCACAGATGTCACAGTTATTCAATGCACGTCCGCACCAATCACAGTAATTATATACGCCATCAATTAACTCAATGGTATTCTCTTGCCCTTCTACACCCCAACAACCCTTTGGGGGATTAGCATAAGAATATCCCACTTTGCTCATGAATTCGCCAATTGTAATATCTGTCATTCTTCATCCTCCTGTTTCCCCGGACACTCGGAATCCGGGGATGGGTTTACTGTACCACAATTGGTACACTGCCAGTCTGCATCAAGCTCTACCCCTTGCATGGTCAATCGTCCATCGATAGGTAGGACATCGTGCGGTACTTTGACGTTAGGGCTTGTCAGGATCATCCGCGCCTCTTGATCGCTACGCTGGGATCCCCGACCTTCCGGGCTTCGCTGAGCTGTGGGATAAGCGCCATCATGCCATCGAGCTTGCTGTTGTCCCAGGATACACGCCCTTTCAGGAATACGGCTTGCAGGTGTTCCCCATTCACCGTTTCACCCTGGGCAATAACCGCCTCTTTGACCTGCGCGGTAAGGGTTGTGATCTTCTCATCCACCGCCGGGTACTGGCAAGCGAACTCCACCTCAATATCTTCGATCTGTTGTTTGATCGCGGGTGTCAGGATGTTATTGATCGTTTCCTGTTTGCGCAGGTCGATAAGTTCCCGCTGGCATTGCAGGTCTGCAAGTTCATCAAGTAATTTTTTGATCTCGTCTGTCATTTTATCCTCCGATATGTCTGATTATACTACCCTTCGTCACCTGGGGTGTAAAGCGGTCCCTGGTTCACGTTGTTATTGTGTACCTCGATGGCCGGCATCTTCTCGTTGATTTCTGCCAGTGTTTCGGCAATGGAGATGAAAGCCAGGGCGATTGCCATATTATAGTGGTTGTTACTTGCAGGGAGATAGTTTGTCTTATTGCCATTATCAACCGCCAACATTGCCATTTCAATCTTTGTCGTCATTTTCAGCCTCCTTATGTCCTGGGCATTCTTCGCCCTCTGGTGGATTCACCGCATCGCATACGATACACACATCATGGTAGTCATCGCATCGCTCACCCGATTCGGGATCTTGCCATTCGTGTCCGGCTTCGACAAGTTGGTGTTTCATTTCACCAACTCCATCTGACCAGCTTCAAGTTGCGCAGCAGTCCATACCGCTTCGCACTCACGCTCTGCCATGTTGTCAGGTGTCCACATACCCCCGCTATCTTGGGAGGGCTTGAGCCATCCATATAACACGGACAACTCTGGATCGGTCATTTCTTTTGTGGATGCTTTTCCGATCAGGTACTTGGTGATCGAATGCCGGATGCCTTCCGCTGCTTTTTTATCGACATTACCAAACGGGAACTCGATCATCCCTGCAATGATGCCGGTCTTTTCACGGATATTCGGGTGGGCTGCGGTTTCCTTCACGCGCCTTGCAATGTACTCCCGCAGGAACTCAGGTGTCCAGGGTCGGGCGGGGTTGGTCTTGATCGGTTCGGGCTTGACTTCACCTTCAACAATATTCAAGCCATCCATTTCCTCGGCTGGTGTCGCTTCATATCCGGCCAGCGCAACCAACCAGGGGAATGCCAATCGAAAGGCTTTTCCCTCAGCGCGGGTGATTGCCATAGACCTGCGGGCATAGCGCGGGCGAGATCCCCATGTCAGCTTACCCTTGTTATCAACCTCATCCATGCCAACGATAGCGGAGCCACGACCGATGACCGCGCCATCTGAAGCCCGGATCAATTCAACCGTTGCCTCAACATCGCCGTTTTCCTTTTCGACCGCTGACACCTCGCGTGCCATGACCCCCATCATCGCGCCGGCATAAGCCCAGCCTGCGACTTGCAGGTACTTCCGCCCGGAGATGACCGAGAATAACTTTTGTTCTTTCACCAACGATACCAGTGCATCAGCAACAGTCTTTGCCCGTAAAAAGAACTCTGCCGGGTCTGCTGTTTGGATGCTGCCAAGTTGAATATCCTGGCGTACTACTATTGCATTATCTTTTTCTTTTTCATCAGTCATTGTAAATACCTCCGTAATAGTGTAAAATGTATCCAGTGGCTACTTATAAGTAGCTCTGGTGGCGCTGTCCCTCCGGCAGTGCCACCTATTTTATTGCTTGTGGTTCATCCCCTGCCTGTCTTGCCTTTTGTAGCTGTAACCAAGACTGGTGTACCAGGTGCTTGAACATTGCCTCCTGGGTGGGGCGTGGTTGGGTGGCATCCATCAGTTCGTTGAATTCTGCCATCGTCTGTTTTTCGGGCTTCAGACCGAGCGGGATACGATCCTTCTTTACTTTCATTGTGCCTCCTATTAGATTAACCCCATTGCATCGCCATAGCTTCGGCGATACCGGGGAATGTGCGACTGCGTATCTTCCAGCGATCCGGTCCGGGTGGCGTTTTCCATATCCGTTGTTCCCGTCCATCAACGATATTTGTCGGGACAAGTTTCGGAAGGTTTTTTAACCATAGGCAGGTTGCCTTTGTTTCGCCATGCCCGAACATCCAGGGTTGAATGATTTGATCTGGTTTCCTATAAAAAGTAGACATAACACCTACCGGGTTTTCTATCGCAATTCCTGAAACGGGCGCATTTACCAAATTCATAAAGAATATTTTTGCCTCGCTTTGTTCAACAAACTTGTCCTTGAACCATCGCGCCCCACTTACTGCCAAGTGTGTGCATGGTGGGTGACAAATCATCAGGTCGAACCTGCCATTATGCCAGTCATAGATAAACTCAAGTACATCTCCCTTGATATGCTGGCCGGGTATCTCGGTATCCAGCAGATCGCATAACCAGGCATCGTGACCGCGACGGCGAAAAGCCTCTCGGACGATACCGGAAAACTCACAAGCTACTAAGACGCGCATTGATACTCCGGGTACATAGCCTTCAGATTATCAATAGCCCTTTGAGCCTGTGGTGCTTTCAAGTTGCCATTTCCGTCTTTAGCCTTGTATTCATCACACGCACGCTTGATGCTTTCATGCATTTTCAATGTGGCTTCGTACTGCGATCGGGTAAGTCTGGGTGACTCTACTATTTGATGTTCCATTTTGTTACCTCCGTATCTACCCATTAGTATAACCCATTATATAGAATTGTCAAGACTTTATAGGGTATTGGTTGGGGATGGATAATTTACCCTTTTTCACATAAAAACGCGCCAGAATCGATCCTGGTGCGAAATAGGGCTATCCTGGAGCCGGTTTACCAATTGACGATAATAACGACCGGGCTTATTATCATTCAATTCTATATACGATAATGTACGTTTCGTGTCTATTTGCTTATACATAGCAAGAAGTCCAGCCTTTCGACTGGACCTCTTGTGCTGGTAAAACCATTATTATTTTCGAGCTGCGCGTTCCGCTGCCCCATCCGGGCTGATCAGGTAAATGATCTGATTGCCTGCAAGGACAAAAAACACGACCTCAACAAACTTCCATACCGTTTCTGATCCAAGCGGCATACCGGTGACAATCCCCATAGCAAGTGCGCCATACATTAACGCTGCCACAACGATCACCGTGATCGCCATAATGCCTTTACGGGCATCAACCGTCTGTTTGTAATACCACCCAGACAGACCGGGGACGTAGGAGAATAACAGACTTACAACGGCTCCTACCACCGCTACAAGTAAGTCGATACGCATATCAGTAATTTGCCACATAATTTACTCCTTTTCCAAATTATACAACTATTTCTCTATTTTCCAATATACCGAACAGGGAGGTTTATTGCCATTACTGGCCATGCGCCTCGCCATCAATCCTTTACTAACCATTTTATTCAACCTGAGCCTGGCAATACGCTCGGTACATCCAACCTGTTCCACGAATTCTGCTATGGATATTTCATTCTCCTTTTGTGGTGTCCTGATCGGGTCGGTGTTGGTCAGGACAAATTCTGATAGTTCCTGGATCTCTTTTGCTATTGCTCCCTTGTCTGTCATAGCTCCTCCTTTGTCCTTACATCGATCTCTTTGTAAAACTTGTGTTGTGAAACCAGCTCACCGTCCACGATCTCGAATGCTACCATGCCATGAGTGATGAAGCCCGGACTGTGTGCCGCTTGTGTTGCGTGATCATCCAGCATACTATAAGATGGCAGGATGTACAGCCACGAACACGAACCGTCCAACTCATTAAACGCTCTTGTCGGTACATGGTAATGTGCCCGTAAAACCAACGCCGGCGGTTCCATGTGTCTGACCACGCAATCCAACATCAGCGATTGTAAGTACAACCTAGCGATATTGCCCTTCAACCAATTTCTTATACCCGGTCCAGGTCCATGATGTGCATAGTCCACCGGGAGGCCGTTATACTTTGCTTCCCCGTGATAAACTACTTTGATGTCCTTCTTTTGGTATTTCTCTCGAAATTGCTCCCACACCAGGACTTCGGCTGTACCTGATAAAAAGTTATGCGCTGCAGTTCCAACCGCTATGCGTAGATTGACCACGTTCTTATGCTCCAGCCAGGGGCGCAGGTTCGCTGCTGCTATGATGATCTGATCCGCGATCCTGTTTGAAACTAATAACCCCGGATGCTTATTGCCTTGCGTGATGTCACCGTTTACGATCACCATGACATCATCACCCGCAGCAAGGTCTAAAGTCTTTTTTATATTCTCCTGTCGTAACTCCCATAAATAGGATTGAGATTCATTCAGCTCAACCGGCTGGGGTTCCAACGGCCTTCCAGCCTTATCATAAGTACACAACTTCGTTTCAGGGTTGAGCAACGCGCCTTTAGAGCCACCGTGCAAGTCTGCTTCGGCGGCCAGTATAATGCGCCTGTGTTTTGTCATTATTCTCCCTTGTTTTTGGTTGCCTTATTGCCCGCTTATTTTAGGCATTATGGTTGTGAAGAACCAAATCAGTAATCCTCCAATAACTGACACGGTAAGCGCGATCAATGCGTTAAAAACCTTATCGATCTTTTTTTCCATGTTACACCATCGCTCCTCTAATAGCAACAATGTTGCCTTTGCCCCAGGCTTGCCATTGCCATCTTTCCATTCTTCGATTTCTTTTACGTCACCACAAAGGCGGTCGAATTCATTTCGTGTTATCGTTTTTGTAGCTGCCATGATCATTATCCTTATGTATATTCTGGGAATAAGTCTGGATGCCCCCTGCGTAATCGATCATGCTCCTCTTCGTGGGTTGGTAAAACTGGGGGTAATGCGGTCTGCGTAAACAGGGCGGCCAATTCATCTTGTGTCCCTTCAAACACGTTTAGATCAACTGCCCCGGAGATGCCTGGAATACATCCAGCTTCTGTGTATTGCCAAAATAACCATTCCGAATAACCGGGTGGTAGAAATGGTGTCTTTCCTGGGAGAGGTCCCAAGTCGTTATAATACCGGGTGTAATTTGCAACCCATAACTTGTGTCTTACGATCACCTTCGTTGGTGTGCAAAGATATTTCATAAAATTGTAATTGGAGTAATTGATACTTTCCTTCAGCCCGACCTTCAAAGCTCCAGCGTCCATCAGGTTAAAGCACCCTTCCACATGCGGGGTGATATGCTCTTTGGAAAACTCCTGCCCGGTATTCAAACACCGTGACAGTTCATTATCCAAACAGAACGGTCCTTCCCCTGGATCATCAGCCATTGCCTGAAGGAAAAAGGCTATTTGCTTTTCCGGTGACACGCCAGGGTCAAATACATGGTACGCGATCCTGTGAATACCCGCTTGCTTCATCCCCTTCCAATATTCCTTGAACCGTGAATCGAACAAGTAATTACCGACTGTTGCCCTGGTGGATCCCCAGGTATATCCAGCGGCTTTTACCGCACCCCAATCTGTAACGTCCTCGTGTCGTGATGTGTCAAATCCTTTTATCATTCCCGCTCCTAATATAGTTGAATGTCATCGATCAATGCCTGTGTTTGAATGGTTGCTGGTTGATAAAACCAAACCGTTTTGAAGCCAGCAGGAACACCAGCATTTGAAGTTGTACTGAACATGGAAATATATCCCTCTGATTCAGATATATCATAAGTTGCTAGAGGTCCACCAGCGGGGTTAATTGTCAGCCGGCATTGATATGGTTGCCCCCACGCAAGGTACACCCCAGCACCATTTATTGTGCCATTATTATAAGCAAAAGTGATTCCAGTTCCGTAATATGTTGCAAAGCTTAAATGGTTTGCAATTTTATTCCACCGAAAGGCGAAGTATTTTGTTGCAGCGCCGGGCGCTTGCGTTTCCCATAACCTAATTTCATAAAGAAGATTATTATCCCCGGTTGCATTCCATATTCCGACCGCAATATTTGCCCTCATACTATACTTGGCCGCCGCATTCGTCCACTGTAAATATTGCGCAGTAGCTACTGCATTGACAGATGTTTGTAAAAAGTGTGGGTATGTTGTTGTTTCAAATGTCCCGCCTGCGGCAAGGCTTGTAGACCAACTACCTGCCCCACCAGGAATATTTGCGGGAGCCCAGGGGTTTATCGGATGATCAAAGCCTATAATGTCATTGGCAATATCATCTGTCAGACGGTCCCGGTGATAGAACGGGAATCTGTTTAAGTCCTTGATACCAGTGCGATCGGGTGTATAAGGCATTTATACTCCGTACCATCCACGTGAGGATTGGAACAACTGATAAATTGACGCATCACTCAATGCCTGCCGATACATCGCAGTAAGACCAACATCCATGATACCTGGACTACCAGCGCCCCAATTGAATCCATTGATCTGTAGTTTCGCATGATTCGAGAACAAACTAGCCACCACAGCGGCAACAACTGTTGTTTTTACCATGTTGTGAAAGATGGCCAGTTCAACCGAATGGGTGAATCGCATACACAGGAATGACCAAACCCCTCGCTCCATTATCTTGGTAGAATCAACCTGATTGAATGATCCGGCTCCGGTAGTTCCATCCACAGATATAAGACAGTTGGGGTATCCAGTTGCACCACAGGCAATCCGCCACACCCGATGATTAGCCGGGGTTGTATAATATCGGTCAATATAATAATGTGTGGCCGCCACCGCTTGCTGTGGTCTTACCCAAATAGCAACGGTCAGATCCTTTCCAGCGCCACTCCACGCAACCCCATCCCCTAACGTTTCAGGGGATCGGAATAACCATTGTGCTGCGGTCAATGACACATAAGGACTTACCCCCGTTGATGGGGTAAAAGAGTTCATCATTTCCAGACAACGCCCTTGTCCTGACAGGTCGGATATTCTAAACGGCTCGTCAGTTGATGACATATTCCAACAGGCCAGCAAGGATGGCATTGACAACCAGGTAGACAAAGCCGCCACCGGGTTTTCATTCAGCGTCAGGTCATGGATCTTCCGTTGTGATCCTCGGATATCACTTTCGATCGTACCCATTAGATATACTTCTCTCCACGTAGGATCGGGGTTATGGTTTCCTTGCCCCGTTCATACTTGATATTGTAAGTGTCCAGGTGTGCTTGAAACACCTCTCCAAATCCTTCCACATTCACCAGATCCCCAAATTGATAATGGATCCCGTACTGGCAGTTTTTATTCTGCTGGACGGTTGCCTGGACGGTTTTCTTTGGCCGCCCTTTGACCAGTTCTTTGTGCGCCTCCTCCGTCAATGCTTCAGCGGATGATGATGACTTTCCATCCAGCACCTCTTCAATGCGCGACCAGGGGGAGTATGTACTCAATGCAGTGTCATTGGCTTCAACCACTGTGCGGTTTTGGTTCTCACCTGAGCCGAGAGCATACACCACATTGAACTCGTCAGTCGCATCATCTGTGACTGTTATAGCACTTAGATTACGGTTTTTGATGGAGAATGTCAAGGCGTTTGGTGAGGTAGTTTTGTTCGACCCCCTTTGGTCAGGGTAAGTCCTGAATTCCAGTTGTGCCGCAGTAGCACATACCACGTCAAAGGTCAGGTAACGCCCTGTCCCTATGGCCGGGTTCAATGCTTGATCGCAGTTATCCGTTATCTCTTCCAATAGGTTCTTATATGACCCATCAATGATATTCAATGGCATGATCGAGAAGTCCGGCGCAACCGTGAATAAAGCCGCTGGTATTTGTCGCGCAACGGGAGCAAGTGCGCCCCGATTCAACCTGACCAGCTTTTTCAGGTTGTCATCATTAGAGCCTGTAAAGTCGGCTTCCGCTGATGTCTTTTTATAAGCGATACATGCCCCGCGCAGTTTGGAGATCGCATCTTCCGCTTCAAGGTTCAAGAACTGCCCGGATTTGTTCTCTTCCCGCTCCCACTTCCGCAAGAACCAGGTAGTATCCCCTTCCAGATAAAATGGGTATCCTTCGATTGATCTGTAAAGGTCGATCCGCAGGTCACGTCCTAATATCCCTTTCAATGGTTCAACGTATGGAACGGATAGCTCGAACCTTCCGACCTGCATCTCCCGGCGTGCCATGTCAAACGAAAAGATATTATTCGTCATGTGCAACGGGTTCCCAAAGGGATCACGGAAGATAAGCTGATATTTTGCCATTTACCAGGATGCTCCATCAAGTCCCATCAACCCATCCTGCCAGATCATGTATGCGTCAGTTGTTGCACCTGTACCCCCATACATGAAAAGCGCAGTGTAATTTATTCCTGATATTAATGGCCAGTCTAAATCAGAACCAGAAACAAGATAACCAGATAAATCTGGTCTTACATTACTAAACAGACTTATAATTGCCGGGTCAAGATTTATAGTCATTATTTCACCAAGCGCAAGCGTTAAATCATTAAAATACAACCTCCTTCCAGTCGTAAAGTTTTCAAGCGACCAGATTGTTCCGGGTCCATTAATGATTATTCGCGGATAAGCCGATGCCTCCCAGGAATTTGTTGCCGTTGTGGTAACTGTATAAACACTTGCGCCGCCACCACCATGAGCAAAAAGGACATCCCTTGTAATAACATCAAAATAGATACCATAGAAAAACGTGGCAGGCGCCACACCCATACTGAAATCTAATGGGACAATAGATGAACTTGATGTTGGTGAAATTATACGAACAACACCCTGATTACCAACCATTGTTCCACCAAAGTTATTATCAAAGGCCCCTGCAACATAAAGAATATTGTTATAGTGATCATAAGCAAAGTCTAGAATACCACCGAGAGGATTACCAGCACCACCACTGAATCGATCTATAAATTCAGCCCCATTCCAGACCAGTATGTCACGCGACACAACCCCGTTTATACTCGTAAATTGTCCCCCAATTACAAGATCGTTATTATTTAATTCGATCAAGCATTGGACAATGCCAACTCCAATAATTGAAGAAATAACCTGAACGAATGTAACACCATTCCAATATGTTAAATCATTGACTGTTACACCATTGGCGGTTACAAAATTACCGCCAATCCACATTACACCAGCTTTGGTGATCATAATTTCATTCACTTGCCCATTTGTGCCTGTACCATACGGTATAAATGTTGCCCCTGTCCATTTTGCAAGATTAACAGTATTTGGAACCGCGTTGGCAGTGTTGAAATTGCCTCCCACAATTGGTAGTCCATCGGTATCAAAGACAATTGCATATCCCGTTGCCGTACCACCAGCAAAACCAGCACCATAAGGCGCAAAAGCAGCACCGTTCCAATAAGCCATACCATTACAAGCCACGCCACCGGCATTGACAAATGCACCCACAATAATAAAAGTGTTATCAGGATAAATAACAGCATCATAGATTGCACCATCTACCCCGATATTAACACCGACTGTATATGCATAAAATGCCGCGCCGTCCCATCTTAATAACCTGTTATAGGTCACGCCATTCATGGTTGTGAAAGCGCCAATGATCAAATAAGACCCATCATAGAATTTTCTGATCTTGTATGGTGATCCAACAAAAGTTATTCCAACATTTGAATAAACACCAGTGTCACCATCTTTTATTACAACACTACTGACTGGGTTAATGTTGTTGAAATACCCTAGCTGTATCGCATTATCCCCATCCCTGCTGATGAATGGCATGTACTGTTTGAACGTCAGCGGGATGGTTTCCTGGAACAGGTTATTGACATTCCCTTCCAGCCCCCCAGAATAGGAGCATTGAATATCCACCGTATCCCCGAATTGATCACCGCAATCATACGGGGTATAACGAATGACCAAAGGCTGTTTTTCCACCGTTGCATCCGGGGTAAAAGCCGCGTTCAAGCTGGAGCGTATTCTTTGGATCTCCTGCAATGTCTTTCCCTCAATGACACCCATGATCGAGAATTCCCGACCCTGCCAGATGGTGTCCTGATAGAACTCTCCACCCTTCGCTAACTGGGTAGATATGTTCTCGACCGGGGCAAGCCCAAGACCGATAAACGCCATTACCATAAAACCGAGATTCTTTAGGTTCATCACTTCGCCTCCGCTTCGTGTTTGGCCAGTCCTATAACTGGTGGATGCGTGTGCAGTTCCATTCCAGCGATAGTCTATCTGACCTAACACAAATCCTACCATATCTCCATCTAAATAGGTAGTGGCATTTCCTGTTTCCAATTGCATCCCATCCACGTAAAACGGGGCCAAATTTGCGCTCGCAAGATGCCCTACTGACAGGATGAATGGACCCACAGTCGTAGGGGTAAGCGGCAGTTCATACCTGTGCCAATGTCCATCGCCTGTGACAATGGTTCTCTGCAACACCGCAAACGCTGCCAATAGCTGCCAGTCAAGATAATATGTTTCTCCCGGTGCGCCCAGGAAATCGAATGACCAGGTATATTTTGTGTTGGCGGCAAGGGCTATGCCACCCACGCCCCCATACTGCAAATAGCCCGTGACACCCGCAGCCGGTGTGACCCTGGCGCTGAAGATCCCTCTCCGTTGTTCGGTGGCAACCCTGGCGAGTACGTACCCCGCCCCTGCCGCCGCATAATTCGTTGTGTTGGTTTCAACCGATGGATTGGTTATCAGGTTCGTTTTCGCTGATGGAACAATGACCCCGAACCATCCCTTTTCTGGATTCAGTTCATAATCGATCGGTTGCTCGGTTACAGCTAAAAAGTTTTTCTGTTTTGCCATTTTTTATTATCCGTTTATAAGCCGTGCCATCTGATACGATCTCTGGATCGTTGTTGGACCACTCATGGTATTCAGCCTGAAGTTCCAGTTATTCGTTGTGTTCGATGTACCGCCCACGCCCATCCCACCACCGCCGATCATGGCCTGTCTGGAAAAGACCGGGGACATTGACGAAAAGTAATCATTAATCTTGTTATTCGGTAGCACCTGGACTGGCACACGTGGGACAATGATCTCCGGTCCCTTTTCACCAACCCATGATGGAACACCAGCTTCAAGGAATCCACCGCCAGCCATCCCGCCAACTTCAACCAACTTGTTATGTACTACGATCCCATTGACCACATAGGTATTGTATGGCTCCACCTGGAGGTCATAGACCTTGTAAGTGCCTGGATAGGTTGTGATTGTCGCTCCGCATAACCCGTCCTGCGTAACGAC
>Ga0105103_10001414_pt1 | contig 13233 bp, 11 predicted proteins | sample PPLLaktember2015_2_FD_79107 | JGI IMG/M metagenome (GOLD analysis project Ga0105103, IMG submission 79107) | Freshwater sediment microbial communities from Prairie Pothole Lake near Jamestown, North Dakota, USA - PPLs Lake P7 Core (6) Depth... | ecosystem: Environmental > Aquatic > Freshwater >...
ACTTACGCCCAGACGCGCCAGGGGTCGAACGTCTATGGCAACTGGGGCACCAGCTCGGTGCAGCGCGGGGACGACTGGGCGCAGACCGCGCACCGCGAGAACTACCGCACCGGATCGAGCACGGCCGGCATCCGCACCAGCGAAGGCAGTGGCGCCGTGACCCGCAGCGGCGCGGCCGGACGCACCACCGTCGGCCGGACCGAAGGCGGCGACGTCTACGCCGGTCACGACGGCAACGTCTATCGGAAGACCGAAGGCGGCGGGTGGGAGCAGAGCAACGGCTCCGGCGGCTGGAGCAGCGTCGATCGCGAGCAGGCCGGCGCACAGGCGCGCGACCGGGCGGCGACTGGCGGAGCCACGGCGGGCACGACTGCCGCCGGCACGCGCGATCGTGCCGCCACCAGCGGCGCGACCAGCCAGCTCGAACGGGACCGGAGCGCGCGGACTTCGGGCAACACCCGTACGGCCGATCGCAGCGGCTGGCAGTCGAGTGGAGCGACGCGCTCCGGCGCCGGCAGCTACGGCGGTTCTCGTGGCGGCGCCAGAAGCGGCGGCGGTCGCCGGCGCTAGGCGGTCACGACCAGGACGGACATGACGCGAACACGAGGAGCGGAGGGGCGCATGAAGCAGCTGTTGATGGCCATCGTGGCCACGGTAATCGTCGGTGCGGCGTGGACGGCAACGCCACGGGCCGAGCAGGGCCAGCCGTCACAGGAGCCGAGCGCCACCGACAAGGTGCGGATCTCGGGGTGGGCGCTCAACATGAGCAATGTCGCCACGGGCGCGAACCAGACCATCCAGATCGACATCGACGGCTGGTCGAACCCCTCGCAGCGGCAGCACCTGATCGAGACCTTCCTCGAGAAGAAGCAGGACGGCCTCGTGCGCGAGCTCGAGAAGCAGCCCGATCTCGGCAAGTTCCGGTTCCCCGGCTACATGGGCCGCGACCCCAACAACATCATGCGGCTCGGCACCGACATCCGCTATGCGATGAGCTTCCCGATGGAAGACGGCGGACGCCGCATCGTGGTCATCACCCCGCGCGTGATCGGATTCGCGGAGGCCCGCAACCAGCCGCGCACGGTGGACTACCCGTTCTCGCTGTTCGAGATGCGGTTCGACAAGGCCGGCAAGGGCGAGGGTCGTCTGGCTTATGCCACGCAGATCTCGTTCGACAAGAAGAAGAACTCGATCGAAATCGAGAACTACTCCAGCGAGCCGGTGCGGCTGAACGAGCTGAAGCTGGAAGTGAAGAAGTAGAAACGCACTGCGGCGCGGCCGACGAGAGTGCGCGCGCGCGATCCCCCGGCGGCTAGCTCTCGTCGTCTTCGTCCTCGTCGAGATCGACGTCGACCTCCTCGGGCGGGGGGGCGAACAGGCTCGAGCGCATCTCGAGCGGCGTCACCGCCATCAGCACGTCTTCGAGATCCTTCGGCAGCGGCGCGGTGAACGACATCCGCTCGCCGGTGCGCGGATGCGTGAACGCCAGCCGCTCGGCGTGCAGGAAAGGCCGCGTCAGCCGCTGCACCGCCCGGAACTGCGCCGCCACCCGCCGGTGCACGCCGCCGTACAGTGCATCGCCGACAATCGGGTGCCCGATCGCGTTGAGGTGGACACGAATCTGGTGCGTGCGTCCGGTGGCGATGGTCACGCGCAGCAGGCTCAGCCCTCGCAGATCCCTGGCCCAGGTGACGCGCGTCACCGCCTCGCGCGCGTGCGAGGCCTTGGTCGACATCTTCTGCCGGTGCTTCGGGTCGCGGCCGATGGCGGCCTCGATCCGCTTGCGCTGCTGCACCAGCCCCCACACCAGGGCGACGTATTCCTTCTCGATCTCGCGATCGTGGAACTGCCGCGACAGCTCGCGATGCGCCACATCGTTCTTGGCCACCACCATCACGCCGCTCGTGCCCTTGTCGAGCCGATGCACGATGCCCGGCCGGGCCTCGCCGCCGATGCCGCTCAGGTCCTTCACGTGGTGGAGGAGCGCGTTGACCAGCGTGCCGTCGGGGTTCCCGGCCGCGGGATGCACCACCATGCCGGCCGGCTTGTTGACGACGACGAGATCCTCGTCGTCGAACAGAATCTCGAGCGGCAGGTCCTGCGCGGTGGGCGAGGCCGCCACCGTGTCGGGTAGCGTGACCGCGATCTCGTCGCCCTCGCGCAGCTGCACGTTGGCCTTGGTCACCTTCACGCGCGCGACGACCACCTGGCCGTCATCGATCAGGCGCTGAATCTGGGAGCGGGAGTAGTTCGGCACCTCGCCCGCCAGGTAGCGGTCGAGGCGCTCGCCGATGGACTCGGGCGGGACGACGAAAGTCAGGTGCGTCACGCGAAACGCGGCTTCCGGGGACCGCGCGGCATCTCGGGTGCGGCGGGCTGTTCGGGCCTGCCCAGGTACCACAGCATGAACAGGCTGAGCGGCGCCAGCACCAGCGAGATGGCCTGCGAGGTCGAGACCATGTCGAACACCAGCCCGCGGTCGTCGCCGCGGTAGAACTCGATGATGAAGCGGGACACCGCATAGAGCAGCACGAACATCCAGAACGTCCGCCCCGGGAAGGTGCGGCCGCGCCGCTCGAACGCCATCAGCAGCAGGAAGATCACCAGGCCCGCGGCCGACTCGTAAATCTGCGTCGGGTGCAGGGCCACGTTGAGCGGGGTGCCGACGTTGAGGCTGGCCGCGGGATCGGTGAAGGTGATGGCCCAGCCGACGTCGGTGGGCCGGCCGTAGCAGCAGCCCGCCGCCAGGCAGCCGAGGCGCCCGACCATGTAGCCCAGCGCAATCCCGGGAGCGAACAGGTCGCCCGAGGTCCAGAGCGGAAGCCGGTGCTTGCGCAGCTGGTAGATGCAGACCACGACCGCGGCGATGAGCCCGCCGTAGAACACGCCGCCCGAGCGGAGCAGCGACATGAACTCGGCCCAACTGCTGGTGAAATGCTCGAAATCGACGATGAACAGCAGCGCCTTGGCGCCGACCAGGGCCGCGATGATGACCCAGATGCCGAGGTCGAGCACGCGGTTGCCGTCCAGGCCGGCGGCGTTGGCGCGGCGGACCGCCATGCCGAGGCCGACCAGGTAGGCGGCGGCCAGCAGCACGCCGTAGGAGTAGATCGTGAGAGGTCCGAGACTAAAGAGAATTGGATGCACGGCGGCCCAGCCCCAGAATATCGAGAATCATGCAACCGACGCCCAGCGTGATGGCGGCATCCGCGACGTTGAACGCCCAGAAGTGCCATCCGTTCCAGTAGGCATCGACGAAATCCAGCACGTAGCCCGCGGTCGCCCGATCGATCAGGTTGCCCACGGCCCCGCCCACCACGCCGGCAATGCCGATGCGCGCCACCACGTCGCTGAGCGGCACGCTGATGGCGTACCAGCCGACGCCCCCGAGGGCGGCCAGCGCCACCATCGACATGACCACGGTCTTGAACGCGAAGTCCACGCCGTTCATCATGCCGAACGCGGCGCCCGTGTTGTGGACGCGGGTGAGGTCCAGGAACCCCGGGATCACCTCCACGCTGTCGTGCAGGGCCAGGGCGTTCCGCACCAGCATCTTGGTGATCTGATCCAGCACGACCACCACCAGGACGATCGCCAGTTCCAGGCGGCGTTCCCGCAGCATCCTCATCAATGCTGAACCGCCGGCGCGAGCGCCTCCACGCAGCGCGGGCACAGCCCCGCGACTGCCGGATCGGTGCTCACTTCCGGGACGAAGCGCCAGCACCGGTCGCACCTGATGCCGTCCGCCTTCTCCACGTGGACCACGGGCGCGGCCGCCTCGGTCGTGCCGCCTGATGCCAGTGCCACCTGCGACACTCCGAACAGCGTCGGCAGGAAATCCTGATACTCCGCGAGCAGCGCCGCATCCTCGCCCGAGGCTTCGATGCGCACGCGCGCCGAGAGATTGGCCTTGATGAGTTGCTCCTGCCGCTTCTGTTCCAGCGCGAGGTTCACCAGGTTGCGGATGACGGCCAGTCGCGCCCAGCGATCGAGCAGCGCCGGATCGCGATGGACCGTCACTTCCTCGCCCATCGGGAACAGGGCCATGTGCACCGACGGCACGCGCTCACCCGGCAGTGCGCGCCACAACTCGTCCATCGTCACGGACAGGATGGGCGCCAGCAGGCGCGCCAGCCCGTCCACCACGGTGAACATCGCGGTCTGACCCGAACGGCGCGCCACGGATGCCACACCGAAGGTGTACATGCGGTCCTTGGTCACATCCACGTAGAACGCGCTCAGGTCGTTGGTGATGAACGTGTTCGCCGCCTGGAAGATGGCCGGGTAGTCGTAGTCGTCGTAGGCGGCGACGATCCTCTCGGCGCACTCCGCGTACTTCGCCAGCACCCACCGGTCGATCTCGAGAAGATCGGCCCGGGGCACAGCGTCGGTCACCGGGTTGAAGTCGTAGAGGTTCGCGACCAGCACGCGGATGACGTTCCGGAACTTCCGGTACGCCTCCACGGTGCGGGCGAGGATCTCCTTGCCGAGGCGGATATCCTCGCGATAGTCGACCATCGACACCCACAGGCGGATGATTTCGGCGCCGCTCTGCTTGATGACGTCCTGGGGCGCGATGAAGTTGCCCACGGACTTCGACATTTTCCGCCCGTTCTCGTCCACCACGAAGCCGTGCGTGAGGACCTGGTCGAAGGGGGCGCGGCCGCGGGTGCCGATGCCGACGAGCAGCGAGCTGTGGAACCAGCCGCGATGCTGGTCGCTGCCTTCCAGATAGATGTCCGCCGGCCAGCGATGGTCCTTGCGGAAGGGCAGCACGGCCTCGTGGCTCGAGCCCGAGTCGAACCACACGTCCAGGATGTTGTTCTCGCGCTCGAACGCGGTGCCGCCGCACGAGGGACAGGCGAGGCCCTCGGGCACGAACTCCGCGAGCGGGCGTTCGTACCAGGCGTCGGCGCCGTACTCGTCGAACACTCCGGCGGCCTTTTCGACCAGGGCCGAGGTGAGCACCGCGGTGCCGCACTTCGTGCAGTCCATCGCCGGGATCGGCACGCCCCAGGCGCGTTGCCGCGAGATGCACCAGTCGGGGCGATTGGCGATCATGCCCTCGATGCGGGCCTGGCCCCACGACGGGATCCAGCGCACACGGCCGCGGATTTCCTGGAGCGCGCGGGCCCGGAGGTCGTGCGAATCCATGGCGATGAACCACTGCGCGGTGGCGAGGAAGATCACCGGGTTGTGGCAGCGCCAGCAGTGCGGGTAGGAGTGGTCGTAGTCCTCGCGGTGCCACAGGCGGCCGCGCTCGCGCAGCGCCTCTTCCACCTTGGGATTGGCGTCGTACACCTGCAGCCCGGCGAACAGCGGCACCGTCTCGACGAAGTGTCCGCCGGCGTCGAGCGGCGCGAGGATCTCGAGGCCGTACTTGACGCCGGTCTTGTAGTCGTCCGCGCCGTGGCCCGGGGCCGTGTGAACCGCGCCGGTGCCGGCCTCGAGCGTCACGTAGTCCGCCAGCACGGCCAGTGAGTCGCGGTCGTAGAGCGGATGGCGGAACACGAGCCGTTCCATCACCGCCCCGTCGAACACCACCAGCGGCTCCCCGAACGTGCGGCCGATCTTGCCCGCTACCGCCTCGGCCAGGTCCCTGGCGACGATGACGACCGTGCCGTCGACGTCGTAGGCGCCGTACTGGAACTCGGGATGGAACGCGATCGCCAGGTTCGACGGAATCGTCCACGGCGTCGTCGTCCAGATGAGCACGGAGACGGCCCTGCCGGCCAGGGCGGGCAGGCGCTTTGCCAGCTCGGGCGCGCTCGACTCGCTCAGCGGGAACTCGACGTAGATCGATGGCGAGGTGTGCGGTTCGTACTCCACCTCGGCCTCGGCCAGCGCGGTCCGGCAGTGCGTGCACCAGTGGACGGGCTTCTTGCCCTTGTAGACCATGTCCTGCTCGACGAACCGGCCGAGGGCCCGCACGATTGCGGCCTGATAGCGGAACGCCATGGTCTTGTAGGGGTCGTCCCACAGCCCGATGATGCCCAGGCGCTTGAAGCCGCGGCGCTGGATGTCCACCCACTTCTCGGCGTAGTCCCGGCAGGCGCGACGAAAGTCCGCCGTGCTCATCTGCCGCTTCTTCGGCCCGAGCTCGCGATCCACCTTCAGCTCGATGGGCAGGCCGTGGCAGTCCCAGCCCGGCAGATAGGGGGCATCGAAACCCGCCATGTTGTGGGACTTGACGACCAGGTCCTTCAGGATCTTGTTCAGGGCCGTGCCGATGTGGATTTCGCCGTTGGCATAGGGTGGCCCGTCGTGCAGAAGGAAGAGCTTGGCCCCCTTGCGCGCGGCGCGAATCTGACCGTAGAGGTCCATCGCGTCCCAGCGGGCGATGGTTTCCGGCTCGGACGTCTGGAGATTGGCCTTCATCGAGAAGGCCGTGCGCGGCAGATTACAGGTGTCCTTCCACTCAGCCATGGCGATTTGACTATTGTAGTGTGAGGACGATGCCACCACAGGTTCGGGAATTCCGGCTCGAGAACGGTTTGAAGGTGCTGATCCAGGAGGTGCACACGGCGCCACTGGCCTCGGTCTGGTGCTGGTACCGCGTGGGCTCGCGCGACGAAGGGCCGGGCGTCACGGGCGTCTCGCACTGGGTGGAGCACATGAACTTCAAGGGCACCACCAACATCCCGCGCGATCAGGTGAAGGGCATCATCGAGCAGTTCGGCGGCAGCTGGAACGGCTACACCTGGGTCGACCAGACCACTTATCTGGAGACGGCGACGACCGAGGCGCTCGATCGGATGCTGTTCATCGAAGCCGAGCGCATGGACAAGTGCCTCTACGAGCCCGCGGAATGCGACTCGGAGCGCACCGTCATCATCTCGGAGCTGCAGGGCGGGGAGAACGATCCCGAGCAGCTGCTCGATATGGAGGTGACGGCCACGGCCTTCAAGGTCCACCCGTATCGTCATCCCACTATCGGCTGGCAATCGGACCTCGAGACCATGACCCGCGAGGATCTGTTCGGGCACTATCGGCGCTACTACCGTCCCTCGAACGCGACGCTGGTGATCGTGGGCGACGTCGACACCGACGATGCGTTGGCGCGGGTCCAGCGGCAGTTCGGCAGCATTCCCGGCGGTCCGGCGCCCGAGCGCCGGGTCACCGCGGAGCCCGTTCAGCAGGCGGAACGCCGGGTCACCCTGCGCAAGGAAGGCACGACCGCCTATTTCAAGGCGGCGTACCACGCGCCCGCGTTCCACGACGCGGCGTTCTTTCCGCTGCTGGTGGCCGACGCCGTGCTGAGCGGCGGCGCGGGACTCAATATCTGGTCGAGCGGCCGCGTCGCCAGGCCCCAGCGCAGCGCCAGGCTCTACCGCGCGCTGGTCGATACCGGGCTCGCCTCGTCGGTTGGAGGCTCGCTGCTGCCGACGGCGCAGCCGTTCCTCTATTCGGTGCAGGCGACCGTGACGGAAGGGCAGTCGCTCTCCGCCGTGGAAGCGGCGATTCTGACCGAGCTGGACCGCGTCGCCCGCGAGGGCATCACCGCCGCCGAGCTCGAGAAAGCCAAGGCCCAGTTGAGAGCGTGCTTCGTCTACGACATGGACGGCGTGACCGACATCGCCCATCAGCTTGGGTACTTCGAGACCATCGGGTCGTGGCAGGACGTGCTCACGCTGGGCGACCGCCTGGCCGCCGTCACCGAAGCTGACGTGCACGCGGCCGCCGGCACCACGTTCGGCCCTGCCAACCGCACCATCGGCTGGTTCGAACCCGCGGCGGACGCATGCCGCTGACACCTGTCAGGCAGACGCTGCCGAATGGCGTGGTCGTCATCGCGCAGGAGAACCACACCACTCCCGCCGTCTCCCTCGTCGCCGCCATGTGCGCCGGCGGCTATGACGACGCGCCATATCGAGAGGGCACGGCGGCGCTGCTGGCCCGGGTGCTCGACCGCGGCACGGCGAATCGGAGCGCTGATCGGATTGCCGACGACCTGGACGGGCGAGGCGCCTCGCTGTCCGTGTCGGCCGGCCGTCATCAGGTGGCCGTCTCGGCCACCTGCCTCGCCGACGACTTCCCGCCGGTGCTCTCCATCGTTGCCGACCTGCTCGCCCAGCCGGTGTTCCCGGAGCGCGATGTCACGACCCGCCGGGCCGAGCTGATCACGACGATCCGACAGGAAGAAGATGACCCGGCCTCCGTGGCCGTCAACCGCCTGGTGCGCGAGCTCTACGGATCGCACCCGTACGCGCGGCTGGTGCGGGGGACGGTGGAATCGGTGGAGTCGATCACGCGGGACGATCTCGTCCAGTTCCATCACCAGCGCTTCACGCCGTCCGGGCTCATCGTCGTCGTGGTGGGCAGCCTGCCGGTCGAGGCCATGATCCAGGCGGTCTCGTCGGCGATGTCGTCGTGGGCGATCGGGGTGGCGGCGCCGGAGCGCCGGGTGCCCGATGCCGATGTCGCGACGATGCGCCGGCAGATGACCGTCTCCATGCCCGACAAGGCACAGTGCGACGTCGCCTACGGATTCATCGGGCTCCGCCGTTCCGATCCGGGCTACATGGCCGCCTCCGTGATGAACAACGCCCTGGGGCAGTACGCGCTGGGCGGCCGTCTCGGCGACAGCATCCGGGAGCGGCAGGGCATGGCCTACTACGTGTTCAGCTCGCTCGACGCCGGGCTCGGGCCTGGCGCGGTGATGGTCCGCGCCGGGGTCTCCGCGGAAAACGTGGCGCGGACGATCGCGTCCATCGATCACGAGATCTCCCTGGTGCTCGCCGAGGGCTTCACGGAGAAGGAAATCGCCGAGTCGAAGCAGTACCTGGTGGGTTCGCTGCCGCGCCAGCTCGAGACGAACGGGGGCATCGCCTCGTTCCTGCTGAATGCCGAGTTCTTCGACCTGGGACTCGATTACGACCGGCGCTTGCCAGATCTCATCCGCGGCGTGACCCGCGACACCGCGATCGACGCCGCGCGCCGGCTGCTCGACCCCGCCCGCGCGACGGTGGTCGTGGCGGGGCCGGAGGCGAACCGGCCTTGAGCACTGCGGCTGCCACGATCAGGGCCATCTTCTTCGACGTCGACTTCACGCTGATCTATCCCGGGCCGACGTTTCAGGGCGAAGGGTACCGGCGGGCCTGCCACGCGCACGGCATCGCGGTCGATCCGCTCCGATTCGACGACGCGGTGAAGGCTTCGTCGTTCATCCTGGACGAGGTCGAGGAGCCGCTCTACGACGACGGCCTGTTCATCCACTACACCGCGTCGATCATCGAGCACATGGGGGGACGCGGCCCGGAGGTGGTGAAGGCGGCCCGCGATCTCTATCAGGCCTGGGCCGGCAACCATCACTTCGAGCTATACGACGACGTGGAGCCGGTGCTCCGCGCGCTCGTGGAGCAGGGCTTCATCGTCGGGGCCATTTCCAACAGCCACCGCAGCCTCGACGCGTTCCTGGAGCATTTCTCGCTCCGCGGTCTGATTCACGCCCATGTGTCGTCCCACGAGCACGGGTATCTGAAGCCGCACCGCAGCATCTTCGACGAGGCGCTGGTCCGGGCCGGCGCGCAGGCCGCGTCCTCGATGATGGTGGGCGACAGCCTGAAGGCGGACGTGCAGGGAGCCCTGGCGGCGGGCCTGCGGGCGGTGCTGCTGCGCCGTTCCGGGGACGTGCCGTCGGATGTGCCCCTTGGTGTGCCGGTGATTTTCGGGCTGACGGAGCTGGCGGCGCACCTCTGAGGGACGGTTTGGGCCCGTGGGGTGAGGGGCGGGCCTGCGGCCCGTAAAGGCCTCGCCGCGTTCGCGGCGCGGTGGGGGGCCGAGGGGCGAGCCTTCGGCTCGCTGGGGGACGGGGCGGACCCTGCGGTCCGTAAAGGCCGCGCCGAATTCGCGGCGGGGTAGGGCGCGGGGCGAACCTCGTTCGTTCCCACGCTCGTGATTCACGGGCGGGCCTCTACGCCGCGAAGCGCCGCCTCGTTCGTGCCCACCGCCTCGCGAATCACGAGCGTGCCCCTACGGCGCGAAGCGCCGCCCATCCCTCCTACCACCGAAGGCGGCCCCTACGGCGCGAAGCGCCGCCTCGCTCGTTCCCACCCGCCTCGCGATTCACGAGCGGGCCTCCACGGCGCGAAGCGCCGCCCATCACCCCTACCGCCGAAGGCGAGCCCTACGGCGCGAAGCGCTGCCTCGTTCGTTCCCACCCGCCTCGCGACTCACGGGCGGGCCTTTACGGCGCGAACCGCCGCCTCGTTCGTTCCCACCCGCTCGTGACTCACGGGCGGGCCTCCACGGCGCGAAGCGCCGTCGATCGCTCGTACCGCCGCGGGATCCGTCGGCGGGCCTTGCTACAGTTTCCAGGTCGGCGCGCACCTGGCGGCCGAACTGCACTAAATTCTAGGGCGGCATGTCATCGATCTCGATTCGCAACCTGACGACCTACGAGGAATTCAAGCAGGTGCTCGCCCTGGAGCGCCAGGTGTGGGGGTTTTCGGACCCCTACGACATGGTGCCTCCCGTCGTGTTCACCATCACGGTCAAGCGCGGGGCGATCCTGCTGGGCGCGTTCGATGAGCGAGATCGGATGATCGGCTTCTCGTACTCCCTGGTCGGAATGAAGGCAGGCAAGGTCCTGCAGTGGTCGCACATGACCGGCGTGCTTCCCGAGTACCGGGGCGGGCTGGGGCACCGGCTGAAGCTGGCGCAGCGCGAACGGGCCCTCGCGCTCGGCTACGACCTGATCGAGTGGACGTTCGACCCGCTGCAGGCGATGAACGCGCACCTGAACATGACCAAGCTGGGGTGCGTGGCCGAGGAGTATCACCGCAACGTCTACGGCGAATCGACCAGCGACCTGCACAAGGGGACGCCGACGGACCGCCTGGTGGCGCAGTGGCACATCGGGGAACCGCACGTCGCGCGGCGGCTCGAGACCGCGCCGGAGCTGCGGTTCAGGGCGACGGAGGTGGCCGACGCGCCGCTGGTGAACCGCACCGCGATGGCCGGCGCCTGGCGCACGTGCGCCAGCATCGACCTCAACCTCGACGTGCGCCGCTTCTGGTTGGAGATCCCCACTGGCTTCACCGACATGCAGCACCACGCGCCGGATCTGGCAATGCAGTGGCGCATGCACACCCGCGAGATTTTCGAGACCTACTTCAAGCGCGGCTATCGCGTGGTGGACTTCGCACTCGACCGCGACGCCGGCTTTGGCCGCTACCTCCTCGCAGCGGCCGACGATCTGGCGGCATAGGGAAACGGCAGACGGCAACCGGCAGACGGGAGACGGCAGACGACGAACCGGCAGACGGCAACCGGCAGTCGGACACCGGACACCGGACACCGGTTCCCGGATTCCCGTTCTACCCTGGCGGCCAGGCGAGGAAACGTCCACCCAGCACGTGCATGTGGAGGTGGAAGACGGTCTGGCCCGCCTGTCCGTTGCAGTTGACGACGGTGCGGAACCCACTGGCGTCGAATCCGCGGTCCTTCGCGATGGCGGCGGCGCGGCGCATCATCGCCCCGACGAGTGTCTCGTGCTCCGGGGCCAGGTCGTTGACGGTGGCGATGTGGGTCTTCGGGACTACCAGCACGTGCATGGGCGCCTGCGGGTTGATGTCGTTGAAGGCGAGCAGCTGGTCGTCTTCGTACACTTTCGCCGCGGGGATCTTCCCCTCGACGATCAGGCAGAACAGACAGGACATGCATCACATGCTGCCCCAGGTGCGGCGCTCGCGACAAGGCTGGCTGTCGATGCGGCCTCAGCGGACGAGCTGACGACGAGCGGCTTTCGCGATCCGGGGCACGCCCTGCAGGTCGTCTGCGATACGGAGGAATGTGATCTCCCTCGTGTCCGCGATCAGCCGCTCTACCTCCGCGGCCTGGCCGTAGCCGATCTCCATCAGCAGCAGACCCCCGGGGGCCAGCGCCGTCGATGCGGCGCGTACGACCTCCCGTATCGCATCCAGCCCGTCGTCCCCCGACACGAGCGCGGTGATCGGCTCGAAGTCGCGCACCTCTGGCTGAATCGTCTCGTAGTCGCTGGTCGTCACGTACGGCGGGTTCGAGACGAGGAGGTCGACGGGGAGGTCGGCGTCCCCGAGGTACGAGCCGAGGTGGCACGTCACGGTGGCGCCGAGCCGGCGCGCGTTCTCGCGGGCAATCTCCAGCGCCTCCGGCGAGACGTCGGTGGCCGCGACACGTGCGCCCGCGAGTTCAAGCGCCAGCGTGATGGCGAGGCACCCGCTGCCGGTGCCGATATCGAGGATGCGCAGCGGCGCCGGGCCGGGCCCGCGCGTGGCGGCCCATGCGAGCGCTTCCTCGATGATGAACTCGGTCTCGGGGCGAGGGATCAGGACGCCGGGTCGGACGAGGAAATCGCGTCCCCAGAACTCCTGCGTCCCGCGGATGTAGGCCATGGGCTCGCGGCGGAGGCGGCGCTCGACCAGCCCCTGGAAGCGGCCCTCGAAGCCGACGGGCGCCTCCTCGGTCGAGCGGGCCACGAGCGTGGGCAGATCCCAACCCAGCGCGTGACGCGCCAGCAGGTCGGCGTCCATCGCGGCCTCCTCCGCAGGGATGCCAGCCGCCACCAGCTGCGCCCGGGCGTGGCGCACAAATGCATGCACCGTCATCAGATCTCTAGATCCCTAGGTCTTTAGGTCAGATCAACCGATCGCCAGCTCACCATATCAACCGATCTCACAAACCTGTCCCCACCGTCGTCACTTCCTTCAGCTTCTCCGCGGTGTAGTGCGTGGTGAGCGCGTCGATGAGCTCGGCGATGTTGCCGTCGAGCACGGGCGTGAGCTGGTGGGTCGTGAAGTTGATCCGGTGATCGGTGATGCGGCTCTGCGGGAAGTTATAGGTGCGGATTTTCTCTGAGCGATCGCCGGATCCCACCTGGCTGCGGCGGTCCTTCGAAATGGCGTCCTGCTGCTTCTGCATCTCCATGTCGTAGAGGCGCGAGCGCAGCACCTTCAGGGCCTTCGCCTTGTTCTTGATCTGCGACTTCTCGTCCTGCTGCGATACGACGATCCCCGACGGCAGGTGCGTCACGCGCACGGCCGAGTAGGTGGTGTTCACGCTCTGGCCGCCGGGCCCGCTCGAGCAGAAGGTGTCGATGCGCAGGTCCTTGTCCTGAATCTGGATGTCGATGTCGTCCGCTTCGGGCAGCACCGCCACGGTTGCCGTCGAGGTGTGGATGCGCCCGGACGCTTCGGTGGCCGGCACGCGCTGCACGCGGTGGACGCCGCTTTCGTACTTCAGGCGGCTGTAGGC